>Ga0247720_100002_pt1 | contig 316073 bp, 295 predicted proteins | sample MSEWel2015_12_15_FD_189078 | JGI IMG/M metagenome (GOLD analysis project Ga0247720, IMG submission 189078) | Subsurface sediment microbial communities from gas well in West Virginia, United States - MSEEL Well Study Marcellus 3H_2015_12_15 | ecosystem: Environmental > Terrestrial > Deep... | reverse complement strand
AATTTAAGCTGTACGATACTACAACAAAATTGCTACTAAAAAACACTGATTTTGCTATACTGTAGTACTGAAATAACACAAACTCTTTTAAGTCTCGGGCGTCTGCCGGTTCCGCCACTCTCGCAAGCATAGAATATTATAGCATATAACGATGGGAATATTCAATACTGAGTTTTAAACTTCCTCGCCACCCACCGGATGCACTGCGGTATTTTTTTGTCGCCACGGAGTAGATGTCGCCAGTATCTCCCGGTGAAAACCGGATTATTTCACATAAAATATTCCCCCCGCTGTTGCTATCGTTTGGCCGGCAGAAGTCAATCTTGCCTCTGTTACTACTATCCGCTCGCCGTTGTGGATTATCATTCCCCGGCACTCCACCACCTGACCGGCTTCAATCGGCTTTAAATAACCAACCTGGAGGTTCAAGGTTACAGCCTCCTTACCGGTAGAGCGCACGGCAATTCCCATGGCCCGGTCGGCCAGAGCGGCATAAACGCCACCGTGGAGGGTGTGCCAGGAGTTGAGATGTTTAGGAAGCACTTTCAGGCGCACCAAGCTGCGCCCCGGCCCTACTTCGACTACTTCTATTCCCAGTAACTTGGCAAAGGGATTGTCCGGTTGAACGATGGCCTGCCATTTTTCTGCATCAATTTCGCCCGCCGGCCAAGCAAAATCCCCTCCCATAATGCCACCCCTTCTGATATAATTAATCGCAAATGTTTTGCCCCAAAAAATCACTATGCCTTCCTATGCTATAAAGGATAGAGGTGGGATTAATGTGGCAATTTTACAAGAACGCATCAACCAGTTGCAGGTGGAAATTGCCGATTTGAAGCGTTGTTTCCCTGCCCACTCCTTAAAGCATGCTGTGTTCCACAGCTGGAAAAGTTACTCCAGCAACAAAAGGAGGAACAATTACATCCTAACAGTTAACTGCTGATATGTCAACTTTTGGGAAGTAAGATGCTTCATACAAACGTAAATTGCAAGCAGCGCCTTAACAATACAAAAAGACCATTTTGCCGTTGTGCAAAATGGTCTTCTAGTAACCAACCTGGAGGCGCGGGCCGGATTTGAACCGGCGAATAGCGGTTTTGCAGACCGCGGCGTTAGCCACTTCGCCACCGCGCCACGGTAAAAAAATGGAGCGGAAAACGGGATTTGAACCCGCGACCCTCGCCTTGGCAAGGCGATGCTCTACCGCTGAGCTATTTCCGCTCGCTCACTGCATGTTAAATTATAGCACGGGCACAAAGTCCTGTCAAGCATTTGCAGGCTCAAAGCAAAAGTATTATTACGGGATAAGCCAGGCTATCACCCTTCCCCATTTTCGACCCTGCCCATCAGGATATACTCAACCTCCGCCTGGACAGCCGGATTAGTGAGAGCAAAGACCAGGTCCCCTGCTTCCAGGACCGTATTGCCACAAGGGACAATGGCCGTATCACCGCGGACAATGGTTACCAGGATTACATTCGTTGGGAAAGGGTATCTCCTTTATTTTCCGCTCCAGGACAGGGGCATCAGGACCAAGTTTAAACTGGATCATTTTTAAATCTTTAATGCCCTGCATCCACAGAGCCGTAGTCGCATCCATATCCACCCTTTCCTGGATTAATCCCAGGATAAGGGATGCCGGGCCAATTACCTGGTTGACCCCTAGCCAGCGGAAGAGCTTCTCATTACCAGGATTATTTACCAGGGCCAGGGTACGTTTGGCTTTAAACTGGCGCTCTGCCAGCTGGCAGATTACCAGGTTATCCTGGTCGTCATCCGTAATAGCAATAACTATATCAGCATTTTCAGCTCCGGCCTTTTTGAGTACCTGCGACCTGGTGCCGTCACCAATTACTACCGGTAGGCCGAGTTCCTGCTTAATTTTCTCACCCTTTTCCTGGTCATGTTCCACCATCACTACTTTACAGCCCCAGGCGGCACACTGTTTGGCTACCTGGTAGCCAACCTTACCACCACCGACTACGACAATCCTCATGACTCAACCCCTCTCTGCAATAACTATTCGCCACCACATCCCCGCTTCCTGCCGTTGGTAAATTTTATTCTTTCCAGGCTAGTTTCGGCAGAACTGGCTATCTCTGCTAGGCGGAACTTTTATCGCCGCGATGCGCAATGAAGTTGATACGGGTTATGTACCGGGCCAGCGGCCATGACCACTACTATACGTGGTCCGGTAAAGCTTTTGACGCCGCCCCTCCGGGCGGCGTCAAGGTAACAAGGTTAATATTTAACTTATCCCGAGAACTTGCCGGGCCTCTCCTAGCAGCTCGGCCCGCGTGGGAGGAGGTATAGGTTCAGGTCGCCCGGCGCTTCGGGCAATCCGGCTTAAAGCCTGCCATCGCTGCTGCATACGGCTATAAAGGTGGGTGATATAATCCGCTAGCTCGCCATCAAGCCAGGCTTGCAGGTAATTGCGGACGTAATCGCCGGCAGAGGCATCTCCGAGTTTGTAATAGGCAGCCCGGGTACCCCGGGCACGACCACTGGTAGTATAGGGCAACCACCAGGGCCGGTAGGGATCGTCCCCATTATCGCTGTGTAAATAACGGATGTATTTGTTGTCAGCAAGGGCTGCCAGGGCTGGTTTTATCCAGAAGCGGGCGGCGGCACCAACATGCAAAACACGGCCTTCCCCCAGGAGGAGCAGGTGCCACTGGACGGCCCGGGCTTGGCGCAGGTAAGTACTCCCTACCCTGGAAGGCACACCTTGCAGCTGGAGGATAGCAGCTTCATCCGGGGAGATTTCCCCTTCCATTGCCAGGCGGGCAGAGTTAAAGCTGATTTCCTGCTTATTCTGTTCCTGCAAAGACCTTACGGCCCGTAAGACCTCTTCTTCCAGTTCCGGCCAGATGATGTTTTTCCTGTCCTTCCAATTAGAGCCGAGCTTGGTAGCCACTCTTTCAAGCTGGGATTTAACGGTACCCTGCTGTAAACCTAAAGCCGTGGCTATTTCCCAACGCTTTAAACCGGCCCGGGCCAGCAAGGCCACCTGGAGTTCAAGTTTAGCTAATTTAAGGCGTGCATCAATAGCTTTCTGGCAACCGGTATCCATTGGGCTCTCTATACTCCACCACGGATAGAATGTATGTAACTACCTCTTATATACATATTCGGCAATTAAGGATATAATCCTGCTCTCGCCCCCTGGTACCAGGCCTGTTTATAAATTTAAAGATTTTCTGGCCGGAGGAAAAATGATGCCAGTGTTTTCTTTAATAAGTTAGGCTTACTGCTCCTTTTTCCGTAACCACATACGTATCTTCTACCCCGGCGCTGCCCTGGCCCGGAAAGACAAACTTGGGCTCCAGGGCAAAGACCATCCCCGCTGCCAGGACGGTATTATTCCCCCTGGCGATGACTGGCCACTCGTTCAATTCCAGCCCGATACCGTGGCCAATATAACTAACCTGGCGGCCATGACCCATGAAGTATTCGCCCAGCCCGGCCTGGCCGGCCATCTTGACGGCCAGGTCATAAAGCTCGCCTGCCGTCACACCGGGCCTGGCCTTCTCCGCCACCCTGGCTGCTATCTCCACGGCTACTTCCTGGGCTTTTTGCAAAACAGGCGCCGCGGCTGCATCCAGGTAAATGCGCGTCTGGTCGACGGTATAATCGCCGTAAACGCCGGCGTAGTCAATGAGCAGGGGTTCCCCCTTCTCCCAGCGGTGCTGGCTGGGACCCAGGGGATACAGGGGCGTGAGGCCATTTCCGGCCAGGGGTATGTCGTAACAGGAAGCCAGGGCGGCATTGGCCCCGGCCGCAACTGTGCCCGGTATCATTCCCTGCTCCTGGCCACGGAAACGTTTTGTACCCTGGTGGCCCAGACGGCGGGCGTAGCCTTCAAACTCGGCGGCGATTTCCAGTTCCGTCATCCCCGGCCTTATCACGCTGCTTATGTACTTAAAGACTTCGGCGTGCCTGCCCGCAGCATAGCGCAGGGCGTCGAGTTCCGGGCCGGACTTGACCATGCGCTGGGAGCGCAATATTTGGCTTATGTCCACCCACTGACAGTCCGGGAAAATCTCCTGGTAACGCCGGAACAGGCTTAAAGGGATGACATCCATTTCTAAACCCAAACGCTTTAGCCCGTGCCAGCCGACTTCGGCCAGTAGTACAGGTATTTCTCTGAAGCTTTTCAGGGGCAGTACCCGGTTTAAGGCAGCCTCGGCCTGCGCCCTGGCGGTATTCCGGTAGGCCAGGAGTAAAGGCTCTCCCATTGCGGGGATAAAAAGGTGGCAGCTCTGGGCCGTACCGCTCAGGTAATACAGGTCCACGGCCTGGAAAATGATAGCGCCGTCTAATTCCCGGGCCTGCAGGGCCTCCTGGAAACGCTTGATTCGCTCCCTGTATTCAGTGGTGATCATAGTCAGCCTCCGTAAATCAGTTTTGATAATAGAAAAGGCCTGGTATCTCCAGGCCTTTGGTACTGGTGCCTCAGGGCGGAATCGAACCGCCGACACGAGGATTTTCAGTCCTCTGCTCTACCAACTGAGCTACCGAGGCATGTCTGGCGGAGCCGACGGGATTTGAACCCGCGATCTTCGGCGTGACAGGCCGACATGTTAAACCGCTACACTACGGCTCCTTCCCTGGTGGGCAGTGGCAGGATCGAACTGCCGACCCCCTGCTTGTAAGGCAGGTGCTCTCCCGCTGAGCTAACCGCCCCCATTAACCTGTTGCGTTAGTTATTATAGCATGGTCCTGCCGGGAAGTCAAATATTTTTCTCCCACCTGCTAACCCCAGGCGAGGATAGCCTCACGGGTGATTTTGCTTGCCAGGATGGCGGTAATGTTACCGTGATCGTAGGCCGGGCATACCTCTACCAGGTCAAAGGCCACTACCCTGGCCTGCCGCAGCAGGTAGATAACCTGCAGGATCTCCCGGGGCGTACAGCCCCCCGGTTCGGGGGTCCCGGTGCCGGGAGCGAAAGCTGGGTCCACGACGTCAATATCTATGCTAACATAGAGGGGGCGAGATGCCAGTTCGGGTACCAGCTTCTCCAGGGGGGTGGTGATGACGTCCATAAAAAAATTGGTCTCTTCCTGGCCGTAGGCGAATTCGCCCCAGGTACCGGAACGGATGCCAAACTGGTAAAGGTTGCCCGGGCCGATTTCCTCTGCCACCAGGCGCATGACGGTAGCATGGGAAAGCCTTTCCCCCAGGTATTCCTCCCTCAGATCGGCATGGGCGTCAAAGTGGAGGACGGCAAGACCCGGGTAGTGGCGGCGGGCCGCCCGGATAAGGGGATAGCTCACCAGGTGCTCCCCCCCCAGGAATAAAGGAAGCTTACCGTCCTGGAAAAGGGCGGCAGCAGCCGTCTCCATACGTTCCAGGTTGGCCTCCACCCGGCCCGGTACCAGGTCGAGGTCGCCGGCATCGTAAAAAGGCACCTGCCCCAGTTCGCGTTTAAGGTACGGGCTGTATTCTTCCAGGACTTCAGACACAGCGCGAATGGCCTGGGGGCCCCAGCGGGCGCCGGGGCGAAAGCTGGTGGTGGCGTCAAAGGGGATGCCCGCCAGGACCACCCGGGCGGCTTCATAATTATCGCTACTGGCCATAAAGCCCTGGTTTTTGACAAATCCCGGTAACACTTACCTTACTTCCCCCGTTCAACCTTTTTTACCCAACCCGTTTAGCACCCTAAAACTCCTCTTCGTCCCGCTTTTCAAGGATTTCCTGGACAAAGGGCGGCAGGGCAAAGGCTGCCTGGTGGATGGCCGGGGTGTAGAAACGGGTCACCAGCTGGGGTGCCTTTTTCCAGTCAACCTCCAGGGGATCATACTCCTTGCTCCCCAGGCTGAAGCTCCAGAAACCGCCGGGGTATGTGGGTACCGTGGTCAGGTACAGGCGGGCAATAGGGAAAATCTCTGCCAGATCCCGCTGGATACGCCGGATAAGCCTGGCGTTAAAGAGAGGTGACTCTGTCTGGGCGACAAAGAGCCCGTCCGGCTTTAAAGCCCGGTAAACGTTACGGTAAAATTCGGTGCTGAAGAGCCCTACCGCCGGGCCAATAGGATCGGTGGAATCCACAATAATCACGTCATAGGTGTTTTCCATCTGGCGGACGTGCTCGATGCCGTCTTCAAAGCGGATCTCCACCCGGGCATCGTCCAGGCCGCAAGCGATCTCCGGCAGGTATTCCCTGGCGTTGGCCACCACCCGGGCGTCAATTTCCACCAGGGTGGCTTTTTCAATGCTGGGATGTTTGATAATTTCCCGGATAACACCACCGTCACCGCCGCCAATGACCAGGGCCGTACGGGGATTGGGGTGGGTATTTAAAGGTACGTGGGCCATCATCTCGTGGTAAAAAAATTCATCACCCACTGTGGTCTGGATTATGTTATCCAGGAGCAACATGCGCCCGTAAGCCTCCGTCTCCACCACAGCCAGGTCCTGATAGGGCGTTTTTTCGTGGTGCAGGGTTTTTTTCAGCTTGACGGATAGAGCCAAGCCGGGGGTTTGCAGTTCAGAAAACCAGATGCCTTGCAAAGTTAATTCAACTCCTTCCTTTTTTTCCAGAAAGCTATCTTAGCAAAAAAATAACTTTACCACAAGAGCCTGCAAGTTAAATAATCCCCATAACCGCCTGGGCTATGCTGACGCTATGCATGTTGAGGCGCAGGAGCTGGTTGATGAGATCCATGTGGATGGATGTGGTTTCTAAACTGAGGCGGTTCTCCTGCTGCAACCGCTGGAAATGGGAGTAGCGCAGGTTCTTTTCCAGGCGTAAGATTTCAGGATGATCCCTTATGACCCTGGCAGCCAGGGCTTCGTCATCGGCGGCGAAGGCCTGGATGGCCGTCGCAAAATTCTCCTTGACTTTATTAAACATCTCCTGGAGTTCAGCCTGCCCCGCCGGGGAAAACTCCACCCCGCTGGCTTCAATTTTCCGCCACTGGTGGGCCATTTCCACGACCACGTCGCCAATATGCTCCAGGTCATTGGCTATATAGAGAAGCTTGGTCTGGGCCACTAACTGGTCGTCGGTAAGGTTGCCCTGGTTCAACTGGGCGAGATACCTGGCCACCGCCCGGTAAAGATAGTCAAGGATATTATCCAGGCTGCGCAGCTTTTCCAGTAATTCAACTTCCCGCTCGGCTAAGGGCTGCATCACCCGGGGAAACATCTCTTCCCTGATGATGCCGGCCATGCGTAAAAGCTCCTGGGTCGCGCGGGCCAGGGCCAGTTCTGGTATCTCCAGGACTTTTGTATCCAGGTACTTGGCCACCTTTTCTTCCTCGGGAGCGCTGGGGAGGACCTTTTCCATAAGGCGGCCTACCCGGGGAGTAAAAGGAAGAAAGAGGATCATATTAATAACATTAAAAAGGGTGTGGCCGTTGGCCACCTGGCGGGCAATATCCGGAGAAGTCAGCCGGGATAAATAACTGTACAGTCCCAAAAAGGGTAGAAAGAGGAGGGTACCCGCCAGCTTAAAAAAGAAATGGGCCAGGGCTACCCTTTTGGCTTCCCGGGACAGGGCAATGCTGGAAATGAGGGCTGTAGCTGTGGTACCCAGGTTGGCTCCCAGGACCATGGCCAGAGCCGCTTCCAGGGGCAGGGCACCCTGGGCGGCCAGGGTCATAGCCAGGACCACTGTTGCCGCGCTGGCCTGGACAACGCCGGTAAAAAGGGTGGCTGCCAGCATCATTAGCCAGGGGTGGGCGGCCAGGGGGCTCAAGGCAGTTTTAAAGCCGGGCAGGGTATTTAAGGGGGCTACGGCCGTACCCATAAGAGCCGCCCCGTAAAAGATAAGGCCAAAACCGAGGATAGCCTGTCCCAGGTAGCGCCAGCGCAGGCGCCTGGCAAAGAAGTATGGTATGAGGCCGGCTGCCACGGCCCACAGGGCGTAGTCGCTGAGGCGCAGGGCAATAAGCTGGGCCGTCAGGGTAGAGCCAATAGCCGCCCCCAGGATGACCCCCAGGGCCTGGCCCAGGCTCATGAGCTCCGCGCTGACAAAGCCTACCAGCAGCACCGTCGTGACAGCGCTGGTCTGAAGGAAAATGGTCACCACCAGCCCCGCCAGCATACCAAAGAAGCGATTTTTCGTTACCGCCCCCAGGAGCTGCTGCACCTGGCGGGCCGCCGCCTTTTGCAGGCCGGTACTGATAAGATGCATGCCAAAAAGGAAAAGGGCCAGACCACCTGCCAGCCCGGTGGCAATGGGGAATATCAACGAACTCAAGCTATTATCCCTCTACATTACCGGAGCTGGTCCTCTTATTGTCACACCCCGGCAGGATTGTTTTCTGAGGCCCCTGGTAGTCTTTAAAGGCGCGGCGCTGTCCTGTCTCCCTGTAGACGACCATCTCGGCGACGTTCACGGCATGGTCGGCAATACGTTCCAGGTAACGGGCCACCAGGGCGAGATAACTGGCCTGGTCGACATACTCCGGCCCCTGCTTCATAAAACCTACCAGTTCGTCGTACAGGTCTTCAAAAAGACGGTCGACGGCATCATCGGCCCGGACTATTTCCCTGGCTGCCTCCAGGTCGCGGTCTACCAGGGCCTGGAGGCTTTTCCTCAGCATAGCCTGGGCCAGGTCACTCATGCGGGGAATATCTACCAGGGGTTTGAAGTATGGTCCCAGACTGGCGAGGCGGCCGGCTATCTCGGCAATATTGACGGCATAATCGCCGATGCGTTCCAGTTCCTTGCCTACCCGCATGACGGTAGCCAGGATACGCAGGTCTTCCCCTCGGGGTTGTTGTAGAGAGATCAGGTCCAGGGCCGCCATCTCAATGTTGTAATCCAGGTCATCGGCAAAGTTATCGCCCTCTACCACCAGGCGTGCAAGGTTACAATCCTGGGCCTTAAGGGCAGCCAGGGCTTTATCTACCTGGTCGGCAACGTAATCACCCAGTTGTAAGATGTTTTCTTGCAGGTTCATTAACGCCCGGTCATAAGCATTAAGTGGCCGGCCCATGTAATATTCCTCCTCTGCCCATGTTAAATTGCCCTCCGCTTCCTGCCTGCCGGCGCAAGAATCCGCTCTTCAATCAGGTCCACCAGGCCCGCGGCGTCATCCAGACCATAACAAGGGACGTCAATGGCCAGGGGCTCGTCTGTAGCCACGGCCAGAAGTTCTTGCGGTTCACACAGGAGCTCGCCGCTTACAGCCGCACGGTGGACTTCGATCTTAGGTTTGTCACCGCGCTTGTAGCCTTCAGTGATAATCAGATCGACATTCTGAATGCGTTCTGCAATGGCATCCAGAGGGAGCTCTGCATCAACTTTTTCAATGAGAGCCATCTTGCTGGGTGAAGAAATTACGACAACGTCGGCCCCGGCTTCGGCGTGGCGCCAGGTATCCTTACCAGGGCGGTCGATGTCAAAGCCGTGAGTATCATGCTTAATAGTAGCGACCCGGTAACCCCGCCGTTTTAACTCCGGCAGGAGTTTGGTAAGTAATGTTGTTTTCCCGACATCGGACTTGCCAACTACGGAGATAACAGGTGTACTCATGTTATCACAAAAACCTCCATTCCCATTATTTTACTTAATCATTATCACCCGGACTTCTTCCCCGGCCGCGGGTGCTGCGTGTGGAGGTAAATCAATCAAAGCGTTGGCCCCTATAGCAGCGCGAATGCCGCCGGGTCGACGCGGCAAGGGTGTGACCTCCCAATAACTGCCGCAGGCCCGGGCCCGGGCCCAGTGAAAGGTTCGTTCCGGTCGCGGCCGGTCAATGGCTTCCCCCAGCCGAGCTAAAAAAGTTAGCGGTGCCGGCTCCCGGCCACCGAGAGCTCGGATAACTGGCACCGCCAGGAGGTAAAACAACACCATGGCCGCCGGCGGCGTTCCGGGCAAGCCCAGCATCAATTTTGCCCCCGAGCGTGCAGCTATGACCCGTCGTCCGGGGCGAATAGCCAGTTCCGTAAAGAGTATCTCGCACCCGGTCCTGCTAAAGGCAGCAGGTGTAAAGTCAAAGGGGCTGCCGCCGGCGCCGCCGGTGGTCAGAAGCAGATCCCCTTCCTGCAGTCCCCAACGGTAGGCCTTTACCTGTTCTTCCAGGTTGTCGGCTAAAAGGCCCAAGGATATTGCCTGGCCGCCGGAGGCTTCTACGGCTGCTGCCAGGGCATAAAAGTTACTGCTATATATATAGGGAGGAACATTGACATCAGGATAATCTGCCATGCGGTTAGGAGGGTTCCCTGCCTGATTGTCACCCGGGAGACTTTTCCCTGGACCGGCCGGGTCCAACAACTCGCTTCCGGTGGCGGCCAGAATCACCCGGGGCCGCTGGTAAACCAGCACTTCCCGCAAACCCAGGGCGGCTAGAAGGCCGATTTCCGCAGGTCCCAGGGTGGTCCCGGCGGCCAGTATCTCCTCCCCGCCTTTCACTTCGGCTCCGGCCGGTTCCAGATAGCTGCCGGAAGGCAGGCCGGGTATGCTGATAAATTCTCCCCGCTGTTTTACCAGCTCCTGGGGAATAATGGCCACCGTCCCTGCCGGAGGACGGGCACCGGTAAAAATGGCTGCCGCCGTCCCCGGACTTAAGGTGATGCCGGGGTTGCTGCCGGCCGGAACCGTCCCCACCAGGCGGTAGATTGCCCCCGGACCCGCAGACCCGGCGGGGATGGTAGCGGAGGCGGGGAGCGGCGGCCCCACGGCGTAGCCGTCGACCAGGGCACGGGGAAAAGGTGGAAAGGGCCCCGGGGCTGTTACCGCTACCGCCAGGACCCGTCCGGCAGCCTCCTCCAGTCTTACTTTAACCCGGCCGGGCGGTTTTAACCCGGTCAGTAACATCGCCCGGGCTACCTCCAGGGATAAAGGTGGCATTGCGTTGCATCCTTTCGCCAGGAATAGACGAATTTATTCCTCTCGTGCTATCAAGGCTGCACTTCACCGGAGGTGGTGCTGTCCCGCAGCATGCGCCGCGCCCGGGCCAGGTCGTCCGGGGTGTTGATATTGAAGAAAATCTTCTCGGGGTCATTGGAACCAACCAGCCGGTCAACGTCCACATAACGCACCTTTACCCGGGGATAAAAGGCAAAGGCCTTATATTTTCCCTCTATCAGGCAATCTTCAATGGCTTTTAAACAATCCCGGGAATAAACGGCGTGCAGGGGCTGCAGGTACTCACCCCGGCGCGGCACTACCACATCGTAACCCGGAGCCTGTTCAAGGAGATACATTATAAAACTCGGTTGCAGGAAAGGCATATCGCAGGCCACGATAAAGTTGTATCGATAAGTTGAAGCCAAGAGGCCGGCATGGAAACCGCTTAAAGGTCCCCGGCCGGGGATAACATCCGGGACCAGGCGCGCCTTTAAGTCCCGGTACAGTTCCGGGGTATTGGTGACAACGATTATGTCAGAAAATAACGGCCGTAAAGCTGCCACGACCGTGGCCAGCATGGATTCCTTCCCCAGGGGCAGGAGGGCTTTATTGGTACCCATACGGGTACTTTTGCCTCCTGCCAGGACGATCCCGGCTGCTTCATACATTGCAAGTTGCGCCTCCGGTAAGGTGGTTCCTGGTTTTAAAATGATTATATTTGAATAAATATGTTATTGCAATCTTACCTTAGATTCTACTGCCAGATTATCCTTCTTTATCTGCCGGTAAAACCCAGAAAGAATCTTTTTTTAAAGATACAGTCACGTTGTTACCTATGCTGATAGCCATATCATGGTAAATATAACCTGGAAGCTCCAATTCAATCTCTATTCCTGTACCGGCAAGATCTAAGAACAATAAGTAACTACCATACTGGTCAAAAATCCGCCGTACAGTGGCTGGAAAAATATTGGACCGCACCCTCGGCGTCAGGGGACGGTCGGGACGAATAATAACTATTTCCCGCGGGTTGATGCCAAAATGAATTTTATCGCCCGGCTGTATATGGGGAGTTGCCGGCAATTTAAAATCAAGCCCTTCCTCAATACGGGCGACAATTTCACCGGTGGAAAAGTCTATCACCCTGCCGCTCAAGGTATTCCGGTTTAATAATAACCTGGCTACGGCCAGGGTGGCCGGCCGGCGGTAAATCTCGTCCCGGCTGCCTATCTGGTGCAGGCGCCCGTCAATTAAAACGGCAATTTTATCCCCCAGGAGAAAGGCTTCCTGGAGGTCATGGGTGACATGGATAACCGTGACCTGGAATTGAGCAAAAATCTCCGGGAGTAAAAAAATCAACTGCCTTCTGGTAAAACTATCAAGGGCAGAAAAGGGTTCGTCCATCAATATAATATCAGGTTCTACCAGCAGGGTCCTGGCCAGGGCCACCCGCTGTTTTTCACCGCCGCTTAAAGTCAGGGGATTGGCACGGCTTAAAAGGTGTTCAATGCCAAGGAGTGCCGCTAATTCCCTGGCTCGCTCGCTGGCCCTGGCAGGCGGGATCCGGTTGGGACGGGCGCCAAAGGTGATGTTTTCCATGACAGAAAGGTGAGGAAATAAAGCTAGGTTTTGTTGAATATAACCAATCTTCCGTTCTTCCGGCAAAGCACGGGTAACGTCCCGGCCGGCAAAGAGTATCCTGCCTTTCTGGGGTTTTTTTAGGCCTGCCAGAGTATCTAACAGTACCGTCTTCCCGGCACCGGACGGCCCTAGAATAATCAGATATTCGGCTTTGTTTACTTTGAAGGAAATATCGTCCAGGTAAAAACCGGGTCCAGCTACGGTTAGATTTTCAACGTGGATCACTGGTACAATGCTCCTTTATCCGTCAGTAAACGTAAAGCCAGGAGAATTAAAAAGGCCATCAGAACTATAATGCTTACCAGGGCCACTGCCTTTTCAATTTTTACAGAAGAGAGATTTAAATAAATGGCAATCGGTAAGGTCTCGGTTTTCATCTTGGTAGCTCCTGCCAAGGTAACTGTGGCGCCAAACTCACCCAGGGCCCGGGCCCAGGAGAGTATAAAGGTAGCCATAATACCCGGTCTGGCCATGGGCAAAGTCACTCGCCAAAAGGCTCCGCTCCTGCTTTCCCCCAGGACCCGGGCCGCCATTTCATAGGCCGGGTCTATAGAGTCAAAAATGGATTTCATCAAACGAATGGCCAGAAAAATGACAATGGTGGCCTGGGCGACAATAATGCCGGTTACGTTAAAAACTACCGGGAAAAAATGCTCCTGAAAAAACAGTCCTGGAGCCGTATTAAAAAAAATTAGCAGTATCGCCCCTAGGGCAACGGGTGAGATAACCACCGGCAGATCCATAATGGTATCAATAACCGCTTTAGCCGGCACGCTGAAGCGCGACAGGGCATAACCGGCAGGTATGCCAACTAAAAGGGCCAGCGTAGCCACTATAAGGGCCGATTCTAAAGAGAGGGTCAGGGCAAAATGAACCTCTCTATCTTTTAGACTGCTGAGAAGTACTTCTTTGTTCAAATAGCTAACCTGGGAGAATAAAAGTAGTAAGATATACATCGACACCATGGTAAGAAGGCCGCTGAAAGCCATGGTAAAGGCCTTAGCGGCAATTTTTTTCCCGCCCACTTTCCTTCTTCACCCTCATTTCTAAAACCCTGGCCTGGTAGCTTACCTCCAGTCTGCAGGCAACTGGTATTCGCCCCCAACCGGCGCCTCCGGGGCAAATTTACGCGCTTCTTCAATGCTTCCCAGGTAACCGTATTTCCGGAAAACTTCTTTGCCTTCTTCTGAGGTGAGAAAAGTCAAAAATAAGGCGGCCAGCTCCTTTTGCTGGGAAAAGCTGGAGATGGCTGCGGGAATATAACCAATGCGGGTTACCTGTTCCGGCGGCAAATAGATTGTTTCAATCTTGGCCGGGTCCCATTTTTGGAAGACATCCCAGCCCAAAACGGCGTCTACTTGCTTTAGGGCTACCAGATTGGCTGTTTTCTCGCAGCTTTCCGCATAAGTAACAATATTCTTTTTGACCTTGTCAGCCAGGCCGGCTTTCTCCAGGACCTCTACCCCGTAAAGGCCTACGCAGACTGTATCGGGACGTGCCAGGCCCACCCGCACCCCGGGACGGGCTAGATCGTTTAAAGACCGGATCCCTTGCGGGTTGCCCCTGGGCACATTAATAGCCGGTATAAGGTAAACCAGTATCTTTTCGGTTTGGGGATCCACAACGCCCTCTTTCTTGGCCATTTCCATAAAATCAGAAGAACCGGGGATGTAAATATCGCCCCGGCGGGATAATTTCATCTGGGAAAGAACAGAACCCGAACCGCCAAAGGTAAGGTTTACCTTAACACCGTACTTTTGCCAAAAAAGCGTAGCAATCTCCTCCAGGGGAGGTTTACTGGCGGCCCCGGCAAAAATTTGCAGCTCTTTAGTTTCTCCTTGCCTGGCCGCGTTTACGCTTTCCTTTTGCGAGGTACAACCAGTTAAAAAAAGAAGTGCCAGCATAGTAATGACTACTATCTTCAAGATTCGTCTCAAAGTTAATCAACCTCCCGCAAATTTTATGAGCCTGCCGGCCCTAAATAAGTAAATGCCCCGGCTCGCAAAGGATGCCGGGGCGTCAATGCCCTGCCACGCCGCATCTCCTTTCCGAGCAAGGGGAGGCAGGCCCGTTTCCCGACCTACCCCGTGGGTACTGACGACCCAGGCCGGTGTCCCATAGGCTGGTGGCCCTTAGGTGATACCGGCTCGGAGATGGTATGTAATTTTATTTTATCATACTCTTATCCCTTTGTCCCGTCAAGATATTGATAGTCCTTTTAGTCCCGATTAACTATTAACAGGTAACGGTAGCTGAAGATGATGTTTTTCCAAAAAACAGGTAAAGGCCTCGGCTGCCGGGCTTAAAAGCTGGCGACGCCGCACCAGGTATAAATCGCGCTTTAAATTTACACCCTGGAGGGGAACAGTAAAGAGACGGCCGAGTTTGACGCTTTTTTCCACCGCCCAGCAGGTGACCAGGGAAATACCAAGGCCGGCCTCCACGGCACTGACAATGGCTTCCGTACTCCCCAGCTCCATGACGATCTGGGAAGAATCAACGGTGAAACCGGCTTTCTGCAGGCGTTCTTCCACCACCTTGCGGGTACCCGAACCGGCCTCCCGCCAGACCAGGGCCTCGCCCTGTAAATCCCGGGGAGTTGCAACTTTAACCCCGGCCAGGCGGTGCCCCGGGGGAACAATGAGGACCAGTTCATCCTCTACCAGGCGACTATAGGAAAGGCTACGGCCTCGGCCCCCGGCGCCGACAACCCCAAGGTCGATTTCTCCATCCTGCAGGCGCCGGATCACTTCCTGGGAGTCGGCAATCTCTACCACGACTTCCACCCGGGGATATTCCCGGCGGAAACTACCAATCAGCCGGGGCAGGATATACTGGCCTGGCGTAGTGCTGGCTCCAAGAAGCAAACGGCCCTTCACCAACCGGGTCAGTTCTGCCAGTTCCCGCCGGCTTTGTTCCAGGTGGCGGGCAATAGCTTTAGCATGCCGGTAACAAATCTCCCCGGCCGCCGTCAGCCGTACTTCGCGGCCCCGGCGTTCAAGCAAACGCGCGCCGTAGTAATCCTCCAGGGCCTGAAGCTGTTTGCTAACCGCCGGTTGGGTAAGGTGCAGATCCTCGGCTGCCGCGGAAAGGGTGCCTTTTTCTACTGTGGTAATAAAAGTTAACCAGTAATTGAGGTTCATAATTTATAGCTCCAGCTGCCGTATAACCCTCCTAGTAACAGTGGAAAATATACGTGGAGGTGATATTATGCCCTTGCAGGGTCCTGCCAAGGTAGCCATCATCGGCGCTGGCTATGTTGGCGCCAGTACCGCTTTTGCCCTCCTCTTCAGCCCTATCGTCAAAGAAATAGTCCTCGTCGACATTAACCGCGCCCGGGCTGAAGGGGAAGCCATGGACCTCGCCCATGCGGCCACTTTAATCCGCCCCGTAAAAATTTATGCCGGGAACCCGGCCGACTGTGCCGGTGCTCGTATTATTATTTTCACCGCCGGTGCTAACCAGCAGCCCGGGGAAACCCGCCTGGACCTGGTGCACCGCAATACGGCCATTGTCCGCGAGGCCCTGCCGCCCCTTTTGCAGCACTGCCCGGATGCTTTAATCATTATGGTTGCCAACCCGGTTGATGTCCTTACCTATGTGGCCTGGAAACTCTCGGGGCTACCAGAGACCAAGGTCCTGGGCTCAGGGACTGTCCTGGATAGCGCCCGTTTTCGCCACCTTTTGAGCCGGCACCTCCACGTCGACCCCCGCAATATCCATGCCTATGTAATCGGCGAGCATGGTGATACCGAAGTGCCCGTTTGGAGTTTAGCCAATGTGGCCGGGGTATACCTGGAGGAGTTTTACCTTCTGGACGGTACTATAGAAGAAGATGCCTTCCGTATTGAAATAAGCCGCCAGGTCAAGGAGGCTGCCTATACGATCATCGAACGCAAAGGGGCTACTGCTTATGGTGTAGCCCTGGCTTTAAGTCGAATTACCGAAAGTATCCTCCGGGATGAGAAAAGCGTCCTCACCGTTTCCAGCGTCATCCGCGATCTTTACGGTCTCGAGGGTGAGGTGGCCTTAAGTCTCCCCTGTGTGGTAGGCAGCCAGGGGCGGGAAAAGGTCCTGGCCATTCCCCTGGGAACCGGGGAACTGGCTGCCCTCAGGCACTCGGCGACCATCCTCCAGGATATTATCACCCGGCTCCGTCTTTAGGTTAGTGGCAGCGTTTATAGAGCTGGATAAAATTGAGGATAAAACGGAGTTCATCCTCGGTACAATTACACACCAGGCGCAATACAGATTGTACCTGGGGTTCCATTAGCAACCGGCGTACTGCAGGGCTCATCTGGTTTAGCATCTCATCCAAACCAGCATCATCAGCTATAAAATAACAGGGAGAAATATTTAAGACTTCGCCGATTTTTTCCAGGGTTTTTAACGAAGGCTGTACCTTCCCCTGTTCTATCTGGCCGATGAGGCCGGCCGAAACTCCGGCCGCCCGGGCCAGGTCAGCCTGGGTAAAGCCCTGTTCTTCCCGGGCCTGGCGCAATTTATGTCCCAGTGAACCGCCTGTACCGATAACTGTACTTAAAGGGACATCGAGGACGGTAGTAATTTTTTTCAGGGTATCGATGGCCGGGTATACATTTCCCCTCTCTATTTCACTCAGATAGGAAATAGAGATACCGGCTTCCTCGGCCAGGGTGCTCAAACTTTTACCTTTTTTTTCCCGCAAGAGGCGGAGCCTCTCCCCCAGGGCGAGGCCCCGCTCATTACCGGCCTCCACGAGTTGCTCCCGGGGGAGATTTAAAGCCACGGCTATTTTATCAAGGGTTTTCAGGGAAGGTTTTTTCGCTCCCCGTTCGATCTCGCTTAAATATGAAACGGAAACTTCGGCTTTTTTAGCTAGGTCCTGAAGTGAATAACCCCGTTCTTCCCTCAGTTCCCGGATGCGTTTACCACAGACCCGCATTTTCTTTCGCTCTCCTGGGATTTAACTTAAATTAATTTATAGTATTATCGAATAAAGTATAAATTAAAGGCTCCAGCTCTGTCAAGTTTCAAATTTTCTTCATACTTTATTCATATTTTTATCATTCCTGCCAGGTAGAATATACCTCGAAAGGAGGTGGCGCGGGTGACGAAAAAAATTGCCCTCGTCCTCGCCATAGTGTTGATGCTGGGGGTGCTGGCACCGGTGGCCTTTGCGGCAGTTACCGACCAGCAAAAAGCTGAGATTGATTCCTTGTACCAGCAGATTATCGAGCTGCGTCAGCAAATTGTCGACAAGTATGTTGAAGCTGGCGAACTAACTAAGGAACAAGGTGAGGCGATTAAAGAAAGTATCCGGGACATGGAAGAATACCATAGCAAATATGGTATAGTTCCCGGCGCCTGCCATGGCGGGGCGGGCTATGGCATGATGGGAGGCTGGGGCCGCGGATTCCTGGGCGGTTTTGGCAATAACCCCAACCCGGGTAACCAGAATTCAGCCTTCTACGGCCCTGCCATGATGCGCGGTTATATGGGTTTGTAAAGCAACACACTACCTTATCTCTTGCTAAACTTAAGTAAAAACAGCCCCATTGTTAAGGGGCTGTTTTTTCGCGGGTAACAAGGAGGCTCAAACTCAAAGGAGATCCTTTACAAGATTATCCAGTTCTCCTGGCCCCAGGGGCCCTTGTTTGACCCGGCGGATCTGGCCCTGGCGGTCGATGATAAAGGTAGTGGGAATGCCGGCGACTCCGTAGCTCCTTGCAACCCGGCTGTCGTGGTCCAGGAGTACGAGGTAATTATGCTCCTTATTTCCCAGGAAGGCCCGGATGCCGGCCTCTGTCTCCCGCTGCATGATATTGACGGCCAGGACCTTCACCCCCTGGTCCGCCAGTCTCCCCGCTGCTTTATCCAGTTCCTCCATTTCGGCCACACAATAGGGACACCAGGTGGCCCAGAAGTTCAATACTACCACCTGGCCCTTAAAGCTTGCCAGGCTGACCTGACCGCCATCCAGGGTTGGCAAGGTAAATGCAGGTGCCAGGACTTTGTTGCCCTGGCGGCCCGGCAGGATAAAGGAAGCTGCCAGGACAGCAAACATAATGACTATGATTATGAGGGGCACCTTCCAGTTTTTCGGCATGGGGTCTCCTCCTAGATAAAAGTATTCAGCCGCCCGAAAAAGACCAGCAAACCCATAATAATAAGTATAATCCCGCTTACAAAGGATATAATGGGTAAATAACGAGAAAACTGGCGTAAAAGGCGAAAAACCGGTCCTAGGGCCAGGGCGCTGGCGATAAATGGAACTGCCAGCCCAAGGGAGTAAAAAGTAAGGAGAAGCATACCCTTAAAAAGGGTGGCCTGGCTGCCGGCGTAAATCAAAATAGAAGCCAGGACCGGGCCGATGCAGGGCGTCCAGCCAGCGGCAAAGGCCATCCCCAGCAGAAAGGAAGGGGCGACGCCTGGAGCCCGGGGCTGCATGTACCACTTTTTTTCTTGATTTAAAAAGGGCAGACGGACAATTCCGGCCACCTGCAAACCGAAGAATATAATCAGGATTCCCCCGGCACGGTTTAAAAAGGGACGGTACAGCTGGAGCAGAGAGCCCAGGCCACCGGCCGAGGTCCCCAGGAGGATAAAGATCAGGGAAAAGCCGGCGGTAAAGAGAGCCGCCCGGCCGGCTAAAAAAGAGCGGTCCAGTTCCTCTACCTTACCGCTAGCTACGGCTGAGCCGCCTAGGTAAGTAAAATAGGCCGGCAACAAAGGTATAATACAGGGTGAAAAAAAGGATAGCATACCGGCGGCGAAGGCCACGGCTATAGACCAGTTTCCCAGAGTTGCTCACCTCTTTTTGATTATATTATTTTTAAGTTACGCCGTCAATATAATACTGCCAGGAAAAGGAATCAAGCCGAATGCAAAGCAAATGAGACAAAAATGTGGATAAATGACCTCTTTGTAATCTGGAGAATGTCTTTTGCCTTTGTACCATCATTAAACCCAATTGGTGGCAATGTCTTCTAATGCTATAATAGGTGGCGGCGTAAATACCCTGATTGGGGGAGATAAGAATGGATTGGGAAATAATAAGCCCTGCCCAGGTTTTATATCTAGTTGCTGTTGGCTTTTACCTGTTTTTTTTCACCCTTTTCCTAAGGTATTTCTTCTGGATGTGGTATTCCTACCGTAATTACTGGAGCAAGCGGTTAGCCCTCGACAAGGAAAAGGTGGTAGCCCTGGCAGCTACCAAAAACCTGGAGCTACCTTTTTTTACGATTCTGGTCCCGGCCCGCAACGAGGCCGACGTTATCGCCAATACCATTGAACACCTGGCTGCTTTAAATTATCCCAATGACCGTTACGAAATCCTGGTAATTACCGACGAAAAAGAAGCCCTGGCCAGAGCGTCCGGTGAGCACACCGGTCCTACAACCATGGAAGTGGTGGAGGCCAAAATCCGGGAATTTGCCGGCCGCCGAGATGTACCGCAGCTAAAACACTGTACCGTCCCCTATGATTTTGATGGGCGCTTCCGGGGTTCGCGCCGGGGCTACAGCATTCCATCAACTAAAGGCCGGGCTTTGAACTACGGCCTGGAGTTTGTCGACCCCAGGACCACCATCTGTGGTTTTTACGACGCCGAAAGCCATCCAGAAGCCGATGTCCTCCTCTACATAGCCTGGTCCTGGCTCAATGACCCGCGGGAGCGCATCTGGCAGGGGCCGGTTTTCCAGGTCCGCAATTTCTACCAGCTTGGCCTCATAACTAAAATAGCTGCCATTTACCAGGCTATTTCCCACGAGATCTACCTGCCAGTATTAATGAAAAAGTTACCCTTCGTGGGGGGAACCAACCTTTTCGTGGGGCGGCGCCTGCTGGAGCGCATTGGCGGCTATGACCACCGCGCCCTGACGGAGGATCTGGAACTGGGAGTAAGGGCCTACCTGGAAACAGGCGTCTGGGCCGAATACTTCCCTTACTACAGCACCGAACAGACTCCCGCTACCTTTTATGCCTTTTTCCGGCAGAGGTTGCGCTGGGGTAGCGGTCACCTCCAGGTATGCGAGAAATTCCGCTATGCCTACCAGTATTCCTGGGATAAACGGGGTCTCATCCTGCACAATCTTTTCTGGAAGGGTCAAGGGGAGTGGCTTCTTTACCAAGGTGCCGTCCTGGTGCCCCTTTCCATCCTATTCCTGGGACTGAATGGCGGGCTGGATCCTTCCATCCTGCCCCTGGGTTTCCGTACGGTGCTCCATTACTTGATATTTGTTTACTTTGCCTTTACCTTTTACGCCTATGGCCACTTCAGTCGCCATATGGCCCCAGTTAACTGGTGGCAGCAGTTGGGTGGGGCCCTCCAGCTCCTGGCCTTGCCCCTTGCTAGTTTCTTCCTGCCACTACCCTACACAACGGCTTCTATCATGAAGGCTTTGAACCGCCAGCCCCAGACCTGGGTGAAAACACCACGTACTAAAGAGGCAACTCGCTAGTATGAAATGGCTGGTGGCGGTGCAAAATAGCTAATACTTGGGGATATTGGGGGGATGACTTTGAAGGTCAGCGTTGATCAGGATCTCTGCATTGCCTGCGGCACCTGCATCGACCTGTGCCCAAGCGTTTTTGACTGGGACGATGAGGGGCTTTCCCACGTTATCGTAGAGGAAGTACCGGAAGACGCCGAGGATTGTGCGAGAGAATCCATTGAGTCCTGTCCGACCGACGCTATCAAAGAAATTTAGTCATAATCGACTACTAGAGGAAAGCAAAGTACTTAAGGGGAGCTATTTTTAAGCTCCCCTTTTTTTAATGGACCATATCCTCCTGGCGGCGGCCATCGCTCACCATTCTGGTAATCAGGGCCGCCAGGACCCGTCTTTCATCTTCGCTGGCTACGTCCCATAGTTCTTTAATGACCCGTTGCTCCCGGTTCATAGGGTCAACGTGTTCAGCCAGCCAGTTGCCCAGGCGATAGGCTATATTGTTCATAGTCTTTTCCTCAAAACCTAGTTTTCCGCCCATATTAACCATCATAGAGAGGGAATCCTTCCACTGTTCCCATTCTTTTTCCCGATCAGGCATGCCGTCACCTCCAGGTAAAAATAAATGTTTTCGCTAGTTTATCCTCCTTTAATACGGGTTTATACAAACAACTGACTGCTGCCCAATCTTGACATTAGCTGGGAAAAGAATAAAATATTAGCTAATATTATCAATCCAAAGGAGCTGACCTGCAAGTGGAACTCTACGCAGCCATTAAAGCCCGGCGGAGCGTCCGCCAGTACAAACCAGACATGGTGCCGCGGGAGGTAATCAGCCGGATCCTGGAGATGGCCACCTGGGCTCCCTCAGGGCTCAACTGGCAGCAATGGGAGTTCATGGTTTTAAGCGGTCCTAAAAAGGACGAGCTTGCTCGTAGTTACGGCCGCATTGTGGAATTTAGCATGCCGCCAGAGGGTAAGCGTACTCCCCAGCAGGAGGGCTTTTTACAGTGGGCCAGAACCCTGGGTGGCGCGCCTGTGGCCATTGTCGCCTTGACCCAGGCCCATGGCCAGCCAGGTATCCGCAAAATGAACCTGGAGAGCGTTGCCGCGGCCTTCACCCATTTGCTCCTGGCAGCCACCAACGAGGGCCTGGGTACCTGCTGGATGACAGGCCCGTTAAACAACGAGGCAGAACTCAGGAAAATACTGGATATACCTGCCGGTAAAGAAATTGTAGCCATTACTCCTTTAGGTTACCCGGCCGAAAGCCCTGAAGCGGCACCGCGCAAAAGCCTGGACGAAATTGTTACCTGGATTGGCTTTGATGATTAACCTTTATCAACCTCAATAGACTACCTGCAGTAGCCAGTAAATGGTCCCTCTGTCCCAGCCCATGTCCCAGGGAACACGGGCGCGGTCAGCCGTATGGCTGTTCACCAGGAGGTACCCTGCAGAATCCCGGCCAACAACCACCGCCACATGGCTGACCTCGCCCTTTTCTTCATAGGCAATGATATCCCCCGGCTGAAGGACATTGACGGCCCCCTGGGGGTAGGTGGTTGAAGTCCTGGTAACCTCCTCAAAATTACCCCGCATGATTCTTATGGCCAGGCCGCTGTCCAGGAGGTATTGGACCAGGGCCCCGGCCTGGGCCCAGGCCTGGCTGCCCTCGCCGTTATGGTAATTCCAAACCCAGTCCCGTGGTATAGCACCGGCATTTTTATCGCTCAGCACCTGTGATGCAAAATTAGCACAATCACCGCCCAGGCCGGTGAAGTCCCGGTAAGCCTGGTTATAGCGGCCATCACCTTCGCCAAGCCGGACACCGCTGTAACGTTCGGCATATTTAACAGCTGCCTGGCGTCGGTATTTACCTGGTGGCGGGTCGGAAACTACTGCGTTACATCTGGCAGTACCAGGAGCAACATCCGGGTCCAGGTCGTCGGCCTCAAAGGGGTCCCAGTACCAGTCCCGGGTAATTAACCACTGGCCTTCCCGCTTCACCAGTTCCAACCAGTGAATGGTGCGGACACCCATCTGGTTGACTGTCTTTTCCGGCTCGCCCCGGTGGCGGTAATTAAGGATAATATGCAAGGCTACAGAAGCCCATCGCCTCCCATTTTCATCGCCGGTATCAACAATGGCCAGGTCCATCTGGCTCTCTGAGAGAATTATCTGGCGCTCCTTCACCCATTCCCGGACATATTTAATGCGGCCGATTTCATGATTTAAGGCAAACAGGCCAGAGGTAATCGTTGTATCGTAATAAGCTTCCAGGCCTTCATAATTACCGCTGACGAGGCTCCGGACCCTGGCAGTAAAGATCTGCTGGAGACGCTCTCTCAGTTCCTTCTGTTCACTGCGAGCCGCAAGGGCCGGCAAGACCTGGTGGTGCAAGGGCATAGCTGCCAGCACCAGCCCGAAGAGAGCCAGCAGCCCCAGCCTAAAAATACGGGAACGCAAAACCACTATCACTACCCGCACCCGGCCCACGTTCAATCCCCCTAAAGCCAAGAATCACTATAAATGTATATTCTGCGAGCCGGATAAAAAACACTTGCCAGGCGGCCAGGAGTGGATAGGAAGCCTTATGAAGGCCTGCGCCCGAGGGGTAAAAAATAAAACGTGGGCTTTAACCCACGTTTTATCCTGGTGCGGCGAGCGGGACTTGAACCCGCACGGGTGTACCCATACGCCCCTCAAACGTACGCGTCTGCCAGTTCCGCCATCGCCGCATACCTGGCATGGTTAATTATAAACCCCGGACGGTATTCCTGTCAAGGATAAAGCCGGCTTGAACTTTCGAAAAATCCGGCTTGCTGGCAGACACTCGGTATCACCCGGCCCGGCTTAATTTTTCTTACTTTAGTTTTTCCAGCCGCGGATTGGGGATGATACCGGGCAGGCGGCCGCGCTTGGCCACCGGCCGGCCTTCAACCTCTTTTAAATCCATGGTCATATCAATGGGTGCGGCCCCCGATATATAGCTACCCACACCAAAGGCATCGGCTCCGGCTTCAATGAGGGCGCGGATACGCTCCGGCGTCAGGCCGCCGGAGACAAAAATCCGCACATGGTTGAAACCTGCGGCATCCAGGCGGTAGCGCACCTCCCGTACCAGCTCTGGAGTAACGCCGCCCCGCTCGCTGGGGGTATCCAGGCGTACCCCGGCCAGGGCCGGCCCCAGGGCTTCTGCTACCCGCAGGGCTTCTTCCGCCTCGTCCTTAAAGGTATCCACAAGGATGGTGCGCTTAGCATCAGGGGGCATAAAGCGATGATAGGCCAGGGCTCCCTCAACGGTATCGCCAATAATGAGGAAAATGGCATGGGGTACCGTACCCTGAGGCTCCTGGCCGGCCAGTTTGGCTGCTAGTATACAGCTGGCGCCACTGGCGCCGCCGATAATGGCTGCCCGCTCCATGACCGGGGCTACAGCCGGGTGCACGTGGCGGGCACCAAAGCAGAAAAATGGATGCTCACCGGCTGCTTCCTTGATTTCCCGGGCAGCAGTAGCCCAGCCGCTGGAACTGGCCAGCATTCCCAGGATGGTAGTTTCAAAAAGGCCAAATTCACTGTAGGGCCCCTGGATCCGCATGACCACTTCCTTGGGGGAAAAGGTGCTGCCCTCCGGTAGCCCCCAGATGGTAACCCTTTTCTCCCGAAGCAGCTCCAGAACCTCATTGACGCCACAGAGGATGCCGGCACGACGGGGAAAGATTTCGGCCGTAACAATGGTGTCAACCTTACCAAGTGCCTTGAGAATTTCATAAGTACGGACAAAATATATGTCGGTAGTTGCCCCGATGGCTATCTCATCATGCTGGGCGGAATAAAATTGCCTGTCAGGTGCTACCTGGAGCTGCCTGACCTTGGCCAGGGAATCCATGACCTCCATCGCCATAAAAATCCACTCCTCGACCTGTAAGTTCATTTTGCCAAAGGTTTCCCTATATTATTCTGCTTCCACGGCCAAATACCTGCTACCGCACATCGGGATATAAGATACGGTATATCCGGTAATTCTGGAGCACCTGGCGGACAAACTCCCTGGTTTCGGGGAAGGGAACCTGGCTTAAATTCCGGCTGCTGCCGTCCCAGATGCGCCTCTCCAGCCAGTTATGGACGTTACCCCGACCACCGTTATAGGCAGCCAGGGCCGGGGTGAGGTCACCAAATTCCCGCAGGAGGGCAGCAAGGTACCAGCTGCCCAGGCGCAGGTTATATTCCGGGGAAAAGAGCCGGTCAGGATCGTAGGGTAACCCCAGTTGCCCGGCGGCCAGCCTGGCTGTTTCCGGCATCAGCTGCATCAACCCCCGGGCACCCTGTGCGGACTGGGCCCGGGGATAAAATTTGCTTTCCACCCGGGTGACGGCTGCTACTAGGAGGGGGTCCAGGCCTTCCTGGTGAGCATAGTTGACGATAATTTCTATATAAGGGAGGGGATAAAAGACACGCACCGCCCGAGGCAGGAGGAAAGAAAGGAGCGCCGCCACTACCAGCAGCCACAGGTAACGGCGCCAAGTTTTTATCATGAAGTACCCCTCACTTTTTCCATGACAATCTTCCTGCTCGCTGGAGTTCCCGCCAGGCTGCCAGGACGGTGGCACGGGTGGCGTCAAGATCACAACCGGTGGGAATGATCCGGGCGGCATGACGCAATCTTTCTTCTTCTCCCATCTGTGCCCGGAGACGGCTTTCAGCTTCTTGCGGCGAGAGGTTGTCCCGTTCCATTAATCTTTTTAACCGCACCGTTGCCGGTGCGGTTACCACCCAGATGGCATCCACCATATCATCCATACCTGCTTCAATTAAGAGGGGGGCCTCAATAACCACCACCGCCTCCGGGTCAGTTTGGCGTAAAGCCGCTATTTGCGCCTGGACTTTCTCCCGGATGCGGGGGTGGGTAATGGCATTCAACAATTCCCTGGCGACAGCGTCACTAAAAACGATCCGGCCAAGGGCCCGCCTGTTTAAATGGCCGTCTGGCTGCAAAATCCCCCGGCCAAAGGCAGCGACAATATCCCGGTAGGCAGGCTTGTCGGGAAGCACTACCTCCCTGGCCACCTGGTCGGTGTCGATGACTATAGCTCCCAGTTCTTTTAAAATCGCGGCCACTGTGCTCTTTCCGCTGGCAATACCGCCGGTAAGACCGATAATAAACATCTCCATTGCTCCTACCATCGCCACAGTCCTATGGCGATTAAAATTAAACCCGGCAGAGCTGCCCCCCGCCAGCCCAGTCTTTCTGGCTGCCAGCGCTGCCCCAGGAAGCGACCTGCCTGCACCAGCAGTAGCTGGCAACAACCAATGCAGAGCGGTGTCAGCAGGAGGGAAAAACCGGCGGCAGCGGCGCCAAAACCTATTCCGACGGCATCCAAAGCCAGGGCCAGCCCAAGGGTCAGGGCCTCCTGGCTGCTAATACTTCCAGATAAATCCATATCAGCCCGAATAGGTTCCTTGAGAATCTGAATCACCAGGCCCAGGCGGGGCAGGCGGAATTTGACTAAAGTTTTTTCTGCCGGCTGCGGCTCGCTTTTTTTCAGATAGGCTTCAAAACTTATGGTTAGTCCCAGGGTTAATAATATAACAGCTCCCAGGCGGCCGGCAAGGGTTGGACTGAATACTCTGGTTACGATATGACCACCGGCCATGGACAGCAAGCTGGCGGCCGTAGATACCAGGGCGATCAAACCCAGGGAATGCCAGGGCAGCTTTATTTTCCTCAGGCCATAAGACAACCCCACGCTCAGGCCATCCAGGCTGGCGGCTAAGGCTAAAAGTAGCGTTGCCAGTAACATGGTAGTTTATCCCACCCTTTTACCCTTATGTCTTCTATACAGTAATATACGGGTGGCAGGGGGGATACGTGCCTGTCATTTAAACCTGGCAAGTGGGACAAAACACGGTGCTCCGGCCGCCGATTTTCACCCGTTCAAGGGTGCAACCACAGCGGCGGCAGGGCTGGCCGGCGCGACCGTAAACCTGGAGGTAATCCTGATTTTTCCCCTGCTGGCCGTGGCCATCGACGTAATCCCGGAAAGAGGTGCCGGAATTGGCTATACCCTGGTCTAACGCGGCCTGCATGGCCCGGTGCAGGCGCACCAGTTCATTCTCAGTCAGCGAAGCCGCCGGTCTAAATGGATTAAGCCCCGCCAGGAAGAGCATCTCGTCGGCATAAATGTTACCAATACCGGCCAGGAGGTGCTGGTCCAGGAGGACCTGTTTTACCGGTCGGCGCCGGCCAGCACAGATGGCTGCCAGGGTGGCGACATCAAAGGCCGGGTCCAGTGGTTCCGGCCCCAGTTTTTTCAGCCCGGCCGCTACCGTTACCTCGTCTTCCTGGCCCAGGTAGAGGCGCCCAAAACGGCGGCTGTCCACCCAGCGCAAGGCACCACCACCGGCCAGGTGAAAAACCACATGGGTATGGGGCAGTACAGGGCCGGTCGCCGCCGTTAAGATCAGGCGTCCGGTCATCCTTAAATGGGCCACCAGGCAATAGCCGGCTGTAAGGTAAAAAAGGAGATACTTCCCCCGGCGGTCGAGACGGGTTATTATTTTACCTGTCAGCAAATCGATGAAAGTGGCGGCATCGGGTACAGCAATAACGCCGGGGTGGTATACCTCTACCCCGGCAATGGTTTGCCCCTGGAGATGGGGAGTAAGGGTACGTTTAATGGTTTCTACTTCCGGTAGTTCGGGCATCGCATTTCACTCCAGAATCATGGCTCCGTATCTCATTAACGGTTCCATATCATACCAGCTAGGGCCGTATTTTAAATCCACCTGGAGAGGGACCTGGAGTTCCAGGGTATTCTCCATATTCTCCTTTACCAGGTCGGCTACTGCCGTCAGGTCTTCCTCAGGGACCTCAAAGATCAATTCGTCGTGAACCTGGAGAATCATCCGGGCGGCCGGGTATTGCTCCTCCAGCAGGCGGAAAATCTTAACCATGGCGATTTTAATAATATCTGCCGCGCTGCCCTGGATGGGAGTATTCATGGCTGCCCGCTCCCCAAAGCTCCGGGCAGTATGGTTGGAACTGAAGAGTTCCGGCAGGTAACGGCGTCGCCCCAGGAGGGTGGTTACATAGCCATCCTGCCGCGCCCTGGCAACGACCTCTTCCATGTAAGCCTTAACACCGGGGTAACGCTGGAAATAACGCTCAATATATTCATGGGCTTCACTGCGGCTGATGCCCAGGTCGCGGCTGAGGCCGAAATCGCTGATGCCGTAGACAATGCCAAAATTCACGGCCTTGGCGCTGCGCCGCATGAACGGTGTCACTTCACTTAAGGGAACACCAAAGACTTCAGCTGCCGTCCGGGCATGGATGTCTTCCCCCCGGCGAAAGGCGGCAATCATGCCGGCATCACCGGAGATGTGGGCCAGGACCCGAAGCTCGATCTGGGAGTAATCAGCAGCCAGAAGGAGGCGGCCGGGAGCATGGGGAACGAAGGCGCGGCGCAGGCGCCGACCCACTTCCAGGCGCACCGGGATGTTTTGCAAATTGGGCTCGCTGCTGGACAGGCGGCCAGTAGCCGTCACCGTCTGGTTAAAGGTGGTATGGAGGCTCTTCGTTCTGGGATTGACCAGGGGCTTCAGCCCGTCCACATAGGTGGATTTTAACTTGGTAAGCTGGCGGTATTCCACCAGCTTGGCGGCAATGGGGTGTCTAGCGGCCAGTTCTTCCAGGACGGCAGCGTCGGTAGAAAAGCCGGTCTTGGTCCGCTTTACCGGCGGCAGGCCCAGTTTTTCAAAAAGTATATTCCCCAGCTGCCGCGACGAGTTAATATTAAACTTTTCCCCGGCCAGGCGGTAGATTTCTTCCGTCAGGGCGACAATATTGCCTTCCAGTTCAGCACCCATCATGTCCAGGGTTTCCAGGTCAACAGCCACACCATAGCTTTCCATCTCACCCAAAATCCGGGTCAGAGGAAGTTCCACCCCCCGGTAAAGCTCCTCCATGCCGGCTACCTGCAATTTGGTAACAAGTTCCCGATGCAAAAGCCTGGTGGCCGCCGCCCGCCGAGCAGTGGTCAGCAGTAAAGATTCATCTTCCACCAGGGCCAGGTCCAGGTGTTCCAGGCAGAGTTCCGGCAAATCATGACGGGAGGCGGTGGGATTAAGGAGGTAGCCGGCGATCATGGTGTCGCCGCCCGGGTCGGCAACCCGTGCCCCGGCCTCCTTCAGCCAGACGAGGGCTGCCTTGGCATTATGAAAGATGGGCCCTGCCTGCAGCAGGGGTGCCAGGGCCCGGGCCAGGCCAGAACCTGGTACCTCCGCCGTATCCAGAACAGCCACGCCCCCTTCCCAGGCCAGTCCCACGGCTAATGCTGCGGCTTCCAAATAATTGGCGTTATTCAAAGCCAGGGCAATAGCAACTTCTTGCTCCCCCGCCAGGCGCCCGGCAAGTTTGGCCAGTTCTTCCAGGCTGGTCAAAATAAGGGGCTCCGGGAGATTTAGGGTTTTGACAGTGGCTGCCGGAGCCATCCCGGCACCCTCTTCCTGCATGCCTTTTAAGACATCCCTGACCAGGCTATTAAACTCCAGTTCCTTGTAAAGGGCCAGGACAGCCTCATAGTCCGGCTTCTCACGACGGCAGGCTTCAAGATCAAGTTCCACCGGCACGTCGCAGCGAATGGTAGCTAGCTGCCGGGCCAGGCGGGCCTGGTCAGCGTAAGCAACCAGATTGGCAGCTACTTTCCGTCCCCTGACCTCAGCGGCATGGGTCAGTACCCCTTCCAGGTCGCCATACTGGCGAACCAGCTGCACGGCCGTCTTTTCCCCTATTCCAGGTACGCCGGGAATATTGTCGGAGGCATCACCCATGAGGGCCTTGACATCAATGAGTTGACCGGGCTCCAGGCCATAGGCTTTTTTAATGGTCTCCCGGTCAAACAATTCCACCTGAGAAAGGCCGCGCCGCATGAGGAGGACCTTAACCCTGTCATCTACCAGTTGCAGGGCATCACGGTCCCCGGTCAGGATTAAAACCTCCAGCCCTGCCGCTGCCCCCTTGCTGCTTAAAGTACCAATGAGATCGTCGGCCTCAAACCCTTCTACTTCACAGCTTGCCAGCTTCCAGGCTGCCAGGAGGCGTTTAACAAGGGCAAACTGGGGCCTGAGTTCCGGATCGGTCTCCGGACGCGTTCCTTTATATTCCTCATACAGGTTGTGGCGAAAGGTTACCCTGCTGTAATCAAAGGCCACAATTACATAGTCCGGCGCCACCAGGTCAAAGGCCTTTTGCAGCATGGTGGCAAAGCCATAAACGGCATTGGTTTGAAGGCCTTCACTTGTCTGAAGCGGCGGCAGGGCATGAAAGGCCCGGTGAATAATGCTGTTGCCGTCCACCAGGAGCAATCTGCCTTTTTTTATAGGCATTCGTCACCCTTCTTTATTAAAAACGCTGCTTCTATTTTATCTTTTTCTGTTTCCGGTGGCAATTCTTTTCCCCTTCACACCAAAAAACCACCCTTAACTTGAGGGTGGTCTGGAGGGCGCCTCCTCCTTATATACCTTTTCAGGTACCGTCAAAGACTGGTATATATCTGCTGAATCAATATTAATTGGCGAGGACATCCTGGCATCAGGGGTGGCCCTATTCTTTTCCCCGGTTAGGTTATCAGGCGGGGTAGGCGGCGGTGAAGTTGTTCCCGTCCCAGTTTGTTTACCGGTTGCAGAAATTTCTCCTTCATCCTTATTTATTTGTAGCCTGTTATCCCCTGGAATAATTTGCTCCGGGGACGTCTGGTCCTGGGGGCCAGTTATATGTTCACCAGGTAATTTTTGTCCCTCTCCTACTTGATGGTTCTGTTCTGATGCCGGATTGGGGTTTTGTCTCCGGGAGCTAACATTGGTCCTGGCCTGGACAATCGGATTTCTCTCCCCGCTGTTGAAAACTGGCTGGGGTTTGGTAGACTTCGCCGGTTGTCGCCTCAGAGGCTGTGCTGGCCGGGTTTCTTCCCATGAAGGGGTTATTGCTGGTGCTGGTGTTTTGTTTTCTTGGTCTGTAACTATCGTGGAGAGATCCCCTGCCGGCGCTGGACCCCCTGGAGCTTGCAAAGCTTTCACCTGTTCTTGTTCGCCCTGCATAGACGCAGGCGTTGCTTGTCCGGCCTGGAATGGGAGAGGGGAGGGAAAATAGCCAGCAGAAGCAGTAATAGCCACCACAACTGTGATGGCCGCCGCTGCCGCCAGGGAGAGCCACTGCGGCAGGCGCTGGTACCAGGGTCGGCAGGCCGCCTCAAGCCGCGACCGCAAACGCTCTTCAAAACCGGCCGGCAGTTCCAGTTCTTCTTCCGACCATGCCTGGAGAATGTTCACCGTCTGACGCAGGGCCTCCAGTTCTTCCCGGCAGGAGTTACACAGGCGCAGATGTTTCTCCACGGCCCGCCGTTGGGTTGCCGTCAGGACACCGTCCAGATATGATGACAGGAGTTCCCGGTAATGGTTACAGTTCACCGCCCCTCACCCCCTTTGCTTATATAGACGTTTTGCCCCAAAAAATGTTCCCGTTCCTTTATCAGGTGCTGTCGCAAAAACTGCCGTGCCCGGCTCAAGCGGGATTTCACCGTCCCTACGGAACAACCCAGGATAGTCGCTATCTCTCCATAGCTAAAACCCTGCAAATCACGCATGATTATTACCATACGGTATTCCGGCGTCAGAACCTGGATTAATTTATGTATATAGTCCTCCCCTTCCCTGGCCAGGAAAATTTCTTCCGGTGAAGGGACACCTCCCCAAGTGGCCAGCTCCCAGGGTACCCCCTCTGTTTCCTGCAAGCCCTCCAGGGAAAGGGTGGGCCGCCGGCTGAGGCGGCGCAAGGCATCGCGGCAGACATTGGCAATGATATGCTGCAGCCAGGTTTTAAAGGAACACTGTCCCCGGAAGCCTGGCAGGTTTTTAAAAGCGCGCACCAGGGCCTCCTGGGCGGCATCACCAGCATCTTCGGCATTGCCCAGGAAGCGGTAGGCAATGGTGTAGAGCATCTTCTGGTAACGCTCTACCAGGAGGGTAAAAGCCTCCATATCGCCCTTTTGACTCCGGGCCAGCAATTCCTCATCAGGGACCACAGCTGCCCACCACCTTCCAGCTTTTTTCCTATTCGCCATCTCCCTTACTTTATCCTTTTAGGCCCTTGCAGGAACGTAAAGTCTATGTTAAAATTAAAAGCACACAAGCCGAAGTGGTGGAACTGGCAGACGCGCCGGACTCAAAATCCGGTGGCCGCGAGGCCGTGCGGGTTCGACCCCCGCCTTCGGCACCAATAATACCAAGGCGTGAGAGCCTTGGTATTTTTCTTTATATAGATATAGAAAAATGCCAGTAGCCGGGAGCAGCTGCTGGCATTTTCCGTAATTTCCTATAACCTAGTTAATGGGCGTGCAGGTGAAAATAGCCCTGGTGGTGGTGCTCATGAAAGGCTGCGTCAATAAGGTTGCCCTGCATTAAAAGCTTCAGGAAAATAGCTATAATTATCCCCAGTCCCACCAGGGCTGACAGAATATAACCCAGGGCCTCGGCCCCAAAACTGCCTGCCAGCCTAGGAACGGTATAATCCGGGAAGAGGGTATGGGACCAGCTGGCGGCCAGTTTAACCATCCCGGCCGGGACAAAGCCCAGCATCTGCTGTAACTCTTCCGGTGCCCATTCGCCCCAGGCCGTACCGCTAGCCAAGATTCCCAGAGGTGACAGCAGGATCAGGATACCCAGCCCTGTAGCCAGTCCCTTGAGGCCCGGGGCGCCGGCCCCGGCCGGAGCTGCCGGCCTGGCCTCCGGGTAAAGTTGCAGTAAGCCGGGGTTAGCCCGTTCAAGGTAGCGGACCACCAGGCCGGTAACTATCCCCTCGGCGGGGCCGGCCACCAGGAGATGGGCCAAAGGAGCCTTGGGTCAGGAAGGTTCTGAAGTGCGCCTCCTTTCCTGCCAGCCGTGACGCCGGCAACGGCCCCTGCCCGGGCCGGCGATATCTGTACTGCCGCAATGGGGGCAGGTTCCAGTCTCCTCAGTTTCCGGTTCCCATTCATAACCACATTCTTCACAGCGGGCCTTTGCCCCTGCCAGGCGGTAAACCCCGCCTTCTACCCGGATAGCTTTGCCATTAATCAGGGCGTCGGCCACCTTACTCCGGGCTGCGCCGAGGATACGGAAAAAGGTAGGCCGTGAGACCCTCATCCTGGCCGCGCATTCCTCCTGCTCCAGGCCTTCTATATCCTTCAGGCGAATGGCTTCCAGTTCTTCCACTGCCAGGACAACTTCTTCCAGTTGGCGTAAAGGTACGGCTGCCGGTTTAAAATAAGTAATCCCTGGTATAAATTCTACCCGCCGGCACTTGGGTGGCCTCGGCATGATGGTCCCCCGCTTTCAAGCTTTACTTTACCTTATCATAACCTCAATGTGGACTTATGTCAACCATAAGGAAAGAATGTCCAATTACAACTCTACGTTATTTTTGCCGATGCGGGTAGACCTCATTCCCAACTATAACTAATTGACCATCACGGTGCAAAACAACCGGCGCAATGACAGTCCTGTCCAGGGTTTCGGAGGCCGGCAGCAAAAACCCGCCCATCACGTTGGCGGCCGGGATTAAAAAGCGGTGGTCGCCGTCAATCACCCGCCGCAATAGGTGCGGCCCTACCAGGCCGATAAAGCAGCCGATAATGCCCAGAAAAGAAACCACTTCGTCCACAATCACAACTACCGGGAAGGTTACTTTACCCCCCAGCCGCGGCTGTAATTTTCAGCGCAGGGGATGCAGGCATACCGCCCCTCCTTTACCCTGGCTCGGACTTCTGCCACCAGCTCCCCGCAATAAGCGCAGGTCACGGAGTTAAAAAGGCGGGCTTTCGCTGGCATGGCGAGCTTCACATGCTCTGTTTTAAATATTTCCTCCTCCGGCGCCTCCAGGATAAATTGCAAGCGCTGTTCCTGGTAACGGTCAAAGAGCTCCTTTTCCGCAGGTGTGGCCTGGCCGTTAAAAACCCTCTCCCGCAAGTTCCGGTAATTCTCGTCTTCCTGCCATGCTCCACTTTTTAAGGCTACCCGGACGGCAGCACCAGTCTTCCTATCACCAATAGTAAATACATGCTTGCCGTAGTCCCGGTAAAGGAGATTGCCTTTTCCCAGGGTGCAGCCGGTAAGCACCTGGATGGCATCCACCCCGCAGGCATCGGTTTCAACAATGGCCACCAGTTCCTCATCCCCGGCCCGTGCGGCCGCCAGCTCCCGCAGGGCTATTTTTGCCGCCCTGTAGCCAATGGCCAGGCCCGGGCAGCTATGCCCGTGAAAGGCCACGGCCCTTTCCCAATCGTTGGTAATTGGTTCCATGATTTAAATCTCTCCTTTTCTCCCCTCTAGAAAATAAAAATAACCACTTCAGGCGCCCCTTCTGGGGCACATACCCTCCGTGGTTACATCTTACAACCTCCATGGTTGTTAAATATTTTATTCGCCATGCAAAGCTAAAATCCTGCCGCTTAATCCCCATCCCGCAGGCGGTTGACTTCTTTAAACAGGGACACTATTTGCGACATCCCGCTGAATTCCTCCAGGCTGTAGCGCGTTTTCCGCCGCCAGTTGGGGTAACGGTTTCCCGTACCCGGGACATTCTGGGGCTCTCTTTCCAACCATAGATCCTCAAGGTTGACGAGAAGAAGCTGCGCCCGGCTTGCGGCTAGATAGGCTAGGCAACCACGTAAAAGGCTGCCGGCCTCCGTCGTGGCTACTGACAAAAAACCTTGATGATACAGGAAAAGGGGGAGAGCCGCCTTTAGACGGCCGCCTTGTCCGCCAAAAAGAAGCAAAGGGCGGCATGTCGTGGGTATTCAGGCCGGCCAAACACCCGGCACGCACCGGTGCCAGGGCCCGGCTCGGCTTTCCGGTGTATTCGGTGGCCAGGATATACATGCGGTTGACCTTGTGCCGCTCCATGGCACGGCGGACGTAACCCGGCACCGTACCCAGGTCTTCACCGACAAGTAATGCTTTATGGCGCCGGGATTCTAAGGCCAAAATTGCGTAAAATTCCTCGGCGTGATAGCGAACGTAAACTCCTTCCGCGGCTGTAAGCCCTTTCGGTATCCAAAAAAGGTGGTGCAAACCCATGACGTGATCCAGGCGCAAAATACCTGCATGGCGCAGGTGATGGCGCAGGCAGGCTATATAATAGCGGTAGCCGTCTTCCCGTATTCCTTCCGGGTGCAGGGGAGGAAATCCCCAGTCCTGTCCCTCGCGAAAAAAAGCATCGGGCGGCGCCCCGCTGCTGGCCGCCAGGCAAAAATTCCGGCGGTAGCGCCAGACGTCGTATCCCTCGCGGTGGACTCCCAGGGGCAAATCGAGATACAAATTGCCTTTGGCCAGGGATTGGAACTGGCGATGGGCCTGCCATTGGACATACAAATGATACGCCGCGACTTCCCGATCATAATCGCCCTCTTTTAGAAAACCGTCCCGCATTCGTGCCGGCCACGCCGTCCAGCCTGCACGCCTTTTTTCCACAGCGGCGCGAAACCGGGCGTAATCTAGAACTTCCCTTTTGCCGGCCACCCAGGTGGCTAATTCCGCCTGTCCTTTTACGTTACTGTTATAAAATTCACGGGCACAGATTGCAAAGACTTTTCTCTTGAGAGCCATTACCCGTCGATAATCGACAAAAGATGTTTTCCGTAAAAAAGCCGCTTCGTCCTGGAATTCCTTCGAGTTTAAGAAATCCCGGGCCTCTCGGGATTTCTGCACTTCTTCCAGCTGAGAAACGTCCAAATAAAACTCATTCCAAAAAGGCGGCTTACGGGCTGATAGGGACTGGGCTCCATGGGTTCATCCAGAAAAGCAGCCAGGAAGGGTAGAGTGGCGACAAAACAGCCGCCCAGCCGTTCCACCCAATTAGAAAAGGCCTCCAGGTCCCCGAAATCACCGGATCCCAGGCTGCGCTGCGAATGAAGGGCATATAGGGGCACAAAGCAGCCCCATATTTTTTCCCGGCCTTTCGGCAGGTTCCATGCCTGAAAAGGGGCGGAAATCAGCATTACCTCTTTATCGTCCCCGGCAAAACTTAAAGACAAGCGGTGATAGCCCCAGGGTAATTTTATAGGCAGCCGCAACAGCCGGGCTTCATAAACAGCTCCTTCCACCACGGCTGCCCGGGTTAGGGGGAGGGAAGAGGGTACATGCTATACCGCCACAACCCGCCTCCTTCTAAATGTAGTTTGCATTCCAGGCGGCTAGCAATCTTTGCCGCAAGCAGGCGGAGTTCTAAGCAGGGACTACTACCGGACCAAACCACGGTTACCGGCTCACAAAATTTACGCCAGCGCTCCTGACGTCGCTCCCGCACGGCCCTTAAGACGTCGGCCATATTAGCCCGGCGCTCCCAGGGCCTGTAAAACCGCCAGCAACGTTTCCGGTTCAGCCGTCTGGAGGTTACCCTCACCATCGCGATAGGCGGGCTCTACGCCATATAGGCAGCAGAGTTGGTACAAAAGATGCAATTCTTTTTCGCGTCTAACCATCAATTATTACCTGCCAGGCGATGTTATTAAATATAATTTTCCCCTTCCCAAGGTTATTCAATTTTTCTTTTTCCCTCCCGGCACTTCGCGCACAAGCCGTAAACTTCAAAACAATGTTCCGTCGGCAAGAACCCTTTGCGGTCCAATTCCTGTATTAATTCTTCCATGGGACAAAAGTCAACGGCAAAATAAGCGCCGCACATTTTACACACGGCGTGATGATGGTGTCCTTCCTCCCGCCGCAGTTCGTATAAATCGGCACCTGTCTGGGAAGAAACGCGGCATAAAAGCCCTTTTTCGAGCAATAAATCTATGTTGCGGTAAACGGTAGAAAAATTTGTTCCGGGAAGAATTTCAATGACCTTTTGGAACAGATCTTGAGCGCTTAAAAAAGAGCGGGTGTTTTTAAGGACCGCCAGGATGGCCTTTCGCTGGGGAGTTACCCTGAGGTCGTTTTGCCTTAACAGTTCTTCTACATCCACTTTTTTATTACTCCTTTCCCAACCATAACTGCCACCAGCAACCCCGCCGCAATAAGCACAATAGTCCCCCCGGGGGCCAGATCGAAAATAAACGAAGCGTACAGGCCGCAAGTCACCGAAATAAGGGCCGCCAGGATGGCTATAACGAAAGTTTCTTTGAAACTGCGGGCAACCTGCAGGCTCACCGCCGGCGGTATTACCATTAAGGCCGACACCAAAAGGGTCCCCACCACCCTTACCGCCAGGGCGACGGTCAGGGCAGTGAGCAAGGTAAAATAAATGCTCACGGCAGTGACCGGTATTCCCGCCAGGCGCGCCGCCTCTTCGTCAAAGGTAATGGCAAAAAGCTCGCGGTGGAGAAGCGTTACGGACATAAGGATAAATATGCCGGCACCGGCAATGACCGCCACATCCCTTGGGGATACGGCCACCAGGCTGCCGAACAAATATGAAAAGAGATCGGCGTTAAAGACCTTTTTTAAGCTGATCATTATCACAGCCAGGGCCATGCCGCCGGACATGACTACCGCCAGGGCTACTTCGGCATAGCGAGGAAAGGCCCGGCGGATAAACTCGATGATTAAAGCGGCGCCGGCCGCCGCAAGTAGGGCGCCGTAAAAAGGATAAAAACCCAAGAGCATCCCTCCGGCGACGCCGGCCAGGCTGGCATGGGCCAGACTGTCACCCACCAGGGATAACCTTCTAAGTACAATAAAGACACCCAGGGTGGCGGCCAGAACGGCGGTAATCATACCGGCTATCAAGGCCCGCTGCATGAAATCAAAGCTAAAGATCCACATAATCATCACCTATACGGTAACCGAGAACGTCGGCGATGTGGTTCTGGTCCACTTCATTTATTTGCTCATGAATGTAGACGTGTCGATCGCGAACACAGCCAATTTTTTGGGCCCTAGTAAAAGCCGCCCCTATATCATGGGTTACGATAACTATCGTCATGCCCCTTTCCCGGTTTAGATGGGCGAGAAGGCGATAAAAATCTTCCCGTGCGGCGGCATCTATGCCGGTGGTAGGCTCGTCAAGGAACAGAGCCGCCGGCTTTTTGGCCAGGGCCCGCGCGAGAAAAACCTTCTGGCGCTGGCCGCCGGAAAGTTCGCCAATGAGGCGACCCGCCAAATCTCTAATACCCACCAATTCCATGGCTTCGTCTATATTATCTTTTCTGGCGCGTCTATCCAAAAACCCTTTCAAGCCCCCGTAATACCCGGAAGCCACTACCTCGGCCACTGTTGCGGGAAAAGAAGCATTGATATCGCCGGCATTCTGGGAAATGTAACCTATCAAGCCCCAATCCCGAAAGTTCCTAATGTCCCTGCCAAATAGCCTTACTTCCCCGACCTTCGGCCTAAGAAGACCCACCATTATTTTAAGCAGGGTGGACTTGGCGGCGCCGTTGCGCCCGATAAGGGCAAGAAAATCGCCGCAGTTCACCTTTAGATTGACCCCTTCAAGGACGGGGATGCCGTTATAAGCAAAGGTGACATCGTTCATGCGAACTACTTCTCCACATTCAAGGCAACGGTCCATAATGATTTTCCTTTCTACTCCAGGGCTTTTTTGAGGGCCGCCAGATTTTTTGCCATAATGGAAAAGTAGTCTTCGCTGGCCTCCATCTCTTCCTTAGTCAATCCGCCGATAGGATTTAAAACCAAAGTTCCCGCTCCCGCCTCCCGTGCCAGGGCTTCGGCCAGTTTAGGACTGGCCAGGGTTTCAAAAAAGATATATTTTACGCCTTTGCTGCGGCAAAGGGTTATGAGCTCCGCCATCTGCTGGGCCGACGGTTCCTGCTGGGGTGAAAGCCCGCTGATAGGAATCTGGTTGAGGCCGTAACGCCTGGCAAGATAACCGAAGGCGGCATGGGAGGTTACGATATCTCTTCTAGTAACGGCGTTCAGGGTATCCCGGTACTCACGGTCCAGCATGGCAAATTTTTTATCCAATTCATGGTAATTTTTTTCATAATAACTTTTATTATCGCCGTCTACCGTCGCCACTGCTTCAAATATCCTCCTGGCTATCTCCCGGGCAAGGAGTGGATCCAGCCATATGTGGGGGTCATTGTTTTCTATCAGACCTTGGCCCGCTTCCAAGGTCACGACTCCCTTCTCCTGCAGCTGGCCCTCAATTTTCTTTGCCCAGGCATCCATGGGTTCACCTAAAAAAATAAATAATTTCCCGCTGTAAATCGAAGCAATCTGCCGGGGCGAAGGCTCATAATCATGGGGTTCGACACCTGCAGGTTGTAGATTCTCTACCACGGCTCTATCCCCAACTATCTTTTTAGTGAAATCATAAAGGGGATAAAAGGTAGTATAAATTTTTAAAGGGCCGCTTTCCGCCGGCACTAGACCTTCCTTTGCCCGACAACCTGCAATAAAAAAATGAGGGCGATAACCAGTAATTTTAAGACGATGCCCCGTGATTTGTAACCGACTTTCATTTAACCTCCCGGCCTCCTGCAATCGATTTGCATTTGCATTATAATTATATAACTTTTCTCTTAAAAAATGTCAATGAATTTTATTCGCGGCAGGCCGGGCAGTAACCGAAAAAGATTGTAGAGGTGCTTAGGACTTCAAACCCTTCCTCATTTGTATATTTCCCTAGAGGCTCTTGCATTCTCTGAAACTCGTAGGTACGGCCGCACTTTAAGCAGACAAAGTGGCTGTGGGGGCTTCTATTCATCTCATATCTGGCCGAACCGTTAAGGGTCGGAGCCTTAACAATAATCCCCATCTGGGTAAATAAATCCAATGTCCGATAAACGGTCGCCCTTCCAACCGTCGGGCAGTACCGGCGCGCCGCATGGTAAATGGTTTCTGCCGTAGGGTGTTCCCGGGACAGTTCCATAAAGGCCTTTAGAACCGCCTGCCGCTGGGGGGTTAAACGCCGATCGCTTTCTTGAAATTTTTCCAGGTGTAAAGAGGTAATGACAGGCATTTCCTACCCCCCTTCCTTAAACTTTCTTTGATAATCGCGAATTGCTTCATGCAGGGCGCTGGCTCCCAGGTTGGAACAGTGTAGCTTAACTTCCGGCAGACCGCCAATTGCCGCCGCCACATCGGCGTCGGTAATTTTAAGGCCTTCTTCCAATGTCTTACCTCTGGCCATTTCCGTAAGAATGCTGCTGGTAGCTATGGCCGCCGGGCAACCGTAAACCTGAAATTTAACGTCTGCCAGCCGGTTATCCTTTACTTTTATATAAATACAGAGATAGTCGCCGCAGCCAGGGTCGCCTATAGTGCCAATGCCATCCGCATCTTTTATGACGCCTACATTACGCGGGTTTATAAAATGATCGAGAAGCAGTTCGCCGTACATTATCTCTAGCCCCCTGAGAATCAGCTTCAACTTGCTTTTGGACATTTGTTCATCATTATTATATCCGCCTTATGGCCCCATGTCAATAAATATTAAAGGCCTTGACGCCGTAGCCGGCAGCCTCAGTTCGAGCGGCGTTCAAGGCAATCGCAGCGCATTATTTCGTATAGCGCTACAAGCCAAAGAGCTTGTAGCAGTTGGTACACGGCGGGGGAGGCGCCGGTACTTCCGGATTATCCAGGAGAAAAGGGTTGGTCAGGTCCAGCCGGTAACGAAAGGGCTGTTTAAATTCCCGGGCGGCTTTATTTTTAATCACCCTGGTCAAGCCTTCAGTAATTTTGCCATAATTAAAAGGAGTAAAGGGCGCTTCCTGCCGGCAAAAGTAACGGGGTGCTACACCTTTATAGGGCAGTCCAAGGTAAACACAAGGGGCTACCTCGCCGTGGCTATTGATGAAAATATGTTTTAAGGGCCAGGCATCGCAGACCATGACGTCAAGATTAAACTGCAGTGGATAAACTCTTAAATTAAGGCCCAGACGCCCGGCCTGCTCTTCGGCAGCCTGAACAGCAAAAAGGTAGTCTCCAGGAAGTGCTTCTCCCGGACAAGCAAACACCCTTAACTCTTCCATCTCCGGGGAAAGGGTGAGATCCAGGTTGGTGGCCACCACTTCATCAGCCCCGGCGCTGGCCGCAAGTTCTATGAAGGCCGGGAGTTCAAGTAAATTTTTCCTGGTCATCAGGTAAGAACAGATAATTTTGGGTAAAGGGCTACCTCGCTTTTGTTTGATATCTGCCAAGCGGCTAATATTAGTAAGCAATCGCTTGAGACTTGTAATATGAGCCTCGCATGTCCTGTATGTAGTTAACAATCGAACCTGAAGGTACGTCCTGCTTCATTGTAAATAAACTTATCTCCCAGGGCCTGGTAGAGGGCGGCACTGGCCCGAAAACCGGTACAGTGGCAGGCTACCAGGTACTGGAGACCAAACCGCGGTAGAGTCTTTATCGTCTCCTCTAGCCGCTCCGGGCCGGCGTCCTTCAAGTGGGTACCGCCGATGACGGCGAAGATGCGGCTGGCACCGGTAATGTCCAGGACGTGCTCCAGGGTACTGATCAAGCCGGAGTGGGCGCAGCCCAGGAGCACCAGCGGCCCTTCCCTGGTAGTGATGATTAAAGACTGGTCGTCCCAGAGGCTGTCCTGGAGGTATTCGCCACCGGCAAGGAGGCGAAATTCCCGGCTTATAGCTTCAAAAGCCTGTCGACGACGGATTTCGCCGGTTAAAAAAATTCCTTCCCCCAGCTCGACGGGTTGCCGGGAGAGGTGAAATACCGCACCGCTTGCCTCTAATTCTGCCCGCGACCAGGGGATGCCGATATACCTGGCTTCCTCCCCTTCCCGGAAGCGGTATTTAGCCACGAAGATATCGGGGTGGGCGTATACGGGAAGGGGGCCAGTAATCTCGCAGATCTTTTTCAGGCTTCCGGTATGGTCGTCATGGCCGTGACTCAGGGCAATAGCTGTAATTTCCCGCGGATCGAGGCCCAGGCTCAACATGTTCTGGACAACGGCACCCCCGGCCCCGGTATCGAAAAGGATGGTCCTTTTCCCGGTTCGTACCAGGAAAGCCAGGCCATGCTCGGCTATCAAGCCCCTGGAGGTGACCGTATTGTCTACCAGGTTGATAATTTCAATGGTTCCGGCCATTCTTATTTACCCTCCCCTTTTAACCGTGGCAGCAACCGCCGGGCGTGCAGCCTTCCGGCCGGGAATCCCTCCCGCAGCACAGGGTTTTGCCACCCGCCTCGGGACGGCTTTTTACTATATGTGGCGCCGAGAATATCCTTACTAATCTCGTACTGCCGCAGTTAGGACAAATATCCGCATCTTCTCGCTTGTTAAATGTACTTATAGCCCCGCAATCGCTGCATTTGAATTCAAATTCCGGCATTTACTGTTCACCCCCGCTTGACTCTAGTATAAATCTATAAAGAACATATGTCAATATTGTGTTGCAAAAAAGCCCCCTTGCCACACAAGGGGGCTACCGGGAAAATTATACTCCTTCAATTCCCCTTAATCATTCTTGCCCCACATTGGGCGCAGATTGTGTCAACACAGGGCTTCCCCAGTTGGTGCGGCACCTGCAGGCCACACTGAGGACAAACGCAATTTCCGGCCCAAGAGCTCTGGCCCTTCCCGCCTGTGGGTGAGATGCCTTGGCCCCTACCCCTGCCTCCTCCCATTCTTTTCCCTCTGCCGCCACCTGTACCCCTTCCCCATCCGCTCCCCATTCCTGCACTCCAACCGCCTGGCATATTTATTCCCCTTTCGTTTTAAGTTTACGTAATTATGGTTACCCGGTCACCTGTTTTTACCCAACCGCTTTTTATCACCCGGCAATAAATACCTTCGGTCTTCAAAGGTGCCGGCCCCGGAAAAAAGAGGCTTGAAGGTTCATCTTCCTGCTTACCGATTTGTGTAACCTCAACAATTGCTTTTCCTACTAAAAGTCTAGCCCCTACCCCAACTCCCTCTAAATTAATGCCCTGGACTGTAATGTTTTCGGCAAAATCACCCGGTTGAAAGGGAAGGCCTAAGGCCTCGGCCATTTCTTCAGCCCTTTCAGCCATAAAAACGCTCACCTGCCGGCTTGTTCCCGCATGGGCGTCCCCTTGCAAACCGTAATCAGCCAGCAAATAACCTGAACCAACGTTAATTTTCTTTATTCCTCTCCGCGCACTAAGATTAACACCGATAACTTTGCCTGTCGACATACCCTACCTCACCTTGCATACCGCGGCGGCAATGACGCCGACCCAGGGTTAAATCTTACCAGCAGGCCGAAGACTATCACCAGCGTAGCGTTGGCTGCCATTATGAACGGCGTTATGGGCTGGGCGAGCGGGGGCACGATGCCCCGCATGAGAGCGATCCACGGCGTCAGGGCGCCTATGACGACACCGCCCCCCATGCCTACGGTTAAAGTCGCGAGGAACAGCATCGCGTTTACTAGCGGGCCTGTCCCCGGCTGTGGGAGCCCGACCATCTGAACTGCGACCGTCAGCGCCAAAAGCAGGGCGGTCGTAGTCAGAAACCTGGTATTTCGCCACATGACATACCTCGCCTCCTCAGTTTTTCCAGCAGCGTCCCATTTCCTTCCAAACGCCTGCAACAGCGCTTCTACGTCTCCCTCCTCCACCGCTTCTGGCCTATGGACAGGCGGCCGGGAACCAGCGCATCATCTCATAAACACGTTCTAACAGTTGTCGTCTTTACTGTCGAACTCTATAATAAACCTCTTCCTTGTAAACCGCTTGGATAAGGCCAGTTTCTACCAACCGGCCAATATATTTTGTAACCTCCGCCTGATGTAAGCCGGTTAAAAAAGCAATTTCCGTCAAGGTACAGGGGCGCCGCCCCAAAAGGGTCACAATCTCCCTTTCGATATCCTGCTGGCTCCCGTCCCCGTACACCTTGCCGGCAAAATGGCCAATAATCTCTGTCCTATTACCCAGTCGGGCAGCTATTCTTTCCATTTGCTCCCGTTCCAGGGGCCTGGCAAATGCCTCCGCCGGGGGGCGACTAACGGTATTAAGCTGGATCTTCTCTGCCGGCAGATCTTTTAAAACGGCAGCGAGGGCAGCAATCTCTTCTTCCCCATCATTGAGCCCGCGGACCAGCATCACTTCTATCCAAAGGCGGCCCCTGAACATGTCTGCGAAATCTTGCAACCCTTTGATAACCTGCTCTAAACTAATCTGATCGCAGGGTCGGTTGACTCGCTTAAAGGCCGGAACTGTAGCCGCATCGAGGGAAGGTATCACCACATCTGCCGTCGCTAACTCTTCCCGTATATTCTGATCATGCAGGAGTGATCCATTGGTTAGCACGGCCACCGGTATGGACGTTAATTTTTTTAAACCCCGGATTACCCGGCCGAGCCCTGCATTAAGGGTGGGCTCACCGGAGCCAGAAACTGTTACATAGTCCGGTCGGTGATTTCCTTTAAGTTTTGTCTCTATTTCCTGTAGCACAGCCGCTACCGGTACATATTCCTTGCGTTGGACGGTATGTAATGTGGTTCGGCCCAACTGGCAGTAAATGCAATCATAGCTGCAGGTTTTAAAGGGAACAAGGTCGATACCCAGGGACCACCCCAGCCGCCGTGACGGGACAGGGCCAAAAACATAACTCATTTTCCCTCTCCCCCTTTTTAGCATTAGCGCAACTTATCCCTGCCGCCGAAAACACGCCTGGTCATACCTGCAATCCAGTCCCAGTGCAAGTAAAGATGAACTAAAACCAGGACCACCGTCACTATCGCCAGCCAGCGGTGTATCGCTCCCCATTCCTGGCGGCTAAAAATAAAAGTGGGAGCAAAAGCTTGTCGGCCATATCTCCCTGCCGGGAGAATTAGCCATGGGATAAAACCAGAAAGGGCTACCCCCAGGGCACTCAGGAAAAGGGCTAAATCGACAAAATAATTAACTTTCCATTTATACAACTTCCCACTTCCTTCCCGGATCACATTCTAAATTCAGGATGGCATATAACTTTGCTATATCATCCCTAACCGTTTCCAGTATAAATCTATAAAGAACATACGTCAATATTGTGTTGTAAAAAAGCCCCCCTGCCAAAAAAGAGGGGGGCTATCACAAAAATTGTATCCCTGAAAAATCGTGCTCCCTGAAGGAAAGTTTGATAGGCTGGAATTAGCTCCTTAACTTTAGCACGGCATCCTCGGCGGCATTGGTTACCTGATAGGCAATAGGCGAGGCGGTAAGGGCCGGGTGGGTCCCTACCTGCATGGTTTCCAGCTCGTCAGCCCGCATCTTATGCTGCACGGCAGCCGCCAGCAGGTTGGTCAGCTCGCCCACCGCAGTACCGCCGTAAGCCTGCCCGCCTACAATTACACCAGTATCTTTAGTAAAGATCAACTTTACGCCCAGCTCTCTGGTCCCCGGCATACTCCCCGGATGCCTGTCAGGCGCCTTGGCGTTACCATTTACGACCTCAATACCCGCTTCCCGGGCCGCCCTTTCCGTCAGGCCTACCGACCCCAGGGCCAGGTCGCCGACAATCGTCGAAAACACTCCTACTGCCGCCCCCCTGGCCCGCCTGAGGCCGAACAGGTTGGCCCCCGCTACGCGGGCTTCATGGGTGGCTACGGAAGCTAGTTTGATGAGGGATGGCCCGTGCCCGAAAAATGAGCTTTTTTCGGCGCAATCGCCAATGGCAAAAATACTTGGGTCACTGGTACGCATATAATCATCAACCCAGATGCCGAAGCGATTGTTAACTTTCAGTCCCGCCTTTTGGGCCAGTTCAATATTGGGCGCCACGCCGATGCCAAAGATAACAACGTCAGCAGGCAGGGTTTCGCCGTTGGCAAGTCTCACCTGTTCTACTTTACCGTCTCCCAGAAACTCTTCTACTTTCGTTCCAGTAATAATGTTTATTCCCTGTGAGCGCAGCTTATCCTCCGCCAGGGTGCAGACCTCATCATCAAATGCCAGGGCCAGGCAATGGGGCAAAAGTTCGACGACGGTAACATTCAACTCCCGCCCCTTCCGGCACTCATCGGCAAACTCAACTCCTATAAACCCTCCACCGACGATCACCAGATTTTTCGCTTTATCCAGGGCATTTTTGAGATTCTCAAGATAGGCTACGTCTTTTTTGACGACGAAAACACCTTCCAGGTCAGCCCCTTTTACCGGTGGAACAACAGGAGACGACCCGGTAGCCAGGACGAGTTTGTCATAAGCTATGCTACCAGAGTTCACCGTAGAAACAGCCTTGCTTTGGCGGTCAATCCCTATAACTTCATCGATCACCAGTTCTATGCCGTTATTAACCAGTGTGGCGTCCGGGATGAGGTTCTTGTCGGGGCTCCCCACAGTACCGAAAATGTAAGGGATACCGCAGGGTACCAAAACCTTTTCTTCTTTACGTACCACGGTTACCTTTTTGTCCTTAAAATACCTTTTGGCAGTAATAGCTGCCGTAAGGCCCGCCGCACTCCCGCCGATAACTAGTACATCCGTACCCTTCAAACCAGCCGCCCCTTTCCATGTTTTTTGTTAATACTAGAACTTAGTTTTTTAAATAGTATAGTATTTATTAGGTCATATGTCAATAATAGATAGAGAAAAAATCTCCATTAGTATAATCGGTTTTAAATTTATAGCTACACTCTAACCTTTGTCAAGGACCACCTATTCTCCCACATGGGCCACAATGCCTCCGCCGCCTCCACCAGCACAGCATCGAACTGGATGGCTTTGTTGGCAACAACTTCTTCCCAGCAGTGGTGCCAGGTAAGGGCCGGGCGGTAAGGCCTTTCTGAGGTCATGGCATCAATGGCATCGCATAAGGCAATAATCCGTGAGCCTAAAGGGATGGCCTCGCCTTTTAAACCAGCCGGGTAACCCTTACCGTCCCAGCGTTCGTGATGGTAAAGGACCAATCGAGCTATCGAGCTCAATCGCCGCGATTTGTTCAAGATTTTATAGCCTATCTCGGGATGGCGCTTGATCACTGCCCATTCGTGAGGTAAAAGGCGGCCCGGTTTGCGCAAAATCTGGTCCGGGACGCCAATTTTCCCGATATCATGCAAATGGGCAGCCATATGTATATTCTCGAGTTCTGCGCCCTTAATCCCAACTCTCCTGGCTAGGTCAAAGGCCATATCAGCCACGCGTTGCGAATGGTCTTCACTATAATGATCCCTGGCTTCCAGGGCAGCCGTCAAACATTCAATAATGTCATGGTAGACCCCATGCAGGGTATGCCCCCATATCCAAGAAAGCATCCCGGTTCCCCTTCCCCGTCGCCGCTATTTTAGCCGTTTATAAAGCCCTTCCAGGCTTTAGCTATATAGGCCCAAGAACGCCGGGCAAAAATAGTTCTAACCCCCTTTTTCCGGGCATCCTTTTTGATCTTTGCGGCCAGCCCATGGTTGACATAGTCAGTAAACACCAGCACGACATCAATCTCGTGGGGCAAATCTACAGCTATATGGCCAATTTTACGCCCGCTTAAGTGTTCGATTTCAGTGAAACCCAGGCTTTTGAGGTTATCAGGGATGTTCCCCAAACGGTCACCGCCAACGATTAAAATAGACAAAGATATATCTCCCCTTTGTCTTATTGATAATCTTTCTCATTGTTTTTATTAAAATATGGGGGGGGAATTTCCTCAGCAGAGAAGACTGGAAGTTCAGGCTTCCCTGCCGAGGGCCCCTCCTCTTAACCACAAAAACCGCAGGAAGATATTATCTTCCAGCTCTGCGACACCCGTCACAAACTCCTCCGCAACCCGGGCAACCTATTCCTCTCAAGGTTACCAGCAGATGCCGCACCAGAATGCCAGCCGCCAGAATACCTGCTCCGGCTAAAATGGCAATTTCCATTGCTTTCCTCCCCTTATAGCGGCGCTCAAAACATCCCAGTACTCGTTTTAGCCAACTCCCAGGATTCTCCCTACCTGGAAGACCAGCACCGCCATCACCCAGCCCAGCAGCAAACTGTAGCCGATGGTAAAGGCAGTCCAGCCCCAGGAATTGGTTTCCCGGCGGATGGCGCCAATGGCCGCCACGCAGGGGATGTAAATCAGGGTCATAACCATAAATGCGTACGCTGAAAGGGGCGTCCAGGATTGAGCGATGGCCGCTGTCAAGCCGTCTTCCTCTACGCCGTAGAGGACGCCCAGGGTGCCGACGACCACTTCTTTAGCCAGGATGCCAAATACCAGGGCTACCGCCGCTTCCCAGGTGCCAAAACCGGCCGGTTTAAAGACCGGCGCCAGTATAGTTCCCAATCTCCCGATCAGGCTCTCCTGGCTGGCGTATTCCACACCCAGTGGTAAGTTGGAAAGTACCCAGATAAGCACCACGACACCAACAATAACGGTACCGGCTTTACGGACAAAGGAACTGCCTCGCTCCCACATGTGAATCATCGTGCCTTTAAGTGTCGGTACCCGGTAAGGCGGCAGTTCCATGACAAAGGGAGCTGTTTCTCCTTTAAAAAGAAAGGTCTTAAAGATTTTTCCCATGATAATAGCCAACACAATACCTAAAAGGTACAGGGAAAAGATTACCCATCCCTGTTTAGCCGTAAAGAAGGCGCCGGTGAAGAGGACGTATACCGGTAAGCGGGCCGTGCAGGACATCAAAGGATTAATAAGGATAGTAATCAAGCGGTCCTGCCGGCTTTCCAGGGTTCTGGTAGCCATGATGCCCGGGACGTTGCAGCCAAAGCCGATTAAAAGCGGGACAAAGGATTTGCCGTGCAGGCCCAGGGCGTGCATCAGACGGTCCATGATATAAGCAGCGCGGGCCATATAACCGCTGTCCTCCAGGAGAGAAATGGCCAGGAAGAGCAAGAAGATGGGGGGTATAAAGACAAGCACCGAACCCAGACCGCCGATTATCCCATCAGCTATGAAGGAAGTCAGGAGTTGCGGGGCACCCAGGGCTTCCAGCCAGCCGGTAGCAAGGCCGGTTAACCCCTCAAAGGCGCTTTCCACCCAGCCAATCATGGGGTCACCCAGCTTAAAGGTAAATTGAAAGACAGCCCACATAGTCAGGAGAAAAATCGGCAACCCCAGGTATCGATTGGTTACTATGTTGTCAATCTTATCAGATAAAGTAAGCCTTTCTTCCAGGGTCTGGCGCCTGGTAACAGCCTCTTTTACCAGGCCGTTGATAAAACCATAGCGCCGATCGGCAATAATGGCTTCTACTTCTTCTCCTAAAATCTCATGCAGTTGTTTTTTGCTTTTAGTTGCCGCAACAAGGACCTGCCTGGCCCCTTCTTTTTGCAGCTCTGCCTCTAAGCGCTCATCGTCTTCTAAGAGTTTTATCGCCAGCCACCGGGGAGGGTATTTCGCTGCCAGCTTAGCGTCCTGCTTAATGATTTGTTCTAATTTATCTAGTTCGTTTTCAATTTCCCGTCCGTAGTTAACTTTTAGCGGCTGGCATATTGTCTCCTGGACCCTCTTCGCAACCGTAGCCACAAGTTCTTTTATACCCTCGTTACGTGTGGCTACGGTCGGCACCACCGGCACTCCTAGAGCTTGCGCCAGGCGGGGGATATTGATTTCGATCTTGCGTGCCCGGGCCTCATCAACCATATTTAAGGCGACGACGACGTTGGCCCCCATCTCCAGCAATTGGGTAGTCAAGTACAAGTTGCGTTCCAGGTTGGAGGCGTCGACGACATTGATAACGGCCTCAGGTTTATCAAAGAGGATAAAATTGCGGGCGATAAGCTCGTCCTCACTGTAAGCACCAAGGCTGTAAGTCCCAGGCAAATCAACAATATTGAAAGTTTGTCCTTGATAGCTAAGCTTCCCTTCTTTTTTCTCCACCGTCACGCCTGGCCAGTTGCCAACATGCTGGCGGGCGCCAGTCAGATCATTAAAAATACTGGTCTTACCTGAATTGGGATTGCCGACCAGGGCGATAACCTTTTCCCTTTCAGGTTTAGCCATTGCTACTGCCTCCATGGGTTCCCCTCCTTAAAATGCCAGTTCCCAGCGAAAAGTGTTAAGTATGCCTAACATCAACTTACATCATCTTGCTGACATATACTCCCTGCCTGCAAAAAGGATTACCCTTGCCCTTAACCTACTTCTTCTACCATAATCTTATGGGCCATACCTCTCCCGATTGCCAGGCGGCCGCCCCCTGAACCATTCCCTAGCGAAACAATTATGGGTCCAAAGTTATCATTGCGGATAATCTTAATGGTTGACCCGCGTACCAGGCCCAGCTCTGTTAGCCGGCGACGCAAACTTATGCCGCCAGCGACTTCTTTAATAACTGCCTCCCGGCCTGTATTTAAAAATTCCAGGGGTAATAACCTGCTGCCCATAACTGAACACCTCTTAACATTAATTGAGTTGCTCGACAAAAATAGCGGCTGCTTCTTTTTTGCGTAAGCTCAAATGGTAACCCTTTACTTTTACTTCTATAGGGTCGCCCAGAGGAGCTGCTCCTGCGACAGCCACTTCAGTACCAGGAACTACTCCCATGTCCAAGAGCCGGCGGCGGAGTTCGCCGGTAGCGGTAATTTTAATCACCCTGCCGCGAGAGCCCTTCCCCAGTTCGCTTAAGGCCCGTGTGCTAATGGTTTCTAAAGCCTCCATGACAACAGCCTCCTTTCCTTCTTTAAGCAAATTAAGGTTGCTTAATTTTCATTAAAAGATAATGACATTCATTCTCATTAGGTTAATAAAAAAATACCACACAGGTAAATAAATTGTCAAGCCCTCGCCCGGTAATGCCGCACACCTCCTATCTGGCGCAAATAATGTGCAATATTGACTAGCTATAACTTGGGATATAATTATGGTAAGACGCGACTTACTTTTGTGGAGGTGTAGTAAAATTGCAGGGTATGATAAAAGTATCCAGCAAAGGCCAGATTGTGTTACCTGCCAAATTAAGGAAAAAGCATGTATAAAAAAAGGTGATATTTTAATTGTTAACCTGGTGGGCGATAAAGTTGTAATTGAACCACTTAATAAATCCAAAAAAGAAGATTGGCAGCAGATACTTGAAGAAACAGCAGGAATATGGCCACATGTAGACTCAAAGTATGTCGAGGAACTCCGTTTAGCCGCACAAAAGAGATTGGAGAAAACGATGGATCAGTTCCATAACCGTTATGGAATTATATGCCGCGCCGCATATTACGGCTGAACAGCAAGAAAAAATGGCCCTGCTGTTCGAGGGCTTAAATGGGATAGCGGCAACAGCATTACATCTGGACGCTGTTCTCGCCACAAAGAATAAAAAACATTTTGATTTTATCCCTGGAATTATTGTTGACTGTCCTTATTAAAACCGCAGCCTAAGAGCACCAGCGGCCCTTCCCTGGTGGTAATGATTAAAGACTAATCGCCGGAGAAGATCGTTCCAGAGATCTTCTGTTTTCGAGCTACACCTGCGACGATGAGAGGGAGGCGGGGGTAAGCACTTCTAGTCCGGGTACCCGTTTGAAATGTTCTACGTTTAATGTAAACAGGGGCAGGTTGCGCGCCAGACAGATGCCGGCAATGAGGGTATCAGGCACCCCAATTACCTCCCCGCCAGACCGCAATCTATTTTCGATCATAGCCGCTGCCATGGCTGCCTGGCCATCAAAGGGCAAGATGGTAACCTGCTGAAAAAATTTAGCCAGCAGCCTTTCCCTTTTACTGTTGGCAGCAAGACCTACCTGGAGTTCAAAAACTGTTATAGCTGTTATGGTAAGCGTACCATTTCTTAAAGCATGCTCGACATAATCAACTTCCGGCTGGTGACCCTTCAAAAAGCCAATAATTATCGAAGTATCGGTTACGACTCCCACCGCGACCAGAACTCCTTCACCCTGGCTGCATATTTTGGGCCTTCTTCTTCGCTTAAACTACCGGCAAGTTTTAGAATCTCGTTAATCTCTTTTTCCCGGTTCTCCGCCCTTGCTAAATATTCCTCAAGGGCTTCATTTACTATTTCTGAATAACCCCGTAAACCTCGCCTGGCCGCCAGGGCCATAAGTTTAGCCCGGGTTTCATTGCTGATTTCAATGGTAGTGCGCATGTTTAATCACCTCATATAAGTATTCTAGTATGCAAATACTTACATGTCAATAATGCGGGAAAACATTAATGGCGGCCGGCGGGATAGTGCAGTAAACTGTGCTGCCCGGCGACAGGGAACAACCTTTATCTTCCCTGGCAACAACCAGTGCGACAAGCCTTTCGCCGGCATCGATTATTACCCTGGTCAGTAAGCCCCGTGGGTAAACCGCGAGCACCTTTCCCGGCAGGCAGTTCCCGGGCCGCGGCAAACTGCTCACCAGGATATGTTCCGGCCTGACGGAAAAACCCGCCCGGCCGGTTAATTGCGTCTCTACCTGCAGCAGCGCCCCTCCAAGGGTGACGTATTTCCGGCCGCCGCGCAGGATAATATCGCTATAATAAATATTTTCCACCCCGACAAAGCGGGCAACCGCCGCCGTCCGCGGCCGAGTAAAAATTTCCTCCGGTGAGCCCACCTGGAGCAAACCGCCTCCCATGAGAACCCCGATGCGGTCGCCCAGGTATAAGGCTTCTTCAAAATCGTGGGTTACATGAACAATCAGGGTACCGGTAAACCGGTGCAGGCGCTTTAGCTCCTGCTGAAGCGTCTCCTTTGTACAGGGGTCCAGGGCTGATAGGGGTTCATCCAGTAAAAGGACCCGGGGCTTCATTATTAAAGCCCGGGCCAGGGCCACCCGCTGCTGCTCGCCGCCGCTTAAGGTATACGGAAGACGCCGGAGAAGGTGGGCGATACCAAGCAGGGACGCCACGGCTTCTAATTCCCTTTTTATCTCGCCCGGAGGTAATTTTTTGTTTTTGAGCCCGAAGACAATATTTTCCCTGACGTTTATATGGGGGAATAAGGCATAATCCTGGTAAACAAAACCAAAGCGCCTCTTTTCCGGCGGCCAGGCGGTTATATTTTCTTCCCCCAGCCATATCTCGCCGGCATCCGGCGCGTGCATGCCGGCAATAACCTCCAGGAGAACGGTTTTGCCGGCACCCGTCGGCCCCAGGATAACGAAGTATTCTTCCGGAAAGACTTCCAGAGATATATCCCGGAGTTGAAACTCGCCTATCTTTTTAGTTATCCGGAATAGCCGCAGCGAACGCCCAGACAATCGTTCTTTCACAGGCCCGGCACCCGCTCGTACAGCTTTACTCCTGCCCGTTCAAAAACGGCCAGGGAAATCACGGCGATCAGGATCAGGATGGCAGCCGAAGCCATCAGGGCCTCCATGTCACCGGTAGCCATATTTAAGTAAAGGGAGATGGGCAGGGTTTCCGTTTTAAACCTGGTGGCGCCGGCCAGCATAAGCACCGCCCCAAATTCCCCCAGGGCTTTACCCCAGGTAAGAACCAGGCCGGCAAGGATATTATTACGTATTAACGGTAACGTCACCTTCAGAAAAGCCCGGGACGGGGTACAGCCCAGGGTCCTGGCCACATATTCCAGGCGGATATCCACGGCCTCGATAGCAGCCTTTAGAACGGTAATCAGGGAAGGAAGATTGACGAAAAATTGGGCCAGGATAATCCCGGGTACGGTAAACACAAAACGTAAACCCATCCTGGTTAGGATTTCGCCAAAGGTCGTAGTGCCAAAAAGCAGGAGCAGGCAAACGCCGGAGACAACTGGCGGCAGGGTTAAAGGGATTCTTAAAAGATTGGCTGCTATACCCTGGCCCGGCAGGTTGTAGCGGGCCAGGGTATAGGCCACCGGCATAGCTACCAGCAGGCAGGCGGTTGTTGAAACTATAGATGTTATCAGGCTGAGCCTGATGGCGAAGACCAGTTCCGGCGCCTTCAGAGAGGCAGGAATGTAAGGAATACCCCTTATCAGCACAGTACTTACGGCTGCTAAAATAAAGAGCACTACCATTGAAGTTATCAACAAGTTAACCATTTTAAAAAGTTTTGCCCCCAAGGTTTTCCCCCCTGAAACCTCACGGGTTAACCGGCTTGTAACCCCATTTTTGCCAAATCTGGTAGGCCGGTGGTGAAGTTATAAATTCGGCCAGCTGTTGGGCCAGCTCCTTGTCTTCAGAACAATTCAGCACTGCCACAGGTACTGTTTTGACGTAATCCTTTAGTTCGGGTACTGGCACCAGATCGAGCCTGTCTTTTGCCCCCTGGTAATTTTCCTCCCAGATGACGGCGGCGTCGGCTTGTTTGGTGCTTAAATATACCACCAGTTCGTTTACCGTCGGCGTCCTGACCACCACATTTTTATTGACTGCCTCCAGAAGGCCGTGCTTTTGCAAGAGCTGGTCGGCCAGCTTGCCGATAGGATTGGCCTGGGGATCACCCAGGGCTACTTTCACTCCCGGCCGCCCCAGATCGGCTAATTTGTGGATGCCGGCAGGGTTGCCCTTCGGTACCGCCAGCACCGGGATGTGATAAACAACATTCTTTTCCCATGCTACCAGGTTTTTCTCTTTAATAGGCTTTAATTCCGCTATATCCCCCGGCAGGTAGACGTCTCCCTGCCCGGTTAACAGGATCTGGTTGTTGAGCTGGGCCGCGCCGCCAAAGGTATAGGTAACCTTTATCCCTGCTTTGGCTTGAAAGGCGGCACCAATTTCCTCGACCGGGTTTTTGAGGCCGGCGCCGCTATAGACTAAAAGGGAGCGCCCGGCAGCGTTGTCCGCCTCCTTATTATTACCTCCCAGCTGGCTTTGGCTTTTACCGCAGCCGGCCAGCACCAGCAACCCAAATAATAGTAAGCCCAATAATAATGTTACAGATTTTGCAAGCCTCACTGTTGTTTCCTCCTCCATTCCAACAATCAATGCCCAAAAGAACAATACTGCTCGTAACCGGCCAGGCGGGCAATACCGCTGATGGTTACCCCGTAAAAGATAACCGGTTTCCGGCCCACTATCGCTGTCAGGGTATCATTTACCGCTGTCGTACCGGTCGCCAGTACCAGGTCGCTCCATTCAATAATTTCCTCTGTATACCGGGCGTCTTCTATCATAACCCCGTTTTTGCGCTGACCGACATTATCCGCGTCCAGGTCGGTTACCCGGATGGGAAAATGACCGGCCAGGCTGGCCACCATGGCCGGCTGCAGGCCGATAAAAGCAATCCGGGGGTTGCCGAAACGCTCCCGGACATATTCTACCAGGCGGGCAGCACACAGCCCCGGTTCTTGATCACGGCAGTGGATGGTCTTGTCTACCAGCTTGAAATGCCGCATCACGGCGTTCAGGGTGGCTATAAATATGGCCCGTTCGTAGTTGTTACGCAGTGGTAGGGAAAGGACATCCTTCAGGGTGCCCTGGTAATTCCCCGGCATATCGGTATATGCCTGCCCCACCGCGCCAGCAAAGGTGGCCTGGAGCATCACTTCTTTACCTTTCAAGAGAAGGAAGTCCTGGCGTTCCGGCCGGCCGATGGCTTCTTCAGGCGTGAGGGGTCGGGCGCTGACCACCTGGATTTCTTCCTCACCGCTCAGGTGCCTGTCTTTTACCAGCCTGTAAAATTTTTCTCTGATGCCTTCTAAGAAATGCATCGAAGCTATCTCCTTTCCTGTTAATCAGCAATAAATTAAAAACCCCGTCTCCACGGCGGAGCGGGGTTTAACTTAAAAAGCGAGAGCTCTCTTATAGCCAACCCCCTCCTTTTCAATACCTGGAAGGCATACCCGTTTCCCGGTACACCCCGTGGACCAGCGGTCCAGGCCAACCTGCCATGGGTTGTTCCTTTAGGCAGGATGGCTCGGAGGATGTAAATATTTAAGCATATGTTCTTTATATTATTCGCTGTAAGATAGCAAATTCCTGCCGGTAGTTCTAATTTTATAATACCGCCTAAAACAGATTCCCTGGTGCTGCTGTGGGAGGTGGCAAACAGAGTAAAAAATAACCCCTGGCATCTATTCTATACCAGGGATTTCATATTGAAGGAAGCCAATTTAGCTTTTATTGGGGGTCAACAATAGCCGGTAGCCACCGGCCATCTTTTCCACCTGAACCTGATAACCCCGGTTTCCTGCCAGGCGGGATACGTTTTCTTTGGTGGTCTCGTTATCGGTCAATACTGCCAGGGTTTGGCCCGGGTTTTGTTCCATGGCCTTTTTCGTCTTTACTACAGGTATGGGACAGGAAAGCCCACGCACATCAACTTCCACCATAAAAACATCTCCTCCTTTTATCCTGATGTTACCTGGTACAAATACCGCTCCAGCTGCAGAGATTTTCCCTGAAAACGACTGGCAACTGGTCGATGATTTCGGCAACACTGGTGGCAGGCGTCGGGTTTGCCCTCTGGCCTGCCGCCCGGTTGGCTTTTGCGCTGATGCTGGCCGCCTGGTCCGGATCCAGCCCGGCATAAGTAAAAGCAGTGACCATACCGGTGATGGTATCGCCCGTGCCGCCTATGCACTCCATTTGGGGAACATCCGGCTCTTTAATCTCATCAACGATAACTCCATCTTTTACTATATAATCGACAGTTCCTTTAACCAGGAGGCATTTGGCCGCACCCCCGTTAGCATAAGCGCGTTTAATTAGTTCGGGTACGCGGGCGAAGGCATCCTCGAACAGATGGCGGCTGATATAAGCCGGGTGGACGGCTTCAGGGTCGGCCAGGAAAGCAATTTCACTGGGGTCCGGGGTGAAAATATCAAAGTGGGGCGCAACACCTGCCGCCTTTGCCGCGTACATGGAGCCGGCATCGGCAATTAGCACCGGCCGGGGGCGGCATTTTTCTATTGCAGTATAGAGCTTTTGCATTAACGTAACGATGGGTAGACAATAATGGAGAGCTAAAACCCTGGGCGCCAGCTCCTCTATATGTTCTATTAGATACTGGTAAATCAACCTGCTTCCTTTTCCTGTGCCAATATCGCCTGCCAGCAGTACCCGGGGCGGTTCCAGCCCGAGGTGACAGGTAGTGGCCAGAGCCGCACTTACCATGGCCATTGTCCCCTGGGTACAGGGCAAATAATGGCCGTCGACCCGAAGTTTTTTCCCTTCCTTTTCCACCCGGCCAAAGATCAGGGGCATGTCTGTTACTGGGACGGTCCCGGCAATAAGCATCAATTGAGCGCTACCCCTTTCCAAATTTCTAAAGCCTTTTCCAAGGCGCGGTCGAGCATCAGGGCGCACAGGGTACAGCCTTCGTCCCTGGGCCGGGGAGCTACGGCCAGGTGGGTACCCACCAGCCTGGTATAAAGATAGGGGATATCGGGACAGCCTCCACCGGAAATATTAACTATCACACCTGTCTTTATATCAAAAACAAGTTTCATATTACCTGACTTTATCATAACGTGCTCTGCAAACCGGGTTACTTTTTCTACCTGTAGGGGTTCCATCTCGCCCTTGAAGGGATAAATACCCATGAAGGACACCCTGCCGGTAAGGGCCCTGGCTACTGCCGTTTGCTCGACCAGGTCGATTTCCAGGGCCAGGTCGCAGCCTTTGCGCATATCGGGCGGGGGCGCTACCAGTTTGCAGTCGAAGCCGGCTTTTTTCAATACCTTTTCGGCTTTCATAGCTTCTTCCACCGTAGTGAAAATTACCAAACCCCTGGCGTCAGCAGTTCCGGCCCGGGCCTCTGAGCTTTTTTTCAGCCAGCTTAAAACCATTTGGAATTCCCCCGCTTATTACGTTAATCCAGACTCTCCCGCATAAAGAAACCGACGCCGGCGGCGAAAACCAGACCTATTATTACGGCTGTGGGCCCGAAGGGGCCGGGGCCCTGGGGGCTGGAGGCAATTTGGAAATTGTGGGCAAAGGCAGCCCCTGCCAGCATGCCCATTATAGCCACTCCTGCGTCGGTGTCACCTTCACCGGCGAGAACTGTTTGCCGCAAGGGACAGCCGCCCAGCAAGGTAGCGGTAAGTCCAGCCAGGGTCATTCCTAAAAAATTCCATAATTGATTTGTATGGGCCACGGGCTGGCCCGCAAAACCGATGTTAATTTTACCAAGGATGGCGTTAACTACAAGAGCCCCCGCAAAAAAGGCCGCGATGCCACTGAAGAGGTAGGTATCCTTTACCAGGAAAAGATCGCGCCAGCCGCCGACAAAACACATCCTGGTTCTCTGGGCTAAAAAACCGATAATTAAACCTGCCGCCAGGGAAACTCCCAACAGGGCATGGGCAGCGCCGGGGCCTTCCTTGCTGAAGAAAATAAATGAGGGCCTGGCAATAGCAAGGAGGAGCAACCCCAGCATGAAGAGCGGCATCAACCAGCCGGCCGCTGTATAGGTAGATTGCCAGCGGCCCAGGTTGAAACCTCGCTTGAGAAAATAAATACCCATCAAAGCACCTGCCACTACCCCCGCCAAGCCGGCGACAGCATTCAAGTCACCGCCGGCAAGGCGCAATACAGCCCTTACCGGGCATCCTAAAAACACCAGGGCACCTATCATGAAAAAGGCGCCCAAAAAGAATCGTACCAGGGGTGCCGAGCCACCGCGGGCCCGGAATTCACCGAAAACAAGGGCGGACAGGAAGGCCCCTAAAGCGATCCCCATAATTTCCGGCCGCAAATACTGAACTATCGCTGCCCGATGCAGACCCAGGGCACCGGCAATGTCCCGGTAGAAACAGGCGATACAAATGCCCATATTGGCGGGATTGCCAAGGTAGGTCATAAAGGCTGCCAGGGCTCCGCCAATAAACCCTGCCATAATCATGAAGTTCTTTGGCGAAAAAACCCTATTCATTTATTTAAAACACCTCCGGTTATAAAAATAATAGGGATAAATATAAAATGATTAAAGGATTTGCCACCCCCCCTTGCCTCCTTTTATTCGATCGGTATATTGGTCACTTATCTATAACCATTTCTATCCGCCGGAAGGATATTCCTTCATATTTTATATGACTTTTTGTTATACCTATGAAACAAAACAGAGCTCTAAAAATAAAAAATGGTTCAGAGACCTTTTAAACAAACTCTAAAAGGTCTCTGAACCGTATAAAAAATCCTGCTGGTAGTTTAGCGATTACTCATACCTCGCCTTGAACCCAGATGCCAGGTAATAATCAAGACCCTCGTCAATCTCTATTTCCGTTAACCCGGCCGCAACCAGCATGCCCATCATTTCGCTGCCCGGCGGGATCTGGTCCCCGGCCACAACGCCCCCCAGGGATCTATGCAAATTATTTATGGTTTCCCTTGCTTTCGTATGGCAGATAATCACCCGCCCGCCCGGTTTCAACACCCGGGCCATCTCTTTTAAGGCCTTAAGTTTATGGGGAAAATGGGGGAAAGCCGAGTTGCAGATAACCTCGTCGAAAGTAGCATCCGGATAGGGTATGGAAACAACGTCGGCGCAAATGAACTCCACATTAGCGGGGAACCCTTTACTTTGCGCCCGTTCCAGCATGGCCTCGGCTATATCCAGGGCCACTATCCGGCCAGCAGGGCCTACGGCAGCCAGTAAATAGGGAATTAATATCCCTGTGCCGCAACCCACATCTAACACCGTGCTGCCGGGAGCAATGTTCAATCCTTTAATAATTGTTTCCAGCTTGGCTTTTTCTTCCGGCGCACACAGGCTGTCCCAAATATCAGCCTTGCTGTTAAAATACTCGCGGTGGGTAAGCATATAACTCCCTCCTGCGCTCGCATATTGTTTTAACCCGCAATCACTCATTTTCTTGCCACTGTTTTACCTTGCGTTTCGGGGAGAAAATTGTTGCCAGGACAAAAATAACCGCCGAAGTAAGGACTATCGCCGCCCCGCTGGGAACATCCAGGATATATGAAACACCAAGCCCGGCCCAGCAGGAAAGGACACCAAAAAGCGCCGCCAGGAAGAACATGCGTTTCAAGCTATAGGTGAGTTGGTAAGCAGCGGCTGCCGGATTTAAAATCAGATTAAAAATTAACAGCCCGCCAATGCTGCGCAGGGAAGCGGTTACCGTTGCTCCGGTAAGAAAAAGGATACTGTAAAAGATGGCGTCGGCAGGTATGCCTACCGCCCGGGCCATTTCCCGGTGAAAGATAACCGCCTGGATCTCTTTAAAAAACATGACAACCAGCCCGGTAACTATGATCGTCACCACGGCCAGTAGCCAGAGATCCGCTGTCGTGACCGTCAGGATACTGCCCCACAGGAGTTCTAAGGCCTGGGTTTTGGGACCGGGCAATAGGCCCATAAAAAGGAAAGCCAGGCCCATAGTTATGGAGAAAATAATGCCGATGGGCGTATCGAGGTTAAATTCGCCCCGGTCGGCCAGGGGCCCGATGATAGCCGCCCCTATCAGGCTGAAGAGTATGGCTCCCAGCAATGGTTCAAAGCCCAGCCAGGTAGCAAAGAGGGCCCCGGCAAAGGCGGCATGGGAAAGGGAAACCCCAATAAAAGAAAGGTGCATAGTAACGACAAAAACGCCGATCAAGGAGCAGGCTACGCCGGCCAGCAGGCCGGCCAGCAAGGCCTCCTGCATAAACTTGTAGCTTAAAATACACATTTCCTGCTTCTTCCTAAAATTAATTTGAAACACCCAGGCCGGCAGGCGGCACTACGAGAGGATGAAAATGGCAGTTGCTATTTTCAAGCAAGTTAAAATAGCTGCTCCAGCACCCTGTCCTGGAGAAGCTCTTCCGGGTTTCCTGTTTTCCAAATACGCCCTTTTTTCATGAGCACCAGGCGGTCGCACAATTCAGTCAACCCTGTCAGGGAATGGGTAACCATTAAAGTAGTTAAGTTGCGTTCCTTATGAATACGTTGTACCAGCTGTAATATCTGCTGCTGCGCCCGCCGGTCCAGGGAAGCGGTGGGTTCATCCAGCAGGAGAATTGACGGTTCCTGGGCCAGGGCGCGGGCGATGGCTACCCGCTGTTGTTCGCCGCCGGAAAGATGGCCGATGGGACGCCCGGCCAAAGCCGTCATACCTACCAGCTCCAGCATGCGGTCTATTACCTGCCAATCGCCGGGTCCCGGCCGGCGGAAAAAGCTCAGCCGTCCGTAACGCCCCATCATGACTGCTTCCCTGGCCGTTACCGGCATCCGGGGATCGATGGCCGGCAACTGGGGGACGTAGCCGATTTTACTGCGCAGGGCCGCCGGGCAGCCACGAGCCAGGTTATGGCCCAGCACCCACACTTCTCCCTGGAGCAAATGTCCCAGGCCATTGACCAGGGTTAGCAGTGTCGTTTTCCCGGCCCCATTGGGACCAATGATCCCTATTAGTTCCCCTGCTTTAACTTCTAGCGACACGCCACGCAGCGCTACATCTTCACGATAGGACACCACGGCATTTTTAATTTTAATAACTACTGGTACCATTGCTTTTCTTCCCTATTTGGGGAGGGCCGCCAGCAGCAATTCGACGTTTTTTTGTAAAGCCTGGTCCCATTTATCTGTTCCAGGGAGGCCGCCGGGAAAGTTGGAAATAGTAACCCTGGGTATTCCCAGTTCCTTAGCAATACCGGCGCCGGCATCCGGCCCGCTCTGGAGATTATCAATTATTAATTGCACACCTGCCTGCCGGCCCTTATCTACCAGTTCCTTTACCCGCTGCGGTGTAAGTTCTTCCGGACGGCCATAAGTACCTATAACCTGGAAACCGGCCCAGCGAACAAAGCCCTCCTGCTGGTCGGAGCAAAGAACTTTCAAGTTCCCCGCGCCCGCTGCCTGCAGGCGGGCCTGCGTTTCTTGTCCCACCCTGGCTGCCTGGTCAACAGCTTCCTGGGCCTTAGCCTTATAGTAATCTTTATTAGCCGGGTCTTTCTCTGCGAGTATACTGGCTACTGCCTGTAACGCCTGCTGCCATACCGGTGGTGCCATCCAGTTACCCTTTACTGCCACCGGAACTACTTCTAACTGGGGATTATTGGCGGAAGCCACCAATTCTTTGGTAAAAAGTTTACCCTGCCAGTCATGCATCAGGAAAACCCGGGCCTGGCTAAGTACGGCTACATCGGAAGGCTTGATGTCGAAGTGTCCGGGGCAGGAAACCGGCGGGATAATATTCTTTACTTCCACCTTGTCCTTACCTACTTCCTGCACAGCAGTCATCAAAAGAGAGGTGCCGGTTACTACCTTAAGCTTATTACTCGTCTGCCGGGAATTACAACCAGTAACAACAAATAGCAAAAGGAACAGTAAAACGATATTGGCCATGAAACGAGCCATATTTCTTGAGGAAAACATAATATCGACCTCCCAAAACTTTGGAATGCAGTTCTGGCCCGGAGCCTATTCCTGGCAAACAAAAAACCATGGAAGCAGCTCCGCGCCAGCGAAGAACCTCCATGGTTCTCTTTTTACCCTGGCTACCTGCCAGGTAATTTACCCGTTAGTTATATTCGTCACTGGTTTAAAAATTCCTCCTTTGGAGGCTTCTGAACAGCAAAAAACGGCCCTTTCCCTCATTTGTGCTGATGCCCCCGCCGTCACGGCACCGCCGGTGAAAAACGTTTAATGCCCCAGTACCGGGTGAATCAAAAAAAGCCTCGCATAAGAGGTTTTATCTCTCTATGCGAGGCTTTAACTATACGTGAATAAAGACTATACTTGCCAGGCTGCCTGGAAACCGCTGGAAACCGCATCAATGATTTTACCAACATTCCCAGCGTCTCCAATCACTCTTACAGGAATACCTTTATCCTCCAAAGCTTTATTAAGTTCTTTTCCTACAGGTGACTGTCCAATAGCTAATACAACCCTACGGCCGCGTATGAAGTCCTGTTTTCCTTCTTTACCAACTACAGATACACCTTCAGGAGTGATCTCAGTAACCATATTGCTTGTCCTTATTGTGATACCGAGCCTGGTGAGTTGCTGCATTATATCAAAGCGGCTGATCGGCTCCATATCTATAGCTACATCGGGTAACATTTCAACCACAGTAACTTTGGCTCCTTTTTCAGCCAGATAATGGGCAGTTTCGCAACCTACTAATCCCCCACCAACGACAACAACTTCTTCATCTTTTTCGAAAGATAGCTTCCCGGCAAGTACATCCCATGCCTGGACGACAAACGTACTTTCACTCTCCGCACCTTTAATCCTGGGTACTACAGGTTCAGACCCCGTAGCAAGGATCACATAGTCCGGGGAAAGCGCTGCAATAGTCTCAGCATCGGCAGCAACACCGCTTCTGATTTCTACGCCCGCCCTTGAAAGCTCCGCCTCAAGCCAATCACGGAACCAATTAATTTTAGCTTTCCCTGGCGCCGCCGAAGCAATCCCCAGCTGCCCCCCCAGTTGTTCCCTTTTTTCATAGAGGATAACCTGGTGACCTCGTTTGGCTGCCGTAATAGCTGCCTGCATACCTGCCGGGCCTCCACCGACAACTACCACTTTCTTCTTTACAGGGGCTTGCTTAATCTCACTGTATACACCCTCGTGGCCCGTCACTGGGTTAACCGTACAACGGAGGCGGAGATTATGGAACACTCGACCGCCTATACACCCAATGTTGCAAGAAATACACTTTCGTATCTCATTGTGCCGTCCCTCTTTAGCTTTCTGAGCCCATTCCGGATCAGCGATCAAGCCACGACCAATAGCTACAAAATCAGCTCTTCCTTCAGCAATGACTTTTTCAGCAAACTCCGGTTCACGAATCACGCCCACTGTAATTACCGGGATACTGACTACCTTCTTGATTTCTTCTGCCAGATATACTCGCCATCCCTGTTCGAACCTCGAAGTCTCCAGAAGTGTAGGCATTGATTCATATATGCCCGAACTTACATGTAATACATGGACGCCTGCATCCTCTAGCATCTTAGCTATTTGTTTGCCCTCTTCTAAAGTATTGCCGTCCTCGACAAATTCGTCAGCGCTGAAGCGGAAACTGATCGGGTAGTCTTCTCCCACAGCTTCCTTAATCCTTCTGATTATCTCCAACGGGAAGCGCATCCTTCTCTCAAAGCTACCGCCATATTTGTCGACTCGCCGGTTTGTCCGCGGTGACATGAACTGTCCAATAAGATACCCATGGGCGCCATGCAGTTCTATCCCGTCAAACATGGCTCCTTTAGCTCTCACAGCCGTATTAACGAATTTCTGGATTAACTCTTCGATTTCGTTGATTGTAAGCTCCCGCGGTTGAGTACCAAGAAATGAACAAGGAACCGGAGAGGGAGCTACCGGTTGAAGCCCCTCTGTTATACCAGGAGTGGTCTGACGACCAGCATGGTGTATCTGCATAAAGATTTTAGCACCATAGTTGTGGACAGCTTCTGCCAGCTCAAAAAATCCGGTCATGTACTTATCATCATCGAGCCGCAACTGACAAGCAATATTTTTGCCCCGGGGGTAATCTATCTGTACATTTTCTAAGATTATAAGTCCTACCCCACCCCTCGCACGTGCTACGTAATAGTCAATAAGCCTCTGGCTTACTGATCCGTCCTCATTGGCAAGATTTGTGGCCATCGGTGGCATGACAATGCGGTTCCGGATTACCAGGTTTCCTATTTTACCTTCCGAAAAAAGGTTTGGAAAGTGTTGCATATTACTCCCACCCTACTTTGTGATTGTTACTACTATCTACTATAACTTACGATAGACACCTTTGTCAACCTTTGTCCCGTTTTATGTTACCGGACTGTGATCATGTCACCTGCAAGCGGACTAAGAAAGTGTCACTTTGGTAGGAGAAATCTTTTTGAATGCTACTTCTATTATTGGCTTTATCTCCCGGCAGGTCGCCCTTCAAGTAACCAGCAGTCCTCCTATTTAATCATTTCCAGGAAAGCGTCAATCCGGACCTTGAGCTGCTGCAAGTCACTTGTTGAATAGTCAGTCTCGATTGGTAGAAAAGGCAGTCCCTCTTTTTCCTGGACAAATTTCTTAATGCTATAGGACTCAATATTATACGTATGGCAGGCCTGCCAGGTGAGATCGATTACCCCATCGACCCTGTATTCTTTAATAAGACGTTCCAGCAATTCTAGACGACCCCGATTGGGGGTTAAACAGGGACAGGGTACTTGCAAATACTTGGCAGCAATTGCCTGCAAGGGATCACCTTCCTCATCCACAAGTGGCTCCAGGGCTTTAATGCCGCTGCAGGACTCCAGGCAAACAACCACCCCGCCCCCGGCCTCCACCAGTTTAATCACCTTCTCGGAACCCAGGCCTACCGGGCAACCGGTTAAGAGTATTCGAGGTGAGCCCGGTGGTGCCGCAGACACGCCCCTGGCCATCTGTTCCTTTACCGCCAGAGTGACCTGGCGAATCACGGCCGTACCGGCGGCTATATCGGGAGTAAAGCCCTTTGCCCAAAGCACCTTCAAAAGATCCAAACCCGATAACGGTGCTGGATCGTGCCGGTTTAAGCGATGAAATTCCAGCAAAGCCCGGCGTTCTTCATTAACCAGGCGAATGGCTTCCTGCAATTTTGCCGTTGTGATCTCAACAGCAAATTCTCTTTCCAGCCGTTCTTTGGCTTTAAGTATTTCATTATACCAGTAGGCAAAGGCGTCTTCGCCCAGCGAAGTGGGCGGTAAATTGAGAATATGCATGGGTTTATATTCCCTGAGCAATTCGTACATCTTGATCTTGCCATCACAGGTGGTTTCGGCAATAAGCAGGTCGGCAAAATAAAAATAAGGACAGCTCCCGGTAATGGCAAAGCCAAAACTGGATTTAATTAAAGGACAGAGGTTCCGGGGAAGGATTTTTTCAGCCTCAGGGATCGGTTCTTGCCTGGTACCACATAAGGAAACTGGTATGGCACCGGCGGCAATGATGAGTTCCTTGGGAGTAAAGGCACAATAAGTACCAACTACCTTTTTCCCCTGGTCTTTCAACTTTTTGATTTCCAGGACATTTCTTTCCCGCAGATCATCAAAATACGCCAGCGGTTGATTGGCCATCTTGATGCTCCTTTACCTTAACAATTAAATTAGCCACCTCAGTAACCGCCGCCGCGGCATCGGGAGCATAGGCATCAGCGCCAATCCGCCGGGCAAACTCGGGGGTAATGGGGGCTCCTCCCACTATAACTTTCACTTGCTCCCCTCGACCCCCTTGTTTTAACGCCAGCACGGTCTTTTCCATGGACTTCATAGTTGTGGTGGTCAAAGCCGACAGACCCACTACCTGGGGCCGGCATGCCCGTACAGCTTCAACAAACTGCTCCGGGGCTACATCTTTACCCAGGTCGATAACCTCATAATCATTAGCTGTTAACATCAAACCGACCAGATTTTTACCAATATCGTGCAGGTCTCCCTGAACAGTTCCCAGCACAATCTTGCCCCGGCTGCCATGCCGCTTTTGCACCAATACCGGCCTGATAACCTCCATCCCGGCGTACATGGCCTGGCTAATCAACAAAAGCTCAGGGATAAATACTTTCTGTTGCTGGTATAATTCCCCGGCCCGGTTTATTCCCTGGATCAGGCCTCCCTCGAGAATGGTAATTGCATCCACCTCCAGTTCCAACCCTTTCCTGGTCAACGTTGTTACTCCTTCACTATCGCCTTCAAGCAAAGCTCGTCGTAAAGAAAGCAACAACCGGGCCTGGGAGGGAGATAAACGGGGAAAGTTCCTGGCTGTTTCCACAAAAGCACTAATATTCACTGCCGGGACTTCAAAAGGCAAAGTACATCCCGTACTCACAATAAAGTTGTTGAACGGCAGCATAGCTGTTAGCAGGTTGGCAGTAGCTTTTACTACCTGCTGGGGTGACCCTTCCAGCATCACCCCGACGGGATCGATATTACCGATTAGGACTACATCCTCCGGCATTTGGGTTGCCAGGACAGGTAAACTAACCCTGCTGTCCAGGCTCAAACCCTGGGCGCCTGTGGCCAGCATTTCTTTAAGCATGTAACTGGTATCGCCACAGATATGGAGTATATTCATGGCCGGGAAAGCCGCAAAAATCTCCTGGATATACCGGCCGGAAAACTGCCAGAACTGTGCTGGTGACAGCAAAGAGCCCAGGGGCTCAGAAATCCAGAGGATATCCGCCCCTGCTGCCAGCAGGGCTTCCCCGTATCGTTTCAAAGCCCGGGTACAAAAGGCCAGGAGAGCATGCAGAAACTCGGGGTCAGTAATTGTTTTCATGGCCACGCCAGCCGGATCGCAGAGGGCACCGGCTAAAGTAAAAGGGCCTGTCAAGGAACCTATCACCGGTTTGTCGGTCCGCTGCTTTATCAAGCGAATGGCTTCAAGATTTATCGGCAGGCGGCCGTCACGGCCGGGTTCCGGTAAGTTTAAGTTGGCCAGCGCCTCTGGTCCAGTTATTGGATGCTCTACCAGCACCGGGGCGCCATTATCTGGATAACGCGCCTTTAAGCCCATAGCCTCAGCCTCTACCACCAGGTCAGTAACCGGACGGATAAAATCGATCTGGAAACGTTCCGCCAGGTAGCAGGCCGTTTCTGCCTGGAGGGAAGCGGAAAAGTATACTTCTTTCAATGTAACGCCTTTCATGGCTGCACCAGGAAAACTGCCAATGAAAAATACCAGATGCCGCCCGGATTGATTCACCAGGTCAATGAGCCGCATGTCTTTACCCCCACACCGTTTATTCAACCCAGGAGAAACATTTACTGGCAATTAAGCGCAGCACCTGATCAAATACGGTTCCAATCAGGCCGATAATTATAATTCCCGCCAAAACGATATCCGTCCGCATCAGTTCATGGGCATACCAGATAAGGTATCCCAGGCCGGCGGTACTACCGGGCAGCATTTCCGCCGCTACCAGGCACATCCAGCCAACCCCAAGGCCAACCCGAACACCGGTAAGAATTGATGGTAAAGCCATGGGCAAAATCACCCTCATCAACAGGGCCTGTTCCCTGGCTCCCAAGGTTTGAGCGGCCTCGATAATTTGTGGCGGTATGCTCTGAACGCCATAAACGGTATTCAAAAGAACGGGAAAGAATATGCCAATCATAATGATAATGAGCATAGACACTTGCATATTCCACAGGAGTACGCTCTCCACCCGCCAGGGTAGAATTTCACCAATGCTAGTGATTCCTAGCCAGGCTAAAATTAATGGCACCCAGGCCAGTGGCGGCACCGGACGTAGTAATTCTATAAGAGGATCGACCAGGCTTTTTATCACCTGATAACGACCCATTAATATCCCCAGGGGAACTGCTATGGCTACACCCATGCTAAAGGCTACGATCACCCGCGCCAGGCTAATATATATACATTCAAGGAGGGAACTGTCTGTTAAAACCCTGGCCGCAGGCTGTATTAAAATCGCCAGCACATTTTCCAGCCGAGGTAAAACCCCTGGCTTCCCAAGATGGATGGCAACACTTTCCCACAATACCAGTACCAGCCCGGGTAATAACAGCCGCGCCAGGGTTTGAGGTAACCAGCCTTTCATTTCCAAAACCCTTGTTCTTTTAGTTCTTTAATGGCCTCGTTATATATATCTCCATCCAGCACCCTGGCTTCTATTTCTTCAGGCTTTAACCCATGCAGGCGCCCGGTTAACAGGCCCATATCATCCATGATTTGTCCAAACGTACCTACGCTTTGTCGCCATGCGCCGGTCGGGTCAGTAGTAAAATTAACGGACTGGAGGGCTTCTTTTTCTATTTTTTCACTTACACCCAGCCAGGCAGCAGCATCTTTTGCTGCCTCGTCACGATTTTGGTTTACCTCATGGGTAGCCAGAATTAAAAGTTCCTCCAGTTTTTTAACCAGATCACGATGTTTGCTAATGACAGCTTCAGTTGCTTCCACCGTGCAACAGGCATGATTCTGCCATCGCCCCGCAGGTGGTAGAGTTTCAAGGCTGGTTATTTTTTGGGCTTCACCATCCTGGACGGCTAAAGTTGGAAAGGGTTCTGCCCCTATAAAACCATCAACAAGATGATTCGCGAGGGCAGTAGCCAGATTACCATGACCCTTCATGTCGACAAAAGTAATGTCTACCTGGCGGTCCTGAGGATTATCGCTAAAAGATATTCCTTCTGTCTTTAAGGCTGATCGGAAGATGACACTAGCAATAGTCTGCGATCCCGGATGACCAATTTTAATTTGCTGCTTCTTGCCTTTGACTAGGGCTACAAATTCCGGCCAACTCTTAACCGGTAAATCCTTTTTTACTACCAATAAGTTGCCGCCTGTCTGTAGAGGGGAAATTATTTTGGCATCCAGGCCCTGGTCAACCGAAAGGATTAAAGCCTGGGCTCCAGTAATCCCCATATCCACACTGCCCTGGCTCATCAAACGCTGGACTTCCGGCCCCTGTTGGGTAGAAACCAGCTTTACCCGGGCCACTTTCTGCCCACCAGCATAAAAATCATACCATTCCCTTTCTTGTACTGGCTGTAAGTAAAGGTTGTATTTATCTCGGAATTTTTGCCACCGGGTTAAAGCCGTAAAAAGCGGCGTATGATGGTCGGACATTATATAGCCCAATTTTAGCGTTGGTATTTCCGGGGCAGAATCCTTCACATCGGGACCGGAACAACCCGCACTTAACAAAACGAGCAATAAGGCTACCACTGCTAGAAATATTCTTTGGCCTTTCATACTTACCCCCCGTTTAACTTGAGTAATATAATTAAACATAATTAGACGTTCAGTCCCACATTCCTGTTATATTTATTATAACTATTTGTTATGTGTCATGCATAAAGAAAACCATGGGAGGAGCTCCCTTAACACCCCCCATGGTTTCAGGTAGCTACAGGCCGCTAGCTCTTACCTTATTCCTTTAGCTCCTGACTTCTACCCTGGCAAAAAAAGGCTGTAATTTCACAGCAATATTTTTTAAAGTTGTCTCCGGGTAAGGAAGGAGTTCCTGCAATCCGGGGTTCAGCAGGGTTCCGGCGGGCCGGAATTGTTGCAAAACATAATGCCGGGCTCCAGCCAGCATTTGGCCTATAGCCAGGAAATCTTCCTCCATTAACAGGCCGGGAACTACCGTGGTACGAAATTCGTAAGCCACCCGGCTATTCTTAATGAGGGCAATGCTTTCCTTGATAGCCTCCAGGTCCACCCTGGTGCCGGTTAAAAAGTCATACTTCTCCAGCGGCGCTTTCACGTCCATGGCCACGTAGTCCAGGAGGCCATCAGTCAGTAGTCTGGCCAGAATTCCCGGGTGCGTGCCGTTGGTATCCAGTTTGACTTTAAAACCGTGGGATTTCATGGACCGGATAAATTCCTCCAGGCCCGGCGCCAGGGTTGGCTCCCCGCCGGTTATACAAACGGCCTGTACCCAGGAGCGGCGCCGAAGCAACAGGTTTAAAACCTCTGCCGGGCTGATTTCCGGCAAAGTAGCAGGGCGCAGCACCAGGTCGGCATTGTGGCACCAGGGGCAGCGGAAATTACACCCGCCCAAAAAGACGGTAGTGCAAACCTCGCCGGGGAAGTCCACCAGGCTCGTTTGCTGGATGCCTCTAATGGCGATAGGGATCATTTCCTTAAAACAGGCAATGGCCGTCATATTATCCAGCCTTTCCTAAACTGCCGCCTGGCGTGTTTGTTCGTCGTCGCAGGAGACAGGACGGAAGCCACGCCGCTCCCGGAACTCTTCCTGCTTGCCTTTATTCCAGTTCTTCACCGGCCGGTAATAGCCGACGATCCGGCTCCAGACTTCCGTCTCCCTGCCGCAGGCCGGGCATGTCCACTGCTCGCCGGAAAGATACCCGTGCTCGGGGCAGATGCTGAAGGTAGGGGTAATAGTGAAATACGGCAGGCGGAAATTATCCATCACCGTCTGCAGAAAACGCCGGCAGGTTGCTGTATCTGTCACCCTTTCCCCCAGGTAGGCGTGAAAGACCGTACCTCCGGTATATTTTAGCTGCAGCTCGTCCTGGTGCTCCAGGGCGGTAAACACGTCGTCGGTGTAGCCGACCGGCAGATGGGTGGAATTGGTATAATACGGCTCCTCTGTTCCGGAAGTGAAGATGTCGGGATAATTGCGTTTGTCCAGCCGCGCCAGACGGTAGGACGTCCCCTCCGCCGGCGTGGCTTCCAGGTTGAAGAGCTGGCCGGTTTCTACCTGGTAGGTGGCCAGGACAGAACGCATGAAGTCCAGGATTTCTAAAGCCAGACCCCTTCCCTCGCGGGTATTAATACCTTTCCCTATAAAATTCAGGAGGGCCTCGTGCATGCCCACGATACCGATGGTGTTAAAATGGTTCTCCCAGTACCTGCCGAAGCGTTCTTTAACCTGCCGCAAATAGAACCGGGAGTAAGGATAAAGCCCTTGCTCAGTAAATTTTTCCAGGATATTGCGTTTGAGAAGCAAGCTCTCTTTGGCCAGGTCCATCTTCGCTTTGAGGCCGGTGAAAAATTCTTCCTTCGTTTTAGAAAGATAACCCAGTCGGGGCAAATTTATGGTGACTACACCTATCGACCCGGTGAGGGGGTTGGCCCCAAAGAGACCGCCGCCGCGTTTCTTGAGTTCCCGGTTATCCAGACGCAGGCGACAGCACATACTCCGCACGTCTTCGGGCTTTAAATCGGAATTGATAAAATTGGCGAAGTAGGGGATGCCGTATTTGGCCGTCATGGCCAGGATTTTTTCTACCACCGGGCTTTCCCAGGGAAAATCCGGTGTGATATTGTAGGTAGGTATGGGGAAGGTAAAAATGCGGCCCCGGGCGTCTCCCTCCATCATCACCTCGCAGAAGGCCGTATTCAGCCAGTCCATCTCCTGCTGGAAGTCGCCGTAACATTCTTTCCTGCGCTCGCCGCCGATAATCACCGGCTCGTTAGCTAAAATCTGCGGCACAACCACATCCATGGTCAGGTTGACAAAGGGCGTCTGGAATCCCACCCTGGTGGGTACATTGAGGTTAAAGATGAATTCCTGCAGGGCCTGCTTGACTTCCCGGTAGTCCAGGCCGTCGTAACGGATAAAGGGAGCCAGGTAAGTATCGATACTGGAAAAGGCCTGGGCACCGGCAGCTTCTCCCTGCAAAGTATAAAAGAAATTGGCTATCTGCCCCAGGGCCGTCCGGAAATGCCTGGGCGGCGCGCTTTCTACCTTCTGCCCCACGCCGGCAAAGCCGCTTTCCAGTAAATCGGCCAGGTCCCAGCCACAGCAATAGGGCGCCAACAACCCCAGGTCGTGGATATGGATATCGCCCCTTTCATGGGCCTCGCGGATAGCCGGCGGGTAGACCTTTTCCAGCCAATACCTGGAACTGACGGCGGCGATGATATGGTTGTTGAGGCCCTGGAGGGAATAATTCATGTTGCTGTTCTCATTAATCCGCCAGTCCTGGCCGTCCAGGTAGCCCTGGACCATTTCCTGCACGTTGACCAGGAGGTGGCGGAAATCCCGCCATTCCGCATGTTGTTGCCGGTAAAGGATATAAGCCTTGGCCGTCCGGGCATGGCCATTCTCAATCAATACCTTTTCCACCAGGTCCTGCACGTCTTCGACGGTAGGCAGCCTGTCGGCAAATTTTTCCGCCAGAAGGGCCGTCACCTGGTTGGCCAGCTGGCTGGCCTGGCGGCGGTCCTGGCCCCCGACAGCCTGGGCCGCTTTGTAAATAGCATTGATTATCCTCTCCTCGTCAAAGTCCACTACCCGGCCGTCGCGCTTGATGATCTTCCTGGGTATCATGATAAAATTTAAATCTCCTTTCGCCTGCCTGAATGAAAAACCCCAACCACGCCTGCGTAGCTGGGGTAAATCCTCCCTTACCTCACCTTCACCATGGCCGTGGTTTAACGGTGAAATCTCACGGGCAGGTCTCCTGGCTCGGGTTCAACGCTCCCTGCTGCCTTCCCAGTCCACCACTCAGCTCCTTTAGATGCACTACTCCGGGTACTTCTTAATACTATAAGAAATTAACCCGTAGCTGTAAATATCTTGCTGAGTGCTGGACCAGTGGCTCCTTTAGCAGGTACTCCCCCTCACAGTGGCGGCACCGCGCCGGACTTGCACCGGCTTCCCTGGCACCCGCGAGAATCCTTTTCTGGTAATGTTCAACACAGTAATCTTCGACAAAGATGAGGCAAAATCCTGCCGCTATATAACCTTCTCATCCCCCGGTTAAGCACTGTTTTTATTCACCTGGGGCTATTTTTCCTTGCTGGAATTACTTTGTTTCCTGTTTTCTATGGGGGCAGGTATTACAAAGGGAGGGATCGTCAAAGGAGATCTGGCAGTAAGTCCCTTCCTCCTTCCAGCATGGCTTGGCGCACCCTATGCGTTCAGTCTTCCGGGAGCAGGCCGGGCAGTCCTCGTATAACCAGCAGGGATAGAAGGCCAGGTAGTGTTTGATGGAGTTTAAATTGAAGCCTTTATCAATGAGCTTTTGAATGAAGCGCAGCCTTTTCAAGTCATTATTTGAGTAAAGGCGCCGCCCGTTCTTGCGTGCGGGCTGGATGAGTTTATGTCTTTCCCAGACCCGCAGGGTGCCCGGCTGTATGCCCAGTAAATCGGCGACCACGCTGATGGTATATAACATTTGTTCAGGCATTAAAAGCCGCCTCGCTTAACAATCAGTTTATAAATTATTGGCAGTTTTATTTTACGTTAACTTATCATCCCAGATCAAGTATCGCTTTTCTCCTATTGAAAACATAATTTTGCTATATCTAAATAACTTTGTTGTAAGATTTTTTATAAGTTTATTGACATGGGTTTGTTCAACAAATATGATATAAGTAAGATCAATAGTAAGCGGGGCGAAGAAGGCCGGTGTATCCCATCGGTATGGTTATCCAGGTCTTAGATATTTCTCCCCACCGCCTGCGTCGCTGGGAACGAAAGGGACTGGTTGTTCCCATGAGGAAAAACGGCCGGCGCTGCTATTCGGAACTGGACTTACAACGGTTAATGTTTATTAAACGCCTCCTTGATGGCAAACATTGCCGGCTCGCAAACCTCCCTAATTACCTCGCCTTTTACCCCTGCTGGCAGGATGGCAAATGCATAAGCACCCCTTTAGAAGAGCCAAAGGAAGGGGCGCGTCCCTGCTGGCAAAAGAAAAACTGGTATTGTGGCTACCAGTTCCACCGGAAAGTATAGTCAGGGTTACAAGGCAAGGAAATATCCGTTTTTTAACTTCTAGCACCATTCATTAAATTTTATCCAGGAGTGTTGTTTATGTCCATTTTGCTGGCTACAGAAGCGCCTGGCCTTGCAAAAATCTCCCGGGCCATGGGCGGAGCCAGCCTGCAGACCTGCCTGGCCTGCGGCGTGTGCACCGGCGGCTGCCCTACCGGCGACATCGGCGCCCCCGTAGACCCCCGTAAAATGGTGCGCCTGCTCCTTTTGGGGATGGAAGACCGGCTCCTGGCGTCAGATATGATCTGGCTCTGCACCATGTGCGGCCGCTGTACAGTCTACTGCCCGGTGGGCGTGAATATGGGCGACCTGGTCCGGGCCATGCGGTCGGAACTGGCGGCAGAAGGCCGCGTCCCCGTAAACCTGCAGAAAGTGGTAGACCTGGCTCTAGAGTCTGGCAATAATATGGGGATCAGCCAGGAGGATTACCTCGACACCCTGGACTGGATGCAGGAAGAGCTCCAGGCGGAGTTCGGCAGTGAGGCGGAAATACCCGTTGATAAGAAGGACGCCAGGATATTGTACGTTATCAACCCGCGGGAAGCGAAGTTCTTCCCCCTCTCCATTCTAGCGGCGGCCAAAGTGTTCCATGCCGCCGGCGAAAGCTGGACCCTTTCCAGCCGCTACTGGGACGCGACCAACTACGCCCTTTTCTCCGGGGACGACAAAGCCGGCGCTATCCTGGTGCAGCGCCTGGCCGATGAGGTGGAGCGCCTGGGCTGCCAGGAGTTGATCATGACCGAGTGCGGCCATGCCTTCCGCGCCATTCGCTGGGGGCCGGAGCAGTGGCTGGGGTACAAACTCCCCTTCAGCGTGCGCAGTATCGTCCAGCTCATGGCCGAATACCTGCAAGACGGCCGCATCCGCCTTGACCCCTCCCGCAACAGCGAACCGGTAACCTATCACGATCCCTGCAATCTAGGCCGCAAGGAGGGCATTTTTGAAGAACCGCGGCAGATACTCCGGGCGGCGGTAGCAGATTTCCGGGAGATGACACCCAACCGTGAGAATAACTACTGCTGCGGCGGCGGTGGCGGCCTGCTCTCTTTGAGCGAGTTTGGCCAGGAACGCATGGCTAAAGGAAAGGTGAAAATAGAACAGATCCGGCGCACGGGAGCAAAGATTATCGCCACTCCCTGCCATAACTGCGTTGACCAATTGAACGATTTGTGCCGTCATTATCACCTCGATGTTAAGGCGAAAAACATAGTCGAGCTGGTAGCCGACGCTCTCGTAATTAATGGCAAGGAGTGAGGTATTGATGGTTAAAAATGGTTCGTTGCCGGTAGCCGTACTGGGAGCAGGTATCGCCGGGGTCCAGGCGGCTCTAGACCTGGCCTGCCTCGGCTACCAGGTAATCCTGGTAGAACGCGCTGCCCGGCCGGGCGGCAAGCTGGCTATTTTACCCAAGACCTTTCCCACCAACGACTGCAGCGCCTGCGCTATGACGCCCTGGAATGGTTTCTTCTGTATACGCTCCCCGCACTTTATCAGGCTGGCCGGGGAAGATAAAATCGTACTCTTGACCGGTGCTGAAGTTAAAAACTTAACCGGGAAAGCAGGCCATTTTTGTCTCCATCTTAACCGGCAGGGCCGGGAAGAAACCATCAATGTGGCTGCCATCATCCTTTGTCCCGGTTATGAGGAATATTTACCCCCTAGTTTAAACGCCCGTTACGGTTATGGCCGTTATAGCGGTGTCTTGACGGGCCTGGAGCTGGAGCAACAGCTGGCTAACAGTGGGTACCCGCACCGTCCCCCGGGCAAAGAGCCGGTGCAACGGGTGGCTTTCATCCAGTGTGCCGGCTCCCGCGATCCCGCCAACGGAGTGGCTTACTGCTCGGCCGTCTGCTGTATGTATGCCCTGAAGGAGGCCCTGATGCTTTATGAGACCGCTGCTAATTTGAAACTCCCTTTACCGCAAATAACCCTGTTTTACATGGACCTGCGTACCTACAGCAAAACTTACCAGGAATATCTGGAGAAGGCCCGGCGGGAATACGGATTAAGGCTTGTTCGTTCCCGCATTCACAGCATTATCCAGTCTCCAGGAGAACCCCGGCTGGTCATTCGCTATGCCCGGGAAAACGGCCAGATCAACGTCGAAGAATTTGACCTGGCAGTACTGGCTACCGGCTTGCGACCGCCGGATGGCGCCCGGGAACTGGCTGCCAGGCTGGGCATTAAGGTCGATACCTATGGTTTCTGCCAGTCCCCTGCCCTTTCTCCCTTGGCCACCACACGGGAAGGAGTATTTGTCGCCGGCGCCTTTAGCGGCCCCTGCGACGTAATCGACGCCGTCACCCAGGGCTCGGCCGCTGCCGCTGCCTGCGCTTTCTGGCTAAAAGAAGCAGGTTTATTTTATTGGAGTTCCCTGCCCCCTAAAATACAATTGGTTTCACTTCCTGGCGGCAATAGTATCCCGCCGCGGACCGGCGTCTTTGTCTGCGGGTGTGACCAGTTGTCTGCCGGCCTGGATTTAAAGGAGCTGGAAGAATATAGCCGCTCCTTGCCCGGGGTTGCCTGGGTGGAAAGATTATTCCTTTGCGCCGGGGGGGCAGGCGAACAATTACGCCAGGCCATAAAGGAACATAGCTTAAACCGTATTGTAGTAGCTGCCTGCAGCGCGCGTGCTCTGGAACCCCTGGTAAAAACTTATCTGCGGCAGGCCGGCCTGCCGGGCCATGTAGCAAAGGTGGTTAATGTCCTGGATCATGCGGTCCGGATTTACAGTGGCAGGAAAGATCGCGCTACCAGAAAAGCCAGGGACCTGGTGCGGATGGCAGCGGCCAGGGCATTGACTGCTCCTGCCGGCATGGTGGAGGAATGGTCAATAACACCCGCCGCCCTGGTAATCGGGGGTGGGGTGGCCGGCATGGTTGCCGCCCTTACCCTGGCCGATCTAGATTTGGAAGTCCACCTGGTAGAAAAGGAGGGACGACTGGGTGGTAATGCCCTTCGCCTGCAGTACACCTTACAGGGCGCCGACGTTGAGGCATATCTGGCCAGGCTAAGCCAGCGTCTCAGCAAACACCCCCGCATCCATATCCACCTGAACGCTCAAGCCAGGACCATAACCGGCCGGCTGGGAAGTTTTACTACAGAGATAGAAGACACAGGCGGGCGAAAGGAAAACATCCGGCACGGCGTAATTATTATTGCCACCGGTGCTGCAGAAAAGAAGCCGCGGCAGCACTTGTATGGCCAGCACCCGGCAGCAATTACCGGCCTGGAGTTAGAAAACCTGCTTAAAACCCGGAGCCGGCGGCTGGAGAGCCTGCAAAAGGTTGTCTTTATTCAATGCGTAGATTCCCGCGATGACTCTCATCCTTACTGCAGCCGGATCTGCTGCAGCGAAACTTTAAAAAATGCCCTGGAACTCAAGAAAATCAACCCGGAAGTTGATGTATACGTGCTCAACCGGGATATTATGACCTACGGCCTACAGGAACAGTGGTACGAGACCGCCCGCTCCCAGGGCATCCTGTTCCTGCGTTATAACCTGGAAGTGCCGCCGGAAGTAACGGTGCCCGCAAAGAAAGCAGGACCAGAGGGCAAAATACAAGTCAGGGTTTACGATCCCATTCTGGGCGAAGAAATTGTCATTGATGCCGATCTCCTGGTGCTGGCGACCGGGATGGAGCCACGGGCGGAGAATTGGTGCCTGGCGTCTTTATGCCACATCCCCCTGGACGAGAATGGTTTCTTTGCTACCAGCCATCCCAAATTAAAAACTGTTGAGACGCCGGTGCCAGGCATCTTCACCTGCGGGCTGGCAGAAGGGCCTAAAAATCTCGAGGAAGCCATAGCTTCAGCGCAGGCCGCGGCCGTAAAGGCGGCCGCCCTCCTGGTGCAAGAGCGCCAAACCCTTCCCGAACGGGTAGCCCGGGTAGAAGGCGCCTGCGCGGCCTGTCTTACCTGTGTGCGTGTTTGTCCCCATGGTGCCCCTGTAATTAAGGAACACCGTTCCTATATCGATCCCCTGCTCTGCCAGGGATGCGGCGCTTGCGTGGCGGCATGCCCGGCGCAAGCCATTACCCTTACAGGTTACAGTCATACTGAAATGGAAGCTGAACTCAAGGCCCTGCCAGATGAGCCAGGGAAGGTGCTGCCTACCGTTATCTTCACCTGCAGCTACTGCGCTTATGCCAGCTTTGAAAATGCTGCTGGCCTGGAGTGCCAGAATGACGTTTTTGTATTGCAGGTACCGTGTTTAAGCCGGATTGGCACCCTGGAGGTGCTTAAGGCCATTGAAGCCGGCGCGCAGAAGATTTGGCTGACGGGCTGCATTGAAGGCCAGTGCCACTTCCGGCCGGCCAGGGCCTTCGGCAGCCAGCGCTCTGGACCCGACCCTATGCTTTGCCAGGAGCAGGCCTGGCGCCGTGTCAAGAAGATACTGGGTGAAATCGGGATTGACGAAGAAACGGTAAAGGTTCTGCGTCTCCCTCCACCAATGCCGGATAACGGGCGCCTGGCCAGTTGCCTGGGTTAAAAACCGGAAAGGGGTGCAGCTATGAAACGGACGGATGTGCTGGTTGTGGGCGGGGGTATTTGCGGGTATACGGCAGCGCTGGCTGCCAGGCGGTACTATGGCGGCAAAAAGATCACCCTGGTGCGTAAAGAAGTCCGGGCTTTAATTCCGTGGTGCCTTGCTTACAATTGCGCCAAAGGTACGCTCTATAACAATATCTTACGGGACGACCGTCTTTATGATGAGGGAATTGAACTGGTAATCGATGAAGTGACAGCCATTGACCGCCAGGGCAAATGCGTCACCACCGCCTTTGCTGAAGATATTATTTATGATAAATTAATTCTGGCTACCGGTTCCCTCCCGGCAACGCCTTTTTTTAAAGGCACCGACCTGCAAGGCGTGTTTGCCTTAAAAAAAGAGTTCCCCTACCTGGAAAACATTCGCGCTTCTCTGGCTTCTGCCAGGTCCCTGGTCATTGTGGGTGCCGGACCCGCCGGTATAGAGTTTGCCGAGGCATGCACCGCCAACCGGCAGTTAAACATCACCATGATAGAACTTCTCCCCCACTGCCTGGCCTGGGCTTTTGACGATGAAATTTGCACCCTGGTGGAGGAAAACCTCCGGCTGCGAGGTATCAACATTATAACCGCAACCGGAGTAGAAGAATTGCAGGGCAATAAAAGGATTGAACAGGTGAAGCTCACCAGCGGCCGGACTTTACCTGCTGATACGGTTATTCTGGCCACAGGTGTCGTGCCCAATACCAGGTTGGCCCGGGAGGCCGGTCTGGCAACCGACGAACACGCTGGCATCCTCGTTGATGAGTATATGCGCACCAGTGATGAAGATATTTTTGCCGTTGGCGATTGTGCCGCGAAATGCTCTCTTTCCGGTCCCGGGGGCGCTAATGCCAGACGGGCTATAGAAGGCGGCCGCGAGGCCCGCGTGGCCGCCGCCAATCTCTTCGCCCTCAAGCGCCCCAGGGAAATAGCTTTAGAGAAGTTCTCTGTCACCATTGGCGATCATGCCTTTGGCTGCGTGGGTCTCATTCAAAGAACGAACCCGGAAACGGGTAGAGAAATGCTAACAGTCGATATTGCTCCTGGCGTGATAGCCAGAGATGTGGCGGTAAAGGTGGCTTATGCCCGGGAAACCGGGGCAACTTTTGGTGCTCAAGTCCACGGTAAGCCTCTGGGCCTGGTCCGGGAAATAATAGACCGGTTAGCGACTGCAATTCAACATCAAACCCGTTTCGACGAGCTGGCCCTGGCCTGATAAACTTCAAAGGACCCTACCGTTCTAAAAGGTGGCGTTAATTTACGCCACTTTTCTTGTTTTTCTGTTTCCCAGGCAGGAGTGCATGTACCTCCAGGTCGTTACGTGTTGAAAAGGCAGGCAAGCTTTTATTTTAGCCGGCGCAAATAAATATCGTTCTCAACTATACCGGCAGTCGTGGTTATATACAGCCATTCTCTTTCCTGCCGCCACGTCAGATGATGGCCAATCACGCGATAAGGGTGACCGCCAGTGTAGACGGCTACCGTCAGGTCGGCCAGGCCGGCCTTATTCCGAAGCTTTATTACCCAGCCTGCTGGTTCCTGGTTAAAGGTGGCTTCTGTTTGTTCATAGCGGTTTAAAAAGGCAGCAAACCGGCTCATAGGCCAGACCAGCAGGCGTTCTTCTTCCTGATCCCGGGCCGCCCGGTTGGCGAGGTGAGCCAGGGCCTCCAGGGCATACTCCTTTTTGTTGGCGTGGGTATAAATCAAGCGGATGACGTGTTCTTCTTCAATAAAATTAAGGAGGTCATCGAACCAGCCTTTAACCTCCGCCAGGGGTACACCGGCGGTCATTAATTCCTCCAGGGCGGCATACTCCTGGTAAGGAGTGATTGGAAATGACCACAAGTTGCCGCTCACCTGGCGGCCGTGAAAAATGCTCCGGGTAGGGCTGGAGCCGGTATCCCCGGGGCTGTAGTAAGCCAGGACGCCATGTTGCTGTAGCCACTCATTGACAAAGGGAGGATGATTCCCTGAGGGAGCGCTGTATTCCAGCACCGGCCGGCCGGTAATCCTGGTCAAGGTATCGCAATTCAAGGCCAGGTAGCGCCAGACCTCCTGGCGCGGCATTTTTTTAAGGTTGGCCGCAAAATAATTATGGATCCAGCCGCCGTGGGAACCGATGGCCCCGTATTTCTGCATCAGTTCCACCCAGGGCCGGCCTTTGAAGGGCGAGGCGGCATCAAAGCCGTAGCCATCTCCTGGCCGGTATGTATCCGGGCCGGCGGTGATGTGAATGGAATACTGGAGGTCGGGCCGGAAGACCCCCCGCTGGATCATGGCCCGCAACGGTCCGATATGGGCATTGCTGTCCAGGTGAAAGTTGACTACCAACCCGCCTTTACCCTGGGGAGTATTGACCAGGCGGGGCAGGTGGGCATATTTGATTAAAAATGTCCGGAGAACGGAACGTAAGGGAAGGTCGTCGGACATTTGCTTGTAAAAACCCAGGGGTATGTTAACAAAAATCACCACGCCCCCGGAGGGGTAAGATTTTTCAGTGATAACGGGATTTAAGCCTGCCCGGCTGTCATAGGCTATCAGCCGGGCATCCAGAAGCCTTGCCCGGTTATGGCGGTAACGTAACCGCCCGTACCCATAGCTGCTGACAGCATTGTCCCGGTCAAGCTTACCGGGTGTGATCCCCCAGGATACCGCCAGCCGGGGCGTGGGGAACTGCCAGTAGCCGTCATCATAGGTTTCCTGGTCCCCACCCGGGGCCGGGCCGTAATTTACCCCGGCAAGGCCAGCCAGGACCGGCTCGGGTAGCCTTTCCCCGCCGGCCCCCCTGGTACCCGGGTCATAGACCAGTAAAACCTTGCCTCCGGATAGGACATAGTCGGTTAATACCCGGGGTAGCGGCGACGGTAAAACCTCGTTTAGCCCTTCCGGCAAAATCATGGCCGGGTAGCGCGCTACCAGTTCCCCGGGAGGAAGGTTCAGATCCCCAGGGCCAATTTCCACCCAGGGAAAACCTTCTTCCTTTAAGACCGCCGCATAAGCCGCCAGGGTGCCCTGATCTGTCTCCGGCGTCGTAATTAAGAGCCCCGCCCGTACCTGATGGGTTGCCGCTTTTGGTTGCAACCATCCGGTACTCGCCGCTATGGGCAAGAGTAAAAACGCTGTTAAGCTTAAAAAATAACGCCGTAATTTAATTTTAACCATCCTGCTTTTGCCCCTGCCAGGAAAGTTAACCAAAGATTAATAGCTTATTATTCACCTGAAGAGATGTGAATCCTTTTTTGCCTTTAAAACATCGACAAGGCTTTACATCTATTTTACCCGCATTGGTCCCGGCAACAAATAGCGGCAACTTTTTTACCTGCAGCAGGAAAAATGGTTTTTCAAGGCGAATCTTTCCAGGAAGATGTAATTTACTAGCGAAGACTTTCCTTCCCCGGAAAGGAGCAGCCACATGGCGCAGGATTGTATCACCTTTAAAGGGACCCGCGGCGGCCTGCTGATTTTGCTGGATGCCAGCCGGGATTTTAATGAACTGCGGGCTAACCTCGCCGCTAAATTCGCCGCAGCCCGGGGCTTCTTTCAGGGCGCTTCCTTTGCCCTGGTACCAACCTCCCCTTTAAGCAGCCGGGAAACAGCCGAACTGGAAGCTATCTGCCGGGCACACGGCCTGGTTCCGGGAAAAAATATACCTTTGCCGGACCGCTACCGGCCCCACATAAAGCGGGAAAGACCCGCCCCTGCCACTAATGTAGCAGGGGTCAATTACGACGAGGTAGCGCCTGCTCCTGCCGTAGCCGACGCAGCTGAACTCTCTACCCTGCTGGAAGAAGGGAATCTCCGTAACGGCCAGGAACTAACTTATAACGGCCATGTGGTGCTGGTGGGTAACGTCCATCAGGGCGCCACCATTAAAGCCGGCGGCAACATCCTGGTCATGGGAACGCTCCTGGGCAGCGCCCATGCCGGAGTCTCAGGTAACAGGGCAGCCGTTATTGTTGCCCACCGGCTGGTCCCGGAGCAACTCAGTATCGCCGGGATACTCGCCCGCTCCCCCGAAGAAAAAATAAGGAGGGCCTATCCGGAGATAGCCCGCCTTGTTGGTGACAAAATTATCGTTGAACCATATTTAAACCGTAAAGCTCCCCGTAATTGAATTTTACTTGTCTTCCAGGTCTTCCGGCTGCATGGTATAGGCCGGTACCATAGTTGGTGTGTAATTGTTAAAGGGTGCGATGGGGTAGAGCTGACCGTGGCCCATGAGCAGGCTCTCCATATTTTCGACTATTGTTTCCAGCAAACTGTAAGGCGCTGCGAAAACCAGCTCATCCTTCTGGGTGCCCCCGAAGGTGCGGTCGCCGGCACAGGGGAAGCCGATGATAGGCTTTTGTTCTTTCAGGGCAAAGGCAATGGAAGAACAGAGAGCCGCTTCAGCTACCGTATCAGCCTTGACCGGTTCCCCGGTTTCATGTAGGCAGCAATGAACCAGGCGCATAACCTGCGCCGGGTTGGCGTAAATGACCACCACATCGGGGTCTTCTTGGGTAAAGCTTTCTACCGGGGCCACAAAAATACCGTCGTATACTTTACCGGCATCCCCCAGTTTATACGTATTGGCCATAAAGCGCCGGCCGGCTTCGAGATCGGCTACATAGCGGCCCAGGGGGGCTTTACCGCTGGTGAAGCGCTCCGGGGTCTTGATGAGGCCGGTGCAGGCCGCGCCAATGGCGCAGACCATCAGGTCCGGCGTACCGGCACTGGCCCGGCCCTGGTAGCGGGCCGCCGCCACCTGCTGGCAGATGTTGATCTTCCAGTTGTACGGCCGCCGGGGCAGGTCCTTTCTATTTTTATAGAGCTTTACTCCAACGATACCCGTGTCCAGGCGCAGGACTTCAGTCAACCTTCTGGCCATAGTGGTTTTGTCTAAATCGGCCATGGTTTCTCCTCCTTTTTAATTTATGCCGGGTAATATGCTTCCCTGGCTGCAGCTACCAGTTCGTAATCCACCCTGGTACTTGCGGCCAGGCGCTCGGCCAGGAATTGTTTAGCTACTGCCGGAAAAATAGCGTAAGAGAGGACGTCTTCTTCCTTCTCCATGTAGGGCGCTATTTCCTTGCGGGCCGCCGGCAGCTGGGGTTCCAGCAGGTCAGCGGGGCGGCAGGTAATAGGTTCTTCGTCACCAATGATTTTACGGCGGACCTCTTCATTGACCGGTACCGGTGGCTGGCCATAGAGACCCCGCATGTAATCCTTCACTTCCCGGGTGACCATCTTGTAGCGTTCCCCGGCCAGGACATTCAATACTGCCTGGGCGCCAACCATCTGGCTGGAAGGGGTAACCAGGGGCGGGTAGCCGAGATCGGCCCTTACCCGCGGTACTTCGGCCAGCACTTCCGGCAGGCGTTCCAGGGCATTCTGCCGGGCCAGCTGGGATATAAAATTGGAAAGCATTCCGCCCGGGATCTGGTAGCGCAATACGTTGGCGTCAACAGTACCGTCGCTTACGTCAAATTCCCGGTACTTCTTGCGAACCTGGCGAAAATATGCGGCTATTTCGACCAGCTTATCCAGTTCGAGGCCGGTATCCCATGGAGTTCCGGCCAGGGCGGCCACCATGGTCTCGGTAGCCGGCTGGGAAGTACCCAGGGCCAGGGGAGACATGGCCGTATCCAGGACATCGACGCCGGCTTCGACGGCTTTGAGATAAGTCATGGCCGCCATGCCGCTGGTATAGTGGCAGTGAAGCTGGAGGGGCAGGTCTACTTCGGCCTTAATTTTCTGCACCAGCCGGTAGGCATCCGCCGGGGTGAGGAGGCCGGCCATATCTTTCAGGCACAAGGAATCGGCGCCCAGGTCGGCCAGCTTGCGGGCCAGGCGTAAATAATACTCATCGTCATAAACGGGTCCCAGGGTATAGCAGATAGTAGCCTGGACATGGCCGCCTTCTTCCTTGGCTACCTTCATAGCCAGGGCCATATTGCGGACATCATTCAGGGCATCGAAGATGCGTAAGATATCGATGCCGTTTTTTATACTCATTTTTACAAATTCGGTAACAACGTCGTCGGCATAATGGCGATAACCCAGGAGGTTCTGCCCACGGAGAAGCATCTGCAACCTGGTACGGGGCATGGCCTGGCGTAAGGCCCGCAGTCGTTCCCACGGGTCTTCATTTAAAAAACGCATACAAGCATCAAAAGTGGCACCACCCCATACCTCCAGGGAATGAAACCCGATAGCATCCATCTGGGCCGCTATGGGGAGCATATCCTCTGTTTTGAGACGGGTGGCCAGTAACGACTGGTGGCCATCCCGCAGGGTTGTATCTGTTATACCCACCCTCCGGGGCATAAGCTTCCTCCTCTCGCGAAATTAGCTTCTTACATTATAACACCCGCGTCTGGCCGCGGTAGACCAGGCCCCGGACAACATCAACAGTTACAATCATACCGTCGGCCAGCTTTTGGGTTGCACCTTTAGCTCCCACCACGACAGGGATTCCCAGGCTGAAGCCATTGACGGCTGCGTGGGAAGTCAAGCCTGCGGCCTCGGTGATAATGGCTGCTGCCCTTTCCATAGCCGGCAGGAAATCGGGTCCGGTTTCTGCCGTAACCAAGATATCGCCCTTTTGGACCCTCGCTATGGCCTCGGCCGCCGTCTTCACCAGGCGCACCGGGCCGCTGGTCACCTCCCTGCCGATCCCCCGGCCCCGCACTAGCACCTCGCCCACGATATGTACTTTGAGCAGGTTGGTCGTGCCGGGCACCCCGGCAGGTACACCGGCGGTAATGACGACCAGGTCGCCCTGTTTGACCCGGCCCGAAAGTATAGCTGCTGCTACGGCCGCGTTGACCATTTCATCGGTACCGCTGGTGGGCTCGACAAGCAGGGGTTCGACGCCCCAGACCAGGCAGAGCTGGTTCAGCACCCTTTCATCTGGGCTGGTAGCCAGGATGGGGGCCTGGGGGCGGTATTTGGCCACCCGCCGGGCCGTAGACCCGGAAGCTGTTGGGGTAATGATGGCTGCTGCGCCCAGCTCATAGGCGATGGTACAGCTGGCATGGCTGATGGCATCGGTTGCCGTCCGTTCGGCGGCCAGTCCCTTTTTCAGCAAAAGGTCACGGTAGGGCAATTCCTTTTCCGCCCGGCGGGCAATGCGCGCCATGGTGGCCACCGCCTCTACCGGATAACGGCCCATGGCCGTTTCCCCGGAAAGCATGATGGCATCGGTGCCGTCGAAAATGGCGTTGGCTACATCGCTGGCCTCGGCCCTGGTCGGCCGCGGGTTATGGATCATGGACTCCAGCATCTGGGTGGCCGTTATTACCGGCTTGCCGGCCCGGTTACAGGCCTCAATAATCTTTTTCTGGACCAGGGGTACTTCTTCTACCGGGATTTCTACTCCCAGATCACCCCGGGCCACCATGATCCCGTCGGCCACCTGGAGTATTTCCTCCAGGTTGTTTACACCGGCCCGGTTTTCGATCTTGGCGATAAGCGCCACCCTGGCGCCGCGTTTCTCCAGCTCTTTGCGCGCCGCCATGACGTCGGCAGCCGTACGGACAAAGGAAAGGGCGATAAAATCTATCCCCTGCTCCAGGCCAAACTCCAGGTCTTTAATGTCCTGTTCCGTTAGGGCCGGCAGGCTTATCTCGGCTCCGGGAACGTTAACACCTTTATGGCTGGAAATAACATCTCCATGGCGAACCCGGCAGCGAATTTCGGTGCCGGTGGTATCCAGTACTTCCAGCTCAATTAAGCCATCATCTAATAATATTGTCTGGCCGGGCCGGACGTCCCCGGGCAGGCCGGCAAAGCTTACCGGCAGGCGGCGGGCATCGCCGATAATGGGTTCCGTGGTGAGTATAACTTCGTCCCCATCCTTGAGGGTTACCTCGCCTTTGATTTCTCCCAGGCGGATTTCCGGGCCTTTATTGTCCAGCAGCAGGGCCACCCTGACACCAAGTTCCGCCGCTGCCTGGCGGACGGCAGCCATCCGCGCGCCGTGCTCGGCATGGCTGCCGTGGGAAAAATTGAAACGGGCTACATTCATGCCCGCCCGGATCATTTCTTTGATAATATCAACCCGGGAACTCGCCGGGCCCAAGGTGCATACAATTTTGGTGTGGCGCATGGTTGCCTCCTTAACTTCCTTACAAAGCCAGCACTTCGGCCAGGCGGTATAAATCAGGATTGATGGTCTTTTTTTCCTGGATGACTGTTTCCAGATCCCGGTTTACCAGTTCATTGGCCGCGATACCAACCATACGGCTGCTGGCACCGGAAGCTAGCAGTTCTACCGCATAGGCACCCAGGCGGCTAGCCAGCAGGCAGTCAAAGGCCGTTGGCGCTCCTCCCCGCTGGATATGGCCGAGTATTGTTACCCGGCTTTCCAATTTGGTGCGCTTGCCGATTTCCTGACTAACTTCAAGGGCACTACCCACACCCTCAGCTACCACAATAATGCTGTGGAGCTTGCCCCGGTGGCGGCCCCGCTCAATGCGTTCGACCACCTGGTCATAATCGACGGGATATTCCGGTATCAGGATGGACTCGGCGCCCCCGGCAATGCCGGCTGCCAGGGCAATCTGGCCTGAATGGCGCCCCATAACTTCAATGATAAAAATTCGTTCGTGGGATGTTGCCGTATCCCGGATGCGGTTGATGGCTTCCACGGCCGTATTGACCGCCGTATCGAAGCCAATGGTATGATCGGTACCTGCTATGTCGTTGTCGATGGTACCGGGAATACCAACTACCGGTACTCCTTTTTTTGCCAGGTGGACAGCACCACGGAATGAACCATCGCCACCGATGACCACCAGGCCTTCAATACCTTCCCGCCTGAGGTTGTCCAGGGCTATGGCCCGACCTGCTTCCGTGCGAAATTCCTCTGACCGGGCCGTTAATAAAATAGTACCGCCCCGGTGGATAATGTCAGCCACCGAACCGGTATTGAGGCGGCGAAAGTCACCCTGGATTAATCCTGCGTAACCCCGGGCAATGCCGATTACCTCCATGTCCAGGGCGGCAGCCTGGCGGACTACCGCCCTGATGGCCGCATTCATTCCCGGGGCATCACCACCGCTGGTCAGTACTCCTATGGTCCGCAACAAGTTCCCTCCTAAAAACTAAATGGTTTTCGCGGGGGTATATATCCCCGTCACTTTTTATCGTACCAGGGCTGTATTTAATATTTCATTGGCTTCTTCAGCTTCCGATTCGGGGACCAGGAGCTCATACCCCGCCAGGTCTTCCATCTGGCAGGAGCCAATGGGCCGCAAGTTTACCATGATACCCTCCCCGGTCAATATCTCTTTCAGGCGCAAGGCCTGTTTCCGGTTGGACGCAATGTAGATCACAGTCCACATACCGCTCACTCCCCCGCTTCTAAACTCCCGTATTTGGTGAGCACCAGCGCCCGGCCGCGGATTTTCATAGCAGAGGTATGCTCGGTAAACTGGGCAATCATGATTTCTCCTTTATCTAGTTTTTCGGAGTGATGAAACTTAGTATCCTTGCCCCGCGTCAAGCCAATGATGGTTACCCCGTTCTCCAGGGCTTTGATGGCAATAAAATCGGCAGCGGTCACATTGTCCCTAACCTCCATTTATAGCCTCCACCTCCTTTTACAAAAATCCGTAGCGTTGTAATAAAGCACGTTCTACTTCCGGCGGTACCAGGCCGCGGATGCACCCTCCCAGGGAGGCTGCCTGGCGAATAATGCTTGAACTAATGAAGGAGTATTCGGTAGCTGTCATTAAAAATATAGTCTCCAGGTCGCCGGCCAGTTTTTTATTCATGATGGACATCTGGAACTCATATTCAAAGTCGGAAACAGCCCTTAGACCCCTGACGATGGCCACAGCCCCTTCCTGGTGGGCAAAATCAACCAGCAGCCCGGAGAAGGCTTTGACCGTAACCGCAGGCCAATCTCTGGTAACAGCCTTTATTAATTTTACCCTTTCCTCAAGGGAAAACAGGGTTTCTTTATAATTATCAGCAGCAACGCCTACAATCACCCGGTCAAAGATCCCGATGGCCCGCCGGATGATATCCAGGTGCCCGTTGGTGATAGGATCAAAGGTACCTGGATATACAGCCACCCTCAATGGCTCTCACCCCCTTTTCTCCTTAATTTTAGCTAATTCCACTCCTCCATTGATATTCCTGCTAAGGAGACTTTAAATTATCTATTTTTCCGGTACTAATTTAACTTTATCTTGCCCACCTAACAGGCGGGCCAAACTTGCCAGCAGGGCCGGAACCGGTTCAACCCACAGCCGGCGGTGAAGAATAAAAGTCCGCCCCTCGCTGCTCAAGTGCAGGTACACCGGGCAGTCACCTGGAAAAGCCGTCAAAATATCCTGCAGTGCTGCCCCCTGCTCTTTTCCCGTCAACTTCAGATACAGGCGCCGACCAGACCTGCGCTCCCCCGCCTTCCCGGTGCCGGTATGGGCAGGCGGCGCTGCCACTGCCTCCTGGCCGTATGCCCGCTCCCGGCTCACTGCTCCGGTCGACGACGTCTCGACCGGAAGACCGCCGGCCGGTGTTCCTGCCTCGCTGGGGCCTACCCTTACCGGTTTAACCTGGTCGGCCAGGACCTGGACCCCTTCCTCCTGTTTATCAGTATGGCCATAAACAATAACCGCTCGGTCGGGGGCGAGCCAGGCGCGGCCCTGGCTGTAGACACGGGGGAAAAGGACGACTTCCCCCTGGCCGCTGAAGTCCTCCAGGGTGAGGATGGCCATGGGCTCACCCTTGCGGGTGACCAGGCGGCGCAAACCGCTTACCAGACCGCCAAGGACAACCTGGCTGCCGTCGGGTATTTCGGCGAGATCAGCCAGGGTATGGGAAACGAACTGCTGCAAGGCTGCTGCATAGGGTTCCAGGGGGTGACCGCTTAAGTAGAAGCCCAGGAGTTCCTTTTCCATAGCCAGGATATCGGCCCGGGAAAAATCGGCCAGATCCGGCAGGGGGGGTTCGTTAACTTCTTCCGGTACCATATCCAGTAAAGATATCTGGCCGCTGCGGCGTTCCTCCTGGCGCTGGGCCGCCAGCTCAAAACAGGAATCCAGGATAGCCAGCAGCTGCCGCCGGTTGGGGTGCAGGGAGTTGAAGGCGCCGCAACGGATGAGGCTCTCCACCACCCTTTTGTTGGCAAGCCTTGAGTCCACCCGGCGACAGAAGTCCAGGAGGGAAGTAAAGGGACCCCCGGCCTCCCGGGCGGCAATGATGGCCTCCACGGCGGCACGGCCGACATTTTTGACAGCTGCCAGGCCGAAGCGGATGTGCCCGCCGGCGATGGTGAAATCCACACCAGATTCGTTGACATCAGGTGGCAGGACCTTGATCCCCAAACGTTGACATTCGGCAAGATAAGGCCCCATTTTGTCCAGGTGTTCGGCCACACTGGACAGCAGGGCGCCCATCAGTTCCGCCGGGTAATGGGCCTTGAGATAGGCCGTTTGGTAAGCAACCAGGGCATAGGCCGCCGAGTGGCTGGCATTAAAACCGTACCCGGCAAAGTATTCCATGAGTTCAAAGATTTTGAGGGCAATCTCCTCAGGAAGGCCTTTTTTGACAGCCCCCGCCAGGAAATGCTCACGCTGGGCCGCCAGGACTTCCGGCTTCTTTTTGCCCATGGCCCGGCGCAATATATCAGCCTGGCCCAGGGTAAAGCCGGCCAGCTCGCTGGCAATGCGCATGACCTGCTCCTGGTAAAGGATGACACCGTAGGTATCCTTCAGGATAGGTTCCAGGGCCGGGTGGAGGTAAGTAATGGGCTTTAGGCCGTGCTTGCGCTCTATAAAATCCTCTACCATGCCGCTACCCAGAGGGCCGGGCCGGTACAGGGCCACAAGGGCGATAATATCCTCAAAGCGTTCCGGTTTTAATTCCTTTAAAATGGCCCGCATGCCGCTGCTTTCCAGCTGGAAGATGCCGCTGGTTTCTCCACTTGCCAGGAGCCGGTAGGTAGCCTCATCATCAAGGGGCAGGTTTTCCAGATCCAGGTCGCGGCCATAGTTCATACGGATAGCCCGGCAGGCCCGGTCGATGACCGTCAGGGTGCGGAGACCCAGGATATCCATTTTTAAAAGACCCAGTTCTTCTACTACTTGCATGGGAAACTGGGTCGTCACGGCCTCGCCGTTTTTTTGCAAGGGCAGGTAGTGGGTTAGAGGTTCCTGGGTAATAACAATCCCGGCCGCATGGGTAGAGGCATGGCGGGGCATACCCTCCAGGGCCCGGGCCGTATCCAGGAGTTCCCGTACGGCCGTACTGCTTTCATAGCTTTCCTTCAATTCTGGCGTTGTTGCCAGGGCCCGGTCCAGGGTAATGCCCAGCTCCAGGGGGACCAACCTGGCAATCCGGTCGACTTCACTCAAGGGCATCCCCAGGACCCGGCCAACATCCCTGACAGCACCCCGGGCGGCCATGGTGCCAAAGGTAATAATCTGGGCCACGTGCTCCCTGCCGTATTTTTCCTGAACATACTGGATAACCTCGTCCCGGCGCTCAAAGCAAAAGTCAATATCTATATCGGGCATACTAACCCGCTCCGGGTTGAGAAAGCGCTCAAAGAGGAGGTTATAGCGCAGGGGGTCTATGGCGGTGATCCCCAGGCAGTAGGCCACCAGGCTGCCGGCAGCCGAGCCCCTTCCCGGCCCTACCGGGATACCCCGCCGGCGGGCAAAATTGACTATATCCCAGACAATCAGGAAATAGCCCGGGTAACCCATTTGTTCAATAATGGCCAGCTCATAGTCCAGGCGCTGCCGCGCCGTACCGTCATCCCGGGGGTAACGCCTGTTAAAACCCTCATAGCAGAGGCGGCGCAGGTAACTGGCTGTATCCTCTCCCGCCGGTACCCGGTAGGCCGGCAGGTGCAGCTGGCCAAAGGTGAAGTCGAAGTTACAACGTTCGGCAATGGCCAGGGTATTGGTCAAAGCAGATGGTACTTCGGTAAAAAGGGCCGCCATTTCTCCAGGGCTTTTTAAATAAAACTGGGTGTTGGGAAAGCGGAGGCGGTTGGGATCGTTAAGGGTTTTACCAGTCTGGATACAGAGGAGGATATCATGGACGCGGGCCTGGTCCTGGAAGACGTAATGAACATCATTGGTGGCGACCAGGGGTAAATTTAATCTCCGCCCCAGTTCAATGAGACGGCGATTTATTTTGCGCTGTTCCGCCAGGCCCTGGTCCTGGAGTTCCAGGTAGAAATTCTCGCGGCCAAAGACCTCCTTTAGCCAGGCAGCAGCTTCATAAGCCTTATCTTCCTGGTCCTTTAAAAGCCACCCCGGTACCTCGCCGGCCAGGCAGGCACTTAAAGCAATGAGGCCCTGGCTATGGCGGCTCAAAAGTTCCCTGTCCACCCGGGGTTTATAATAAAAGCCCTCCAGGTAGGCGGCCGAAACAAGGGCCGCCAGATTCCGGTAACCGTTAGCATCGGCAGCCAGGAGGACCAGGTGGTACTGGTAGTCGTCCCGGTGGGGTTCCCGGTCATGGCGGGAACGGGGAGCCACATAAACCTCGCAGCCAATAATAGGTTTGATCCCTTCTTCCCTGGCTGCTTTGTAAAATTCCACGGCCCCGTACATAACACCATGGTCCGTCAGGGCCAGGGCGGGCATGCCCATCTCCCTGGCAGCCCTGACCAGATCCTTAATGCGGCCGGCCCCGTCCAGGAGGCTGTATTCACTGTGGACATGGAGGTGGACAAAGGAATTCATGGGGAGTAATTTCTACATCCAGGCCCAGATTCCTCTTACTTTTATCTGGCATAGGCCAGCCTCGACGCCCGTATAAATAAGAGCAAGACGCCTGGAATGCGCGAGCTTCTACCGAACGGCGAAGTTGCCGCTGGCTGAGCCGCAGAGCCGCAGGCCGCTCCGTAAAAGACGGAGAGCGAGCGTAAATAAAGCCAACAAAACCGGAGGTATAATCCCAGTGGATGGTTTTTTCCCCAGGTTGCTGCTCATCTTTTTTACCGCCATGGGAGTCGTCCTGGGAGCCGCAGTAGTCGGCTCCCTCGCGGCCGTCATCGTCGGGCAGCCACCTTTAAGGACCATGACCCGCCTGGCCCTGGAAATAAAGATCTGGGCCATTGCCGCCGCCATGGGCGGTACCTTCAGCGCTATCGAAATCCTGGGCCAGGGTCTCCTAGAAGGCCAGTTCCGCGTCCTGGCCAAACAACTATTATTTATCATTATGGCCTTTATCGGCGCCCAGGTTGGTTACTGGCTCATTCAAAACCTGGCCGGAGGTAAGTAATGCGCTACCTGGCCTTCTTTATCCTTGGTTTTCTCCTGGGCGCCAGCCTGACCAATCTCCTCCTGGCCCGCCAGCAGGAGCAACTCCACCTGGCCCGGGCGGAACTGGAACAGCGCCTGGCGGCAGCCAGTGAAGAACTGGCCCAATTAAAAGAAAACCTGGACCGGGAAAGCCGCCAGGTAATTGTGGCCATCGAACCGGTAATTACTTTTAGCGGCGACAGGCCTCCGGCAGTAGAAGGCCGGGCCGTTACCCAATCCCTTACCCGGGAAATCCAGGACATCCTGGCTCCCCTTAAGGGCCAGGAAGTGCGCCGTTTAAATCCGGCCCTTGTCCCCGCTATGATTGACGGCCGTACCGTCAAGGTAAACGGCCGCCAGTTTAAACTTAAAGTTACCCTGCTCTTGATCAGCGATAAGGTAATTGTCCACGTCCAGGCTCAGGGGCTGCCTTCTTCTTCGTCCTCAGCCGTATCCCTGATGGCCGGTTGTCCCGCCACCGTAGCCATATAGGCGGAGCCAATCTTCATCTTTGCCAGTAACCCGCCAATTTTACCGCTTTCCGCCGCGCTCAAGGCCCCCCAGCCCTCCTTTTCTATTTTGTCCAGCAGGCCCAGTTCGGCGGCCACTTCCAGTTTTAAAGCCTGAGCTTCCGGATCTTCCCTTTTTTTACTCATATGAATCACCTGCACTCTAAATCGTCTTCCCTACTGCTGCTCCCGCCCGTTCCTTCTCTCCCATCTATACGCTTCTTTAAGAAGTTTGCGGGCCGGGACCGGGGCCAGGCGCCTTACAGGCGCTATCTGCAAAGTCAGCCCGATTTCTCTTAAGGTGGAATAGGCCAGCGCTCCCAGAAGCAAGAGCCCGGCGTAACCAACCAGGGGGAAAAGGGTGGCCACCAGGCGGGAAAAGCCGAATTGCGAGGCTACCAGGGCCACAATGCTGGCTCCGATTGCCAGCCAGCGAAAACCGTTTCCTCCCGGCCGCGCTATACGGGCGGTAAAGCCATAGAGGCTGCTGACGGCGGTAGTATAAATCTCTGCTAGCAAAACGGCGCTGTAAACGGTACGTAAAAGAGGGGTGAAACTGCCGGCTATATGCAGCATGGGTACTTCCAGGGCCGTTACTGCCGGGGCGGTAGTTATCAGCGCCAGGGTAATGGCCATGGCCCCCAGCCCCAGGCCCAGGCCGCCCAGGGTCGCTCCCGGCAGGAGATGCTCCGGCCGGCCCAGGGCTCCCAGGGGGGCCAGGACTGCTATGGATAGGATCAGGTTATAGGAAGCATACAACAGGGCCGCCAGGGGCCAGAAGGGCACAGCAGCTCTGGGAACCTGACTCCAGGAAAGGTTGGCCAGGAGGGCAGGTAGATTTTTAGTTACCGTTAGTATGCTTATTCCCAAGACAGAGGCTACTAAGACCGGTGCTACCAGGCTAATGGAACCGATTACCTTGTTGATGCCTGCCAGCACGGTGATTAAGGTGATAATCACCATCAAGCTGCTGCCCAATAAACCGGGCAGGTGAAATTCCTGGCTGAAAATGGCCCCGGCACCGGCCGCCATGACGGCCAGGGCGCCAAAAAGGAAGAAAGTCGTAATAATATCTACCGCCCGGCCTATCCAGGGGCCGGCGGCCCGGTGCATCACCTCCAGGTGGGATGCGGCTGCCAGTTGATGTCCCAGGCGCAGGACGGTGTAGCCAAAAAAGATAAACAGGGCCGTAGCCAGGATAAGGCCGAATACCCCCCGCAGTCCGAAGTAGCCAAAAAACTGCAGCACCTCCTGGCCGGAGGCAAAACCGGCCCCTACAACGGTGCCGATATAGGTTGCGGCGATCTGCCAGGTCGAATACTGTTTAGCCATGGTAAGTTTATTATGCCTTAACCGGGCCGCGAATAAACTGGTAAAAGCAGAACTCCCCCATAATATGGCCATCCTTTCGCAAATACGGTATGGTTATTAAGGGGATAGACCGGGGGCTAAAAAGCTGTTATAGTTTTTATGGGTGATGCCTCTTGCTCGATACCCAGCTGCTCGTTTTCAAAGCTGTAGCCGAACAAAAGAGTTTTTCCCGGGCCGCCCGGGTATTGCACCTGACCCAGCCGGCCATCAGCCTGCACATCCAGTCCCTGGAAGAATATTTTGGCACCCGCCTCCTGAATCGCAACAACCGCCAGGTTACCCTCACCGAGGCAGGCCGGGTCCTATATAATTACGCCCTGGAACTGAGCAAACTATATGACGAAGCCCAAAAAGCCCTGGCCGAGGTCAGCGGGAAAGTGAAAGGACACCTGGTTGTGGGAGCTACCCTTACCATCGGCGAGTACTTTTTACCCCGTTTTACCGGGCAATTTAAACAGCAATACCCCGAGGTAGAAATAACCTTACAAATTGCCAATACCCAGGAAATCATCCGCCGGGTTTTAGCTGGTGATCTGGATTTAAGCGTCATTGAAGGCCAGGTTGAGCACCCCAACTTAATCCAGGAAGATCTCTTCCAGGACGAACTGGTGCTCATCGTTCCCCCGGGACACCCCTGGGGTAGCCGCGGGGAAGTCCGGCCAGGAGAATTGAAGGAGGAACCCCTTATCCTGCGGGAAGAGGGGTCCGGAACCAGGCAGGTAGCCGAAGCAGGTTTAAGGCAAGCAGGATTAGAACCCTCCAGCCTTAAAGTAATAATGGAATTGGGCAGTACCCAGGCCATTAAAGAAGCTGTGGAAGCCGGGCTGGGGGTAGCCATTATCTCCCGGCTGGCAATAAGAAAAGAGAGCAGGCATAACCTGCTCCGGGAAGTAAGAATACAGGGGGCTGATTTCCGGCGTACCTTCCATCTCGCCTATAACCGTCATAAATTCCGCAGCGCCGCAACCGAAGCCTTCCTTGAGCTTTTGCGCTCCAGCCGTCCTTTTTAACTTATCAAGCTGGCAATAACCAGCAAAAGAGTTAAACTAAGTACAACTGAACCCACCAGGCCGGTTACCAGGCCCCTGGTGCCAACCCTTTTAATCATCTCCAGGCTGACGTTGAGGCCCAGGCCGGCCATGGCCATGGTAAGGAGAAAAACCCCGCCCTGGATCAGGGTCGCTGTCAGGGAAACCGGCAGAATGGCCATGGTATTGAGGCCACTTAAGGCCAGGAAACCGAAAATAAACCATGGTACCTGCAGCTGGCGCCAGTTCCAACCGGCGCCTGTTTTATCCCGGGGGGCAAAAATTATACCCAGCAATAGAACTACCGGCACCAGGAGGGCCACTCGTCCCAGCTTTACCAGGATAGCGATATCTGTACTGGCGTTGCCGCCGACCTGGGCTGCCGCAATGACGTGGGCCAGTTCATGGAGGCTGCTGCCGGAAAATAAACCGTACTGATAAGATGTTAAATTAATTGCTGGATAGAGAAGAGTGTAAATTATTGTAAACAGTGTACCAAGCAAGGCGATAATAGCCACCGCCACGGCAGTTTCATCGTCCCGGGACCTGACTACCGGGGCAATGGCGGCAATGGCTGCCGCCCCACAAATGCCGGTACCGGCGGCTATGAGGGTGGCTAATTTTTTATTAAGCCCCACCTTCTGCCCCAAAAAAGTAATAACGACCATAGCCAGGAAAATGGCAAGGACATCAAGAAAAATCACCTGCGGGCCGGCAGCAACAATTTTAGGTATATCCAGGCGCAGTCCCATAAGGATGATACCGTAACGGAGAATTTTTTTGCCGGCGTAATTTATACCCACCTCGGCCGTTTCCGGGACGGCCATGAAGGAACGCCAGGCAATACCTAACAGAATAGCCAGTACCATGCTGCCCATGATGTTTAATACGGGCAGGGCGGCCAGTTGCCTGGCTACCAGGGCCAGAGTTATAGTCAGGCTCAGCCCCTGGATAAGCCCCAGGCCCTGATTGCCGCCTGTGGCTATAAGGCTTTTGGTAGACATGCTCTTCCTCCCCTTTTGGTCAATTTTAAATCCAGGATAGCATGGGGGAGGGTATGGTGTAAAATACATAAAACTTATCACGGTCATTAGCCAGCTTTAACATTAACCTTTTACCCTGGTATTTTTTTGATTAATAGGTTGACAGGAATGGGTACAATATATATAATAAAACCGTAAACATTAACAGTAACCATTACTATTATTGAAGGAGGAAATTAGCAATGGCAGAACTGGTCAATGATGTCAAACTGGGTGTAACCAAGGGCACGGTAGTCGAGGATGCCGTCGAGGCCAATTTCAAAGGGGAAACCATGGAGGTTGGCCTGTATCTGGCCATGGCCCGCCAGGCCATGCGGGAAGGCTATCCCGAGGTGGCCCTGGTCCTGGAAAAAATCGCCTGGGAAGAAGCCGAGCACGCCGCCCACTTTGCCGAACTGAATGGCAAAATTAGCGCCAGCACCAAGGAAAACCTGGAAAAGATGCTGGCCGGCGAGCTGGGAGCCAACAAAGGCAAGCGCGAAGCCGCTGTCAAGGCCAAGGAAAACAATATCGACCATGCCCACGACTTCTTTGACGAGTCCTCCCGGGACGAAGGCCGCCACGCCCTGGCCCTGGAAGGCCTGCTTAATCGCTACTTCAAGTAAATAGGGCTGCATTACTGAAAAGGGCGTACACACTTAAAGCCGGGGAATATTCCCCGGCTTTTTGCCTGGATTTGCCGTCCGGTGCTATCAGGAAGATCCGGCGGGAGGAAAACGTATGCTAGCAATAAGATAGAGGATTGCTGGTATAATCAGCAAGTAAGCAAAGCCCAGGGGTTGGAGGAAGAAAAAAAAGCTTTTCACTTCCAGGTTGTTCCCTGGATGCCGGGCCAGAAAATAGACCAGAGGCAACTGGTAAAAAGCCAGCAGGCGATAGTCTTTTAAATCGAACATGCGCCCGGCCAGGTAAGCGCTGGCCCAGAGAAGAGCTGCGACCGTAGGAAACGCCAGAATAATCCACAGGGAGATAAAAACCAGGCTGGTGCGTTCAATAAAGGTGCCGGCAAACTCGGCCAGCTGGGTGACACTTAACCCCGGAATTAAAGCATACTTAAGGAGCTCAATTCCTAAAACTCCCTGGCAGGTGGTCAGGACAGTGATTACGACGACCATTACCACCAGGTAACCCCGGCTGGCAGCCTGCCAGGCTTCCCGGGGTTGCTGCAAGAATGGCACCAGGATTAGAAACAAGCTCATTTCTTCGGCATTGCTAATGCGCCAGAAGGCCAGGCGCAGGACCGGCCAGGGTCCTCTGGGTAATATTGGTAAGAAATTGTCAAAGCGAAGATGGGGCAGGACCAGTAAAAAAAGGATCATAATCAACGGTAAAGTGACTATGATGATAATAATGCAGGCGCGCGCCAGGGGTTCCAGGCCCCGGCTGGCTAGGTAGGCTGCCGCAATAAGTAAAGATAAAATGATAACTTCGGCCGGCGTACGCGCCAGCAGGGAATTTTTGATTACATCAGTAGTAACCCGCGTAACGTGGGCCGTCAAAGCAAGCCAGTAAAAAAGTAAACCTAAACTCAGGGGCCAGGCCACCCAGCGGCCGGCAATTTGCCGGCTGAAGCCGAAAAAATCCTGCCGGGGAAACTTCATGGCCAGGCGGGTAAGAATGTATATTGCTCCCAGGCTGAAAAAAGTCTCCAGGGGTGAAACCAGCCACATGTCCACCCCCACCTGATCGGCTATGTCCCTGGCGCCGATTAAGGTCCCAACTTCGATCATTGCGGCTACAGTTAAAAAGAAGGCCTCGCTGGTACCAATTCTTTCTTGCGATAGCATTTAGCTCACCATTCCTGTACCCCTGATGCTTACCTTTACCTGTACAGTAACCGGTAGACTGGGGTATATTTGCCGCCACTGCCCTTTCATAGCTTCCCACTGGTGCGGCCTAACTTTTTCCACCTTGCGACCAAAGCCCAGTACATCAGCCTGGTACTGTTGCTGTAACTTGCCCAGTACCTCCCTGATACGCTCCTCCATTAGTCTGGCCGCCCTGTTTTCCACTTGCTGCAGGTCGCCAGCTGCAAACAACCTGGGATTGCCCATTTTTTCAGCTATTTTACCTTCAACCTTTATTTTTATAGTAAAACTTAATTTATCTTCTTCTATTACAGGCTTTACTTGCGCCTGGAGCTTATTAAATTCTACACTTAATGTTTGCTGTAACTCCGGTACCGGTACTACTAGAATGTCGCAACCTTTAGTTTCCCCGGTGATCCAGAGGGCGGCCTGGGTTTCTTGGGGAGTGAGCCACCCCACCAGCCGTCCTTCGCGAATTACACCGGCACCGCTGACTTCTAATTTTTGCCCGGGAACCATCTTTACCCTTGAAAGTAAGATATCTTGGCCGGCGTTCAGGGCGGCCAGCACTTCAGCCAATGAATGCTTGACAAAACGGGAAGTCTTAATAACTTGCTGCATCTGTTCATGTAAAAACATGCTGACACTGCGGGCAAATTTAGGCCGGGCTTCCATTATACCCCCGGCAGGCCCCTCGGCCAGCAGGACATTAATAGCTAGATAGCTTTCCCGGTTGCGGGCCCACCAATCTAATACCGACTGTAAATCACCCCGGCGGGCCAGTTCTTCGCCTATGAGCAGTATTTTTTGGTGGCCAAAGAAAAGGGTCCGTTCCGAACGGGTAGCCGCTTTATTTATGGCCTCGGCAAAGGTAGTTCCAGTTAAAGCCAGACGCCAGGTCGGCATGGTATTCTCATCTTGCCCTTCGCCACCGCCACCACCGCCCCCACCCCTGGTAACCATACGGCGCAGGATCGGCATTTCCAGGGTAATTTTCCAAAGTTCCGTCACCGCCAAATCACCACCGGCAGCAGCCAGGTCAACTGCCGCCCCCAGCACCAGGGCCCGGCGTTCCAGGTCTTTGTTATCCCAGCAGCCGGCGGTAAATATTATTAATGATAGAAGGAAAACAGCCCGGTACAGGTTCCTCCGGTTCATCGCTTTTTATTACCTCTACCTATGCGCCTGGCTTCCAAAGGCTTGTGATAAACCGGGCGGAGGCGCTCCCTGAAAAGGGCGGCCCGGTAAATACTATCTTTAAGATCCGCTGCTGTCCAGGGTGCCCAGGGTTTAAGATAAGGCACACCGAAGCTTTTTAAAGAAACCATGTGGGTAAGGATTAGCATTAACCCTAAAATAACACCATAAAGGCCAAAAATTGCCGCCATGATCATTAAAAAGAAACGCAAGATCCGTAAGGAGATAGCGGCGTCATAACTGGGAACGACAAACCCGGCTATAGCTGTCAGCGCCACAACAATTACCATGGCCGAGCTGACAATACCCGCCTGGACCGCCGCCTGGCCCAAAATAAGCGCCCCTACAACACCCAGGGTTTCCCCCAGAGGACCCGGCAGGCGGATACCCGCTTCCCGCAACAGTTCCAGGACGCTTTCCATGATAAAGGCCTCGATAATAGTTGGAAAAGGTAGACCTTCACGACCGGCGCCGATGGAAATGGCCAGGGAGGTAGGGATCATTTCCGGCGTAAAGGATACCATGGCAATGTAGAAGGACGGTAGCAGCAGGGCCAGGAAAGAGCCGACAAAACGCAAGGTGCGAATCAGGACGGCAATAAACCAGCGGTGGTAATGATCTTCCGGGCTATGCATTAAGGAGTTGAAAGTCGCAGGTATAATCAGGGCAAAAGGTGTATTATCGGTTAGAATAACTACCCGCCCTTCCAGAAGGGCGGCGGCAGCTTCATCGGGCCTTTCGGTGTTCTGGATCTGGGCAAAGGGGGAATACCATTTATCCTCGATAAACTGCTCGATATAGGCGCTTTCAAGGATACCATCGATATCGATTACGTTGAGGCGCTGCTCCACTTCAGTGATCAACCCGGGGTTAGCTATACCCTCAATGTACATTAAACCAACTGTCGTCTGGCTGCGCCGGCCTAAAAAATAAGTCTTTAATTTAAGCTGGGGGTCCCGCAGGCGGCGCCGCAAGAGGGCCGTATTGGTCCGCAGGCAATCAGAAAAACCCTCCCGGGAACCCCTGATCAAGGCTTCGGTAGGCGGCTCTTCCACCCCCCGGTGTTCCCACCCACAAACCTCAATAGCCAGGGCCCGTTTGATACCATCCAGGAAAAATAAAGCAAAGCCGCTCAGGATACAGCGTGCCGCTTCCCGGAATTCAAGGATTTCCCGCACATTGGCTACAGTTAAAAGGGAGTCCCTGACCTGGCGGTAGAGTTCATAAGGTGCCCCCGTCAATACTGGCATCGCCTGGGGCCCTTCCAGGAGGATTGACTTCATAATCTGATCATTGACTAGATCATTATTTACCAGCCCGTCGACATAAACAAGAGCCGCCTGATGCCCCATAACCCCGCCAATTCGCATCCGCCTGAAGACAACATCCTGGCAGTCGGCAAAAATGGCTTGTAAAGTTTCTAGATTAACCGCCAAACTATATTGCAACGGCAGTGCTGCCGCTTGCCCTTCATCGACCAGGGGAACGGCCTCATTCCTATGTCCCAGGTAACGCCAGGATTTATTAGCCACCAGGATTTCTCCTCCTTTAAATGCTATCTTTATCTTGCCTGGAAAAACAGTAAAATATAACCTGGAAAGCTCAGCGATACCTGTTTTAGAAAGTTAAAGAAAAGTTATAGCAAACTACCGAGAAGTCATATGGATATTTTCCAGCGTAAAGAAAAAAGCTGCATTGACTTCACCCGGTTTTTGGGTTATAATAAATTTTGCTGTCGGGATGTAGCTCAGCTTGGCTTAGAGCGCACGGTTCGGGACCGTGAGGTCGCTGGTTCGAATCCAGTCATCCCGACCATTGTTTTCGAAAGATAAAAGGCCTATCTCATCAAGAGATGGGCCTTTTATTTTTAGGTCATCACTATTTGAGGCGGCCGACATAGGATATATTGAAACCAATCAAGGAGGGGAAGTTATATGGGCGGCCTAACCCTAGACAGACGTTTTGCTTTCATCCTTTTCCTGATCCTCATCCTGCTGTTCTTTGGTGACAATTAAACAATTAAAAAGAAGCGAATAAATTTCTAATCCAGGGCCGGGGCAACCCGGCCCTTTTGTTACACCAGGCCGGGGAAAGCAAGCTGGCGCAGGGCTTCGTAGAGGACCAGGGCGACGGTATTGGCTAGATTAAGGGAGCGAAGCCCCGGGCGCATGGGGATACGCAAAACCCTCTCCCCTGCCGGCTCCAGGATGGAAGCCGGCAGGCCCCGGGTTTCGGGGCCAAAAACGAGAAAGTCCCCCGGACGATAATTGACATCCGTATAATAGCGATGGCCCCTGGTCGACAGGTAGTAACAGGTGGCCTGGGGGTAGGTTTCCAGGAAAGACTGCCAGCTGTTGTGTTCATGGATAGTGACTTTCTCCCAGTAATCCAGACCGGCGCGTTTCAAGTGCTTCTCATCCAGGCGAAAACCCAGAGGATGGATTAAGTGCAAAACCGTCCCCGTAGCCGCGCAGGTACGGGCAATATTGCCGGTATTCTGGGGGATTTCCGGCTGGTAGAGGACAACGTGCAGCGGCAAGGTAATTTCTTACTCCTTTGAAAATGGTCTTTTATTGGCTTCCAAACTAAAGTAACTCCGTATGATAATCCACCAATTCGATTTCCCCTTGCGCCTCCAAAAAGTCCAGGATCGCGGCCAGGACCTGGTCGGCATGGCTGCCGGCGGTGCTGACGCAGGCAATACCCACCTCGGCCTCCTGGTGGCTGTCGTGGCGCCCTACTTCGGCGGCAGCAACGTTAAAGCGGTTGTGTAAACGTGTGAGTAAACTCTTTAATACCCGCCGTTTATCCTTTAAACTCCTTGCCCCGGCAATACGCAAGATTGCCTGGCTTACCCCAATTACCATCAGGGTTCATCCCCTTCCCCGGGTTCACATTCCGGCCTGCTTCTGTTATATTATAATGGATTATAGCCTTTGGGAAAGGAGGAAATACCGTGGGCCAGAATTTAGCCCAGAAAATAATCAGCCAGCACCTGGTGGCCGGCAGGATGGTGCCGGGGGAGGAAGTCGCCATCCGCATCGACCAGACCCTGACCCAGGATGCCACCGGCACCATGGCCTACCTGCAGCTGGAAGCCATGGGCATCCCCCGGGTGCGGACCAAACTTTCTGTCAGCTATGTCGACCATAATACCCTCCAGACCGGCTTTGAAAACGCCGATGACCACCTTTTCCTGCAGAGCATAGCCGCTAAATACGGCATTATCTTTTCCCGCCCCGGTAACGGCATCTGCCATCAGGTTCACCTGGAGCGCTTTGCCGTCCCGGGGACAACCCTCCTGGGCTCCGACAGCCATACCCCTACCGCCGGCGGGGTGGGCGCCCTGGCTATAGGTGCCGGCGGCCTCGATGTCGCCGTGGCCATGGCCGGGGGACCTTTTTATTTTAACATGCCGGCCGTGATCCGTGTCAATTTACACGGCCGTTTGTCCCCCTGGGTCAGCGCCAAGGATATTATCCTGGAGGTTTTGCGTCGCCTGACGGTCAAAGGCGGGGTAGGTAAAATCATCGAATACGGCGGGGATGGTGTCGCCACCCTTTCCGTACCGGAACGCGCCACCATTACCAATATGGGCGCCGAACTGGGCGCCACCACCTCCATCTTTCCCAGCGACGAGGTTACCCGGTCCTTCCTGGCCGCCCAGGGACGGCCTGATGACTGGGTGGAATTGCTGCCGGATGCCGATGCTACTTACGAGCAGGTCATTGACATCGACCTGGGAAGCCTGGAACCCCTGGTGGCCAGGCCCCACATGCCGGATAACGTGGCCACCGTCCGGGAAGTTGGCCCCATTAAAGTCAACCAGGTGGCCATAGGCAGCTGCACCAATTCTTCTTATACCGATCTCATGCGCGTGGCGGCCATCCTTAAAGGCAAGCGCGTCCACCCGGATGTCAGCCTGGTCATTGCCCCCGGTTCCCGCCAGGTCTTGCGTATGCTGGCGCAGAACGGCGCCCTGGCCGACCTGGTCACGGCGGGTGCCCGGATCCTTGAGTGCGCCTGCGGCCCCTGTATTGGTATGGGACAGGCCCCTCCTTCGGGCGGCGTTTCGGTGCGTACCTTCAACCGCAACTTCCAGGGTCGCAGCGGTACCGCTGACGCATTAGTCTACCTGGCCAGCCCGGAGGTTGCTGCCGCGACGGCTATCAACGGCTACTTAAGCGATCCCCGGGAACTGGGTGACCCCATCAATATAACTTTACCGGCGAGCTTCCCCGTCGACGACGGCATGTTTATCTTCCCGCCGGAGGATGGTGCGCAGGTGGAGATCCGGCGCGGGCCCAACATCAAACCGCTGCCCTTACCCCAGCCGCCGGACCCGATGATCGAAGCGCCGGTAATCTTAAAGACGGGCGATAATATTACCACTGACCATATTTCACCGGCCGGGGCCAAATACCTGCCCCTGCGTTCCAATATTCCCGCTCTGGCCGAGCACGCTTTCGAAGGGGTGGACCCCACCTTTGCCCGGCGGGCCAGGGAAGCCGGGCGGGGAATTATTCTCGGCGGGCAAAACTACGGCCAGGGTTCCAGCCGCGAGCATGCCGCCCTCTGCCCCATGTACCTGGGCATCAAGGCCGTCATCGCCAAATCCTTTGCCCGGATCCACCGCAGTAACCTGGTGAATTTCGGCATCCTGCCCCTAACCTTTGCCGACCCGGCCGATTATGACCGCATTGAAGCGGGTGATAGGCTGATCATTGATTTGCACGCCGGCCTGGAGCAGGATGAAATCGCCGTTACCAACGTTACCAGGGGCTTTACCTTTAAAGTACGCCACGGCCTTTCCCCCCGGCAGCAGGCAATCATTCTGGCCGGCGGGCTATTAAATTACACCAGGCAACAGGCAGCGAAGTAAATACCCCGGTGACATTTAACGGTTAATGGGGCTAGACCTGGTAGTATTTTACCGGTCTAGCCTTATTCTTTGTATGAAACTTCGCCTCTATTGCCTGCTTCATCTCCTGGAAAATGATAGCGTAAAATTTAACATAAAAAGAGAGACCTAATATTAAAGGTCCCTCTTTCTTTCAGGCCGGCAATTTATTCCCTAAAAGCTTTACCCGTGGATCAGTACCGGCAGGCAGCGGGTGCAAACCCATGTGCTTTCGCCGTGGTGGCGGGCAAAGAGAAGGACAGCCCTGGTTTCATCGACACCGCAACGCAGGCAACGGGGAGCCGTACCCTCTGCCCTTTTGGCAGCCAGATTCTCTTCGGCCGCAATGGGATCAAAGGCCGGCGCCTCTCGCTCCTCAATAGTCAGGGCCCCGGTGGGACATACGTTCAGGCAAACGCCGGCACCATCACACAGTTCCTCCCGCAGAACCCTGGCCTTACCGTCAATAATCTCAATGGCTCCCTCGGCGCAGGGCGATACGCACAGGCCGCAGCCGGTGCATTTCTCTTCGTCTATACGGACAATCTTGCGTTTCATAAGATCACCTTCTTGGAAGACTTAGATTTTTATCAAGCTGCTTTGCTTACCTATATTTTATCTCCTTTAAGCAAAGCTCATTGTGATGCCTTACCCAGGCTCTTGTGATCCGCATCACTACAGTAACTACTAACCACACACTGCCGGCACTCGGGACGCCTGGCCCTGCAGACCGCCCGGCCGTGGTGGATTAGCAAGTGGTGGGCTTCACCGCGGGTACCGGGGGGCAGAATAGCCATAAGCTGCTTTTCTGTTTCCAGGACATTACCGGCACGTGCCAGACCCAGGCGGTTGGCCACCCGGAAAACATGGGTGTCGACGGCGATGACATCCCGGCCATAGGCGTTGCTCAGGACCACATTGGCCACCTTCCGCCCTACCCCGGGGAGGCGCAGGAGGTCCTCAAGTTTATCCGGAACCCGGCCGCCATACTCCCTGACCAGGGTCCGGCAGGCAGCCACCAGGTGGGCGGCCTTCATCCGGTACAGGCCCAGGCTTTTAATACAGGCAGCAACCTCTTCCGGGTCTGCCGCCGCCAGGGCCGCCGGGGTGGGATAACGCCGGAAAAGCTCCGCTGTCACCTTGTTTACCTGGTCATCGGTGGTTTGGGCCGAGAGAATGGCCGCCACCAGGAGTTCAAAGGGATTTCTGTATTTAAGGCGCGACCGCGCCCCCGGGTAAGCGGCTCGTAAAGCCTTGAGAATTGCTTCTACTCTACCCTTTTGCATAACCACTTACTCCTTGATAAAAAATAGTTACAAACGAAAGGAGGAAGCTGCCATGCTCAGCGCGGAAGTAAGCCTTTACCCGCAAAAGACAGCCCGGGCCAGTGAGATTATCAACGACTCCCTCCAGTCCCTGGCCCAGCAGGGCGTTAGCTACAATGTCGGCCCCATCAGTACCGAAATCCACGGTAAGGAAGAACAGGTCTGGGCCGGTATCCGTTCCCTTTTCGACCGGGCCAGTTCGGCAGGCGAGGTCAGCATGGTCGTTACCCTTTCCAATGCGGCCCGTAAAGGCTGAACTCCCTTTCCGGAATCAAAAAGCCGGTGTATATCATATACAGCCGGCTTTTTGATATGCTCAGCAGGGTCATTGCTATTTACTGACAGGCCCGGCCTCCAGGATGCCGGTCGGTACGTCCTTGAATTTGGCAAAATTCTCTTTAAAGAGGCCGGCCAGCTTGCGGGCCATGGCATCATATTTTTCCGGTTCCGCCCAGGTGTTGCGGGGATTGAGGATTTCCGCCGGAACTCCGGGGCAGGCTTTAGGTACAAGGAAGCCGAAGACCGGGTCGGGGGTAAATTCCACCTCATCCAGTTCGCCGTTTAAAGCCGCCCGGACCATGGCGCGGGTATGGGGCAGGCTCATGCGCCGGCCGGTGCCGTAGGGTCCCCCTGTCCAGCCGGTATTGACCAGGTAAACGCTGGCGTTGTGCTTGGCTATCCTTTCCCCCAGGAGGTTGGCGTAAACCATGGGCGACCGGGGCAGGAAGGGCGCCCCGAAACAGGTGGAAAAGGTGGCCTGGGGGTCGGTGATACCCCGCTCGGTGCCGGCCAGCTTGCTGGTATAACCCGACAGGAAATGGTACATGGCCTGTTCCCGGGTCAGTTTGGCTATGGGCGGCATAACGCCAAAGGCGTCAGCGGTGAGGAAAACTATCGACCGGGGATGGCCGCCCACCCCTGGGATTACGGCGTTGGGGATGAAATCTACCGGATAGGCAGCGCGGGTGTTTTCCGTCAGGGCATCGCTGTCGTAATCAATGGTCCGGCACTCGGGGTCTACAACAACATTCTCCAGGACGCTGCCGAAACGGATAGCGTTCCAGATCTGGGGTTCATGCTCGGCGGAGAGCTTGATGCACTTGGCGTAGCAACCGCCTTCAAAGTTAAAAATCCCTTTATCCGACCAGCCATGCTCATCGTCGCCAATGAGGTAGCGTTCCGGATCGGCCGACAGGGTAGTCTTGCCGGTGCCGGAAAGGCCGAAAAACAGGGCCGTATCGCCTGCCGGCCCCATGTTGGCCGAGCAGTGCATGGGACAAACTCCTTGCTCCGGCAGCAAATAGTTCATAACGGTAAAGATGGATTTTTTCATCTCACCGGCATAGGAGGTACCGCCGATGATTATCACACGACGGTCAAAATTGAGGACAATAAAGGCCTCGGAGCGGGTGCCGTCAAGTTCCGGGATGGCCTTAAAGCCCGGGGCACAGATAACGGTAAACTGGGGTTCATGGCCGGCCAGTTCTTCCGCCGCCGGCCGGATAAAAAGCTGGTGGACGAACAAGTTCTGCCAGGCATACTGGTTGACGATCCTGATGGGCATGCGGTAGGCAGGATCAGCCCCGACAAAGCCGTCAAAAACGAAGAGATCCTTTCCCTGGAGGTAGGCTGTCAGGCGACTGTAAAGGCGTTCAAAGGTCGCTTCGCTCACAGGCTGGTTGACGCCACCCCAGCTAATGCTGTCGTGAACGGCGGGTGTGTCCACGATAAACCTGTCGTTAGGGGAACGGCCGGTATACTTGCCTGTATTCACGCTTAATGCCCCGCTGGGAGCCAGGATGCCCTCTCCCCGCGCCAGGGCTATTTCAACCAGCCGGGCCACCGGCAGGTTGCGGTAAACAGTACCGGGATTAATGAGGCCTAATCGCTCTAAACCATAAGTACTGCCCATAAACTCTCCCTTCCTTCTCCCTCTATAATCTTTAGCAATATACCACAGGGGCTGAAGGAAGGTCAACAGAATCAATGCATGTATACTGTACACCTTTAACGCGAATCCGGGGCACTGCTGTTGCCCCTGCTATGGTCGCAATATTTTTACCGATAAGCCGCCCTGCCGGCCGCCAGGACGCCGTTGCCGGCGACAAAGTAGGCCAGGCGCAGGGCTTCCCGGATCTCCTCTTCGCTGGCGCCGAGCTCCCGGGCCTGTTTAGCCAGGACGGCTACCCCTTCGCCGGCGCCGTGGGCGGCGTCCAGGGCCAGGGTGATGAGGGTCTTGGTCTTGGCGTCCAGGGCGCCGGGGGCCATGGCCGTTTCCGCTACAGCTTTAACAGCCCGGTAAAACTCCGGATCCCGCTCCGATAGGGCTTCAATAAAGGGTGGTAAGGGCATCTTGTATCACCTTCCTCTATTAAGATGCGGGGTGTAGGAGGGATGGCAACTTGGTAGGAACGGGTCAAGTCCGTCATCGATTAACACCTCCCTGTTCCCCTCGTTTTTATGTTCTCCCTGCGGGTACAAAATCCTGCCAAGGTATAAAAATGCCGTACCGGCCTTTTTATATCTGATAAGTAAGTAAGTAACTAGTTGAAATCTCACAGCTATGAAGGGCTTACATATAAGCACTATTTTATACCTTTACACCCCCAGCCAGATAAGTTTTTAGGGCCAGGAGCAGAATGCCGGCCTCGGCGGCGTGGTAGGGCCAGGGGTGACCCCGGGCGATAATATTCTCCTCCAGCCCTTCCACATACTGGCGCACCCGCCAGCGGTCTTCCATGAGGGCGGCGGTATAGACTACCAGCGTGGTGATAAAATTCTCCGGCGCCGTCTGCCGGTACCAATGGGGATAATTCCGCAGGAAATTGGCGTACAGGCGCCTGGCAGCCTCTTCCCGGGGCGTGAGGACGCCGGTTATAATGGGAAAGAGCTGCGCCAGGGCATCCGGATACCACTTTTTCCAGTTGGGCCGCCGGCGCAGGCCGGCGCGGTAAATAGCCGGGCAGTAGCCGCCATCGAGAAGCATCTTAGCCTGGATGGCATCTTTTACTCTTGCGGCCAGGGCTGCATATCTACCGGCTTCTTGGGCGTACTTACTGACCTTTTTCTCCCCCTCCGCCTCCAGGTGTCCGTTTGGCATCCGTGCTTCTCCGGCGTACCCCCTTACGCGCGCCAGCAGCCAGGCGTAATCTTTTAACCCCTGATAGACCTCACAGTTGTCCATCAGGTATTTAACCTTCCAATCCGGCCGCGCCAGAGTAAGGTTATCCTTTTGCAAGGTTGCCAGCATCGCCCCGGCTACCAGTTCAAGCTCCGGCAGGTGGTGCGCGACCCACTCCCTGTCGCCGCTGGCTTCACAATAGCACCGCACCAGGGTGAGAAAGGTAGCGGCGTAAGAGTCGGAGGAATCGTAGCTGTAAGCAGGCACTTCCGTACTGGCCGCGTCCCCTACCCCCTCCCCTATACTTTTTCGTTCTAAATAATAGTCGTAAACTGTACCCGTCACGCCATAGCGATCTGGCCTTTCCATGTGGGCCAGGTACCAGTCCAGGTAGGCTCGCACCCGCGGTAGACTCAAGCCCCAGGCCGCCAGGCCGTAGAGGGCCAGATGGGCAAAGTAGGGGACAATCTTCGGCCGGCCAGGATAAGCAGTAACCACTGCCCCGCTGGGAAGTTGCTGGGCGAGGATCCAGCCGACCTCCTGGCGGATAACAGCTTCCATAAAAACACCCCCACTATATGTTATGGCGGGGGTGGCGCTTATTACATTGAAGACAACCCTAAATTCTGGATAATGGCTTCAACTTCATCCCAGAACTCTGTCAAGCTCACTTCCCTGGCCCCTTTTTATATACCTGGTAACCCCGCTCCATAATGATTAGTTTGCTAATTGCGCGTGTTCTAGCAATAGTCTCCGCTTCCTGAAGCAAAGCCATCCAATTATTCATGTTTACTCAGCCTAGCCAGTTCACTACGTAGTTCCCCTAACCTCGTTTCAGCCAGTTCCCAGTCAAAATAATCCTGCTCAACTTCCCAATCTCCTTGTGGTAATGATTGTCGGAAGGTCATAAAATCGGTACCATATTTTTTTTTGGAAAGTAGTGCTTATTACTTCATATTTACGGATATCACTCAGTACTTTTTGCCGGAGCAATTTCCGTAAACTTTCATTAGGTTCTTGGGCTGGCTCTAAACGAATTAAGGTCTCAAGTAACTCTTTGCTAACAGACATTCCGGGGTGCCCCTTTTCTCTGAAACTATTCTAACATCAATTCCATATACTGTCAAAGCCCGGTTTATTTCTACATTACTGACGTAAATCCCCGCCCGGCATGAGTACCGGGTGTAACCTTTGAACCCAACATCTTTATTTCGCTCTTTTCTTATTGATCCTTGCCCGGCGGTAAAAGTTCTTTAGCGTATAATGCTGATTTATCCTGGCCCGTCCTGGCGGGAAAACTGGTTGCCTACTAACAGGTCCTACAGTAAAGCTAACCTGTGAAATTTTACTCTGGATTATGTGCGCAACATCACTGCTTTCCCTAGAGGGAAGCCTACAATTATAGATAAAAATACAGGGCGGCCGCAAGGCCGCCGGGGAGGCTTAAAAACCATGAAGATTATCCGCATTAATGAACGGCCGCAGCAGGTAACCCCCAGGGGTGTCAAGGCGCGGGCCGTATTGGACGTGCCCTACATCAATATCATGAACCTGACCCTGGCGCCGGGTGACGAAGTGCCGTCCCACACCACCCCGGTAGACGTTCTCTTCCATATCATTGAAGGCGAGGGTTCGGTGACTGTCGGCCCGGAAACGGCTAAAGTCAACGCCGGGGAGATAGTAGTCAGCCCGGCTGGTATCCCCCACGCCCTGGCCGCCAATGCCGGCACCCATTTCAGCGTCCTGGTCATTAAGACACCCAACCCGAAAAATTTGGCTAAAAGCGGCTAGTTTCAACTGGCCGCCCCGCGGCCGGGAACAATACCCTCCCGGCGCAGCAGGAACAGGCACCGGCCTAAAGCTTTTGTCCCCGGCGAAATAAAGGGAGTAGACGCGAAGGGAGAAGACGCGGAAAAACCCGCGCATCTTCTCCCCTTTTTTGCGTAGCCTCAGAAAAAGGCCCCAGGAAGCGGTTGATGCTGTCCACCAGCTGGCGCATGCCCTCCCTGACCTACCTCCTCTTTCTTAGGCCCGGAAGCTATGCGCCAACTGCACGGAGAGCGGACTATGGTACTTTTTTTATTTTTGCGTTAAACGGTTCGAAGTACATACTTACTGTATTCGAGTACATTCTCCACAGTGCCTCAAAACTGTTAAGCTTGGGTGACAGCAGGTACAGGGTGTTGTTTTTTCCTGACAAACAGGCCTCCCAGATCATCAAACAGGGAGTAGATGACGGGAACTACGACCATGGTCAGGAGGGTTGCCGCTAAAATACCACCTATGACGGTGGTGGCCAGAGGTGAAAAACGTTCCGACCCCAGGGCCCATTCCAGGGCTAGGGGCAGCATCCCGACAACGTCAGACAGGGCGGTCATCATAATGGGGCGAAAGCGGGTTTTAACGGACTGGATAACAGCCGTCTCCCGGTCAGCCCCTTGTTCACGGGCACGCAGGATGTAGTCCACCAGGAGAATGGCATTGTTAACTACCGTACCCGCAAGTAAGATAAAGCCAAACATGACCGGCAGGGAAACAGGTTTGCCGCTGTACAGCAGTGCCAGGGCGACCCCGATAACAATAAAAGGGATGGAAATCATGATCGTCAGCGGGTGCAGGAAGGAACTGAACTGGGCCACCAGCAGCAGGTACACCGCCACCACGGCCAGCAGCAGGGCGAAGCGCAGGTCTGCACCGGATGCCTGCAGATCGGCCTGTTCACCGGTTATCGCCACTTCATAACCGTCCGGCACCTTTATGTTTTTTAAAACGCGTTCAATGTCGCCGATGACATGACTAAAGGGCCTGCCGTAGGTAAATCCCAGGACATCGACGGTCTGGTTGAGATTTTCCCGGGTGACTACATTTGCTCCCCGGGTTAAATTTATACTGGCTACATCCCTTAAGGGCACCTGTACCCCTGCCGGCGTGGTCAGGCGGAGATTCAAAAGTTCTTCCAGGGAATCACGATTTTCCTGGGCATAACGCACCTGAATGTCCGTGTCTTTCTGATTGGGCATTTTTAAAGTCGAGGCCCGGGTTCCTTCAATGCTCGCAAATACCTGCCGGGATACCATCTGCGGTGTCAGGCCCAGTTCTGCCGCCCGTTTAGCATCAATTTTTAAGTCAATTTCCGGAGTGTTCAAGGTCCAGCTCCGATAAATATTGACAGCCCCGGGTACCTGTTGCAGGGCAGTGGCAATCTCCTCCGCCAGGTGATTTAAAACCTCAGGGTCCTTACCCGTTATGCGGACATCAATTGGTGCCCTGGTGGTTGCTATCGCCGTACCACCGCTTTCTTTGACGACAAATGTCTGCACTCCTGGCAGCCGGGCGATTTTGGCCCGCAACCTTTCTTCAATAGTCCAGATGTCTTCCGTGCGCTCTTTCCTGCTGGTCAGGGTGACCGTTATGTAAGCCCGGGTAACACCCTGGGCGCCGCTGTCGCCCAGGTAATGGGTCCCTACCTCATAGCCAATACTACTATGATATGTAACAACGCTAGGCTCTGCTGCCAGAAACTCTTCTACCTGCCTTACAATAGCACTGGTCCCTGCTAATGAAGTCCCAGGTGAGGTTTCCAAGGTGATAAAGAAGGAGCCGGCGTCCAGTTTTGGCAAAACCTCCATACCGATCAGTGCCAGGATCCGGATGCCTATAATTAGCAGGGCAATGGCCACCCCCAGGGTTAACCAGCGAAACCCCAGCGCGCGCCGTAATATGGCAAGATAAATATCCCGGGTCGCATCCATCAAGCGGACAAAGGGCCAGGCTAAAAAACCGAGGAATTTTTCAAGCCAGGTAAACCGTAATCCTTGCAACAGCACTGTAAATAAGGGAATCATGGTCACAGCTACAATAAATGACGAACCCAGGGCCAGGATCAGGGTCAAAGCCATTGGACCAAAAACCCGCCCCACAAAACCAGGGATAAACAGGAGGGGGACCATGACGATGAGAGTTGTAGTAGTACCGGCCAGTACCCCGAGAAATATTTCACCGGTCCCATCAATGGCCGCCGCCAGGGCATCTTTGCCTAGCTCCACCCGGTGCCTGGTGATATTCTCCACTACCACGATAGCATTATCTACTACCATGCCGATGGCCAGGATCAATGAAGAAAGGGTAATCAGGTTCAGATCCAGCCCGGTCACCTTCATCAAAGCGAAAGTCATTAAAAACGAGAGGGGCATGGAAAGGGCCACGATCAGGCTCTCTTTCAGGCTGACAATAAAGAACCAGATAATTAAAGTTGTAAACAGAAGGGCAGTACCGATACTGCTGCTCATATTGTCGACAACCGAACGGGTAAAAGAAGCATCTTCACTGGCTATCACGAAATCCAAAAAGGGATATTTCTGTTGTAACTCCGCTACTTTTTCCTTGACCCCGTCTACTACAGCCACAGTATTGGCGTCCTTTTTCTTGATAACCTGGAGGGATAGAGCCGGCTTGCCTTCAAAGCGAAACTCACTGCGATTTTCGGCCTGGCCGTCCTCCACCCGGGCAATATCTTTCAGGTAAATAAGGTTGCCATTGCGGTTTTCTATAACGGTACGGCCAATATCGGCGGCCCCTTCAAACTCATTGACAATGCGGATTAGATATTCTTTCTCCTTTTGGATAATGTGGCCGCCGGGAGCAGCTATATTCTGGGTACCGAGAGCGGTAATCACTTTTTCCAGAGGTATCTGTAAGGCCTCGAGCCTGCTGCGGTCCAGAAAAACGTTGATCTGGCGCTTATAACCGCCAAAGATATCAACGGCAGCCACCCCGTCGACCATCTGGATTTCATTTTTAATATCGTTTTCCAGCAGGGTGCGTACGGCGGTCATAGGGACTCTGGTACTGCTGACGCTGTAGGTGACAACAGGTTTATCCGACGAGCTGAACTTCATCACCTGGGGTTCCTGAATCTCGCCCGGTAAACTCCTCTTAATACGGTTAATTGCATTTTGCACATCAACGGCCGCTACATCGACATCCTTGCCGTACTGAAATTCGACCTGGACTATGGAAAGACCGTCCTGGGAGGTAGAAGATATTTTCTTTACGCCTTCCAGGGTGGCCATCTCTTCTTCCAGCGGTTTACTCACATTTCTGGCAACATCTTCGGCGGCTACACCTGGATAAGCGGTAACTACATTTACCAGCGGCGGCGCCGTTTCCGGGAATAGTTCTATTTTCAGTGAGTTCCTGGCGAAGATACCAAAAATTATTACAGCAATAACCAGGGCAAAAATGGTGTACCGGTGCTTAAGTATGTAGGCTGCCCAGTTCATTGCTCCTGCCCCCTGTCGTAGAGGTAAACGGTACGGCCATCATATAATTCCGTTAAATTAGTGATCGCTACCACTGTATTTTTGTCCACGCCGCCAAGGGCTTCTACATAGTCATTATTGACGATCCCTTTCTTAATTTCCCGGCGCTGTGCCTTACCGTCAGCGACGACGAAGATATAGGTTTTATCACCATCCTCAATTACGGCCTGGCGGGGAACCAGGATGGCATCCTTTTTTTCTTTAAGGATAAAGATTGCGTCCATACTATTACCTGGCCTCAGGTCCTTGCCAACTTCCCCTGGTAAAGGGATTTCCACTACAGTAGTCCGGGAGACCGGATCGGTAGCCGGATGGATTTTGCTTATTTGGGAAATAATTGGTTTCACCGAGCCAGTACGCATCTGCAACATGACTTTGGTGCCTACCTGGACTTTGGGCAGGTCTACTTCCGCCAGTTTGACTTCTACTTTAAGCCGCTTGACGTCGGCAATGGTTACCAGCGGTTTGCCTGGAACAGCAAGATCACCCGCATAGGCTGCTACATCTGTAACAACTCCATCTACCGGTGTGCTCAGGGTTACGTTACGTAAATTAGTCAAAGATTCTTCCAGCATAGCCTCGGCCACTTTGAGATTACCTTCTGCTTGTTCCAGGGCATACCTGGTATCTTCATATTGTTTAGCTGGTATAGCACCCTGTTCATAAAGAGATTTATTCCTGGCCACTTCTTTCTGCCAGTAGGTCACGTTCTCCTGGGCGTTGGCTACCTTTTGCTTTAAGGTATTGGTGCTGGCTACCAGCTCTTTATCGTCGAGGATCACCAGGGGCGTACCCGCCCGGACAAAGTCTCCTTCCCGGGCTTCCTGCCTGAGGATTGTAGCCGTTATCCTGGCAGCCAAAAACACCTCATGGTCAGAACGTACTGTTCCCACATAGGTGATGGTTTCCTGGATTGGTCCGGAAGTCACGCGGGCCGTTTTTACCGGCAGCCCTGCCGCCTCGGTCACGGGTGGTGAGCTGCGCAAGGCTGTCACCCGGTTATAGGTCAACCTGCCGCCGGTATAGATCACCAGGCCAATAAGTAAAAATGTCACTCCCTTCCTGAGCAGGCCGGTCAACTTTAATTTGCTCTCCATAATATCGCGTTGCCCCCTTTACAATTAGAATGTACTTGACATTATTAACCTGGAACATGCATCTACACTTACTTAGCGCACCCTTTCACGAGGTCAAAGGATTAAGGATTTTCTCCAGCAAGCTTTAGAGCAATGATCGAACGGCCTGAGGATCTTTTGAATATGACCGCGTACGCGGGAGGTTTAGATTACTTACTTTAGATTGTAATCCTGTAAGAAACCAGCTATGGCCGGCCTTGACCTGGCTACCGTCCGACCATAAACATGATAGCCCGGTAGATGTGCTGGCCCTGCTGCCGGGGATCAATGCCATCGTCAAGCCGCCAACGAATTATGGTGCTCTGAATCAGGCCAATAAAGATAAAGGCCAGGGTATGGGCCGGGAAAAAACGCTTAAATTCACCCGTTTCCATCCCCTCGTTAAAAATCGCTTCCAGGGTCCGGGTATAGCCGGCAATAATCCCCTTGATGATTTCCTTCAGACTCGCATAACTGGTATATAATTCGTCGGAAAAGAGAATGCGCGGCATCGCCGGGCTGGTTGCCGCCAGGGACAGGTGCAGGTCTAAAATTAATTGCAATTTCTCCCCAGGCGGCACGTCCTTGCGGCCGGCTATGGCTGCAGCCTGGCTGGCCAAACGGCCGCCGACACTCTTAACGGCCGCTGCCAGGATGGCCTCTTTACCGGGAAAATGCTTGAAAATAGCCCCCTCGCTGAACCCTACCTCCTGGGCGATGGCGGCGGTGGTAAGATTGGCCAGCCCGCGCTTAGCTATAATATCCAGCGCAGCGGCTATTATTTGTTGTTGCCTGATGGCGCTGGTCTCTTTCACAGTCATGCTGTCACCTCCACTGCTGGTAGCCTCAAAGGCTTCTCGTCATTTTCTCCCTGGAGCTAGCCGGCCTGGCGGCAGTTAGTTCAATGCTGCTGCGCGGGCAAACCTCCAGGCAGGCGAAGCAAAAAAGGCAGTAACGGGGCAGTATGCGGTAGCTTTTTTCCGGGTCTTTATTGACAGCGATGGCCCCCGCCGGGCATACCCGCCGGCAGCGGCCGCAGGCCAGACAGTGATCCGGGTTAATATGGAATCTCCAGCGGCTAACGCCTGCGGGCAAGCTAAAGAGTACACCAAAGGGACAAAGGTAACGATGCCAGGCAGACTCGGTGAAAAAGATAGTGGTCAAAATGGCGAAGGGGGCAAGGAGCACAATGAGGTTTATTTTGATAATACCCCGCAGCGTCATCAAGAAAACAAGGAGGAAAAGGATAAAAATTACAGCCCGCAACCATGGGCTCTTGCCTACAGATGGTATGTCTTTTGCCAACCAACGGGCCTTTTTACTCACCAGCCAGTTGACGGGGCGCAAGAGGGTATTAAGGGGGCAGAGCCAACCGCAGTAGAGGCGCCCCCAAAAGGGAGTTATGAGCAGGAAAGCCATCATGATTAGCATCCAGAGCTTGTTTTTACCGCTTATTAACAAGTAAATGAACAACAGAAACGCAAGGATTTGCACCACCAGGCGCCAGTGCTGGAGTGAATGCTTCCGTTTCATCGCCGCCCTCCTTTATAAGTAAATATTTACTTACATTATGACTGGTAATAACTTCCCTGTCAAGGGTGTAAACATGTGATAAGGATCACACTGGCAAAACATTTTTGTTTACTTCTTTTTGGCGGAAGATTTAGGTGCAACTACTGGGAGAAATCCCCATGGAGGTAACCTGGATGGATGCGAATGGTCTTTCTTCCCACGGAAAATCCTGTTAATAGCCAGATGGGCTTTCGTATACGTTGATTCTCCTCAGCCTTACCTTTATAATGTAAGTTTGAGGAGGGAGTAAGGCAGTGCCGGTAGTGACGATATCTTCAAAAGGGCAGCTAATTATCCCCGCTGACATCCGAAAAAAATATGCTATTAAGCAAGGGGACAAGTTTGAGGTGCAGGTGGCCGAGGGGAAGCTGGTACTGGTCCCCCTGAAGGAAAAACCCTTCTTGCGGTTGTACGGAGCGTTAAAGGGTGAAACCAGCCTGGTCCGGTCGCTGCTGCAAGCAGAACATGCCGGGGAAACTGAAGAAGAAAACTATAAAGCCGGGACCGTCGTCCCGGCTTAACGTTTATCCGGCAAGAAATTATACGAACCTACCATCAAGGTAATAATCAACAAGGCCAGGCCAAAGGGTAAAAGATCAACGGCAACTTCAAATAAGGTGGGCACGTAGGGCCAGGAGCCGGCAAATACCGGCGCTCCTGCCTTAAATACGCCAACTGCTATGGGATAATTCCAGCCTTCAATTTCCATTCCAGGGATAGAGAGGCTTAAAGGGAACTGGTTAAAGGCCGGGAACATTAACATCAGCCGGTGGGCAAATACGCCGGTAAAAAGCAGGGCGCATCCCAGCAAGAGGGAACCGGCCGACCGACCGCCTTTTTCGCTGAAGAAGTAAACCATGACCAGGGCCGGCAGGGCGATTTCCACCAGGTAGACCGGGCCATAACGCTTGAAAACCAGGCCCAGGGTGCTTAAGGCTTCGGGGCTGCCCCACCACCAGTGAATTAAGATATCCATGGCTACGAAAAAGAAGTGGACGGCCAGGGCGCTGGCCGCAATCCTGGCCAGGGTATTAAAGGCGCCTGCATACTGGTTAAACCCATCTTTCCCGACCACCAGGATGGCAATCACCAGCACCAGGGCCGTCCCGGAAGCCACCGCCACGGCGATGAAATCCGGGGGTAAGATGGCCGTATACCACCAGCCGCGCGAAGCCTGGGTGGCAAAAATCAAGGCCGTGATGGTGTGAATTAGAATCGCCACCGGGAGCCCCACCATGGCTACCCGCCGGGACCACCTGGCAGCAATGCTTTCTACCTCCTCCTGGGAAAGCTTCCTTGTCCAACCGTTGAGAAAGCCGCGTCCTTCCTTTTTCCAGTCCGGTAAAAGCTGAAAATAAACGCTCAAGAAAGTTAAGACGGTATAGGCGGAAACAACTATTACGTCCCAGATTAAAGGCGACCGGAAATTGGGGTGCAGCAGCAAGTTGTAAATCCTGTCTACCCGCCCCAGATCCGGCAGGATGATTACCGCCGCGGCCATAATGCTGGCAAAGGCAGACAGGGAAGCAATGCGGGTAAAGGGCTTCAACTGCTCAAGATTGAAGAGGTAAACCGAAGAAGAAACGATTAGCCCCCCGGCGGCAATCCCCACAAAGAAGGCGAAGGTGGCAATATACAGGCCCCAGCTAAAGGGATTGCGCATGCCGGTCACAATCAGACCGCTTTTAAGCTGGTAGCCCCAGGTAAATAAACTTACCAGCAAAAGAACCAGGCCTATGGTAAAAGCCACATTTAGTTTCCTCACAAGATCTCCCTCCTTTTACTTCCGCGGTCCTGCTGGCGGCAGGTAAAAGACTTTGGGCTTTGTACCCAGTTCTTCTTTTAGCCTTAAAGCCTGCCGCTCCCGCACCAGGCGGCTTACTTCCGACTTGGGGTCATCGAGGTCGCCAAAGAAGCGCGCCCCGGCCGGACAGGCCTGGACACAAACCGGTAATTCCCCTTTATCGGTATACTGCACGCAGAAGGTACATTTTTCCACTATTCCTTTGGGACGATCCGGCATGTAGACCAGGCGGCTGTTCCGGTCGCGATGCTCGAAAGGATAGCCGTAATCATACCCCGGCATATAACCCGCCTTTGCTTTGGCCTTTTGCTGGTCCTCCCAGTTGAACTGGCGCACGCCGTAGGGACAGGCGGCCATGCAGTAACGGCAACCGATACAGCGCTCGTAGTCAACCAGCACCCGGCCCCGGTCGTCGGTGTAGGTCGCCCCCACCGGGCAGACCTTTTCACAGGGCGCGTTTTCACACATCTGGCAGGATACGGGTAAGAAATACATCTCCACTTCCCCGTTTTTCGCTACGGGAAGCTGGTGTTCAGGACTTCCAGGAGTAAAGACCCGGTTCCACCACATACCCGGCGGCTGGGAGTTGTGCCCTTTGCAAACCACCGCGCAGGTACGGCAGCCGATGCAGCGGTCCAGGTCGATGACCATTCCCAGTCTCACTATACCTCACCTGCCTTTCTTACATCGCAGAGGGCTTCGTTCCAGGCTGTATTGGGGGCCCATATCCCCGGTACGAAGTAGACCTCATGGGTGGGCTTGATAAAAGGATAGGTCAGGGAGTTATAAGAGTCACCGTTAAGATAGCGGCTCCACCAGCCCTGCTCAAAGACGACTATTTTTCTCCCCAGGCCCGGGTCCAGGACGGCATAACCACGCACCCGGCCGCGGTCATTGTAAACTTCGACCAAGTCGCCTTCTTTAATACCCTTTGCGGCAGCGTCCTGGGGGTTCAAGAAAACCTTCGGCTTATTATCCTGCAGCTCGTTCATCCAGAGATTATTGGAATGGGTGGAGTGGACCCGGTAAAGGGAATTACGAGTGATATAGGCAAACTGGTACTTGCCTTTAACTTCCGGATTCAAGGCATACTCGCTATCCTCAAAGGGCGGCTTGTGCACGGGCAAAGTCTCACCCAGCTGGATAAAGGTTTCCTCTTCCTTATAAAACTCGATCCGACCACTCCTGACAAATTTTGCCGTCGCTTCCAATGCCGCCGGCCGGCTGACAGGCGGGAAGGGCTTTTTAAACTGTACCTGTTCATAAAAGGGAATCTGGCGATTTCCCGGCACCTCCGATTTCAGCCGCACCGGCCCCTTTTTTAGTTGCTCCAGGGTAATCCCGGCCACAGGCTGGCCGCCGGTGGCAAGGAGAAGTTCAATGGCTTTTTCCGCCGCCGTGTTCTCATCCAGATCGGGGAAAAAGTGTTTTGCAAAGTCGGGATTGAGCCTTTTAGCTAGTTCCCTGGCCATCCATAGTTCGGACCTGGCTTCATAAAGAGGCCTGATAGCCGGCTGCTGCAGCTGCATGTAGGGGTGCAAAGGAGTGGTTACCAGTTCGGTCTTTTCATACCAGGTGGCAGCCGGGAAAACGACATCGCTGTAACGGCAGCTGGTGGTCAGGGAAAAATCCAGGCCGGCGATGAATTCCAGTTCGCCCTTTATTGCCATCTGCCGCAGGCGGTCGGCCATATTATGCTGGTCGAAGGGGTTGCCCCAGCCAAAGATCAGGGCTTTGACCCCGTTCTTGGGCCACCTGGCTTTCATACCGGGGGTCGGGCCATGGAGGATATAAAGCCAGGGAAGCCATCTGGGCGGCCTGGGAAACCACCATTCTTTGACATTGAACCGGATCTTGTACTGGCCGGCATAGGTGGAAATACCCGCACCCGGCTTGCCGAGATTGCCGGTCAGCACCGGCAACAGAGCCAGGGCGCGGCCCTTCAAGTCGCCGTGATACCACTGGTAGTTGCTGGCACCATAGATGACATGGAGCGGTTTCGTTGTCGCCATCTCCCGGGCCAGGCGGACCACCGTATCCCCGGGAACGCCAGTCTCCTGCTCTACATAGGCCGGTGTATAGCTGGCTAAATGTTCTTTTAACAGCTGGAAGACCGGTTTGGCCTTAACCCGCCGGCCGTCCTTTAATTCGATATCTACTTCGCCCTCTAGGATTACATCCAGAGGAAGCTCCAGCTTTTCCGGGTGCACGGCCAGGAACTGCCCGTTGTAAGCGACAAAGGCCTCCCGGTAGGGCGGTAGTCCGTCCGGTCTGGTCAGGCCCTTTACCTCATCCGCTTTCAGGCGCCGCCCGTTATCAAGACGAACCAGAAGGGGCATATCGCTGTAGGTTTTGATGAATGCCTCGTCATAGAGTTTTTCTTCAATGATTACCCTGGCCATCCCCAGGGCCAGGGCCGCATCGCTGCTGGGTTTAAGCTGGACCCATTCGTCGGCCTTGGCGGCCGTCGGGCTGTAGTTGGGGTCAAAAACAACCACCTTTGTACCATTATTCCTGGCTTTAATCAGGAAGTCAGAGTCAATAAGGCGGGTAACCATAATGTTAGAACCAAATATCGCTATATAGCGGGAATTAAGCCATTCCAGGGGTTCCAGCTCTTCCGTCTGGACGCCGAAGGTCATGGGCCAGAACATAGGCAGATCGCCGTTCTGGTCGTAAGGGTGGATCAGGCTCCACCCCGCCATAGTAGCCAGGGCAAGCCAGGCTCCCTTCTGGACGTGGCCGGTCCCGCCGACCTGGAAAATAAAGCCGATGGATTCCGGCCCGTATTTGGCGGCAATCTCCTTAAGGCGTTTTGCCGTATAGTCCAGGGCTTCTTCCCAGGATACCTCCCGGAACTCCCCCGCACCGCGTTCCCCGGTACGGATCAATGGTTTTTTTATACGGTCAGGACCGTAGATTAGGTTGATAAAGGAGAGCCCCCGCAGGCATCCCCGGGGTCCATATTCGGGCTCGGGGTAGTCGTTGGACGGTAAAAGGGCCTTGATCTGCCCGTCCACCACCATGGCCTTAATACCGCAGGCCAGGGTACAGTTGGGTGAACAGGTACTGCGCACGTATTTAACTTCTTTTAATGGGGACGTATTCTCTGCCCCGGCTTTCGGGATAAAATATCGCGTAGGCCCCGCCGTACCCGCCAGGACGGCCGTTGCTGCCGACGCCTTTAAAAACTGGCGCCGACTGAGCCTGAATTCTCGCTTCTCTTTCTTCTTCATTAAGGTCACCTCCAAGCGGCATTTAGGGACCAGACCCCGGTATCCCGTGGTGCTGGGAACTGGTTATTCATTTACGAGTTCCGTCGCACTTTTCTAAAATAATATTCTTGGTGTTATGGGGCCAACTATACCCCGTAATAAAACTGCCAACTGGTAGTATTTCTGGTCATATATTCCCCTCCCCCAACTTGTGAAAGTAACATATTTATACATGCCTTTTATAGCAAGTTTCATGCCAGCAAAGTAAAAAGCCCCGGTCTCTGTTATCCGGGGCTTTTCTGCCCTGCAAGGGTATAAGGGCTCTCTAAAATTTTATAACCCATCTCTAGAATTATAGAGAGTTTAGCCTCTCTATCCGGCAGGCTCCGGCCTTGGCCAGGGGCTGACCGGAAAGGGGATCGACGTTCCGGCCGGTGAGGTGGTTGGCCGCCTGGCGCCTTTCCCTCTCGCTGGGGTCCAGATCACCAAAGTGGAAGGGGACAAAGACCTCCCCCGGCGCTACCACCTCTGTAATCCTGGCCGGCACCTCAACCCAGCCTCGGCGGGACACCACCCGAACCACCTCGCCCTCAGCCACCTTTAAACGTGCCGCGTCTTGCGGGTTAATTTCCACATAGGCCCCGGGTACCAGGGCCTGGAGTTCCGGTATGCGCTTGGTCTTGGTCCGGGTATGGTAATGTTCAATAATCCGGCCGGTATTGAGCCAGAAGGGAAATTCTCCGTCAGGTACTTCTGGCGGCGGTGTATAAGGAACAGCCCAGAGACGCGCCCTGCCCTCCGGGTGATTAAACTCGCCATAACCCTGGGCTTCTTCTGGCAGCGTGGGAAAAACGCCGGCGGTGTAGAGCCGCGGTGTTCCCCGGCCGCCCTCCGGGCAGGGCCACTGGATGCCCCCCTGGCGTTCAAGCAGGGTGTAGTCCACGCCTGTCAGGTCATTGGGCCGGTGGCGGGTAAGCTCCCTTAACTCCTCAAAGGCCGCCGCCGGCCCCTGCCAGGCAAAGAGGCTCCCTGCACCCAGGTAGCGGGCCACCTGGCTGACGATGGCCAGGTCGTCCCGCGCCTCTCCTGGTGGATTCACAGCGCGGCGGACGAGATTCAGCCGCCGCTCGGAATTGGTAATTATCCCGTCCTTTTCCCCCCACCCGGCGCCGGGAAGGAAGATGTCGGCGAAGGCCGCCGTCTCCATGGGATAAAAGACGTCCTGGACAATTAAAAAGACCTTTTCTAGCTGGCGACGGCTAAACCCCTGGTCGGGCAGGGAAACGGCCGGGTTGGTGCCTATGACCCACAGGACCTTGAGCCTGCCGGCAGCAATTAGCTCCAGCATGTAGTTGATATCATTGACCCGGCGGGGCAACCGGTCTTCCGGGATACCCCAGTAGTTGGCCACCTGGCGGCGATGCTCGGGATTCTCGGGGTTGCGGAAGCCAGGGAGGCCGCCGCCCCCGCCGATCTCCCGCATGCTCATGGCCGAGGCCTGGCCGGTAAGGGAAAAGGGCGCCGAACCCGGCCGGCCGATTTTGCCGGTGATGAGGTGCAGGGAGTTAATCAGAGTTACCGTATCAACCGCCTGGCTGCTCTGGTTAACTCCCTGGCAAAAAACGGTGACGGCGCTGGGGGATTGGCCGAAGAGGCGGGCGGCGGCCACAATATCCGCCCCCGGCACGCCGGTGAGAGCGGCCACCCGCTCCGGCGGGTAGGCGGCGGCGGCACGGGCCAGTTCTTCAAAGCCTGTCGTTGACCGCCGGATAAAGTCCCGATCCAGCAGACCTTCCTTAACTATAATATTAATCAAACCGTAGAGGAGGGGGATGTTGCTGCCGCAGCGCAGGCGCAGGTGGAGATCGGCCACCCGGGCCGGCAGGGTAAGACGCGGGTCGGCCACCATGATTCTGGCCCCGTTAAGTTTACGGTTGCGTAAAATCCGCTGCCAGAGCTGGGGGTGCATCTCCGCCGGGTTGGCGCCAAAGATAAAGATGAGGCTGCTCACATCCAGGTCTTCGTAGCAGCCCGGTGGGGCGTCCACGCCAAAAGAGCGGATATAGCCGCTTACCGTGGAGGCCATACAGAGCCGGGTATTGGCATCAATATTGGGCGTACCCAGCACGCCTTTAGCCAGCTTGTGGATGGCGTAGTATTCCTCCAGGGTCAGCTGCCCGCCGTGATAAATGCCGACGGCTTCCGGGCCGCCGCTTGCCAGAGCTTCCCGGAGACGCTGCGCCACCTCGGCCAGGGCTTTTTCCCAGGTCACAGGATGCATTTCCCCGCCCCGGCGACGAAGGGGTACCGTCGCCCGCTCCGGGTGGTGCAGGGTTTTCCACTCGTAAAGGCCCTTGAGGCACAGGTGGCCTTTATTTACCGGCGCGGCGGTATCAGGTTTGACGGCCACTGCCCGGCCGTCTTTAACCCCCAGGAAAAGGCCGCAGCCGGTACCGCAATAACCGCAGGTGGTAGCCACCCAGCGGTCTACAGCTATTTCCTCCTGATCCTGGAACAAGCTAAATATTCCTTGTTGCAGCTCCGCCAGTGCCATTAGCGCTCCCTCATTTATTACCAGCCATGGGTTAGAATAATTTCCATGCCAGTTCCAAATACTTCAGTTGATACTGTAGCGCTTCAATTTCTGGTAGAGGCCGGACGGATGAATGCCCAAAAGCCTTGCCGCCTCCTGCTTATTCCCCCCGGCAGCCGCCAGGGCCCTCTGGATAGCCGCCTTTTCCGCTTCTGCAACGGCCTCCTTCAATTCCAGGCCGGCCTCGTTGTCCCTCACCTGTTGCATAGCCGGCGGCAGGTGTTCCCGGCGGATGATGTCTTCCCCCGGCTCTAAGAAATTAAAGGCGTGCTCCAGGACATTCTCCAGCTCGCGGACATTGCCCGGCCAGGTATAGCGGTAAAATAGCTCCTGCACCCCCGGGGCGAGGCCCCTGACGGCCATCCCATAGCGGTTATTGAGGCGCCGGATAATGGCCGCCGTCAAAACCTCGATATCTTCCGGCCGCTCCCGCAGGGGCGGTATATTGAGGGTCACCACCGCCAGGCGGTAATAAAGGTCGCGGCGAAACTTGCCGGCCGCCTCCAGGGCCAGGAGATCCTGGTTGGTGGCAGCAATAATCCTCACATCTACCTTGATAGTCTTACGTCCCCCGACCCGCTCAAAGGAACGTTCCTGCAAAGCCCTGAGGAGCTTCGGCTGCATACTCAAAGGCAGGTCACCGATTTCATCCAGGAATATGGTGCCGCCATCGGCCAGCTCAAACTTGCCGGGCTTGCCGCCCCGGGCCGCCCCGGTAAAGGCCCCTTCTTCGTAGCCAAAGAGCTCGGCTTCCAGCAGGTTTTCCGGGATGGCCGCGCAGTTGATTTTGATCAAAGGTTCATTGCGGCGGGAACTGGCCCTGTGGATGGCCTGGGCCAGTAGCTCCTTGCCGGTGCCGCTTTCGCCGGTAATTAAAACGTTAGCCTCGCCCCGGGCCACCCGGGCTGCCCGTTTTTTCAGCTGCACCACGGCCGGGCTCGTCCCCAGTATCCCCTGCCAGGCGTCCTGTTCCCCATGGAGGGACGCGAGTTCCTGCTGGTAAAAGAGGACCTTGCCCTCTAAAACCTGCAGGCGCCGGGAAATATCTTTTAGGCCTGCAGCAGCCAGGTCTTCAACTGCCATGGCCTTGCCTACGGCACCCAGAAGGTTGCCGGTGGCATCTTTGACAGGCATTTCCGACAATAACAATTTCTTGCCGGCATACTGGACCTCAAAGCCGACTACCGGCCGGCCAGTAGCCAGTACCTCCGGCAGGCGGCTGAAGGTTAAAACATCTCCTATCTCCCGGCCTGTAAGGACATCAGCCCTCTGGCCCAGGAGTTCGGCATACATCTGGTTGATACTGACGATTACCCCCTGGCGATTAACCACCACCAGGTAGAGGGGAAAATCATCGAGGAGGGCGGCGTAGAGTTCATTAATGGCCTGAAGGTAGGCTGCGTCCGGCTGTTCTTCCGTAAAAAGAACGAGGACTCCCCCCTGGCCGTCGGGGAAATAATCGACGCGGTAGTTTTTACCCCCGGCGGCAAAACAGGTTCCCTGGAGGGGGCGCCGGTGGGTAAAGACCTCGGCCAGGCGCGTCTCCGGAAAGACCTCCGTCAGTCGCCGGCCCTTTAAATCCCGGCCGGCCAGCCCCAGGATGGCGGCAGCCAGGGAGTTGGCCACCAGGATGTGACCGACGGCGTCGACATAGATCATTCCCTGCTGCAGCGCATTAAAGGTTTCTCCCCAGAAATCCCTGGCAGTCCCGGCCATTATTCTCCCCTCCCTGTATGGTCAGCCTTGTTCTTTCATTATGTTAACATTTCGTTCCCCTGACTGCAACCCGGCCAGGCATTCCACTAAAAACCGCAGGATCTCTTAATAAACCGTACAATCATTCCAAAAAGGAATATAAAGCATAGCAGGACTTTATAAAATGGCGACGAATCTCAAAGGCATATCACTGCTAAAGGAGTGAGAAGATACCTTGACCAGCAAAACGGTTTTGAGTGATGCGAGCAAAGGAAGTTATGTATGGCAATCTATAAAAGGTGGTTGGTTAAGGATATTTACCGAACCCTGGCCTATTGGAGTAGGTGTCTTTGCTCTAACCATTACCAACTTATTTATGTTCATGTATGCCCGGGCCCTGGGCGTCTTTCCCCAAATGGCCATGTGGGGGAGCTGGCTTTATAATCTGGTGGGGATTAAAACTGAAAGCCCATTTATCCCTTACCCTGTAAAGCCTATTTATCTGGATATGCATAGCTTGATTGACATAGGTATCATAGCTGGTACCCTTGGGGCTTCTCTGTTGGCCCGTGAATTTAAAATTCGTAAAGAAGACTGGCAGGGTTATCTCTGGGGCGCTGCTGGGGGCATACTGATGGGTTTGGGTACTGTCCTGATGCCTCCATGTAATATAGGAGGATTCTGGGTAGCTACCATGGCCTTTTCTTTAAGCGGTCCCCTGTCTGCTGTAGGTCTTTTGCTGGGTGCTTATGTTGGAGGCAAAATTTTACAATATCAAATGCGTAAAGCCCTGCAAAAGCTTGATTTCACCACGGCGCCAAAGGGAGAAACGAAAGCGGCAGAAGTTTTATCCCGTCAACCCCAATGGGGAGTCCTGGTATTTTCCCTTTCACTTCTCATCGCTGTCATTTATTACATTGCAGGCATGCCCAAAAATACAGGTCTCTTTTTATTTGGGATTCTTTTTGGGCTGATTATCCAGCGTTCGCGTCTCTGCTTTGTAGCTGCCTTCCGTGAAATTTTGGTCAGCCGTGACGGTAAGGTTATGAAGTGGCTATTGCTGGGAATGGCTGTGGGAGCCATGGGTTTCGCCATCCTCAAGGCCCAGGGCTATCAGCCTGCGCATATGGTTTTTCCCGCAGGATGGCATAATATCGGGGGTGGCTTCATTTTTGGTATCGGCATGGTCCTGGCCGGAGGATGCGGTGTGGGTATCCTGGCGCGGAGCGGTGAAGGCTACACGCGTTCCTGGGTGGCGATTTTAACCGCCATGTTAACCTCTGGTGCCTGGGTACACATGTATGGCCAGAAGGTGGGACAGGGATGGCTATACGGGAAACCGGTATACCTGCCTCAATTATGGGGCTGGGGAGGGGCTCTGGCTTTTATCTACGGCTTCTTGCTGCTGTTCTACTTATTTATCCTCTGGGTGGAGGCTGGAAAGCATGAAAGAGCTTAATGCGGTTAAGGTAAACGATAACCATTATCAGGTTGATATGCGCGGGTGGATGTGCCCGTATCCCAAGTACGCCGTTGCAACCCTCCTGGAAAAACTACCGCCGGCCAGCTTTTTAAACCTTTTAGTCGACTGTCCTTCCGCAACAAAGGACGTACCTGACCTGGCTAAAAATCAAGGGTATGATGTGCAGAAGGTCGAACTTCTGAGGGACGGGGAATGGATGATTTGTATAAGCAGCAAATAAATAATATAGATTACACCTTTATTTATCATTTACCTCCCCTTATGAGCAGTGCACAACATTCTACATGATGGGTGTGGGGAAACATATCCACCGGTTGCACAGGGCCCGGGGTGAAGCCGGCTTCTCGCAGGTAGGCCAGGTCCCGGGCTAAAGTTGCCGGGTTGCAGGAAACGTAGACTACCCGCCGGGGTGCCATGACCGCCACCGCCGCCAGCACCCGGCGGTCGCAGCCGGCCCGGGGCGGGTCCAGGATAACAACTTCCGGCCGGTAGCCTGCCCCGGCCAGGCGGGGTAATACTACCTCGGCGGCCCCGGCACGGAACCTCGTATTGGTAATGTTATTTAAAGCAGCATTGCGCCGGGCGTACGCAATGGCCTCCGCTACCACTTCTACCCCGGTAACCCTTCCCGCCTGCCGGCTCAACCACAAGGCAATGGCCCCGCTGCCGCAGTAGGCATCGAGGACCTCTTCGCCGCCCTGCAGGCTGGTAAAGGCTGCTGCCTGGTTGTAGAGGGTCTCAGCTTGGACGGTGTTAACCTGAAAGAAGGTAGTAGCAGAGATATGGAAGCGTAGTTCTCCCAGACGCTCCTCCAGGTAATCCCGGCCGTAGAGGATAGTTTCCTCAACCGCCTCCCTGCTGTTATTAAAAGGCAAGGCTACCACTCCCACTAGCTCCAGGAAGCGGCCGGCCAGTTTCACCGCTAACTCCTTGCCGCCCGGCCAGCCCGCCTCAACCTCCAGGGCTACCAGCAACTCCCCTGTAGCCCGGCCCTGGCGCAGGGTCACGTGCTTGAGGCCCGGAGCCAGCCCCGGTAGCAGCCGGGCCATCTCCCGGGCCAGTTCCAGGAGACCGGCAGGTAAGAGGGGGCAATGAGAAGAGGGTACTACTTCATGGCTTCCCGGCCGATAAAAGCCCAGCCGGCCTCTCGCCACATGGAGCCGTACCTTATTGCGGTAGCCCCAAGGATTGGCCATTCCCACAACCGGCAAGACCCGGATGTCCCGCAAACCTCCCAGGCGCTGCAAGGCTTCTACAACCAGACGCCGTTTCCACAGCAGCTGGGCCCGGTAGTCCAGGTGCTGCAGGTGGCAGCCGCCGCAATGGTGCGCCTCTGGACAGGGAGGCAACACCCGGTCCGGGGAGGCTTTTTCGATCTCCAGCAGCCGGGCCAGGGCATAATTCTTCTTCCTGGCTACCAGTTCTATTTTTACCCTTTCCCCCGGCAGGGCCCCTGGTACAAAAACAGCCAGGCCGTCCTGCAAGCGCCCCACGCCAGCCCCTTCATGGGTTAACCCGGTAATGTCAACCTTTTCCATATCTTCAAACCCACCGCAGGGTAAAATAAAGGAGGAGAATCATAACGGTATTCCAGGTAGCATGGGCAACGATGGGGGTGAAGATATTTCCTGTCCGCTCATAAAGGTAAGCCAGGCCCATGCCGCCGAGTGCAAGCGGCAAGAAACGCACCAGGTCCAGGTGCAGGAGGGCGAAGATCAGGCCGCTCCCCAGAAGGCCCCTGCCGAAGCCGTAGCGGGCTTTGAGGGCCGGGAAGAGAAACCCCCGGAAATAGAGTTCTTCCGTAACGGGAGCCAGAAAAGCACCGAGAAATAGCGGTATAGCCAGGTCACGGGGCTGCCGGGCGTTGATGACCAGTTCGGTAAAGGGCTGGGGGGCCTGGTCGGGTAAAAAGAACTGTAACAGACTGCCGACAATAACTACCAGTAAAAATAAAACCAGGCCGCCTCCCAGGCCTGAAGCTATGGCCCGGACCAAAGAAGCGGCTTTTAAACCCACAGCTTCCAATCCCAGGCCGTTTTTCTTGCGCACGAAATAATGCAGTCCCCCCAGGACGGCCGCTCCCTGGGCCAGGCCCACCAACAGGTAACGGTAGGCCAGGGGTAACCAGGAAGCAAAGAATCGGACCATTAACGCCGTACCATAACCTGCCGCCAGCATCCCCAGTAATACCAAAAGACACTGCCGTAAATTCCAGGGTATTTTCTCCGTTTCTCCTGTCATAAATTCCACCTCATTAAACCTTTAACTAAACAGGCCTTATGGCCTAAATATATAACAACCCCGGATGTTTGAAAAGCCTCTATAGAAATTATGCCAGCAACTGCCGCCTCCGGCCGAGGTATTTTTCTACGGCGCTCACAAAGGTGGCATGGGACCAGGTTAAAGGAGAAACCGACAGGGGTTCGCCGGTAAAGGGGTCCAGTTGCTCCGGGAGCATCCCCGCCGGCGTTGCCCGTTCTGCCGCCCAGGTAAGAATACCGCGAGCCGCGGCCAGGTCATTTAAATTTTGCGCCCGTAAAGCGTGCCACTCGGCCAGCCACAGGGTACAGATAAACCATGGGTTACCCGGGGCCACCTGGAGGTTATCGCTTTTACGGAAGTAGTAATCCCCGGTATAGCGGGCCACTCCTCCTATTTCCGTCTTGACCTGCAGTCCTTCCTCCACTGCCGCTATAGTCCTGGTCAGGCGCGGGTCAGCCAGGGGTACCGCTTCCAGCAGGGCTAGGGCCGTGAGGCTGGCATCCAGGGTAAAATCAGGCACCAGGCGGCCGTCATCTTCCCGGTAAATACCCCGGATGAAACGCCCCAGGTCCGGGGAATAGAGGTGTTCGCTAATACCCACACCGACCTCCACCGCCGCCCGCCGGTAACGGTCTTCCCGGCCTACGTCACCAGCCAGGCGCGCCATATGGGCAGCGGCAATCAACCCGGCGTAGACGGCGGCAGCAGTAAAGGCAAAGATGCCTCGCCGCTCTTCCCAGAGGTCATAGCTCGGCAGGGGCAGGCCCAGGTCTGGATCGCGGTAATCCACCAGGAAATCGGCTGCCGGCCGTACCAGGGCCGGGTAGAGGTCGTGGATGAGACCCCAGTTCCGCCCCAGGCGGAAGGACTGGCCCAGGGCCCATAGGACCAGGGCTGTTTCATCTTCCTGGATGGGCAAAATGCGCTCACCCCGGTGCACCGGCGGTAACCAGCTGGATCCCAGGCTGCCGTCGGGATTGTATTTTTGATAAAAAAAGCCGTCCTGCTCCAGCACCCGGGAGCAATAATAAAAAAAGCTGGCCGTTAACTCGCCATAGCCGGCTTGGTCCAGGGCATTGGCTACCAGGGCCCCATCTCGGGGCCAGCAATAGCCGTAGTGATCCCGGGCTTCCGCCAGGATGTCGCTATCGGTAGCCGCCAGGATCGCCCCCCTAGTATCAATCTGGGTGCGCACGACCAGGAGGCTGCGGTGGTAGAGGGCAACTACCGCCGGGGGTAAATCGGCAAAGTCGCGTCCATTTTTATAGACCCAGCCCCGCCAGTAGGCCGCCGTGGCTGCCAGCAAGTTTTTTACCCCCTGGGACAGCACCCGGTTATTTAGCTCTCCGGCAACCGTAAAGTTCTCGGCAGCCACAATCCAGTAGGTAATCTCTCCCCTCTCTCCCGCGGCCAGCTGCAGGCGAAAGCTAAAGGTACTGTCTACCGAACCGTGGTGGATGGGATGGCCTTCCAGCCAGCCGTCCTCGGCATCCCGCCAGGTGCCCTCGGCACCGCGAAAACGCTTGTTACCGGTGGCATACTGGAAAAAAATATTGGCCCCGGCGCGGCCATTGATTAAAAGGTAGAGCCCCCTTTTATAATGAAGTAAAACCTTCTGGTCCGGCAGGTAAGTCACTGTATCACCGATGGGGGATTCATTTAAAGTAAAATCATGATAAAAAAACAGCCGCACTTCCCGGGAGCGACCGGCCATGTTGTGAACCGTGATTCGAGCCAGGTAAATATCTTCTTGAAAATGAACGGCGTTGTTGATAATTATTTCCAGTTCCATTCCATTATTCCTGGCCCGGCAATGGCCTACCAGGGTATCCGCTTCATACCCTACCTCCCGCTCCCACTCCCGGCTTCCCAGCCAGCTAAAATGGCCATCCACCCAGCAGCCCAGGCGATTCCTTTCCCCGCCGATGTGATTGGGCCAGCCAACATAAGGGTAATATAAGTCACGCATATTAAATTCAGCATCAAAATTAATCAACAAACGCCCGTTCCCCAGGGTCAGTTCTCGCGGCATGGTTCTCACCCCTTCACTTTCCTCATCTTAACGGCAATAAAGTAAAGGTAAGTGGATATACTAAGCGATGAGTTTAACGGTCCTTTAGCATTATTCCACCAGAGAGCGGGGATTATTGCATGATAACCTTTATTGCCCTGTTAATCATAGCCATCCTGGCCGGGGCGCTCTTCTGGTACCGGCGCCGGCAGGCCGCCCAACCGGCTGCCAAACCCTTGCCAGTCCCAGCACCGGCAGGCCGGGAGTTGCCGGCAAAATATGGTAAAGATGAAGTTGTCCTCATGGTCAAGGACCCCTACTGGCTCTATGCCTACTGGGAATTAAGCGATGCCAAAAAGGAGGAACTTAAGCGTCGCTTTGGCCCGGGTGCCTGGGAAAAGTCCCGTCCTTTACTCAGGGTTTACGACCTTACCAACCACCCCTATGATTTTCTCCAGGCACCCTTTTTTGAAATAGCCATTACGGACATGGCCGACAACTGGTATATCCACACCGGTAAACCCTCCAGCACCTTTTGCGTTGACCTGGGACGCTGGTTTCCGGAATATGGTTTTGTTACCATAGCCCGGTCCAATATCGTCACTACCCCGGCCGATAAACCCAGCAGCGTTATTGACCCCTTATGGCCGCCCCTGGAAGCCTGCTGGCAGGCGGTGGAACGTTACGGTAAAGCAAAAGGTTTCAGCTCTATCCAGCTGGTAAAAACACAAAAATAAGGGCGGGCCTCCTAGAAATAAGACCCGTCCCTATATCATTTACATAAAAGGCTTTCATGCAATTGGTCCGGACCAACTCCAGCCAGCAACAAGAAAGGAAGAAACTTATGCCCCGTGGTTATGTCGCCCTGGTATTACACGCTCATTTACCGTATGTCCGTGATACGGAAGACGAATTTTCCCTGGCCGAAAAATGGTTCCACGAAGCTGTCACCGAAACCTATATCCCCTTGATCCATGTCTGCCAGCGCCTGAATCGGGACCGGATACCCTATAAATTGACCCTCTCTTTAAGCCCCCCTTTGACTGCTATGATGGCCGATAACCTGGTCCAGGAGCATTACCGCCGTTACCTGGAACGCCTGCGGGAGCTGGCCGCCCGGGAGGTCTGGCGTACCAGGAACGATCCGCGCTTTCACCTGGTGGCCCGCATGTACCAGGACCTTTTTGAAAGCATCTACCGCACTTACCTGGCATACGGAGGCAACCTGATCAGTGCCTTCCGGGAACTCCAGGACAGCGGCAACGTGGAAATAATAACCTGCGCCGCCACCCACGGCTACCTGCCTTTAATCGGCCTGCAGCGAGAAGTAGTCCGTGCTCAGGTAGAAGTGGCAGTCAATAACCACCGCCGCCTCTTCGGCCGGCCGCCGATGGGCCTGTGGCTGCCCGAATGTGCCTATAACCCTGGAGATGACGCCATTTTAAGGGATTACGGCATTAAATACTTCTTCGTCGATGCCCACGGCCTCCTTTACGCCACACCGCGGCCCCGCTACAGCATTTTTGCCCCCGTCTACACCCCGGCAGGAGTTGCTGCCTTCGGCCGCGACCTGGAGTCTTCGGAGCAGGTGTGGAGTGCCCAGGAAGGCTACCCGGGGGACTTCGATTACCGGGAGTTTTACCGGGATATCGGCTATGACCTGGACTTTGAATATATTAAGCCCTATATCCATCCTTCCGGCCTGCGATTGGATACGGGTATGAAATACTACCGCATCACCGGTAAGTCCAACTATAAGGAGCCCTATGTACCGGAATGGGCTAGTTTCAAAGCCCACACCCACGCCGGCAACTTCCTGTTTAACAGGGAACACCAGATTAACTACCTGGCCGATTACATGGACCGGCCGCCCCTCATTGTCTGCCCCTATGACGCCGAGCTCTTCGGGCACTGGTGGTTCGAAGGACCCCAGTTCCTGGAATCGCTCTTCCGCCAGGTGGCGGGGCTCGCCCATCAACCCTTTACCTTTATCACGCCAAGCGAGTACCTGGAGCGTTTCCCCGTCAACCAGCCGGCCACGCCCTGCATGTCCAGCTGGGGGAATAACGGTTATAACGAGGTCTGGCTGGAGGGTTCCAACGACTGGATTTACCGCCATCTCCACCACGCTGCTGACGAGATGATCCGACTGTCCAACCAGCACCCGGAGGCCACGGGCCTGCTGCTGCGCGCCTTAAACCAGGCCGCCCGGGAACTCCTGGTGGCCCAGAGCAGTGACTGGGCCTTCATCATGAAAACCGGGACCATGGTAGATTACGCCGTCCAGCGGACGAAAAAACACCTGCTGAATTTCTGGGATCTCACCCGGTCAGTAAAAAATAACGACCTGGACCCTGAAAAGGTCCAGGCCCTGGAGGACGCTAATAATATCTTTCCGGATATAAACTATAGGGTTTTTGCCAGCAGATAAGGTCCTCCGGACTGTATCAGGGCAGATAACCAGCCAGGCTTAAGGGTACCAGGGCCGGCAATGCGAGTTGCAGTCGCCGCTCTACCTCCGGCCAGTTGACCAGCTGCCACCAGTCCTTAACATAATCGGCGCGCCGGTTCTGGTAGTCCAGGTAATAGGCGTGTTCCCAGACATCGAGGACCAGGATGGGAATGGCCCCCCACTGGGTCAAATCCTGGTGCTTTTCTGCCGTCAGGATTTCCAGGCGGCCCCAGGCCGGCTGCCAGGCCAGGATGGCCCAGCCGGAGCCCTCCACATCTACAGCCGCCCGGCTAAACTGTTCCTGGAAGGCAGCTTGGCTACCAAAATAGCTGTTTATTTTCTCCCGCAATAAACTCCCCGGCCCGCTCCCGCTCCAGGGAGCCATTACCGTCCAGTAGATGCTGTGCAGGATATGCCCGGACCCGTGAAAGGCCAGCTCCCGCTCCCAGTGCTTTACCAGGGCAAAGTCGCCCTTCTGCCGGGCCTCAACCAGTTTTAATTCCGCTTTGTTGAGCCCCTCAACATAGGCCAGATGGTGGCGGTCGTGGTGGAGGCGCAACTGCCTCTCGCTGATGACCGGTTCCAGGGCATCATAAGGATAAGGTAAAGGCGGCAACCGGTGCTCGCCGGGAGGCACGGGAGGAGATAACCAGAAGTTTTGTGCTTCTTCCATATTATATCCTCCCTGGAAGTTGTTTCTTTATAGCTTATGCGCCGTCCATAAAAAAGCTACTCCGCCAGCTGGAAATGGGGGCTGGCCCGGTGGGCCGCCTCTAAAGCCTCTTTAAACTCCTCTCGGGTAATCCGCCGGCTCAAAGGGCCGTAGCGATAGGCCTCGCAGGCCGGGTAATACTGGTTCATGACGTTGATATAGGCATGGGGTGAGATTTCCCGGGCGATAAACTCCATGACCTCCCCGGTTCCGGCCAGGCCCTCCGGTAGGACCAGGTGACGGATAATTAACCCTCGCCTTGCTATTCCCTCGTCATCCACCTGCAGGTCGCCCACCTGGCGCTGCATTTCTTTAATGGCTATCTTTGCCACCCGGGGATAATCCGGTACATGGGAAAGGCGTCTGCCAACCTCAGGATCGGCATACTTGAAGTCCGGCATGTAGATGTCTATGAGGCCGGCAATCTCCTCCAGGGTCGCCTTTTCTTCATAGCCGCCGCAGTTATAGACCAGAGGTAACCGCAAACCTTTTTCGGCGGCAATGGCCAGGGCGGCGATAATCTGGGGGACATAGTGGGACGGCGTTACCAGATTAATATTATGGCAGCCCCGGTCCTGCAACGATAGCATTATGCGGGCCAGCGTCTCCAGGGAAACCTTTTCGCCATGTTGACCGCGGCTGATATCGAAGTTCTGGCAAAAAACGCAGGCTAAGTTGCAGTGGCTGAAGAAAATGGTCCCGGAGCCACCTCGCCCTACCAGGGGTGGCTCCTCGCCAAAGTGGGGACCGTAGCCGCCGATTTCCACCTCCCAGCTCGCCCGGCAAAAGCCCAATTCCCCTTTTTGCCGGTTGACATGGCAATGGTGGGGACAAACAGTGCAATCTTTAAGGCGTTCCATGAGACCGGCAGCCAGGTCCTTTAGCCTGCCGCTCCTGGAGCTATCGATATACCCAGGATAATCAGTCATAAAGGTCCCCCTTGAAGTACTATTCTTTGCTTAGGGTAACCCGGGGCTTACTTTTTTAGCCCAACACACTCACCTGCCTGTGGCAGCGCTTTCAGCCATTTTACATATTCTTTTTGCTCGCTCACTATTTTGACAAGCCTTTCGTCAGCTGTCCAATATTCACAGGTTTCGCCCGTATTTTCGGTTACTATTTCCGCGACGGCCATGAAAACTGCATCATACAGCGTAGGCATATCAAAATGCTTACCGAGCTCCCAGGCCCGTCCCATCACCATATTGTCGTTCAGGTATTCGACCCCGGGAAACTGCTGGAACTCCGCCCATAAATCATCGGCATCCGGAGTGCTCAATTCTCCTCTCTTGCATTTTTGCCGCAAAACGCTTCCTACTTCGGCCCAGGCAAACGCAGGAAGGACAATTATTTTACGTTCTTATTATCCTTCGCATCAGCGCCGTGGCTTTATCGCTGTCTTCTTCCTCGACAAGCACTTTCATTAGAACGGAAGTATCCAGGCAGATATAGCTACTCATGCCTGCCCAACCTTTCCCGCAGTTCGCGGATCACTGCCACGGAATCTCCCCGGGCCTCTGTTTTCCTGGCAACCCTCGCCCTTAACCGGAGCATCCTGTCCAGGCTTTCTCTCCTGGCCTGGGATAAAATATCCACGGCATCGTATTTTCGCATCCTCTCAAACGTGTCTGCATCAACCAGATACGCGACAGGCTTTGACCGCTGAACAATGACCGCCGGAGCTTTTGTCCTGGCGATTTCTGCCAGGATCTCACGGATATTTCTCCTAACGTCTGTTACGTTTACTATATGCATTAGAATCACTCCTAAATGTGTCTTTAGGATCATTATATACTTGATGGTTAAAAATTACAAACTTGTACGGGAGGAATCGGGCAGTTTCTCCGCCACCTTCCCCGGCCCGGTATTCCCGGGGCGCGTAGCCAATGGCCCCCCTGGTGATGGCGCTGCCATTCGTCGGGGAAACCGGCCACAGCATAGGCCGCCCGGCCATGGTCAAAAATAAGCTCGCTGCCGTCCAAAGAAGTACAGGAAGCCAGCAAGCAGCTGGCCGAACGCCGCACCAATCTCTATCTGTACATTAAAGATAAATTTGATATTATGGTTTTGGGTTTGCCCCGAACTTTTCACTATGGGCCGGGTATGGGAACCAATCCCATCATTTTGCCTCAAGCCATCAGCGCCAACCTGGCGCTAAATTTCGATGTTGGTAAATAAACACTTAAAACCAGGTTTTCCGGGAGGTCCTTATTTTGGTCAGTCTTTCCATGGCAATATTGATTTTTACCGGTTCAATTCTTGCCGGTATAGTGGGGGCCCTGCTGGGGCTGGGTGGCGGGATTATCATCATCCCTGTGCTGACCCTGCTCCTCAATATTGACATCCGCTATGCCATTGGCGCCAGCATCGTCTCCGTTATCGCTACTTCCAGCGGTGCGGCGGCGGCCTATATTCGTGACCGTATTACCAATATCCGCATCGGTATGTTCCTGGAAATGGCCACTACCACCGGGGCTATTACCGGAGCTTATTTAGGCGGTCTAATTAGCCCCCACTACCTTTATATCATTTTTGCCGTTGTCCTGGGCTATTCTACCCTGGCCATGTTTAAACGGCGCAACCTTGAGCTTCCGGAAGGAGTCGTCGCCCATCCCCTGGCGAAAAAATTGAAATTAGAGGGAAGTTACTACGACCAGGTCCTGAACCGGCAGGTAGAATACACATCAACAGGGGTTTACGAGGGTTTTGGCATTATGTACGGGGCTGGCGTTATTTCCGGCCTGCTGGGTATTGGCAATGGGATCTTTAAAGTCATGGCTATGGACATGTTCATGAAATTGCCCATGAAGGTGTCTACCGCTACCAGCAATTTCATGATCGGTGTCACCGCGGCCGCCAGTGCCGGTATATATTTCGCCCGGGGTGATATCCACCCCGCCATTGCCGCTCCCGTAGCCCTGGGCGTCGTTATCGGAGCCACCCTGGGCACCCGCCTCATGGTTCGCCTGCGCAACACTACCTTAAGAAAGATCTTTGTGCCGGTATTGCTTTATATTTCCCTGCAGATGCTCTTGAAAGGCCTAAAAGGGTGAAGGTTGGTTCTTGATAAGTATTAAATTTAAGTAAGGTGAATGATATGGAAAATAACTTGCCAAAAGATACTCCTCAAGAATCCCATGCCATCGTTGTGGAAGATTTCATCAGCCAGTCTTTACGCTGGGGAGTAGTTATCAGCGCCATAATAATTGCTGTCGGTCTGGTACTTTATTTACTCACCGGCGACAGCGGCTACCCGGCCGGTTTCTTCCCCACCAGCCCCCTCCAGGTGCTCAGGGATGTGGTGCATTTTAAGTCCTTTGCCATTATTGACCTGGGGCTTTTACTGCTCATCGCCACTCCCATTTTCCGCGTCGCCGCATCGATTATCGCCTTTATCTCTGATCGCGACCGCCCTTATGTACTGATTACTACTTATGTGTTAGCTATGTTAATTTTAAGCTTGTTGTTGGGAAGGGCAGAATGACAGCGAAAACTATTGACATACTCCTCCATATTCTGGTGGTGGCCCTGGTCCTTGTCCTGCTTTACCGCGGCGTATTATCCTGGACCTGCCCGGTCGCAGCGGCCGGAACCACGGTAGCCGACCTCTTGAAAATGTTTGAACCGGCCGGCGGCAGCGCCTTTGCCGACGATAGGGTACTGCTAACAGGTAGCTGATGCTGACAATTCCGGGTTAAGCGGGGCTAGTTTTTGGGAATAAAAGGATTTCCATTGCCCGCCTGGAAAAATAATGGTATGATTTAGCCAAAGGGGGGAGCCACCATGCCAGAGGAAGCCAGAAAAGAAATAGCGGCCGGAACAGATGAGCAAGGGTTATTTCCTCGTGGTTTCGACCTGTTTGGCTATATCATCCAGCAGCTGACTAACATGGACGCTCGTTATGAAGCGCGCTTTGACCGGATTGAAACGAGGATCGATAAACTTGACACCCGGATTGATAAACTTGACAGTAAAATTGATACCCAGATAAATGCTTTGCGCCAGGAAATGCAGGAAAATGATGCCCGGTTACAGCAGGAAATTGCGATATTACGGCAGGAAATCAAGTCAGGGCAACAGGAAATACGTAGCATCCATAGATGGTCTATCGCCAGTATAGTAACTACTATTGTTGGTCTGGGGGGGGTTATCGCTTCCCTACTGGCCATCCTGGCCTGGCTACCTTAATCAATCCAGGAGTAGATACTATTGGTATAAAAAGAGAGTTCCTTATTAAATACTTTAAACAGCTAACGCCCGAACAAAAGATGAAGATGGTGCCACAACTGGGGCGGTATGCGGAGAGGCTAAAGCTGGGAATAAAGAGGGCCAGGAAAAATGGGCGACCCGATAATTAAGGTTAGCGCTATACTGGAAAAAATAGATATGCCCTACTGCCTTATTGGTGGCTATGCTGTTGCTGCCTATGGAGCACCCAGATATACCGCTGAGGTTAATTTTTTGGTATCCCGCTTAAAAGATTATTGTGGGCATCTCCAAGCTAATTTACAAGAAGAAAATCTTCCTTTCGAGTTCTCCAGGGCCGACCTGTTAGATCCAGTTATAATAAACAGCCTTTATTCCACAATCACCTCGCCCCTCGGACGCGGCCGGTTACGGTCCAGTTCCACGCGGGGGCGCATCGCCGAAGACCCGTCTGACTCTAGCAGAGTCAGGCTAAGGGGAGCAATTTTAAGGTATTAACCCAGCATATGGGCAAAACGTGCCTGGGGCGCCAGGTATTCGCGCAAGGGTCTGGGATTGGGAATCTCTTTTACCGTAAGCTCTCCATTTACGTATTCGGCCAGGGGCCACTGGCCCGTCTGGACGGCCAGGCGGGCTAGCTTCACCGTCAGGTCGCTGCGGTAGCCCCAGCCCGGTGGGCAGGGGGAAAGAACCTGAATGTATGCCGGGCCTTCCACCTGCATGGCCTTTTGCACCTTGGTCAGGTAATCCTGGGGGTAGCCGATGCTGGCTGTTGCCGCATAGGGGACACCGTGGGCCGCTACAATACGCAACATATCCTTTTTGGGCCTTTCTTCGCCCCGGCCCACGCTGCCCACCGGCGTCGTCGTGGTCCGCGCCCCTAAAGGTGTGGCCCCGCTCCGCTGTACCCCGGTATTCATGTAGGCTTCGTTGTCATAGCAGATGAAGATAAAATTGTCGCCCCGCTCCAGGGCGCCGGATAAAGCCTGGAGCCCGATGTCGACGGTACCGCCGTCGCCGGCCAGGCCCACAACTTTGACCCCTTTCTTCCCCCGGCGCCTCAAACCGGCCACCACTCCGGAAACGGCCGCCGCTGTGCTGGGGAAGGTGACATTGACGCAGGGAACTTTGAAGGCCAGCTGGGGATAAAATGTGGTTACCCCCAGCAGGCAGCTCGGTGTGGTGACGATGACCGTTTCCGGCCCCAAGACCTTCAGGGCCAGACGGACGGCGAGTATCCCGCCGCAGCCGGCGCAGGCGTAAGAACCCTGCACCAGTTCGGCATCAGGTAATTCTTTTATTTTAACCATTGGTACCTACCTCCAGGCTTTTACTTCTGCCAGCCGCCACTAACAACCTGTTCTTCACCCCTGTCCTGGCGCCGTACCGCCTCCAGGCAATGGCGGAAAATACCTGCCAGTTCCTCCTGGCTGATATCGCGGCCGCCCAGGCCGCCGATGAAGCCAGCCACCTGCGGCTGTGCCGGTAGATCAGCCAGGGCCGCCTTTACTTCCGTGGCCAGCACCCCTTCATAACCGAAAGAGCAGTCGCGGTCCAGAACGGCCACCACCCTGGCTCTGGCGAGGGCCGCCTGGAGGTCTTCCACCGGGAAAGGCCGGAAACTCCGCAGGCGCAAGAGGCCTACCGCTTCGCCCTGCCGGCGTAAACAGTCCACCACTTCCCGGGCCGTTCCGGCGGTGGCGCCCATGACGACCAGCACCACCTCAGCGTCATTACAGCAATAAGGGTCCACCAGGCCGCCGTAGCTGCGCTGGAAGTGGGCCTGAAACTCCCGGTCTACTTCTTTAATAACCTCTTTCGCTTTCAGCATGGCCTGCTGCTGGAAATACTTAAAGGCAGGATACAGGTCCGGCCCCGCGCCAATGCCAAAGACATAGGGCCGCTGCGTGTCCACGCTATACTCCGGCCGGTATGGCGGCAGGAAGCGGTCCACGGCCTCCTGGTCCGGTAAGTCCACAATTTCTTCCGTATGGGACAGGACATAGCCGTCCAGGCAGACCATAACCGGCGTCAGCACCTCCGGATGGGCCGCAATTTTATAGGCCTGCAGGCAGGTGTCCAGGGCTTCCTGGGCCGTTTCCACGTAGAGCTGGATCCAGCCCGTATCGCGGCAGGCAATGGCGTCCTGGTGATCGGCCCAGATGGTCCAGGGAGCCGCCAGGCCGCGGTTGGCCACAGCCATGACCATGGGTACGCGGCAGCCGCTGACATAATGGAGCATTTCAAACATGTAGGCCAGCCCCTGGGAAGAGGTGGCCGTAAAGACCCGCGTTCCCGTAACCGCCGCCCCGTAGCAGGCCGCCAGGGCGGCATGTTCGGATTCTACCCTTATATAGTCCGCTTCCATGGAACCGCCGGCTATGTATTCTGCTATTTTCTCCACAATGGTCGACTGGGGAGTAATGGGATAGGCGGCCACCACTTCCGTCCGGGCGAGCTTCACGGCCGCCGCTACCGCCTCGTTACCGTTGAGATACGCGCGCATCGTTACTACCTTCTTCCACCAGGGCCAGGGCTTCCCGCGGGCACTCGGCCACACAGATGCCACAACCCTTGCAAAAATCTAGATTAAGGCTAACTATCCTTTCGCCCCTGGTAAAGCAGCCTTCCGGGCAAAAGAGCCAGCAGGTGAGGCAATTATTACAGCGTTCGGGATTTAGAACCGGCCGCACCAATCGCCAGGAACCGGTAGTCGTACTCAATAAGGGTGTTGCCAGGTTGGGCCCCTTCCTTAAATCACCTTCAGTCAGCACTCACTAACGCCTCCCTCTTAACCCGGCTGCCACTGGCTATTGCCTCCTTACCGCCGAGAACCTTTGCCAGGTCATAGGCCTGCCGGGCCACGGCAATGTTTTGGGCAGCCAGCCCTTGTGGCAGGACGGCAGCGATGGCTTTTTCTACCGCCTCCAGGGAGAGGAGGCCGGTCGCCCCGGCCAGGGCTGCCACCATGGTTGTATTGACTATTGGAACGCCCAGGACCTCCCGGGCCAGGCGGGTGGCGTCAAGGTAATAGACCCGGGCGCGGTCCAACGCCCGTACAGCCGCCTTCTCCCGGTCGGCATTGATGAGGACCGTCCCCCCGGTTGCCAGACCGGCAAAAACATCAGTGCTCTCCAGCAAGGTGGCATCCAGTACCACCACATAATCAGGGTTATAGATCTGGCTGCGGTCGCGAATAGGCCGGTCATCCAGGCGGGTAAAGGCCGTCACCGGCGCTCCCCGCCGTTCCGTGCCAAAGGAAGGAAAAGACTGGGCATACCAGTCCCCATAGACGGCTGCCGCCAGGCCAAAGATGCGCGCCGCAGTAACGGCGCCCTGGCCGCCACGACCATGCCAGCGAATCTGTAACATTTTTCTACCCCCTACCTTTATATTCTACCACCAGGTAATATCAGTAGCAAGTAATATTTGTCAATAAAAAAGACCACCTTGGTCAGGTGGCCCTTACTCCCAATCCTTCTCCCGGGCGATTAATTCCCTTAAGCGCTGCTCATAAAAACCGGCCAGCTCTTCAGCCATCTCCTGGGAAAAAGCTTCGCTGTAAATGCGGTAATGGGGTGTTTCCCCGTCGGGGAATACCAGGGACCAGCCATCTTTATGGCGTATCTGGACTCCGTCCAGCAGTTCCACCCTTTCGGCCGGTTCCTCGCTGATCAAGGTCCGCATAACCCGGCCCTTGGCTTCCCATGGGCAGGGTACGGTCCGGGTGACGGTATGGATGGCGGGCAGGCCGGCCACCGCTTCAGCCAGGCTCTCATCCCGCCGGGCCAGCCAGTCCAGGATATAAAGGAGGGCTCCCAGGGCATCCAGTTGCAGGTGCTGCTGCGCCAGGGCGGCTTCTCCATCCACCCGGGCCATGGCTTCCTGGTGGATACCGGGATGGCTCTTCACCCGCTCTATCATTCCCCCCATGTACCCGGCCACCAGTTCCGCTGCCCTGGAAGCTGTCACCGGCAGGACCAGTATTGCCCCCCGGTTTGCCTCCAGGTAGACCCGGGCCAGAAGGGCCTGCTGCTGGGAGGGTGTTAACCGGCGGCCCTCGCCGGTAAAAAGGATTAATTCCTCACCATTCTGGTCAATGGCTGCTCCCAGGACTGCTCCATAGCGCTCGATTTCTGAAGCGAAAAAGGGTATATCCTCCTGTATGGCCCCCCAGCTCTTGGCAGGATCGAAATCCAGCCGGACCACTTCGGCCCCGGCCCGCTGTAAAACTTCACTGGCCAGGGCGGCTATTTCTCCCTGGCACCCCAGGGCTATCCGTACCGGCCTACTTTTTATCCCTTCGTCCCCCAGGGTCGACAATAACCAATCACGGTAAGTTTCCTTCAGGGCCGGGAAATAGGTAGTGGCCTGTACCTCTTTCACCTGGCGGCCGTCTTCCCGCCAGTACAAGTTTTCAATTTTACGCACCGCTCCGGGGGCTAAATCGTGACCGCGCTCATTGACCAGGTGCAACCAGATCTTATCCCGGTTGGTAGCATCCTGTTTAAGATGACAGCCACCGGCCAGCCTTAAAGTACGGACGGCAAAACGATGGACCGGGGTTGGTAACCGGCCCAGGTCGGCCACCTTGACCCCAGCAGCCATCAGGCCGGCGGCCATAGCCTTGAAAAGCATTTCCCCGGCTCCGCCGGCAAAGGTGCTCAGGCCCACCAGGGCTCCCGGTTTAAAACTGGCACCATAGGCCAGCCCCATGCGGGTAACCTGGAAAGGAGTTAAATCTCCTTTTAAATAGCCCGGTGCCTGGCTGCCAACAAAGAGGGGCCGGCCCGTTCCCTGGCCCCAGATGAGGCTTTCATGCACCACCGTCTCCCGGCTTAAAATTTTCTCAGGCCAGATCTTTACCTCCGGCCGCACCTCGGCTCCGGTGTCTACCCGGCTGCCGTCGCCGATAACCGCGCCTTCATAAATCCGCACCTGCCGCTGCAGGCTGGCCCGGCTGCAGACCACTGCCCCCCTTAAGCCTGCCCCTTGCCCGACATACACATTATCCCATAGGGTCGACCGCTTGACGCTGGCCCCTTCTTCCACCCGGGTGTATGGCCCCAGGACGGTAAAAGGCCCGACCGCAGCCCCGGGGCCGATACGGCAATAGCTGCCTATCAGAACCGGACCTTCAATCCTGGCCGTGGGATCAATCTCCACCTCTGCGCCGGCCACCACACCCTTACCCCGGTCTTCACCCACCACCCGGACTTTAACTTTACCGCTCAAGATATCCTCCTGGGCCTGCCTGTATTGCGTCAAATTACCAATATCGCACCAGTAGCCGGAGAGGGTCACCCCAAAAAGGGGCCGTTTTTCCTTTAGCAGCCGGGGGAAAAGATCTTTGCTGAAATCAAAGGATTGCCCCTCCGGCACCAGTTCCAGGACCTCAGGCTCCAGGATATAGATCCCGGTATTGACCCGGTCGCTGAAAACCTCGCCCCAGCTGGGCTTTTCCAGGAAGGAGCGGATACTGCCGTCCGGATTGGTAATCACCACCCCGTACTCCAGGGGGTTGTCAACTGTCGCCAGCACCAGGGTGGCCAGGGCGCCGCTTTCCTTGTGCCGGGCAATAGCGGGCCGCAGGTCAAAATCCGTCAGGGCGTCACCGCTTACCACCACAAAGGTTTCATCTAAAAAGGAAGCCGCGTTTTTAACGCTGCCGGCGGTACCCAGGGGCTTATCCTCTACAAAATAATGAAGGTGCAGGCCAAAGTCACTACCGTCACCGAAGTATTCCTGGATCAATGCCGGCAGGTACTGCAGGGTCACCCCTACTTCTTTGATACCCAGGTCACGTAACAGGTCTAGGCAGTATTCCATTACCGGCCGGTTGGCCACCGGCACCAGGGGTTTGGGCCGCTTGCAGGTCAGGGGCCTGAGCCTCGACCCCTCCCCGCCGGCCATGATAATCGCTTTCATATCTAACCTCCTGCAAGATCCAGATTAGCACTTTTTAGCATTTTACCCCTTCTCCCCGTAAAAAATTCCCGGCAGCCTTTTTCCAGATGTGCTATTGCAAAGCTGGTAAGCTCTTATACCGCAGACAGTGCCCGTAACAAAAAGGTCGCCCCCACGGGCGACCCTCGCTTTATACCTCTACTTTATGCCCTTATAACACTTCTATTTCATACACCACATCATCCAGCAGGTATACCTGCACCTGCCGGCCTTTTTTCAGGTTGCTTGCGGATACAGAGCTCCCAGCCTCATGTACATATACATACTCAGCGACATCATAGGATTCCTGGCGCCAGGGACTGCTGGCCGGTTGCAGGGTAAGACCGTCTTCGTGTAAGAGATAGACATCTACGTCGGCGACCAGGGTGCCGGCTACCTCCTGCATCACTTTGAAAGTATAACCGCCCTTAACGTTCTCCACCACTTCTACACGATCACCCACAGCAAGTCTGCTCAGGCTGTCATACTTTTTGCTGCCGGCAATGACTTCGCTTCCCTCGCGGAACTCCAGGGTAGCGGTAGTGCCGTCGAAACAGGTCAGGGCAACGGTGCGGGTATAGGTGTTAACTGCCGTGACCTTCCCACGCTGCGGTTGCAAGACCTCCACCTTTTTCAAGTCCTCGCCCATGTAGGTGGCCCTGACCGTATCGCCCTCGCGAACGTCTTCTACATCCGGGTAATCAACACCCGGTACCACCAGCTCTACCCCATCGCGGATATAGAGCTTGTAAGTGTCGCCGTCTTCATCCTCAGCATCAATACGATCCCAGTATTCCCGGATATCTTCAACGCGCAGGATTAATTCTGTGCGCAGCTTTATATCGGTAACGGTGTCGCCGTCCAGGGTAATCTCGACAAAATCACCGCGCCTGATTTCATCCAGCTCGTCACGGTCATCCCTGCTCTCCACATCGACGTTTTTAGCAAGAACATAGGTTTCCCGTTGGCCGGCCTCATCCTGGAGCACCAGGAGCAGGCCGGTATCATCCAGGGAAACAACCGTACCGGCCCGGGAATTGTCCACTTCTAAAAAGATTATTTCCTGATCGAGCAATCGGATAGTGGCCTGCATGTCCTTTTTAACAGCGCTTAAAGTCCCGTCTTCGCCGTCGATAACTATGCGGGCATTGTCTTTTACTTTATACGCCTGGAGGGTATTTTTTTCATCCATCAGGGTCAATATCCTGTTACCAGTGTCTATACCCACCACGGTACCGGTAAGCCTATCCTCAATCCGGCGACCTTTAATCTCCAGCCCGGTTATAACTCCCTTCTCCACCCGGGCCTGTACCTGGTCGCCACTGACTACTTCCGCCAGGACGGCTCTGGCATCATCAGCGACCCAAAAAGCCCTAGGCTGACCCTCCACCTGCAAGGTCAGGACGCCGTCGGCAGGTGCAACTGTTATCACTGTCCCGGTAACATCCAGGAGCGAGTATACCTCCAGTACTTCAATGGTTGTAACAGCGTAGTTTTCTACCGTCAGCCGTACCCGGTCACCCTGGTGAATGTCCTTCACCGCCGGGAAACGCTGTCCCTCCATGACCACATTTACCTCATCCGCCAGGCGATAGGAGACAAGGCTGCCGCTGTCGGCCTGCAGGGTAATCAGCTTGGCATCCGGGTCCAGGTCGTAGACGATGCCTTCATTAATGTCTCTCTGCTGGCGGGAAATTACCGTAATGCTCGTCACGTAATTGGCCGCATCCAGGATAATCTCCACCTCGTCACCAGGCTGGAGGGCCGCCACTCCCCCGCCGCCGGCCCCACTCACCGGGATATCGCCGTCAGCAGGCAGATAAAAGGTGCGGTATTCACCACCGGCCACTTCCACCACTAAAGCCCGCATTTCCTGGTAGACCTTGCGGATGCTCCCGTTCACCACGGCGCCGACCGGTTCGGCGGGCAGTTTTTCCAGGTATTTTACCCTATCACCGTCGGTTACCAGGGAAACCTTGTCCAGGCGCTGCAAGGCCAGGAGGGAAATGGGCCCACTCTCATCGTAGGCCGGTAAATCATAGGTAACCTGGAAGGTGCGCGTTTTCCCGTCAGAGGTGCTAATGGTCAGCTGGTTCAAACTTACTTCCAGCACCCTGCCTTTAATAAGCCCGCCAGAATCCGGCAGCATATCCTGCGCCCGCCCCAGAAATGTCGCCATTTCCGCCCTGGTCACGGCCGCGTCGGGGCGGAAGGTGTTATCCGGATAACCGCTCACCAGTTTACTGGCTTGCGCTACCTGCACATAGCCGGTGGCCCAAGACGGAATCAAGTAGCTGTCCGTAAAAGCAGGGAGCTCGTAGCTATTTATGGCTTCCTCTTCCTTGCCAATCATGCGTACCAGCAACCTGGTCACCCAGGCCCGGGTGGCGGCAGCCTCGGGATAGAAGTCTTCGTAGCTTTTAAGCAGGCCCAGGTCCAGGGCCCGGGCTACATCCTGCCTGGCCCAGTCTGGAACTACAAAGGGGACCGTGGCCGCAGAGCTGGCATTACCCCCCATGCACCGGATGGCCATAAGCACTGCCTCCAACTCGGTGACAGCCTGGTCTGGCCGGAAAGTACCGTCCGTATAACCGCCGACTATCCCCATGGCATTCATCCTGCTAATATACCTTGCCGCCCAGTGGGCGTCGGTAACGTCCAGAAAGCTGGTAGCCGCCAGGGCCGGGTGGCTGAGCGAAATAATTATCAGGAACAAACTAAAAGTAACGAAAAAACGTCGAACCCCGTGACGTTTTTGCATTATGGCAGGCCCCTCTCCCTGGTAAATTCTGCTTAGGTGTATTTCGACATCCTCTTTGCAATTCCTCCCTCCTGATGAGGCCGGTAAAACAAAACAGGAATGCTTACCGGAGCTTTTTACAGATCTGGCATATAAAAAAAGGAGCAGGGCAGGTTTAACTCAAGGGCCGGCCGCGTCGTATCCCCTGCCCCGCCCCGAATGTCATTAAAGCCCGTGATTCTCTATGGAGCGCCCGGCTACCAGTCTAAAAGAATAGTATTTACTGATTTGCCTGTAGGGACCGTACCAGGGCGGCAGCGGCTTCGGCCCTGGTCACAGTATGCTCCGGTTCGAAGGTAGAGCCATTGGCCTTCAGTATACCTAAGCCCCACGCCAGGGCCACATAGCCCAGGGAACCGGGTCTTAAGGACGCAGCATCGCTGTAAGGAACCTTATAGATCCCCTCCACCCGGGCGGCGCGCTCCAGGTTTAAAAAGCGGATCAAGAACTTCGCCAGAAGTTCCCGGCTGACGGTAGCTCCGGCCTGCAGGTCTTCCTGCAGCCACTTCTCATCCCGGGCCCGCTTCAGAATCTCCTCATCCTTCATGTCTTTATATCCCCAGACGCCGTTCCTGGCCATAAACATCGCCCGCAGCATAGAAACAACAGTGATGTTTTCATCAGGACGGAAAGCGTCGCCGTATTCCCCGAAAAGCCCGGCCTGGCCCAGAAGGTTGATTTCCTTTTCGGCAAAATTGCCCGCTATATCGTTAAAACGGTAGGGCCGGGGTTGCTGGGCAATAGGTTTGCCCTCCCAGTCAAGGAATTGACCGGTCCTGGCATCCATCATATCCGAGGCGGCACTGCTGGAATCACCCAGGGGCTGGTAGACCAAACGTATCTCACCCTGGCTCGGACCGCCCGGGCTGTAGATGCGGGTATAGCTCAGGGTCAGGGGGCGGTTTTTCAGGAAGGTTTCTACTGCCTGCTGCCTATCGATGATTTTCGCGGCCGCCGGAAAATCAAAATTGCCCCAGTTAAGGTTGTAGTTGGTGATGCGCCCGGCCACCGCGTCCACCGTCACGTTGATGCCGTTGCCGGGGAAGGGGATGCCGTTGACCAGGCGGCGGTAGTAAAAGTACTGGACTGCCGGGTTCTTGCCGTCCTCCATGATTACCGGCTCCCACACGGGTCGGCTGCTATAATCCAGCTGTACTTCCTTGAAGCGTTGCGGTTGTACCTTTTGCAGGAAGTCCTCGACCAGGCGCTGCGCTGCTTTGCGGTCCAGTTTGCCGTCCCTGTCATTGCCGGAGGGGGCAGAGGGCAGGTCAAATCCCAGCAGTTCGCCATTGCTGGCATTGACCCTGGCGCTCATATAACCGGGTTTTCCCGGCTCGGGTTTATCGCTGCTCCAGCTCAGATTCCAGCTGCGGATTTCCGGGTCCTGCCAGTCGGCGTAGAGGTTGGCGCTGCGTAAGGTAAGGCCGGCCGGGATATCCACCCACTTCTTAACGGCGGCAATAGCTTCTTCCTGGCTGATCAATTTGGCCGTTTTTTCGATTTCCTTCATTTCTTCAGGGCTTAAGGGTTTGGACTGGATGCCATCCTGTAAAGCCGCGGCCTTACGGGCCATCTCCAGAGAAGCATCTCCCATCCCCCCGGCGCCGCCTTTATCAAACCACCCGCCGTTTCCCAAATCTAGTGGTTTGCCGCTCAGGGCATCAATCAACCCCCGGGAAGGATGGCTGAGCCGGTAAACTAGCAGCACCGGGCGTTTCTCCCCGGCGGCCAGGGGCTTGACAGGGGGTTGCAGGTAATACTGCAGTTCCAGCATGCCGGTGCTGGCAAATACCTGCCGCGCCCTTTCCGGAGAAATGGCTTTTGTAGCCGCAGGGAAATCGGCTTTCGTCCAGCTGAGGTTGTAGTTCGTTACCTGACCGTTATCGCCGCGGACGGTTATGGTCACGCCATTGGCCGGGAAGGGAATGCCATTGACTACCCGCTGCCAGCGGAAGGTATAGGTAACCGGTCCATAACCGGTTAAGGAAAGGGGCGAATTCTCATCGGGCAGCGGTTGCAGTTCCTGGATATGCCTGGCAGCCAGGCGGTTTAACAGTTCAACCGCCACCTGGCGGGCCTCGGCGGCGGAAATAGCCGGCAGCCGCAGGCCCGGTTCGGACCGTTTTTCCGGTTTCCAGGTATTCATATTTAAGATTTCACCTGTCCTGGCATCCACATCGGCGTTAAAACTGCCACCCGGCTCGCCGGGAGCATTCCAGTGCAGGGACCAGGTCTGGCGGTTATCGTAGCTGTTGTAACTAGAGGTAAAAATGTTATACTCTTTAGGAATATTAAAGTTGTCTTTAACCGTGCGAATAGCCTCTTCCAGAGAAACAGCTGGTGTATCCCTCGCCACGGCTATGGCGGGAAAGAAGGACACCAGCAACAGGACCACCAGGCCCCAGGCCAGCAAGCGTTGCCAAATTGTTACCACCTGCTCTTCCTCCTTTAGCTCCTTCTTGGTATACGTCTTAGGGTTAAATTTATACGTCCCTTTAGGTCATAGGCATTTCCCCCTTCCCCGGTTTCCCTCCCCCGGTGATTCCGTCCTTCCTGATTATATAGACGTAGGGCAAGGGAAAAAGTTCCCATTTGCAGGACTTTACCCTTCCCCCCTACCCCGGCGCTGGTTCACAAGGGCGGCCCGGCGCTGGGGCAGGTCATAGCGACCTACCAGGGGTAACGGCTGTTCCCGGGGCGGTTCTGCCGCCGTAGAGGGTGTAAAGCGCCAGAAGCGGGCGACCACTGAAGGCCGCTCTGGCCAGGAGGTGCGCCGGTACTGGCTGTAAACCTCCTGGTAAACATCGACCGTCCGGCGGGCAATATTTTCCCAATCATAAACATCCTTTACCAGGCGATGACCGTTGGTTCTCAATCTCTCCGCCAGGGCGTCATCCCTTAAAACTGCCAGAATGTTATCGGCCAGGGAAACGGCATTGCCTGGGAAGGCGCGCATACCGTCAACGCCATGGGTGATGATCTCCGTTAGGCCCCCCGTCTCGCTGGCCACCACCGGTGTCCCGGCCGCCATGGCCTCCAAAGCCACAATGCCAAAGGGCTCATAGAGGCTGGGAAACACCGCCACCCTGGCGGCCCGGTAGAGCTGGTTACGGGTATGATCGTCAATGTAGCCGGCAAAATAAACCTTGTGGCTGATGCCGAGCTCCCGGGCCCGGTTCTGGAGTTGGCCTTCCATGGGCCCCTGGCCGGCCACTACCAGCTTGGCCTCCGGGCAGGCGGATAAGATCTTGGGCATAGCTTCCAGGAGGACCTGGACCCCCTTTTCGATTACCAGGCGGCCCACGAAGAAGATAATCTTTTCATGGGGGGCGGCATAACGCTGCCGCACCGTTGGGTCAACGGCCCCGGTCCGGAAATTCTGGCTGTAAACCCCGTTGGGGATAATAGTAATTTTATCGGCCGGCAGCTGGAATAATCCCTGGACTTCCTGGCGCATATGCTGGCTGCAGACGATTACCCGCCAGGCCTCGTAGGTCAGCCACCATTCAACGCTGTTAATGTAGCGCTGCATGTCATTATATAAGCCGCGATTCCGACCGGCTTCGGTAGCATGAATAGTGGCAATGAGGGGCAAGCGGTGGGCGTGTTTTAAAGCCCGGCCGGTAAAGGCCACCAGCCAGTCATGGGCATGGATAATCTGGAAAGGACCGTATTTGCGCATGATGATCATAGCTTCTTCCAGGAAGCGGGCATTGAGCTGCAGCACCCAGATGAGAAAATCGGGGGCATGAACGGGGTAGGCTTCCACCCGGTGGACGGTTAAGCCGTTCTCCCGGCTTTCAGTAGCCTGCCCCGGGCGGCCGATAGTAAGTACATGTACATCATGGCGCAATCGCGCCAAGGAAATAGCCAGGTCCTCAACATGCCGGGCCAGGCCACCGACACTCTGGGGCGGATATTCCCAGGAAAGCATCAGGATACGCATTAATCTATCACCTTCATTAAATTTCTACCTTGAATTTATTTTGGCAGTCTCGACCAATCTTATACCGCATAATTTACCTTGGATAGATAAAACCTAGTAGCAAGTTGATGATTTGGAGGTTCCAGTATGCCCGAATTACGCCAGGACCCAGTTAGCGAGCGCTGGGTAATAATTGCCACCGAACGCGCCAAACGTCCTTCGGACTTCAAGCCTCTTCATAAAGAAAAGAAGGGTAACGCCAGCTGCCCTTTCTGTCCCGGCCACGAAAAGGAAACACCGCCGGAGGTGCTGGCCTTTCGTGACGCCAATACTGAACCCGATACCCCAGGCTGGCAGGTACGGGTGGTGCCCAACAAGTTTGCCGCCCTGGTGGCCGACGGGGAAGTATCCAGCGAAAGTAAAGGGATGTACCGGACTATGTCCGCTACCGGTGTGCATGAGGTTATCATCGAGGGTCCCGATCATGATACCTTATTCGCCGATCTGGCACCCGAGCATGCCGTCCAGGTTCTCAAGGCCTGGCGACAGCGTTACCTGCAGCTTAAGCAGGACAAAAGGCTGCAATACATCCAGCTCTTTAAAAACCACGGCCCTACCGCCGGGGCTTCTCTGGAACACCCCCACAGTCAGCTTATTGCCACCCCCCTGGTGCCGGCAGCCGTTAACGAGGAACTGGCCAGGCTCAAGGCTTACCGCCAGGAGAAGAAAAGCTGCCTCTTTTGCGATTTAATAGAAGCGGAACTGGCAACAGGCACCAGGGTCGTTGCCTTTAATGAAGAGTTCCTGGCTTTCTGCCCCTTTGCCTCGCGTTTTCCCATGGAAACGTGGATTATTCCCCGGCGGCACCAGGCAAACTTCGGTGAATGTGAGGACGGCCAGCTAAAACAACTGGCCGCCATCCTGCAGGAAACCCTGAGCCGGTTGCAAAAAGCCGCCAACGACCCTCCCTTTAACCTGGTCCTGCATACCGCGCCCCTCCGCCAGGAAGGAGATACCTACCACTGGCATTTTGAGCTCCTGCCCCGGCTGACGATCATCGCCGGCTTTGAGTGGGGGACGGATATGTACATCAATCCCACACCGCCGGAAATCGCGGCCCAGTCGCTGAGTGAAGTAAACATAAACGCCGAGGAGGAAGGTTAATGCCTGAACCCTTAAAAATCCTGTTTGTCTCGCCTGAAGTAGCCCCCCTGGCCAAGACCGGGGGCCTGGCCGACGTGGCCGGCAGCCTTCCCAAAGCCCTGGCCGCCCGGGGACATGAAGTGCGGGTGGCTATGCCCCGTTACCGCCAGGTAAAGAATGTCGATTACCTCACCGACCTGCCCGTGGAAATGGATGGCAGCTTGGAGACGGCCATTATCCGCCGGGCGCAGCTGGCAGGGGATCCACCCGTGCCGGTCTATCTCATTGATAATTACAAGTTTTTCTGGCGGGACGGTATGTACTGCTATGCCGACGACGCGGCCCGTTTTAATTTTTTCTGCAAGGCCGTCCTGTCCATGCTGCCCTGGTTGGAGTTCCAGCCGGATATTATCCATTGCAATGACTGGCAGACGGGCCCCATCCCCCTTTTCCTCAAAGTCAAGCACGAGGATAACCCCTTTTACCGGCAAACGGCAACCATCTACACCATCCACAACCTCCAGTACCAGGGGACCTTCCCCCGCCAAACCTTGAAGATTATGGCCCTGGGTGAAGAATTTTTTACCCCCGAGCGCCTGGAGTTTTACGGCCAGGTCAGTTTCATGAAGGCCGGGATCCTGTACGCTGATTTAATCAACACCGTCAGCAAGAAATACGCCCTGGAAATCCAGACCCCCGAATACGGGGAGCGCCTGGACGGCCTGTTAAGGAAACGCGCCGCAGATCTACGGGGAATTTTGAACGGCATTGACTACCAGGAGTTCAACCCGGCCACTGACCGGCGCCTGGCCGTCAATTACGACGCCGAGCACCTTGAAAAGAAAAAAGAAAACAAGGCGGCCCTGCAAAGGGAAATGGAACTGCCGGTCAAGGATGTACCCCTCCTGGGCCTCATTTCCCGCCTGGTTAATCAAAAAGGGCTGGATCTGCTGGCCGCCATTCTCGACCCTCTGCTGCAGCAGGACCTGCAGTTCGTCCTCCTGGGTAGCGGCGAGGATTATTACCAGCAGCTTTTCTCCCGTTACAAGGTCAAATACCGGGATAAAATGGCCGTCAAAATCGGCTTTGACCCGGTACTCGCCCAGCGGATTTATGCCGGCTGCGATATCTTCCTCATGCCCTCACGCTTTGAACCCTGCGGCCTGGGCCAGATGATCAGCCTGCGCTACGGCACCGTACCGGTGGTCCGGGCCACGGGCGGCCTGGAGGATACCATCAAGGACTTCCACCAGTACCCGGGAAGCGGCAATGGCTTTTCCTTCCGCGATTACCAGCCCCAGGCCCTCCTGGATACCATTAATCGCGCCCTCCACGTTTACCGGAACGAGCCGGAGGAGTGGCGTAATCTGGTCCGGCGGGGCATGGCCGCCGACTTTTCCTGGAACGCCTCGGCCGGTCAATACGAAGATATGTACCGGGAAGCCCTCCAGAAGAGGATGGCTACCCAGGTTAAAGTGGGGTAAGGAGAACTATTACCGGCGCTTACGTTGCAAACGCCGGGGAAATATCAGCTCCGCCTGCCCGGGATCAGTTCCCGGGCAGATATTTTTCCCGCACTTTTTCCCCCTCCCTGCATAAGATCATCATGGAACCCGTTTGGGGTTGCAAGGCCGTGACCCCGGTGGGCAACGGCGTCCAGAGGAAGGGTTTCAATTTAAGGGCGTTTTTAACAGCCTGCTGGGGAGGGATTTATTTATGTGTGGAATCACCGGCTGGGTGGACTGGGAGGTGGATCTGACCCGGCAACAGTCTGTCCTGGAGGCCATGACGGCCACCCTGGCCTGCCGCGGGCCGGATGCCTCCGGGGTATGGCTTTCCTCCCGGGCGGCCCTGGGCCACCGCCGCCTGATTGTCGTTGATCCTGCCGGCGGCGGCCAGCCCATGGTACGCCGCCGCGGCAGCCAAACCTTTGTCATATCCTATAACGGTGAACTCTACAACACACCCGACCTGCACCGGGAGCTGGAAGCGCGGGGCTATACCTTCCAGGGGCACTCAGATACGGAAGCGCTGCTGACGGCCTATATGGAATGGGGGCCGGCCTGCGTCGAGCGTTTCAATGGCATCTTTGCCTTTGCCATCTGGGATGATTCCAGGCAATGCCTGTTCCTGGCCCGGGACCGCCTGGGCGTCAAACCCCTCTTTTATACGCAAAGGGGCAGTGCCTTCCTCTTCGGTTCGGAATTGAAAGCCCTGCTGGCGCACCCGGCGGTGGAAGCGGAGGTGGACGCCGAAGGGCTGGCCGAAGTCTTTGTCCTGGGGCCGGCCCGGACGCCGGGACACGGAGTATTTCGCAACATAGCTGAATTGAAACCCGGCTGCTACCTGATATATGACCGCCAGGGCATCCACCAGCACCAGTACTGGCGCCTGGTAAGCCGTCCCCACCCGGATGACCTGGAGACAACTACTGCTAAGGTCCGCGAGCTTTTACAGGATACGGTGGAGCGGCAGCTGGTAGCCGACGTGCCCGTCTGCACCCTGCTCTCCGGGGGGCTGGATTCCAGCGCTGTTACCGCCTTTGCCGCCCGGGCCTTTCAGGAGCGGGGGCTGGGGCCCATCCATACCTGGTCGGTAGACTACGTCGACAATGACCGTTATTTCCGGCCCAGCCATTTCCAGCCCCATAGCGACGCCCCTTGGGTGGATTTGGTTTCCCGCCACCTGGGTACCAGGCACCACTACGTCTTTATCGACACCCCCGAACTGGTAGCCTCCCTGACTGCGGCCATGCGCGCCCGGGACCTGCCGGGGATGGCTGATGTGGATTCTTCCCTGTATCTCTTCAGCCGGGAAATTAAAAAAGAAGCCACTGTCGCCCTGTCCGGCGAGGCTGCCGACGAGGTCTTCGGCGGTTACCCCTGGTTCAGGAGCGAAAAGGCCATGGCCATGGCTACTTTCCCCTGGACGCGGGCCGGCCAGGAGAGGATACGCCTCCTTTCCTCCGAACTTAAAGCAATGGTCCGGCCGGAGGAATACGTGGCCAGGCGCTACCATGAGGCCCTGAAGGAAGTACCCCGCCTGCTGGGAGAGGACCCCCGGAGCGCCCGGTTGCGGGAATTTTCTTACCTTACCCTGACCCGTTTTATGCCGGTACTCCTGGACCGCAAGGACCGCATGAGCATGGCCGCGGGCCTGGAAGTCCGGGTGCCCTACTGCGACCACCGCCTGGTAGAGTATGTCTGGAACATCCCCTGGGAGATGAAATTCCAGGGCCAGATGGAAAAGGGAATCTTACGCCGGGCTTTACGCGGGATACTGCCGGAGGAGGTCCTGCAGCGGCGCAAGAGCCCCTACCCCAAGACCTACAACCCGGCTTACCTGGAGGCCGTCCGCACCTGGATGCTAAAGATTTTGAACGACCCCGGTTCGCCCCTGCTGCCCTTTATCGACGTGCCGGCCGTCCGTGCCCTGGCGGAGAAGGAAGAGCCCTTCGACCTGCCCTGGTTCGGCCAGCTCATGAGCGCCCCCCAGCTTTTCGCTTATCTTGCCCAGGTCGACACCTGGCTGCGGGAATACCGGGTGGCGGTGCGTTAGCGGAAAAAATAAAGCCAGAGGCCCAGGAGCAATCTCCGGGGTCTCTGGCTGCTGTGGGATGATAAAATAGCTAGCTATTGCGCCGCCCGTCAAGCAAGTTTATCAGTCTTAGCCAATTGTATAGATACACCGGCAGGATAAAGCGCTGGCGCACGTGCTCCCGTCCGGCCGCGCCCAAACGCCTTCCAAGGGCGGGGTTGAGCAGCAGGCGTTCGACCTGTTTGGCCATTTCTTCCGCCGTCCGGGCAGTCAGTCCTGTTTCGCCGTCCAGTACTTGGTGGGCCAGGCCGCCGGTAGGGGTGGCTACCAGGGGTTTGCCTTTCCAGAGGGCCTCGGTGGCAGTTAAACCAAAACCCTCACGCAGCGACTTTTGCACTATCACATCGGCGCGCCGCTGTAAGACGTTTATTTCCAGGTTAGCGTCGGGGTCCAAGGAAAGTACGGTAATGTCCGGGTCGCCCTTAACCGATGCCCGCACCTCGTCCAGGACTGCAGCACCCTCCGGGTCGTCATCGGCGCTACCTCCGGCCAGGATCAGGCGGCAGGCCATATTTTCCCTTACCAGTTTAAAAGCCTCGATTACACCGGTAGGATCCTTGAGCCGGTCGAAACGGGATACCTGGAGGATTATTGGCGGGCCTGCCGGGTCTATGCCCAGCTTCTCGAGCACCGCCCCGTATTCAGCGGGAGATACATCCCTGTTTTTGTCAGATAGAGGGTCGATAGCCGGGGGCATGAAGTACTGGAGTACCGGCAGGTCGCGGGCGTATTCCGGCAGGTGAAATACGGCTGCATCGCAGGTGGCAATCATGGGTGCCAGAAAATACCAGACCGGTGGTACGGCATAACGCGGGTCAACGTGACAGTACCAGAGCCACCGGCCGCTGTTCTCAGCGCGGAAGGTAGTCAGTCCCAGGGGCTGCTGGTCATGGATTACCACCAGGTCGGCCTCTCCCGTCACAAGGTCTTTGTTTTTTTGTGCTGTGGCGAGATAACTCTCCAGCATCTCACCGGTGACATTCACCTGCTGGCCATGCATGCCATTATGAAATTGCTTGGTAGTATTGAAAAATTCCGGGCTACCGCTAAGCACCTTCCAACTGACGGTCAGCCCTGCCTCCTCCATCAGAGGCACCAGTGAGCTTAAAATTTCTGCCACCCCACCACCGATGATGGTAGAGTTGATATGCCAGACACTGTAGCCCTGTAAATTTTCTCCCAGGGACCGGATTTCGTCAATAAGGGCGCTTCCGGTTACGCTTTCATAATCTTTAAGGCTCACACGGCGAAGCATTTGGGACTTCCTTCCTTTATCTGTATTAAAACGATAAAAAGAGCGGTCTATTCGTCACCGGCTAGTAAAGCAACTGGAAAACTACGTAACGTGTCGGCAAGGGTAAGAACTCTTCCTTTAGTCGAAGAGGTGGCTAACATAACCTCTCCTGTCAAAATATTATGCCAGTTGCTTGGAGCTGGTTCAGGTAAAACAATGGCTGTTTCTTGCCATACGGTTTCCCCAGGGAGGAAGCCAACGGCTGGCGGCATACCATCTGTTGGTATTACCTGGCCCGCCAGCAGCCGCGCCAGCAGGCGAGGTACAATCACCAGAGCCCACTTCCCGCCGAAATGACGGGCGAAGGCGCAGACGTGTCTCGACCTGGACCCGGTGACTGCCACGGGGATATACTCACCGGTGACAAACATTTCCCGGTGATCGCGACGGAAGTGGAGGGATTTATAAGTCAGGTAGAGCTTTACCCGGCCATCCTGCCAGTGGGTAAGGAGGTTTGTTACTAAAGCCTGTTGACCTTTTGTCTCTTCTTCTTTGAGCCTTTTTAAAAGCCTGGCCCGGGTTTTAAAGTCAACCGGACGCCGGTTGTCGGGATCAACAAGGCTGAAATTCCATAGCTCTGTTCCCTGATAAAAATCAGGCACCCCCGGGCTGGTTATTTTGAGCAGTACCTGGGCTAACGAGTTCCAGGCACCATAAAAAGCAACGACTTTTTGGAAGCGAAGGAAGTCCGGCAGAAACCGGTTCTCCGGCTCCGGCGTTAAAATAGAGAGGGCAAACTCTACCAGGGCTTTCTCGTAAGCGTTATCAGGGTCAAGCCAGCTGGTCCGGGTTTTGGCCTCCCGGGCCGCTTTGACCAGATAAGCCCGGAGCCGTTCCTTAAAAGCGGGTATTTCTTCTTCTAGAAGCGGCCAGGCGCCGATTAGCGTCTGGTAGATAAATAGCTCCATATTGCCATCGGGTACAGGCTCACCTTTTATATTTAACTTTTTGGTCCCGTTCCAGCGATGCCAGCGCTCGACCCTCTCTCCCCAGGCGTCAGGGATTTCCGTTAGAACATTGATCCGCGCCCGGACATCCTCACTGCGCTTGGTATCATGGGTGGACGTGGCGTTAAGGGTATGGGGCCAGCGCTCCTGCCGGGTTTTATTGCGGCGGTGGAACTCAGCCACCGATATGCACCTGGTCCGGGGACTGCTACCTACCTCATTGAGGGAAACCAAAGGGTTGTAGATGTAGAGGGAGGTATCCTCGTAACCCTTGGCCATAACCGGTCCCGTAAACTGTTGCCAGCGCATTACGAAACGCAGCCAGGCCTGCCGTTGTTCGGGGGGCAGGGAGACGGGAAAATCCAGCAACAGCACCTGGCGCAGGAAACGGCAGGCCGGGCCGGCGGCCGGGCACCTCCGGACGGCCGCGGCTATGGCAGTTTCGATGTAATGCCGGTCCTGCGGCGCTACCGTGAAGTCGCGGATATAGGTCCGGTAGATACCCAGGCTGGCAGTGACTGCGACCAGGGCCTCTTCCAGTTCTGCCAGGGTGAGGTCGTGGCCCAGGCGATCCCCTTCAGCCAGGCGTCCCAGCTCCCCTACCAGGCTGCGCACCTCGCTGGCGAACAACCTGGTCATTACCAGCTTCTTCTGGTTATAGACCACCCTGGTAAAGTCGGTTTCGGCGCCGCTGTACCTGGCATATAACTCTTCCAGGACGGCGAGCCCTTCTTCGTCAACGAAGAGTCCGTTCAACGAATTTAAAAAGTCGTAGCCCGTTGTTCCGTAAGTAGGCCAGGCCGCCGGCAGTTCCTCCCCGTTGCTTAGTATTTTCTCTACGACCACGTAAAAACCGGAGGAACTTCCTGCTGCAGAAAGGTGTTCCTGCAGCCGGTCGAGGTACTCCTGGGGGTCATACAGGCCATCAATATGGTCGATTCTGAGGCCGGTAACTTGCCCAGCCCCGACCAGTTGAAAAATCAGGGCGTGCACCGCCTCAAAAACTTTTTTTTCTTCCATGCGGATTGTTACCAGGTCGCTAACGTCAAAGAAGCGCCGGTAATTGATTTCCTCATTGGCCACCCGCCAGTAGGCGAGCCGGTAGGCCTGTTCCGCCAGGATATGCTCCAGTTGATTGAAACTTTGCGGCTCACCTTTATTACCATTTAATTTGCACAGGTTCCTGTCAATAAATGCTTTTACCGCGGGGTTGGTATTGTATAGATGCCAGAGGCTTTTCCAAGCCTGTTGCCAGGCAGTCGACGGCTCGCCTGCCCCGGTAAGAGGGGATGCCGTGAGGGAGGCAAGCAGATCCAGCAATTGTGATAGCGCCTGTTCGGCAGCGCCACCATCCCCGGCCAGTATTTGCGCCCAGCTGTCGAGAATCCGGCGGGAGGAAGGGGGGCTAAGGGGGAATTGCTTTTCATAGTAGCAGACCCGGAAACCATCTTCCGCCAGCTGCAGGGCCAGTTGCTGGTTTTCCAGCACCTTACCAAAGGGTTCACCCAGGACTGGCAGCAGTACTTTGTTTGCCAACCCCGGCCTGGCGGGTTGCCAGTCAATATCGAAGTAAGTTGCGTAAGTAGAAGCGCGCCCGTGGCTGAGGACGTCCTGCCACCACGGATTTTCAACGCTGGCTGCCATATGGTTGGGCACGACGTCCAGTAACAGCCCCATCCCCTGCTGCTTCAGGGTATCAGTCAGGGCGGTAAAATCCTCCCTGCTTCCCAGTTCCGGGTTTAACTGCCCCGGATCAGTCACGTCGTACCCGTGGGGGCTATCTTTCCTCGCTTTCAGCAGGGGGGAGGCATAAATATCGGTAACCCCCAGCGCCTGCAGGTACGGTACCACTTCGCGCGCTTCGATAAAGCTAAACTGCCGGTTAAACTGCAACCTGTAAGTAGCGGTGGGGATGCGCGACCTGACCATTTTTACCTCCGCACCTGTAGTTTGTCCCCCAGGGAGTTAAACAGGTCAAGCCACGCCTTGGCTTTCCCATCCCCCTGGCGGGCCTTCTCCCGGTATCCAGGGTAAACTGTCTGCAATAAGCGGTAATAAACGTTTTGTACTTTCCAGAGGTTTACTTCAAAGGGCAACGAGCGCACCAGGCTGATTACCGCGTCCAGATGCCCGATGAAGGCCTGGTCGTCAGGTTGGCCCAGTAGTTTCTCAGCCATTTGTTTCAGGGTCTGTTCCAGGACATACCCCAGAACTTCGCCGTCGAGGGGAACACCGGCCATCTCGGCTTCACTTAGGAGCGCTTTGATGCGTTCCAGGTCCAGATTGTCACCTGCGAAAGCCTGGCGGAGGCTGGTGTTCAAGACGAACTCGGCAGCGGCCTGCAGTGCCCGGGGCTGGGGGATATTTAAATCCTTTAAGAAACGCATTAAGGGGGCATGACGATCGTAAATGCGCCGGTAATCTTCCGCCGCTTCCGCCAGGGTGGACTCCAGGATGATATCCAGCACCATCCGCTGTTTGTCCCGGAAAAGCTGCCTTAAAGAATAGGTGGCCCCTTCAAAGTGCTGATCCAGGAGCCTGATGACCTCACTGAAATCGGCCCGGTCGAAGGCACCGGTTAATTCCTGTACCATTCGCTGGTAGGACTCGTCATTCTCGTAAACCCGGACACCGCCACTAACATTATGGTTACCTAAAGTAACGGCGCCATAACTAATCTTCATCGACTCCTGGGTAATCTGGGAGGTGACCTGCGCCCGGCCTACAGCTAACCTGGCTGTACCTGCCAAACGATTCTGGCTGTCTTCCCGGTAGACATCGTAGCAAAAGATGCGGGAATGCTGGTCATAGGTTTCGTATAAAGAACACAGGGCATAATGGCCTCCAACCTTGAGCAAATCGACCATTGCCGGCTTGACAAATTTTTCATAGATATGGGCTCCGTCACGGTGTTCAGGGATGTTGCTCTTGGCCTGGGCCAGCATCTCCATAAAACGGGGCTCTGGCGACTCGTTAAATAATTCCTGGGCTAATTGAATCACACGGCCGGCGTATTTAATAACCTGCACTGTCTCAATGCCGGAGATTTCGTCAAAGAACCAGCCGCAGCTGGTGAACATTAACATGGCGTGTCGCTGGAGCTCCAACAGCTTCAACACCGTGATTTTTTCTTCCTGGTTTAGTATACGGGTGGCATGTTGTCCGAGGAAGCGGTCGAAGTTTTCCGGTGAACGGTCGAGGATGACCGCGATGTAGTCATTACGCGCGGCCCAGGGATCTTTTAGAAACTGGCGCGCCCTTCCCTCAAACTTGGGTGCCAGGGTGTTCCGCAGCCAGTTGAGGCTATCGCGCAGGGGTGCCCGCCAGGCCTGGCTCCACCCTGGATGCATACCCGTGTTACAGCCACAATTAGTCCGCCACCTTTCCACTCCATGAGCACAGCTCCAGGAGCTATTATTATTTATCTCCACCTCATGGGTGGGTGGGTGTTTTTCCAGGTATTCGCCGTAGTTGGTTAGACGTGCCAGTTTATTGGCTTCAATATAATCCAGGGCGTAGGCCAGGGCCATATCCCCGTGGCGGTGGTGGTGGCCGTAGGTCTCGCCGTCGGTAGCAATATTGACAAGCTGGGGCGCGTTGCGTCCCTCGTTAAAGACACTCAGTAGACGTTTGGCAAAGCGTTCACCGTTATCGAGCAGTTTCTCGAAGGCTACGGCGCGGGCGACTTCGCCATTATAAAAGAAGACATTGATCGTCCGGTCCGTATTGGGCAAGCGAACCTGATAAGGCATGGTGGTATCGAGGCCACCGTGGACCTCCTGCCAGTTATCGCTACCCAGGGGTCGGATGCGACGCGCCTGCCAGTGGGCCAGGATGGTGAAACGGATGCCCTGTTGTGCCATCATGGCAAGGGTTTCCAGATCAACGGCGGTCTCCGGTAACCACATTCCTTCCGGCCGCCGGCCAAAGCGGTGCTCAAAATCTTTAATCCCCCAGATTATCTGGGTGTATTTATCACGCGTGTTGGCCAGGGGCATGATCATGTGGTTATAGGCCTGGGCCAGGGCTGAACCGTGCCCCGAAAAGCGCCGCTGGCTTTCCCGATCAGCTTCAATTATCGCCCGGTAAACCTCCGGGGCATTGGTTTCCATCCAGGAAAGGAGGGTGGGACCAAAGTTGAAACTGATTTTGCTATAGTTGTTGACGATTTTCCTGATCCACCCGTCACCATCAAGAATGCGCGAGGCGGTGTTAGGTTCGTAGCATTCAGCGGTAATCCGTTCATCCCAGTCGTGGTAGGGGTAAGCCGAGTCCTGGAGCTCGATGTCCTCCAGCCAGGGGTTTTCCCGTGGTGGCTGGTAAAAATGGCCGTGGATGCAAATGTACCGTTCCATTAGTCAGCCTGAGCCTCCTTTATTCTTTCAAACAACAGACATGCTCCCGGGGTTAAAGGCATCTGCATTTTTCCCTGAGATACAAGCAGGGCAGGTATGGTACTACCGTTGCCCAACCAGCGCTCTTCAGCGGCATCCAATCGTTTGCGCCAGCGCCCTGCCGGCAGGGGCAGGGTGGGGGTTGATTCGGCATCGCTAAAGGAAAAGATGATGCCCGCCTCACTATCATTGCTCCAGCGATGCACGAACAGGACCAGGTCCTCCTCGCAGGTGATAACCTCCATATTTTCCAGGTTTAGATCCGCCAGGGCGGGTAGTTCCCGGCGCAACTGGATTAGCTGCCGGTAGAAGTCCCGGAGTACCCGGTGCTCTCCCTGAAGGCTGAGGCCGTGGTTAAGACAGGAACGTCGGAAGGTAGCCTCATCCTGGGGATCAGGCACCTCGCCTGTCCAGTTGTGGCCGGCGAATTCTTCCCGCCGCCCCCGGCGTACCGCTGCGATGAGCCCGGGATCGGAATGGCTGGTAAAGTATTGAAAAGGTGCCGTTTCACCGTATTCCTCGCCCATGAAGAGCAGCGGTACGAAGGGGGAGAGGAGCACTACGGCGGCGGCCAGTTTGAGTTTGACGAAGGGAACCAGGGTGCTTAACCTTTCACCCCGGGCCCGGTTGCCTACTTGATCATGGTTCTGGGTAAAAACCACGAACTGGTTACCCTTGCACGGATGTGGCCGCCGGCCGTGCCGCCGCTGCCGGTAGGCAGAGTACTGACCGGTGTAAACATAACCTTCCCGGAAGGCCCGGGCCAGGTTGCCGAGGGTGCCGAAGTCACGGTAGTAGCCGTTTCTTTCCCCCGTCAGCAGCGCATGCAGGGCGTGGTGAAAGTCGTCGCACCACTGGGCATCAAGGCCATAGCCCCCCAATTCTTGCGACCGGATTACCCGGGGGTCGTTCAGGTCACTCTCGGCAACAATATAAACCCGGCGTCCCAGCCGTTCGGCCTGAAGCTTCACGGCAGCGGCCAGTTCCTCCAGGAAAGGTAAAGCAGACCTGTCCATAATGGCATGGATGGCGTCCAGCCGCAAGCCATCCAGGTGAAACTCGGTTAACCAGTAAAGGGCGTTTTCGATAAAGAAGCGCCGGACTTCGTCGCTACCGGGTCCATCAAAGTTGAGGGCCTGTCCCCAGGGGGTATGGTAACGGTCGGTAAAATAAGGCCCGAATTTGGCCAGGTAGTTTCCTTCCGGGCCCAGGTGGTTGTAGACCACATCGAGAAATACGGCGAGGCCGTACTTGTGGCAGGTATCCACCAGCCGCCTGAGCCCCTCCGGTCCACCGTAAGAGTTCTGGACGGCAAAGGGGAAAACGCCGTCGTACCCCCAATTGCGGCTTCCCGGGAACTGGGCCACGGGCATTAATTCAATGGCGGTAACCCCCAGGGTGCGCAAATCGTCCAGGTGGGCGATGATGGCGTCAAAAGTGCCCTCCGGGGTGAAAGTCCCTACATGCAGTTCATAGAAGATTAGCTCCTCTCGGGTGCAGCCCACCCAGGAGTCGTCCGACCAGACGAAAGCCTGGGGATCTACAACCTGGGAAGGGCCGTGGACACCGTGTGGCTGGTAGCGCGAAGCCGGGTCAGGGAACTGCCTTCCGTCCAGAAGGTAGTAATAGAGACTACCAGGTTCGACCCCCTCTACCTCGCCTTGAAAGTACCCACGTTCTTTCCGGGTTAAAGGTTCAAGTCTTTCTTCAGGTGCCACGATCTGTACCGCCACACTTTCGGCCAGGGGTGCCCAGAGGTGGAAGCGGCAGCGGCCATCCCCCAGGTAAGTGGCCCCCAGGCTAACATTATAGGTCATGGTTTGCCACCTCGCCTTTGCAGATAAGAGGGCCGCAGATGTTAGTATTCCTTAGATAACTGATCTCCTTTAGTACTTGCAGCACTTCCGGCTTCTGACTAAACTCTTCCACGGTGTAGCGCGCCTTGCGCCGCCAGTTGGGATAGGCATCGACTGTCCCGGGGATATTTTGCGGAGCAGTCTCTAACCACAAATCCTCCAGGTTAACCAGGAGAATCCGGGCCCGGCTGGCGGCCAGGTGAGCCAGGCAAGCGCGGGTGACGTCCCCGGTTTTATTGGTGGGTAGCGCCAGCCGACCCTGGTGGTAAAGAAAGACGGGCAAAGCCACCCGTTCACTGGCGTCTTTTCCTAACCAGAAGGCTGCGAAGGGTGGCATATCATGGGTATTTAAGCATACCAGGGCCCTGGCGGGGATAGGGCGCAGTACCCTCCGGGTATTACCGGTATATTCGAAGGGCAGCACATACATCCGGTTGATATTATGCCCCTTCATGGCGCTGCGAACGGAACCGGGTACGTTACCAAGGTCCTCGCCCACGAGTAGTGCCCGGTAGCGCTGGGATTCAAGGGCTAAAATGGCATAGAACTCCTCGGCGCGGTAGCGCACATAAACCCCCTCGCGCGCGGATAGACCCCGGGGAATCCAGTAGAGACGGTGCAGCCCCATTACGTGGTCGAGGCGTAAGATGCCGGCATGTTGGAGGTGGTGGCGCACGACGGCGATATAGTAGCGATAACCCTGTTCCCGGATTCCCTCTGGATGGAGGGGAGGAAACCCCCAGTCCTGTCCCCGGCTGTAAAACGCATCAGGCGGGGCGCCACTATTGGCTTCCAGGGCAAAGACGGAGCGCTCGCGCCAGACATCGTACCCATCGCGATGAACTCCCAGCGGCAGATCAAGATATAACCTTTGCCCGTTTTGCCGGGCCCGGGCGGCGAGGTCCTGGAACTGGCGATGGGCCAGCCACTGGACATAAAGGTGATAACCCTCGACCCTCGGATCATAGTCCCCTTCCCGAAGGATGCCGTCCCGCAGCCGGCCAGGCCATACCTGCCAGCTGGTGCGCCGTTTCTCGACGGTAGCCCGAAAACGGGCATAATCCTGCACCACCGGGTTCTTTTTCACCCAGTCCCGGAAGGCGGCCTGCCGCCCGGAATTTCCAGCAAAGAAGTGGCGGGCGCAGAGTTCGAGTATCCGGCGTTTCACTGCCATCCCGCGGCGGTAGTCCACCAGTGGTGCGGCCTGCAGGGCCGCTATCTCTTGCCGGAACGCCGGGGAATTTAGTAACTCCCTTGCCTCACGGCACCTTTTTAATTCCTCCACGCGGGTAACATCAAGGTAAAATTCATTCCAGAACAAGCGAGTGACTGGTTCGTAGGGGCTCGGGATAAAAGGTTCGTCTAAAAAGCTCGCCAGAAGCGGTAGCGTACCAACCAGATCGCCTCCCTGCTCGTGGACCCAACCTAATAGGGTCTCAAGGTCGGTAAGATCCCCCGCACCCCAGCTTCGCCCGGAATGAAGGGCGTAGAGGGGTACGAAGATCCCCCAGAGGCGTTTCGTACTGGTAACTGGGCCATAGGCCTGGCGCGGGGCAGAAATAAGCAAGATTTTATGGTGACGAGCCGGCAAGGTTATTGTCAACCAGTGGTATCCCAACGGTAACCCGGACGGCAGTTTAAGCTGCCTGACCTCATAGTTCATGCCTTCCACGACAACTGCCTGGAGTACGGGTAAACGGGCTAAATGGCAGCTCCAGCGCCATACTTTGCCGTTTTCTAGTTCCAACCGGCAATCAGCAATACCTCCCGTAAGTTCCGCAGGCAGGCGCAGTTGGAGACGAACAGGTTCCCTATTCCAAGCTACGGCCGCCGGTTCACAACAACGCCGCCATTGCTTCTGGATGCCTTCCCGCAGGGCACTGGAAACGTCGGCGAGACGCTCTACCGGTGCTCCCAGGACCTGCAGTACCGCCAGCAACGATTGCGGCGAAGCCAGACGCCGGCGACCAGCATTATCGTAAAAGGCAGTTTCCACGCCGTATAACCGGGCTAGCCGGTGCAGCAGGCGGATCTGTAATCCTGTCACGGCCAACAAATCTCCTATCATCGTGGCATCAGGAGCAGGAGTTTTTATTATCCACCACTTCCGGTAGCAAAAGTATTATTCCCAGCTGGTAGCCTGATATGACTCTTCTCGGGGCGGGGTTGCCATTTTATCATGAACCTCCATGAGGTGGTTCTCTTGCAAAAAAATTAAAGCCCCCTCATTCCCCGGTCGGGAAAAGAGGGGGCTTTTTGCCTGCGTCCTGACAGGCACCTGCAATAACAGATGTTCTCATGATCCCCGCAAAGCATAGAAAAAATATCTTCTTGCCTTGGTAATCTGCTTTTACCGGTAGGTGCCGTATTCCCTTGCGGATGCTATCAGGGCGTGCATGTTTTCAGGTCTTATGTCATCGATTACCGCCCCGGAGCTCAAAATAAACCCACCATTTTTACCGGCAATTTTGATAAGTTGTTTACAGTAATCCTTTATTTCTTCCGGTGTCCCAAAGGTCAACAGAGTAATGGGCACGTTGCCGGCAATGCAAGCTATATCCCCCAGTACCTCTTTAGCTTTAGCCATATCGGTCTGGTCAAAAAGCCATACCGTCGTGCCCTTGGGCAGGTCACGAATGACTTCTAACCGGGAATTATAGCCTCCTTCAGCAAATAAGAAAGGAACCAATCCTTCTTCAATTAAACCAGTAATAACTTTTCTTAGCGTCGGCCAATAGAAGGTCTTAAACTGTTTGCCTGACAGGAAACCGTCAGCTCCCTTATGCAGGGGCATAAATACTAGCGGGTGGCCGGCGGTCTTGGCGGAAGATACCCCCATCCTTATGGCCAGGGGGGCAACCGCCTCCAGGGCTTCCAGCAGTTTTTCTGGCTGTCTATACATATCAATAATGATTCCATGGGTACCCCTGAGAGTGTCGCCGATGATATCAAAAGGTGCTTTGCTTACTCCTCCAACGAAGGAGGGGTATCCATTCCCTTGAAGTGCCCGGTCCACTGCGCGAACCATACTGGCCCAACGGTGAACTTCATCTCCCGCTTCGAAAACGGCCTTGAAGGCGGCCTGTACTTCGGGAAAACCGAAGGGAATAAAACTACCACAAGTCATTACAATTTCCAGAACGTCGGTAAGAGGAGCCAGTTTTGCGAAGGGTTTAAGTGCACCGAAAATGCGGGGGAAATATAATCTTATCCAGAAGTCAGAAGGATCGTGGATCAAAGCGTCGTACTCATCGGCCTTCATATACTCCGCCTCAAGGCATTGGTATGAGGTATCCGGCGGGACACCATGACCTGGCCACCTATACAGTTTGTAGTCAAGAATTTCAAAAAATCTACCTGGCGGAACAAAAGTTGTTCCTAGATATGCATCGGGCTCAAAATCTAAAACGTATTTCTTCCAAGCAACCGCAGTTTTGTCATAATCATACATCGCATCTTGAACGGTTATACCTGAGTAATAAACCGGAAAAAGTCCCGTTATAGGACAAACCGGTACCCGGTCAGGTACCTTTCTTAATTGAATAGCGTCTTTTAGACGCATTACTCGCTCTTTATACGACTTTTCTGCTTCCGGACTCGCAAATTCGATGCCTTGACCAGAAAGCCACGAAAAGAACATTTGCTCTTGCCTTTCTTCCGGTTTCATTGACTTCTCCTCTTTATCATTCCTTCGAAATTAAAACCCTCATCCCCAGCCAGCGCCGGCAGATGGCCACTCCTTCCCCCGCCTCCCGCACCCAGGCGTCGGCACCTACATACTGGCAGACACGCTCATTGACCAGACCTCCTATAAGAACTTTAACCGCAGGCTTAGGAGCCAGCATGCGGACCAATTGGACGGTGCGGCGCATGGATTCAAAAGAAGAAGTCAGCAAAGCAGATAACCCCAAAACCCGGGCGCCTGTTTCCCGGAGAATATTCAAAAAAATGTCAGGCGGGATGTCCACCCCTGCATCGTAGACGCGAAATCCTTCACATCGAAGCAGGGAGATAGTTATGTTCTTGCCGATGTCATGGATGTCGCCCTCTACCGTGCCAAAAACGATATCGGCTTTGCCCGGCTGCTCCTGAGAGATTGGCGAGATAGCCAGGAAGGGTTCTAGAACCCGGAGAGCCTCCTGAAATATTTCTGCCGACATTACCAGGTCACTTAAGAAATATTCTCCACTCGCATAACGTTCCCCTACGATTTTAAGTCCCTGCCGGCATTCTTCTACAATTGCCAGGGGTGGTTTCTGCTCGCGGAGGGCTTGTCCGACCAGTTCAAGGACCTTCTTTTCTTCTAATTCTGCCATAGCCATCGTTAAGGGCCCCAACACAAACCACCTCTTTTTTTATTAGACTGGTAGCAGGACTGTTAATCAGATCTAAATTGTCGCGGAGACGGAAGTTAATTGATACCTGTCGCCACGGTATAAACACCATCCCCACCCCACCGGCCGGCCATCCCCGGCCAGAAGTACCTGTTCCAGCAAGAAGGCCGGCGAACCCGGTGCCACACGTAAAGCGCGGGCCTCTTCATCATTCAGGGATGTAACCTGCAAGATCATCTTGCTGCTTACGGGCAGGGCTTCAGCATGTTTCTCCACCATGTCCGGAAGCGCCTGGTACTGGAGCTCGTTCTCTAGGATGGGTCGCCCCCGGTCGTAGCGAAGGTATTTCCGGTCATAGGCGAGGGGCTCCCCGCCAGCCAAAAGGGAGCGGCGGATATAGAGCACCTTCGTCCCTGCCGGAACTTGTAATTTCCCGGCCGCTTTTTCCGGTGCGGGAACCAGCCGGGCTTCCAGCAGCCGGACACTGGAGGTCAAACCCCGTGCAGCCACCTCCTTGTGAAATTCTTCCATGACAAAGACAGCGCGATCCAGCTCGGGGCGGGAGACAAAAGTACCTTTCCCTCGTTCAGTGCGAATAAGACCGGCCCTGGCCAGCTGGCTCAGGCTGCGGCGGACAGTCATACGGCTTAACCCGTATTTTTCACTCAGCTCCGCTTCGGAGGGTAAAGCCTCGCCCGGACGGTATTCTCCTAATCTGATCTGGCGTTCCAGGATCTGTGCCAGCTGGTAGTAAGGAGGTACAAAAGAGCTTTTGTCTATAGCCATATTTTAATCACCTCGATCAGTTATAGCTAAGAGTAGCTGGTATATCTTAAGCCCGGGCCCGTTTTTCCAATGTCAGGACGCCGGGAAGCAATACCGTATTCCAGCGAACCTTTGTCGTTTATACAACTATTCTCTATTTATTTGATAATTCCTGCTTCAACCAAACTGTCTCCTAAATTAAAAGGCCCCGGTTAAGTCCAGGGGCCGCTAGATTATACTCTTTTACCTGCGTCCCGGCAGATTGCCCTTGTGGATTTCAAAGCTCCAGTTGAGACCGTTGTTGTTGTCCCAGTTGTTGGCGCTGTCCTTGAAGCAGATGTTCAGGCGGCTGCCGTCTTCCACCCGGATGTTTTTGACCCAGCCGTAGCCGGTACGCTCCATGCGGTAATCATAGATATTTTGCCAGTTATTGGCGTCACCGTAACCGGTATGCAGCCATACCTGGTCGGCGCCGCAGGCATCCAGGAGGCCGTGGTAAAGGATGGTTACTTCGTCGCCGGCGGTAATGGGTACCGGGTCTACCACCACCCCGCCGGGATATTCAGCCGCCCGCATCTGTTGCAGGCGCGTCCGCTCATCACTCACAAAACGGCTGCGGTTTTTATCACCCAACATTTATTACCTCCCCAGGAGAAGTTGCTAAAATTAGTTTCTCTGGGAAAAGGCCGGGCTATACCTTACTGCCGCCCTGATGACTGCACCAGCCGTATCTCTACCACCCCACAAACATAATCCCTTCTTAAGGCCTCTATAAACCCGCCAGGATTTCTCCTAACGCCGTTCCAACCATTCCCTACTGGCATATTTCGCCCTTAACTCCTCCAGGCGCCCTTTTTCGCCATCTGTAAGCTCTCCCCGTATAAACTCTAAGCCGTAGAGCCGGGTAAAGGCCCGGACAATGCCGGCCTTTATTTCCCCTGCTTCAACCCTGCGGCCTAAAATTTCCTCCAGGCCACAGGCCTGGTGGTAAAATTTATCCTTGAGGCGCTGGCGTACGGCTTCCGAAGGCATCTTCAGGACGGCAAAAAGGTCGTCAACATTTAAGGCGATGACTATAGATCCGTGCTGGAGGACGACGCCCCCTTTGCGGGTCTGGGCACTGCCTACGACTTTGCGCCCGCCGCTGGTTATCTCATACCAGGAGGGGGCATCAAAGCAGGCGGCCGAAGTATGCTCATCCTGGGCTCCTTTGCGGCCGGAAGCAATCTCCACCGGCGCTCCCAGTTCCTTTAACCCCAGGGCCAGGGCCTCTGCCAGGCGTAAGTAAGAAGGGCGAATCCCGCCGGTCATGAGGGGGTGGTCCTCCCGGGCAACCACGCTGTAAGTGACTTCATTATCATGAAGTACGGCCCGGCCGCCGGTTAAGCGGCGCACCAACCCCAGGCGCCGTTCTTTCACGGCCTCCAGGTCAATTTCTTTTTCTAACTGCTGGAAATACCCCAGGGAAATGGTTGGCGGCGACCAGGCGTAAAAACGTAAGGTCGGCGGTGTTTTGCCTTCCCGGTGCTCCAGCAGGATGGCCTCGTCCACGGCCATGTTGGTGTAAGGGTCAGCCACGCCGGTATCTAACAGCCGCCAGGTTTCAACTGGCATATATATCCCCCCTACAATTACCCCGATATTGACATACCACTCATGTAATGCTATCCTGTAAACAGATGGGAAAATATGTAATAATATTGCAGGTGTTGAAAATGCCTGAAAGAAGCAGCGACTGGCTGCGGCAAGCAGAAGCAGACTTAAGGCATGCCATTAATTCGTTTAACGCCGGGGATTTTGAATGGACCTGTTTTGCCGCCCAGCAGGCGGCGGAAAAAGCAGTAAAAGCATTATTTCAAAAGTTGCACCTCGACGCCTGGGGGCATACCGTATCCATTTTACTGGCAAATCTACCGGCAGAAATTGCCGTTCCTGAAGATTTGATTGATAAAGCTAAGGTTATCGACAAGCATTATATCCCGGCCCGCTATCCGAACGGTTTTGAAATCGGAGCGCCCACCGACTTTTACACTGCCGGGGAGGCCGACGCCGCCATCAAGATTGCAGGTGAAATCATTGAATTCTGTAAGAATCATCTCCGTTGAGGAGAAAGTTGTCAGAAATGCCCTGGAAGACCTGGCGGCAAGGTTGAAGTCAAGGCCGGAGGTGCTGGCCGTTTACCTTTGCGGCTCCTGGGCCAGGGGGAACTACACCCCTTACAGCGACATCGACCTTTTGATCCTGATTACAAATGACGATAGAAAACCCTGGGAGAGAGTGCCGGATTATTTGCCCGGCAAATTTCCCGTGGGGCTGGACCTTTTTGTGTATACTCCCGAAGAGCTTAAAAACAGCCGGTTTGCCAGGGAACTTTTAAAAAACGCCATCCCACTCTAGCCTTGCTATGTACTTCCCGCGCGAACAGCAATTAGTGAACGTCCCGGTATCCGATGGTTTAATAAGGTATAGGGAAGCAAAGCCGGCAAGTCTTGAGCTGCCGGCTTTGTTTATCTTTCGCCAGGGACAACTATTTTCCCTGCCAGCGTAAAACCGGGTTCCTGGCCGCGCCCACCTCGTCCAGGCGCCGCACCGGGGTGTTATGGGGCGCGCTGTGGAGGAGGTCCGGATTGGCGACTGCCTCTTTGCTGATAGCTATCAAAGCATCACAGAAGGCATCCAGGGTTTCCTTGGGCTCTGTTTCCGTCGGCTCAATCATCATGGCCTCATGGACAATCAGGGGAAAATAGATGGTCGGCGCGTGGAAACCGTAGTCCAGGAGGCGTTTGGCGATATCCAGGGTATGAACGCCGGCGTCATTTACCTCTTTGAGCGGGGCGATGACAAACTCATGCTTGCACACCCGGTCGAAGGGCACCTTGAAGTAGGGCCTGAGCCGCGCCAGCATGTAGTTGGCGTTTAAAACGGCCTGCTCGCTGGCTTCCTTCAGGCCGGAAGCTCCCAGAGTACGGATATAGGCATAGGCCCTGACCATGACGCCGAAATTGCCATAGAAAGAACGTACCCGGCCGATGGTCTGCGGTCGGTCGTAATCCAGGTAATACCGACCGGCATCATCCCGGGCCACCACCGGTACCGGCAGGAAGGGCGCCAGGTGCTTTTTCACCCCCACCGGGCCGCTGCCGGGTCCGCCGCCGCCGTGGGGGGCGGAAAAGGTCTTATGGAGATTCAAATGCACCACATCAAAGCCCATATCCCCCGGCCGGGTGATACCCATAATGGCGTTCAGATTGGCGCCGTCGTAATAGAGGAGCCCGCCGGCCGCGTGGACCAGGTCGGCCATAGCTTCAATATCGCTTTCAAAAAGGCCCAAAGTGTTGGGATTGGTCAGCATAAGGGCCGCCGTCCGGGGGCCGACGGCTGCTTTCAAAGCTTTAAGATCTACCAGGCCCCGCTCGTCCGAGGGTATCTGGACTACCTCCAGGCCGGCCATGGCGGCGCTGGCCGGATTGGTCCCATGGGCGGAATCCGGCACCAGCACCTGGCGGCGTTCCAGGTCGCCGCGGCTCTGATGATAGGCGGCAATAATGGCCAGACCGGTATACTCGCCGTGGGCCCCGGCGGCCGGCTGCAGGGTAACGGCGTCCATACCGGTGATTTCCGCGAGATACTCCTGCAGGTTGTACATGAGTTCCAGAGCGCCCTGGGCCGCCTCAACCGGCACCAGGGGGTGCAGGCTGGTGAACCCGGGTAAACTGGCGGCCGCTTCATTGACCTTAGGGTTGTACTTCATAGTGCAGGAGCCCAGGGGGTAAAAGCCGGTATCCACCCCATAGTTCATGCTCGACAGGTGGGTAAAATGGCGGACGACTTCCACTTCGCTCAGCTCCGGCAAGGCGGCATCAGCCCGGCGGCGGGCCGCTTCCGGGAGGTAGTCTTCTACCTTCCCCGGCACGTCGCACTCCGGCAGGGTATAACCCCGCCGGCCGGGACCCCCCAGTTCAAAAAGCAACGGTTCCGTCCTCATGCCAGTATCCCTCCCATGGCCGTCACAAAAGCGTCAATTTCGGCCCTGGTCCGCACTTCCGTGACAGTAAAGAGCATGGCGCCTTCGAGTTCCGGGTAGAAAGGACTTAAGTCAAAACCGGCGGCAAAACCTTTAGCTGCCAGGCTCCGCGCCACTTGGCCGGGCGTGAGTTTCGTCCTCAGGACAAACTCGCAGAAGAAGGGGCCATTAAAGACCGGCGTCACCCCCGGCAGGGCGGCCAGCCTGTTGAAAGCGTAATGGGCCTTAAGCAGGCACTGGCGGGCCACTTCTTTCAGGCCCTCCTTACCCAGGGCCGCGAGATATATGGTGGCTGCCAGGGCGCAGAGGGCTTCATTGGAGCAAATATTGGAAGTAGCTTTCTCGCGGCGGATATGCTGCTCCCGCGCCTGGAGGGTCAGGACAAAGGCCCGTTTACCTTCAACATCCGTGGTCTGGCCGACGATGCGCCCCGGCAACCGCCGTACCAGTTTCTCCCTGGCGACGATAAAGCCCAGGTAAGGGCCGCCGAAGTTCAGGGGATTACCCAGGCCCTGGCCCTCGCCTACGGCCAGGTCGGCCCCATATTCCCCCGGTGCCGCCAGGAGCCCCAGGGAAATGGGATCCACGACGGCAATGCTTAAAGCCCCGGCCTTATGGGCCAGTTGCGTCGCGGCAGCCATTGGTTCAATTTGACCAAAGAAATTGGGATTCTGCAGAATAACCCCGGCAACGTCCTTCCCGGCCATTTTTTCCAGGGCAGCCAGGTCCGTCTGGCCATTAGCCATGGGTATCTCCACCAGCTCTACTCCCTGGCCTTTTGTATAGGTAGCCAGGACAGCCCGGTACTGGGGATTGACGGCCCGGGAAACTAAAATCTTCTGGCGCCGGGTGGCGTTGCAGGTCACCAGGGCTGCCTCGGCCGTGGCCGTAGCCCCGTCGTAATGGGACGCCGTGGCTACATCCAGGCCTGTCAGCTCGCACATTAATGATTGAAATTCAAAAATGGCCTGTAAAGTCCCCTGGCTAATCTCCGGCTGGTAGGGCGTGTAGGCGGTATAAAACTCCGATCTCGCCAGGAGGTTACCAACAACGCTGGGAATGTAGTGCTCATAGGCACCGGCGCCCAGGAAGGAGATCAGTCTTTTATTCTTCCCGGCCAGTTCCTCCAGGTGGCGCCACAACTCGGCTTCCGCCATGGGCCGGGGAAGATCAAGTTCCCGGCCCAGGCGGACAGTCGCCGGTATGTCGTTAAAAAGCTCTTCCATCCGGTTGGCACCGCAGGTCGCCAGCATCTGCTGCCGTTCCGCTGCCGTCGTGGGAATGTACGTCATCCCCTTACTCCCCCTTCTCCTCCTTCACCAGTTGCCGGTAAGCGCCGGCATCCATCAGGTCTTCTATTTCATCCGGGTCACTCATTTCCAGTTCAATCATCCAGCCCTTGCCGTAAGGGTCGGCGTTGATGTCCTGGGGTGAATCCAGGAGGGCTTCATTGACGGCGACGACTTTGCCGCCTACCGGTGCGTAGACGTCGGAGGCCGACTTGACGGACTCGACGACGCCAAAGCTGTCACCGGCAGCCAGCTCGTCGCCTACCTGGGGTAACTCGACAAAGACGATATCCCCCAAAGATTCCTGGGCGTAGTCGGTAATGCCGATGCGGGCGCGGTTGCCCTCTACTTCCACCCATTCATGATCCTTGCTGTAATACAGGTTTGCAGGGAATTCCATTTTCCCATTCCTCCTTCTTACTTTCTAGGCCGGCGGTAGAAGGGGAGATCCACCACCACGGCGCGGTGCAAACGGCTGCGGATGCTCACCTCTACTTCGGCGCCGGCGCTAACAGTTCCTGCTGCCACCAGGGCCAGGGCAATATTTTTCCCTAAAGTGGGGGCAAAGGAACCGGAAGTAACATAACCTATTTCCCGGCCACCCGCCAGGACGGGGTACTCCGGCCGCGGGATGCCCCGGTCAACCATGGCCAAGCCCACCAGCCGGCGTTTTATACCGGCTTCTTTTTGCGCCGCCAGGGCTGCCCGGCCGTTGAATTCGCCCTTCTCCAGGCAGACAAAGCGGCCCAGGCCCGCCTCCAGGGGGCTAATGGTCGGACCCAGCTCATGGCCGTACAGGGGCAGGGCTGCTTCGAGGCGCAGGGTATCCCGCGCCCCCAGCCCGGCGGGAACCAGGCCCGCCTCTTGGCCTGCAACCAGGAGCTGGCGCCACATGGCGGGGGCGTCAGCCGCCGCAAAATAGATCTCAAAACCGTCTTCCCCCGTATAACCGGTGCGCGAAATCAGGCAATCCACCCCCAGGACCCGGCCCCTCGTCCAGCGGTAGTAGCCCAGGGGAGCAAGCTCCACATCCGTAAGGGGCTGGAGGATCCCTAAGGCCCGGGGACCCTGCAGGGCCAGCTGGGCCGTAGCCGCTGAGATATCGCTTACCTCCACTGCCAGGCCGGCAGCGTTCTCCCGGATCCAGGCAAAGTCTTTATCGATATTCCCGGCATTGACCACCAGCAGGTACTCGCCTTCTCCCTGGGGATAGACCAGGAGATCATCGACAATACCGCCGTCCGGGTAACACATGGGACTGTAAACCACCCTGTTGCCGGTAGCCCGGGCGGCATCGTTGGTGATTAATTTTTGCACCAGGTTAAAGGCATCCGGTCCTTTAATGACAATCTCCCCCATGTGGGATACATCGAAGAGACCGGCACAGTTACGCACCTGCTGGTGTTCTTCGATAATGCCGGTGTACTGGACGGGCATCAACCAACCGCCGAATTCCACTATCCTGGCTCCGGCAGCTATATGTTCTGCATACAAAGGTGTCTTTTTTAACTCCGCCACCTAATCCACCTCGCTTTGTTAGTATGTCCATAAAAAAAGCCATCGCCGCATTATGCGGTGATGGCCTCTGTCCTGATACCTGAGAGATTAGGCAGCTACCTGCCTTCCCCTTTGGTGTCCCTTAAAGCTGGCTGCTGTTTCCAGACCCGGCTGCCAGGTGCTTGCCTGAAGACCCCAGCAGTTTCAATACCGGCTTTAAGGGAACTCTCCAGAGTTGGGTCCGGGAGTAGTACTTTTGCCTGAGAGTTTCCTTCCCCCGTCACCCAACCGGGGGAAATTGCTCCTTCGGCGCCCTGGAAAAGGGTCTCTTCCACTCCCTTCATCCACCCGTTATGCAATTTTCTTTTAAGAAATATATTCGCTTTGCCGGTATAAAATCCTGCTGCCTAGCAACATTTTTCAGGTAATTTTACCCTGACACCGGTGATGTAAGATATAAGCGCACATTAGCAATCACAAATCTCTCCCTGGCGGAAGGCTTGCTCCACCAGCCTCCGGGCGGTAGGGCAGGCAGCTACCCCGCCGGTACCGGTTTCCCGTAATGATGCCGGCAGGGCGCGGCCCACCTGGACCATGGCGGCTATTATCTCGTCAAAGGGTAGATAGCACTGAACGCCAGCCAGGGCAATGTCGGCTGCCGCCAGGGCATGGGCCGCCCCGATGGCGTTGCGCATGACACAGGGGATCTCCACCAGGCCACCCACCGGGTCACAGACCAGGCCCATCAGGCCCTGGAGGGCCACGCCGGCGGCGGCAGCAGCCTGTTCCGGTTCCCCACCGGCCATTTCTACGGCTGCAGCCGCCGCCATGGCCGTAGCTACCCCGCATTCCGCCTGGCAGCCCAGGGCCGCCCCGGAAAGGGAGGCCTGCCGGGACGCTACCATACCGATGCCGGCGGCTGTAAATAAACCGTCCACCAGCTGGTCTTCTGTCAGGCCTTTTTCGGCTTCCAGGGCTAGGAGCACCCCCGGCAGTATCCCGCAGGAGCCGGCCGTAGGCGCCGCCACCACCCGGCCCATGGCGGCATTGACTTCGGCTATGGCCATAGCTATGGCTACAGCCCGGGCGGTGGTGGTACCGGAAAGACTCTTACCATTATGGCGCCACTCCTCCAGAAGTTTTCCGCCCCCGCCTACCAGGCCGCTGGGGGAGCGGTTATCCTCCGTCAATCCCTTCCGGGCCGCAGCCCGCATGACCTGGAGCCGATCGGCCATCATGCTGCGGACCTCTTCCCGGGGTTTGCCTTCCAGCTCCTCCTGATAACGGATAACAACCCCGGCCAGGGTTAATTTTTCAGTCCTGGCCAGTTCCAGGAGTTCGGCCATGTTGCGAAAGCTATACCGGGTCAATGCATATCACCCGCTCAATAATTGGTAAAGACCGCATAGCCGCTACCAGTCCCGGCGGAACCGGCTGATCCGTTTCCACGACCATCAACGCCTGTTGGCCGGCAGCCTGGCGGGAAACCCGCATGCCGGCGATATTCACCCCGGCCCCGGCCAGCAGGGCCGTAACGGTGGCTATCACCCCCGGACGGTCCGGGTAGGCCGCCACCAGGGTCGGCAACTCGCAGTTCATCTCTACGGTAAAAGCATCGATTTTTTTTATTACGACCTGACCGCCACCCAGGGAAGAGGCTAACACCTGGACGGCCCGTTCTTTTCCTTTTAAGTTTAGCTGCACGGAATTGGGGTGAACATCCCCCAGGTCCTTTTCGCTAAAGCTTACTTCCAGCCCTTGACGGGGCGCCAGTTCCAAGGCCTCCCGCACCCGTTCATCAGCGACATTAAATCCCAGAAGGCCGGCCACCAGGGCGCGGTCGGTGCCGTGGCCGCGGTAAGTACGGGCAAAGGAACCATGGAGCAAAATTTCCGCCCGGCAGGGCACTTCACCCAGGATGGCCCGGGCCAGGCGACCTATACGGACAGCCCCGGCCGTATGGGAACTGGAAGGACCGATCATTACCGGGCCGATAATTTGAAAGGCATCCATCGACCGCCACTCCTTAGTATTATAACCTGCTCCTACCTTGGCTACCCTGCGATAATCCTGGTCCCCGAACGGCCGGCTACAGCCTCGGCGGCCCTGGCCAGGGAACCAATTATAGCCTTCTCACCACCCGCCTCAACGAAGGCTATAGCAGCTTCAATTTTTGGCCCCATACTACCCGGTGGGAACTGGCCTTCGGCAAGATAACGGCGGGCTTCGCTGACGGTCATTTCCTCGACCTCTCGCTGGGTTGCCTTGCCGTAATCCAGACAAACCCGCTCGACATCCGTCAGCAAGAAAAGGACATTAGCCCCCACCTGGCTGGCCAGAATTGTGGCCGCCCGGTCCTTATCAATGACAGCCTCTACCCCTTGCAGGCTGCCGTCGGGACGGCGCACCACCGGAATACCTCCACCGCCCGCGGCGACAACAATAACTCCAGCCATAGTTAATGCCTTGATGGCATCTTTCTCGATAATCTCCAGGGGGATTGGTGATGGTACCACCCGGCGCCAGCCCCGGTTACTGTCTTCCACCATCTGGTAACCTCGTTCCTGCATCAATTTTTTGGCTTCTTCCAGGGAGTAAAAGGGGCCTATGGGCTTGGTGGGATTTTGAAAGGCCGGGTCATCTTCGGCAACTACTACCTGGGTAATGACCGCAGCCACCGGCACATGGAGACCCTGCCGGGCAAGTTCATAGCCCAGGACCTGCTGGATGGCATACCCTATGGAACCCTGGGTGTTGGATACCAGCACATCCAGGGGCATTGCCGGAACGATGTCCTTGGCCAGTTCATTTTTGATTAACAAATTCCCTACCTGGGGCCCGTTGCCATGGGTTAAGACCAGGCGGTAACCGTTACGGACAAGGTCAACCAGTTGCCGGCAGGTGACAGTAACATTGGCCTTTTGCTCAGCAAAGGTCCCCTTTTCCCCCGGGCGGGTAATGGCATTGCCGCCAAAGGCCATGACTACGGTCTGGGGCATCATACTCCCTCCTGTTTTATCACTCTTTATTTATTCAATATAGATTTATTTATTCCTGCCGGTTTTAATAGATTTTAAGTAAAATTAAAACGGGGTGGTTTTACCACCCCTGCTAAACTCCACCGTCCCAGGCGTCGTTCTCCTTAGCTTTTAAAACAAATACTTATAACCCTTATAGGCAGCCCATATAATGTCTAAAATGCTCTTTTCTAAATCAACATCAGCTTTTCCAGAAGTATCAAAAGTTACCTCCCGTACCCTGCCGCCAACCCGGACCCTGAAAACAGGTTTCTCCCCGCCTGCCAGCAGGAGAAAACCGCTGTTCCGGCTACTGGTAAAATCATCCTCCCTCCAGAATAGGGTTAACTTTTCCTTATAAGGAGCGCCGTCATAGGGACAAAATGTCGCGCAGTTGCCGCATTCATTGCACATGCCGTCTACATGGATAACCTGATTTATCTGCTGCAAACTGCTGCTGGCTACCTCAACAGCAATGTTGGCCCTGTTAGGGCATACTTCCGTACAAATATTGCAGGCAAAGCCGCACTCCAGGCATCTCTCATGTTCTTTTTCCAGATCGGGGGCAGCAGCCTGGAGTGTACCTTTTTTCAGGTTAATTTGCTGCAGCCTCTTTGCCTTTTCAAAGGAAACATCTGTGCAGTTTGGGAAATCAATACCTTCCCGCGCCAGAATGGCCCTGGCAACCTTACTGCCATCGGCAATGGCCTCCACTATTGTCGCCGGGCCGTGCAGGGCATCGCCGCCGAGAAATACATTTTCCACATTTGTTTCATTGGTAGCGGGATTAATGGCAATGTCCCCTTGCGCGTTAACTTCTATACCGTTCTTCTGCAGAATACTATAGTCCACACCCTGGCCGGTGGCTGAGATAACGGCATCAACTGCGATATTTTCAAACTCACCCTCTAGCGGAACTACACTACGCCTTCCGGAGGCATCCGGTTCACCAAGTTTAATCTTTTGACACTGCAATACACCACCGGACCAGGAATGGGGAGACAAAAGCTCTTTCAAGACTATGCCCTCCGCCAGGGCAGCTTTTAGCTCTTCCCTCCTCGCCGGCATATACTCTTTGGTTCTCCTGTAGATTATATAAACTTTTTCAACCCCTTCCACCCTCAGGGCCGCCCTGGCGGCATCCATAGCCACGTCCCCGCCGCCGATGACGGCCACTTTTTTGCCGAGTTGCACAGTATTCCTGTCCGCTTTAAACCTCTCCAGGAATTCAATAGCGCTCAATACTTTTTCTGCGCCGCTCTTTAGATCCAGGGCTTTAGATTTTCCTGCCCCTATGGCCAGGTAGATGTATTTATAGCCGTCCCTTTTCAGCTCCTCGACGGAAAAGTCCGGATTGGCACCCAGCTTAAATTCGACGCCCGCCCCCTTAATCAGCTCCAGATCCCTGGCAATTGCTTCCCCGGCAATGCGGAATGGGGGAATAATATATTGAACGGTACCGCCGGGTTTTTCCCTTTTGTCAAAGATAGTGACACCCAGACCGGCCCTGGCAAGAAAATAACCCGCAGCCAGGCCCGCGGGCCCCGCGCCGATAACTGCCACCCTGACAGGACTTTTTCCCTCTGTTTTTCCCCTCTTTTGCAGGTAAGCCCGGTAGCCATTTTCGGCTGCTATCATCTTTATTTCACGAATGCATACCGGCTCATCATAGTCTAAACGAGTACATTTGGCGGTACAATACCGGGGGCAAATAGACCCCGTGATAAAGGGCAGCGGGTTTTTAGCAACTATAAGTTCATACGCTTCGCGATACCTCTTCTCTCCCACCAGCCTGATGTACTCCGGGATATCCTGGCCGATGGGGCAACCAGCGGTACAGGGCGCTATAAAGCAATCCGTTAAGGGTAATTTCTTGCCCAGCTTCCGGCTCTTGAGCCCCCTTTTTTCCTTCAGGTAAGCGGAATCTTTAAAGGCACCGGCCGCAAGGGCGGTGAGCTTTTCCACATCTACAGTATCTGTGGTCATGTCCTGCAGGTGCGGCTCCAGTTCCTCGGCTATTTGCTTTAACCGCAAGTAGCCGCCGGGTTTTAAGAGCGTCGTAGCCATGGTAATAGGCCATATTCCCGTCGCAAAAATGTGCGGAACGTTAAAAGCATCCCCGCCGCCGGCATAGGAAATTTGCAGCCGGCCGGCGAATTCGGCCGCCAGCCTGGCGGCAAGATTGATGGTCAGCGGGTACAGAGCCCTGCCTGAGAGATACATTTCTTCGCCAGGCAATTCGCCTTTTGTGTTTTTCACCGGCAGGGTATTGGAAAGCTTGACGCCGAAACCCCTTCCGTGTTCCCGGGCAAACCCTTGTAGCCTCTTTAACAAGGCGAGGCCGTCGTCATATTGCAGGTCGTGGCTGAAAGACTCCTCTTGCAGGCAGATGTAATTGTATCCCATCCCGGCCAGGGCATCTTTTACAAATGCATAGCCCAGCAGGGTCGGATTCAGCTTGACAAAGGTATGCAGTTTTTTCTCCGCCAGGAGATACCGGCAAATTGTTTCTATTTCCGCCGGAGGGCAACCGTGCATAGTCGAAAGGGTGACGGAGTTGCATATATTTGGCGAAATACTGTCAATAAATCTTTCATCCACCCGAGTAAACCTTTTAATTTCTTCTTTTAGAACTGTTTTGCATTCCTGGAATATACTGGTCTGTGAGGCGTCTTTAAGCCCCTCAATGAATTTATCAACCTTGGGGGATTTTATTCCTTTTAGGTCATAGCCAACGCTCATATTGAATATGAAGCCCCGCTGCTCCAAATCCCACAGTTCCTTTTGTAAAATGTGTAATAAAAACCATGCCTTGACATACTCGGCAAAGGCTTCTTCAACGGTTAGTTCGGTTGACCATTCCACATTATAGCATTCATCCCCGGCATCAATACAGGGCTTGGGTATCTCTAACTGGTCCAGAACTTGAACCGTTTTCAGCTCAAAAAACCTGCCCCCGCAGAGGTAGGAAGCGACTATATTCTGGGCCAGCTGCGTATGGGGACCGGCAGCCGGCCCGATAGGAGTATCGAGATATTCGCCGAATAACTGCAGGGAGGCATCAGTTTTCTTCTTAAAAAATTTTACTTGCGATATGCCAAAAACGCTACTGTATTTTTCCCTCTCCTCAAGTATCCAGGATAAAAGTTTCCTGAACGGTATTGGACGCATTACGCTACCCATTGGCTATCCCCCCATGTGAAAATGCAATCCAGGTCCTCATGAAAAAACTGCTCACCGGACCACGACCCTACCTTTCCTCTCGGTCATAGGGAATGGCCAGGGCTCCGGGGGCCCCGATGTGCTTGACCAGGGTCTGGCGGGTGGCAATGATCAGGACCACCAGGGTCAGAATGTAGGGCAACATTTTTAAGAAAAAGGAGGGAATGGCGATTTTGGTGGCTGCCTGGAGAGTATAAGTCAGGGCATCCACGCCGCCAAAGAGATAGGAACCGAGGAGCGCTTTAACGGGGTCCCAAACGGCAAAGATCACCAGGGCAACGGCAATCCAGCCCCGTCCGGCCGTCATATTCTCCAGCCAGCTGGGGGCATAGGCCAGGGAAAGGAAGGCGCCGCCGGCACCGGCCAGCATGCCGCCAATGATGACATAAATATAGCGCAGGGCAAAGACATTGACCCCCAGGGCATCGGCCGCCGCCGGGTTTTCTCCTATGGCCCGTAAGTTCAGGCCAGGCCGGGTACGGTAAAAATAGTACCAGAGTAAAGGCACCAGGATATAGGTCAGGTAAACCAGGGGGTCATGGTTGAACAAAACCGGACCAATAATGGGAATATCCGCCAGGATGGGTACGGCTGCCGGTTTAAAGCTCAAGGGCAGGGGAACACCAACATAGGGTTTGCCCAGAAAGCCGCTTAAACCGGTGCCAAATATGGTCAGGGCCAGGCCGGTCACCACCTGGTTGGCGCGCAAAGTGATAGTTAAAAAAGCAAAGACGGCTGCCATCAACCCTGCCGCCAGCAGGGCCACAAAAAAGCCCAGCCAGGGGTTACCCGTGCGTACCGCTACCATGAAACCGGTCACGGCACCCACCAGCATCATGCCTTCCACCCCCAGGTTTAAAACCCCGGCCCGCTCGGCCAGGATTTCTCCCAGGGCGGCATAAAGGATGGGCGTACCGGCAGTTATGGCTGCCGCCAGGGTGGCAATCCAGACAGAGTTTTCCATACTATTTCACCTCCCTGCGGCCAATGTGCAGGCGGTAACGGGTTAAAATCTCGCCACCGAGGACAAAGAAAAGGATGGCACCCTGGAGCATGGATACCGTCGCCGCTGGCACGCCGGACGTCTGAACGCTGTATCCACCAACAATGAGGCCGCTAAAAAGAAATGATACCAGGATGATGGTCGCAGGGTGAAGTTTGGCCAGCCAGGCAATTATAATTGCCGTATAACCATATCCCGGGGAAATACCATGTTGCAGGCGGTGGGTAATGCCCGCCACTTCGCTCATGCCCGCCAATCCGGCCAGGGCGCCGCTCAACAGCATCACCAGGATAATATTCCTTTCAATTTTAATCCCGGCGTAGCGGGCGGCCCGGGGACTTTCACCAATAACCCGGATTTCATATCCCCAGCGAGTACGCCAGAGAATAATTGTCAGCATAACAGCGGCCAGCAAGGCGAAAATAAGGCCCAAGTGGACGCGGGTGCCGGCAATGGTCGGCAGGGTTGCCGCCTCGCTAAAGGGTGCGGTCAGGGGAAAATTAAATCCTTTGGGGTCCTTCCAGGGGCCGTAAACCAGGTAATCTACCCAGAGGATGGCTACATAGTTTAACATCAGGGTAGTAATAACTTCATTAACACCCCACTTGGCTTTGGGCAATGCCGGCAACACGGCCCAGAGGCCGCCCATAGCGATACCGGCTACAAACATGGCCGGCAGCATGATATAGGCAGGTAAATGGGGAAAGGTCAGGGCTACCCAACTCGCCCCAAAAGCCCCCATGTAGAATTGCCCCTCCGCCCCGATATTCCAGAGGAGCATGCGGAAGGCTACGGAAACGCCCAGGCCCGCCAGCATCAGAGGAATGGCCTTAACGACGGTTTCCGAAAGGCCGTATTTGGAACCGATCACGCCTTCCAGCATATTTTGATAAACTTTTAAAGGATTATAACCGGTTGCGGCTAAAAAAATGGCACCTACGCCCAGGGCCAGGATGACAGCAGCAACAGGAACTATAATAGCCATCACCCGCGAAGGTTCCAGCCGCTTTTCCCAGGTAATAAAGGGTACCTGGCCCGATAAGGATGATCCAAACATCAGGCACTAACCTCCATTCTTTTCGCCCCGGCCATCATCAGGCCTAACTCCTCAATCCTGGCCTCTCCGGCGGCCATCAGGCCCGTAATTTCTCCTTCATACATGACAGCAATACGGTCGGCCAGGCGGAAAAGCTCTTCCAGGTCTTCGGAGATTAAGAGGATAGCCGTCCCGGCTGCCCTTTGCTCCAGGAGCAACCGGTGTACGGTTTCAGTAGCGCCGACATCCAGGCCCCGGGCCGGGTAAACGGCTACCAGAAGGCGGGGCCGATTGGAAATTTCCCGGGCCAGGAGCAACCGTTGCAGGTTACCGCCGGACATCATCTTCACCGGGGCATTCAGACCCGCCGTCTTAACCTGAAAACGTTCTACCAGCTCTCTGGCCCACTCGCGCGCCGCCTGCCTGTTGAGAAAGGCCCGCCCCCAGCGAGGGTGGCGGTATTCTTTCAGGAGCAGGTTATCGACAGCGCCCAGGTTGGGTACCAGACCCATACCCAGGCGATCTTCGGGTATATAACCCACCCCGGCGTTAATTACCCGGCAGGGGTCGCACTGGCCCAGCTCCTGTCCGGCGACGGTGATAGTCCCCTCCTGACAGGGTCTTAAGCCGGCAATAACCTCCGCCAGTTCCCGCTGGCCATTACCGGCCACCCCGGCTATGCCAAGGATCTCCCCGGCATAAACCGCCAGGTTTATGCCCTTTAAGGCCGGCAGTCCCTTATCGTTTAAAGCCTTTAAATTCTTTATCTCCAGGACTTTATCGCCTTTCCGGCCCGCAGGTTTACTAACCTGCCACAGGATTTCCCGGCCCACCATCATCCGGGCCAGTTCCTTCTCGTTTGTTTCGCTTTTTTTGACAGTAGCCACGGTTTTCCCGCCCCGTAAAATGGTAATGGTGTCGGCGGCATCCATCACCTCCTGCAGTTTATGGGTAATAAAGATTACGGCGCAACCCCGGGCGGCCATCTTTTTCAACGTCTGGTACAGGTCCCGTGCTTCCTGGGGAGTCAAAACCGCCGTCGGCTCATCCAGAATCAACACCCGGGCGTGGCGGTATAAGAGTTTGATAATCTCCACCCGCTGCTGTTCGCCTACCGACAGCTGCCAGATACGCGCCTGGGGATCTACCTGGAGACCGTATTCTTTAGAAAGGGCGGCTATCTCCCCGGCCAGCTTGTTCAGGTTGAGTCTGAGGCCCCCCTTAAGACCTAAGGCCACGTTTTCCGTCACCGTAAAGGGCGCCACCAGGCGGAAATGCTGGTGGACCATACCGATTCCCGCCGCAATGGCATCCCGGGGTGAACGGAAATGCACCCTTTGCCCATCAATATAGATTTCCCCGCCATCGGGCCGGTACAGCCCGGTAAGGATACTCATGAGGGTACTCTTACCGGCACCGTTTTCCCCGAGCAGGGCATGAATTTCCCCCGCTTGAATGGATAAATTAACCCCGTCGTTGGCCACCACGCCGGGGAAAACCTTCGTTATTCCCCGCATCTCTACCAGGGGTACTGCCATAAAAAATGCCCCCCATCGTTTGGCTATAAATTTATCGTTAAATGATTCGCTACCCCGAGATAAAATTCCTTCCCCATAATATAATTTTAATTAAATTTTGACCTTCTAAATACTATACTATTTAACATCCAACTTATAGTTAAGGCCGTGGAAATAAATCCCACGGCCTCCTGTCAACTCGTTTTATTTTATTTGGGGATCTCGCCTTCTACGCCTTCTACAAACCAGTTAAAACCAAGAACTTCTTCGTGGCTCATCTTCTGTCCTTCCTGTACCCGCACTTTACCGCTCTGGTCCTTGATGGGTCCCTGGAAGACGTAGAACTTGCCGTCAATAATTTCCTGCTTCTTCTCGTTTACCAGGTCGCGGACCTCCTGGGGTACCTTGTCGCTGAAGGGCCCGAGGTCAACAACACCATCCTTCATGGTTCCGTAGTAGTCTTCTGATTTCCATGTCCCGTTCTTGACGGCTTCTACTGTTTTAACATAGTACGGCCCCCAGTTCCAGACTGGCGAGGTCAGGTTGGCATCGGGAGCGAACTGGCGCATATCGCTGTTATATCCGATACCATACTTGCCCCGCTCCTGGGCGGCCTGCTGGGGCCCCGGCGTATCCTGGTGCTGGGCAATGACGTCGGCCCCGGCATCTAAGAGGCTCAAAGCTGCCTGCTTTTCGGCCGCCGGGTCGTACCAGGTATTGGTCCAGACCACCTTAACCTTGACATCGGGGTTAACTGAACGCGCCCCCAAGGTAAAGGCGTTGATGCCGCGGATTACTTCCGGAATGGGATGGGCGGCGACATAACCCAGAATATTGGATTTGGTCATTTTGCCGGCTACCATACCTGAAAGGTAACGAGGTTCTTCCATGGCCCCAAAGTAGGTCCCGACGTTTTTGGCCGTCTTATAGCCGGAGCAGTGCATAAAGACAACGTCGGGATATTTTTCGGCCACTTTAATTACATAATCCATATAACCGAAGCTGGTAGCAAATATGACCTTATTACCCTTTTCTGCCAGTTCAGTTAATACCCGTTCCACATCGGCCCCTTCGGGGACGTTTTCTACATAAGAGGCTTCTACCCACGGCAATTTTTCTGCCAGGTACTGGCGTCCCTGCTCATGGGCCCAGGTCCAGCCGGCATCACCAATCGGTCCCACATAAATAAAGGCGACCTTCATTTTCTCGTCTGCAGCCTGTTCGCCGGCCGCCGACTTCTCCCCGCTCTGGCTGTTCCCGGCCTCTTTCTGGCCGCCGCAGCCGGCGGCAAATACAGCTACCGCCAGGACCAGGAGCAGCACTGGTATGAAACGCCATCCTTTACGCATCATGTGTCCATAGCTTGTCCAGCAAACTATGGACGTCACCTCCTTTTTGATGTTTTTTAATTGAGGCCGTTGCTGCTTTACTTTTTCCTGCTATAACTCCCACCCCCTTGAACTTTAACTCCCGGGACGGCTAATCCCCCGGGAACTCTCTCGGACCGGGCTACCGCCAGGTTTTGGGGCAAATTAAAAACCAGGCTCCCGCAGCGCGACAATTGGTAATCACCTTTGTAGCCAAGAAATTCCGGTCACCTGGTATATACTCCCGGTCCCACTACCGCAACTATGCAAAGACTATAGGAGAAGGTTTCAACTTAATATAATTAAGTTCGCCGCAATTTTTTAAAATCCTGCTGGGATTAAATGACCGGATTAAACAAGGTGGAGAACATCGAAAAGGCCCTGGATAAATTACCGCTGTTGTCAAAGAGCTATAGATAAAGGCCGGGGTTTTTGAGGCCTTAAAAAAACGTCTACCTGAGGGTTTGTTAACCCCCCTGTAGACGTCTTCGCCTCTGGGAATTTTACTATTCGACGTCAATCTCTATTTTCCTGCCGGTGGCCCGGAAAAAAGCTGCGGTCAAAGCCCGGGTAACCAGGACGGCCGTCATATCTTTGCGATAGGCGCCGGAACCCCGGAGAAGGCTGTCCCGGGGCCGGGCTGCTTCTCTGGCCGCCGCCGCGGCCCTGGCGATCACGCCCGCGCCAGGCTCCTGGTCAATAAGGACCCTGGCCGCTTCCTCACACAGGAAAGGTCGGGGTGCCACCGGAGCAATACAGATACGCGCCCTGGTGCACTTTCCCTCTACCACCTGGACCCGGACGGCAACATTGAGCATGGGCAGGGAAAGGGCCCGCCGTGGTGAAAGGCGGGCAAAGGCCGACCCTTCGCCTTCTCCCCACAGGTCAACGGTAAAGCGAGTTAAGATCTCACGGCCGGCGTTTACCCTGGAACGGCCGACGCCTTCGTAAAGGTCTGCGACCGGTGCCTGGCGTTCACCTTCCGGCCCCAGGATGGTGGCTACGGCTCCCAGGGCCACCAGGGCCACAGCCGTGTCGGCCGCCGGCTGGGCGTTTACTACGTTGCCGCCCAGGGTGCCGACATTGCGTATCTGGGGCGAGCCGACGGCTGCAGCGGCTGCCGCCAGGGCCGGCAGCTTCTCCCGGATAAGTTCTGACGTTGCCACCCGGCTGTGGGTGACGGCCCCGCCTAGTATTATCTTGCCGTTTTCTTCCGCAATTATCTTTAGTTCTGGAATACGGGTAATATCGATCAGGGTATTGACCTGGAGTTTTTCTTCTTTAAGGTCGATTACCAGGTCGGTGCCCCCGGCAATGAGGCGCGCCCCCGGGTGGGTGGCCAGCATGGTAAGGCACTCGGCCGCCGAGGTGGCAAAAAGGTACTGCTGGGGCATGTTATCTCTCCTTAACCCTAAAACCTCTCCCACACTTTAACCGCCAGTTCCCTTGCTCTGGCGGCAATGGCCGCCTCATCCAGGTGCAGGAGCCGCCGTTCCCGCATGAGGACTTTGCCGCCAATAATGGTCGTGTCCACCAGCCCGGCGTTAAAGCCGAAGAGGAGGTGGCCAAACCAGTTGGCCGTCGTTATAGGGGTCGGCGCATGATAATTCACCAGTATAATGTCGGCATAGGCCCCTTCCTGCAAACGCCCCACGGGATGGGCGAAGAACTGCTCTGCTATGCGAGAGTTATTGGCGAAAACCATGGCCGGGACTTCCGTCCAGCCGGCGTTGGGGTCGCCGGAGACAAACTTGCGCAAAACATTGGCCACCTTGAGGGATTCAAACATATCACCGGTATAGCCGTCCGTTCCCAGGCCGACCACCACTCCCACCGCCAGCATATCCCCTACCGGTGCGCAGCCGACGGCATTGCCCATGTTGGATTCCGGGTTATGGACCACCAGGGTGCCGGTTTCCTTGAGGATGGCTATTTCCCTTTCGGTCACATGGACACAGTGGGCGGCGATAGTTCTGGGGCCCAGGATACCGTGGTCAGCCAAACGTTCCACCACCCGCTTACCCTCGCGTTCCAGGGCATCTTCTACGTCCTGGATGCCTTCCGCCACGTGGATGTGGAAGCCGCTGCCAACCTCGGCCTCTGCCTCCCGGCAGGCGGCCAAAGTGGCATCGGAAAGGGTAAAGGAGGCATGGAGGCCGAAGGTAGCGCTAACCAAACCTTCCTGGCCGCGGTATTTTTTAATGGTGGCAATGTTCTCTTCAATACCTTCCCGCATAATGGTCTCCCCGTCACGATCGGAAACCTCATAGGCCAGGCAGGTACGGACACCGGTTTCGACAGCCGCCCGGGCGATCATCTCCAGGCTGCCGCGAACGGCGCGGGGGCTGGCGTGGTGGTCCAGGATGGTGGTGGTACCGCTCTTGATGCAGTCAATGAGGGGAATCAAGGCGCTGTAATAGACGTCCTCCAGGGTAAGGGCCTTGTCCAGGCGCCACCAGAGGCGCTGCAATATTTCCAGAAAGTTGCCCGGCGGCGCGTCTTTCAGGGCCATGCCCCGGGCGAAGGTACTGTAAAGATGCATGTGGGTGTTAATCATCCCGGGCATAATCACCATGCCCCGGGCGTCAAGCCATTCAGCTTCCGGGTAGCGCCGCTTTAATTCAGCTGTAGGTCCGACGGCGACAATCCGGTCGCCGTCAATAGCCACCGCTCCATTTTCCTGGTAGGGATTTTCCGGCACCAGGGACAACAGGCGGCCGTTACCAATAAGGAGCATAATTATACCTCCAAAATGTTTCTTTACAGGATTTAACTAATCTGCCAGGGCTTTTTCCACCGCTTTAATGATGTTCTGGTAACCGGTGCAGCGGCAGAGATGACCGGACAATTCTCTTTTAATCTCCTCCCGCGTATATTTTTTGCCGCTTTCTACCATAGCCGTTGCCGTGAGAACATAACCCGGTGTACAGAAACCGCACTGGATGGCTCCCTCTTCAATAAAGGCTTTTTGCACCTTGGAAAGCTCCCCGTTTTTAGCTATACCTTCTATCGTGACTATATCTTTGCCGTCGGCCCAGACAGCCAGGTAAATGCACGAGTCAATGGGAGTTCCATCGATGAGAACAGTGCAGGCGCCGCATTCACCGACGCCACACCCTTTTTTTACACCCGTATATCCCAGGCGGTCGCGCAAAACGTCAAGCAACGATTCGCGAATGTCTACTTCCATACTTACCTGGATCCCGTTTACGGTAAAGGATATTTTTTTAAGCAATTGCCTCACCCCCAGCCTTGACAATGGCCGCTTTCAGGGCCCTCTGGGTAAGTTCCTCCACCAGGTGCTCCCTGTATTCTTTGGAAGCGCGCCAGGAAGTTCTCGCCTGCGTCGCTTTAACCGCTAATTTCCCAATTTCCGCAATGGTTTCAGGAGAAATGGTTTTGCCTCTCGCAAAGGCTTCTGCTTCGGGACATCTTAGAGGCGTTGGCCCGGCAACTCCAAGTCCAATCCTGACGTCTTCCAAAATGTTGCCTTGTTTTACTTTACAAATCACCGCCACACCTAAAGTAGCAATATCCATGGCCTTGCGCATGGAAAATTTTATATAGTGCCCACCATAGCCCCGGTAATTCTCCGGAGAAATGATAATCTGAGTAAGGAGTTCACCAGGTTTTAAATCAACCTTTCCGGGTCCAAGGTAAAACTCCTGGATGGGAACAACCCGCTCACCTTGATTGCTCTGTAATTTTAATCTGGCATCAAGGGCAAACAAGGTGGAAGCGCTGTCGGCCGAGGTGGCGCCGTTGCAAATGTTGCCGCCGATAGTGGCAACGTTGCGGATCTGCGGTCCCCCCATGGTGAGGGCCGCTTCCGCTAAGACGGGGATATTTTCTTTGATTACAGGATCGTTAGCAATCTGCGTGAAAGTTGTCAACGGCCCGATTAGAATAGTACCATCCTCAAGTTTAACAACACCTTGGAGGGATTTTATTTTGCGAATGCTCAGCAACTCTGCTTTCTCTATTTGGCCATGATGCATTTTAATCAAAACATCAGTCCCGCCGGCAATGACGAGCAGGTGAGGGGCAGCCGCCAGCAGCGCAGTAGCTTCCTTTACTGTCTCCGCCTCAAAATAACCCTGGATGTTGTACACCAGACTTCACCACCTTCCTATATTAAGCCGGTTTTCTTGAACTTTTCAAAGACCCGCTGGGGGTTCATGGGTAGCCTGTTAAAGGCCACGCCGGTCGCGTCGAAAACGGCATTGCGAATGGCCGGTGCCACGGGAATAGTCGGCGGCTCTCCTAAAGCCTTGCAACCAAAGGGGCTGGTGGGCTCAAAGGTTTCGACAAAAGCCACACCAATATCCGGGATATCCATTATCGTTGGCATTTTATAGTCCAGCAAATTATTATTCAGGGGTTTGCCGGTTTTTTCGTCAAACAGCATCTGTTCTGCCAGCGCATAGCCAATTCCCATGCCTACGCCGCCATGCACCTGTCCTTCTGCTAATTGGGGGTTGATAATTTTACCTGAATCATGCACATTATATATTTCCAGGACCTCTATTTTTCCGGTTTTAAGGTCTACTTCAACTTCTGCAAAAGTAACACCAAAAACAAAGGCATTGATCCTGGCATTGTTGGACGTATCGCTTGTTATCGGTCTGGCAAAAACGGTATCATAATAAGTGTGCAATGCCACTTCGGCTAAGGGCATGACCACCTCTCCCGAGTGTTTGTAGACAATATTTTGATCCTTAATATCTAAGGCGTGGGAGGGTATGTCGGTCATACCCCAGACAAAATCCAGGATTTTTTCTTTTACTTCTAATGCCGCTTTGGCCACCGCCATGCCGGTAATATAAGTCTGCCTGGAAGCATAGGCACCAGTGTCAAAAGGTGTAATATCGGTATCCTGGGTGGAAATGACATGCACCATGTCTACAGGAATACCCAGCACTTCGGCTACCATCTGGGCAAAAACTGTATCGCTTCCCTGCCCTATTTCGGTAGCGCCGATTTGCAGCTGGACGGAGCCGTCCTGATTTAAAACAATTCTCGCTCCCGCCATTTCCAGCCCTACCGGATGGGTGCCGGAGGCGTAGCTAAAGCACGCCATTCCTAACCCTCTGCGTTTTGTGCCTGTTTGATTCTTATACCGCGCTTTTTTCTCATCCCATTTGATTAATTCTTTACCTTTGGCAATGCACTCGCGAATGCCGCAGCTCCTCACCGTATTGCCGTTCAAGGGATCGACATAGCCTGCTTTAACCAGGTTTTTCAGGCGGAATTCAATAGGGTCGATATTTAATTTTTTTGCAATATTTTCCAGATGGCTTTCCACGGCAAAGGTCAACTGGGGCGAACCATAACCCCTCATGGCACCGGCGACAGGGAGGTTGGTATACACAGTTAATGGTTCGTATTTTAAGGCCTTCATGGGGTACAGGGCCCTGAACTTCGAGCCTGCAGCCATAGCGATGGAATGACCGTGGGAAGCATAGGCCCCGGTGTTGGAGATGGCCGTTATATGCATGCCAATTAATTTTCCGTCTTTAGAAACACCCGTTTTAATTTTGTATTTGATAGCATGACGGGTCCGCGTATCGATCATGCATTCTTCCCTGGACAGTTCTAACTTTACCGGCCTGCCGCCTACGGCCAGGGTCATTGCGGCATTTAGAGGTTCCAGGCAAGCATCCTGTTTGCTGCCAAAGCCGCCGCCGACGTAAGGCTTGATTACCCGTACCCTTCCCCAGGGGATACCCAGCGCTTGTCCGACGATTCTCCTTATAATGTGCGGGATCTGCGTGGAGGTTACAATCACAATGCGGCCGTCACTGTCAACATAGGCGTAGGATACATGGTTTTCAAGCTGGCAGTGCTGGACAATACTTGTTTCCAACTCGTCCTCAAATATATAGTCAGCTTCTTGAAAAGCCTCTTCAACATCGCCAATTTCATAACCCTGAGAACTAAGGATATTTCTTTCACAGTCGTCGTGGATTAAAGGCGCCCCTTCCCTCATTGCCGCCTCCGGGGTGAGCAGGGGTTCTAATACTTCATAATCTACCTCAATTAATTTCAGGGCTTCTGCGGCGGTCAACTCGTCTGTGGCCACTACTGCCGCAACAGCATCCCCCACAAAGCGTGCTTTGTCGGTTAAAATAGTCCGGTCTTCTCTATCCCTGTGCTTCGGGTCAAGGGCATAGGGATGCCCTGCAGTGGCAAATTTAATTTGCGGGACGTCTTTATAAGTCAGAACCGCTTCAACACCAGGTAAAGCTCTAGCCCTGCTGGCATCAATGTTTTTAACCAGGGCGTGAGCATAAGGGCTTCTTAATATTTTTCCTACCAGCATATCTCTTGTAAAAAAGTCTGCGGTATACTTTGCTTTCCCGGTAACTTTGGCAACAGCATCAACACGGCTTATGCTTTTTCCCACTACTGTAGAAGCCATTTTACCCCCTCCGTTTCTAGTGGAGATACCCGCTCCGCAAGACCCGGCCCTAAGAATATCGCCACAGCCTTCTTCCCTGGACAGGGACGGCGGCTACCCTTCTTCCTTTCCACCCCCCGTCTTCATGACAGCGGCCGCCTTTTCTACGGCGGTGATAATTTTGGCATAACCGGTGCAGCGGCATAAATTGCCCGACAGGGCGATCTTAATTTCCTCCCGTGTTGGGTGGGGGTTCTGGTCCAGCAGGGCTTTAGCGCTCATGATCATCCCGGGGGTACAGAAACCGCACTGGACAGCCCCCTCGCTGATAAAGGCTTCCTGTAAAGGATGGAGCCTGCCTTCAGGTGAGGCCAGGCCTTCAATAGTGAGAATCTCGGCCCCATCGGCCTTAGCGGCGGGAATCAGGCAGGAGTTGACCGCCCGGCCATCCATGAGTACCGTACAGGCGCCGCATTCCCCCTTGCCGCACCCCTCCTTGGTACCGGTGAGGCCTAAATTTTCCCGTAAGAGTTCCAGCAAGGTAATATCTGCCGGGGCCTCAACCTGGTACTCCTGGCCGTTGACTTTAAGTTTCAAACCGGGCATCTTGCCTACCCCCTGGTAGTTTCATCGCAGTAATATATAAAAGAAACCAGCTGACGGCCCTCCTCGTAGTCGGGTGATTCCGGTCACCTGGTAGAAACCCCCGGCCCCATCGCCGGGGCTATACGAGTTCATTAAATTTATATTCGGCAAAGGCAACTTAAATCCTGCTAAAAAATTTTATCTTTGCGCGAATAGCAGGTTCTGCTTTAATCCGGGTTTCCTTTCGCCAGGGGGACATTTTATCCTAATCTACCTCTGTTCCGGTTGTCTGGTTTTAGGCTGGTACCGTACCGGTGTTTTTAGAAAGGCACGTTTTCCGCCAACCCCTGCTAATCTGGGTTTAGGGGACGCCAGGCCCCGGAGCGGTTCTGCCCGCTAAATACTTTTTGCACGACTTCCGGGGTTGACACTCTCAGGAAGTTGGCATAAACTTATAGTCAAAAGTATTTTTGATTATTTGAATGAGGAGCCAGCCGAAAGTGAAGTTACAGCCCATGGCAAGCCAACTGGAACGAGATCCCCCCGTTTGTCAGGTCAATTGCGTCAACGAGGAGAAGGTGAAGCGGCTCAAGCCCCAGGTGGATCGTACAGAGGGCGTCGCTACTATCTTCAAGGCCCTGGCCGATGATACCCGGGTGAAGATAATCTACGCCCTCAGCGAGGCCGAGCTTTGCGTCTGTGATGTAGCGGCACTAATCGGCAGCAGCAAGGCGACTGCTTCCTATCACTTGCGCTTGCTGTACCATATAGGGCTGACCAGGTATCGCAAAGCCGGCAAGCTAGTATACTACCGCCTGGCTGACCCGCATATCGGCAACCTGGTGCGGGAGGTCCTGCAGCACCTGGCCAGGACATCGGGACGATAACCAGATTGTCATATGACCCCCCATCGCATAAGACCGTACACATGAAGGGTGATAGCAAATGGCACAGGCTGAAAGCCCGGGTAGGCCCGGCAAGACTGCAGACTTCCGAGTTGAAGGGATTACTTGACTGGATTGCGCCGCCAAGTTTGAAAAAAATGTCGCGGCGCTCCCTGGTGTAACCAGGGCCAGTTTAAACGCTACCACCGGTAAGCTAGTTGTTGAAGGCGCAGCCGATTTGGAAGCCATCCGGCGGGAAGGCAGGAAGGAAAACTATGCTATCTTCCCCGCCAGGCAAGACGAGGTAAAACCGGCCAGGCCCATGGTTAATTGGGAATTGTTGCGCACGGTGATCGCTGCCGGCGCCTTGCTGGCTGCCTATATCGTAGAACGGGCTGGTGGAGCAGCTACCTTATTCATCTCGCTATACTTAATAGCTATAATAGCCGGCGGATGGGGTAACGCCCGCAAGGCCTGGTACTCCCTGCCGCGCCTGGACTTTAATATGAGCGTGCTGATGACCATAGCCGTTATCGGGGCCGTGGCCATTGGTGAATGGGAGGAAGGAGCCGTTGTGGCCTTCCTGTATTCCGTGTCCGAGATGCTAGAGTCCTGGACTATGGAACGGGTGCGCCGGTCTATCCGCGCGCTCATGGATATCGCCCCCAGGGTGGCCAGAATCCGCCGCCAGGCGGGGGAAGAAATAGAAGTCCCGGTCGAAGAGATCCAGGTGGGTGACGTGATGATCGTCCACCCTGGCGAGAAGATCGCCATGGACGGGCGTATCATCAAAGGCGAGTCGGCCGTCAACGAAGCCGCCATCACGGGTGAAGCCGTACCCGTGGAAAAAGGCCCCGGGGCCGAAGTTTATGCCGGTACCCTCAACACCCATGGTTCCCTGGAGGTCGAGGTCACCAAGCTGGTCCGGGATACCACCATCGCCAGGATCATTCACCTGGTGGAAGAGGCGCAGGCCCGGCGGGCGCCATCCCAGGCCTTTGTAGAACGCTTCGCTGCCATTTATACCCCCATTGTTCTGGCCCTGGCCGCCGGCATTGTCCTGGTACCGCCCCTGCTCCTGGGCTACCCGTGGAGTCCATGGATCTACCGGGGGCTGGCTCTGCTGGTAGTTGCTTGTCCCTGCGCCCTGGTGGTATCGACTCCGGTAGCCATTGTCAGTGCCATTGGTAACGCCGCCCGCAACGGGGTCCTGATCAAGGGCGGGGTCTACCTGGAACAGGCCGGTGCCCTCACTGCTGTCGCTTTTGACAAGACCGGAACCCTGACAAAAGGCGAATCCACCATTACCGACATTATTCCCCTGGGACGTCTGACCGAGGAGGAACTGCTCCAAATTGCCGCCAGCCTCGAGACACGTTCCGAGCACCCCCTGGCGCAAGCTGTTGTTAAGGCGGCGGAAGCCCGCGGGCTAGCAATAAAACCTGCGGAGGATTTCAGTGCCCTTACCGGCCGCGGGGCGCGAGGGGTCGTGAGCGGCCGGACCGTCTATATAGGTAACCTTCGCCTTTTTACTGAGCTGGGTATGGAGACCAAGGCGGTGGCCGGCCGGATCCGCCTGCTGCAAGAGGAAGGCAAGACAGCCATAGTCGTGGCCACGGCTGAAGATTTTCTGGGAATCATCGCCGTGGCCGATGAGGTCCGGGAAACAAGTGCAACGGCAATTGCCGCCTTGAAGCGAACCGGCATCCGCCGCACAGTCATGCTGACGGGGGATAACGAGGCGACAGCCCGCACCATTGCGAGCCGGGTCGGGGTGGATGAATTTCGCGCTGAACTGCTGCCCCAGGACAAGGTTAAAGCCGTTCAGGAACTGCTGCAGCAATACGGCAAGGTGGCCATGGTAGGTGATGGTATTAATGATGCCCCGGCCCTGGCTACGGCTACGGTTGGCATCGCCATGGGCGGGGCAGGGACGGATACAGCGTTGGAAACAGCGGACATTGCCCTCATGGCCGATGACCTGACCAGGTTACCCTTCACCATCCGCCTCAGCCGGGCGGCCCTCGGGGTGATCCGGCAGAACATCGGCTTTTCCCTGGCCATTAAGGCCATGGCTGTGGCCGCCGTGTTCCCCGGGTGGCTCACCCTCTGGCTCGCCATTCTGGCCGATATGGGAGCCTCATTGCTGGTAACCCTGAACGGCATGCGGCTCCTGCGGCTGCATCCGGAAAAATAGTTGCCAGAAACGGGGAAGGGAAGGCCGGGCGCCTTCCCTTCCCCGTTCTAAAAAGGTACTCTGCCCCTCCCGGAAGGCAGGAGCGTTTTCAGCCAGGATTTCCGTAACATATTAAACCACCTTTAAGAGGCAACCATCTCCAAAAAAGCCTCAATCCGGGTCTGCAGCTGGGCTGCGTCTTTTTCACTGAAATCACTTTCCAGGCATAAAACCGGTAGCCCCGCTTCCCGGAGGGCTTTTTCTACCTGCCGGGCTTCGAGGGCATAAGTCTGGCAGAACTGGAGGGAATAATAAATCACCCCGTCGGCCTTTCCTTCCCTGGCCAGGCGCAGGATGTCCTCCACCCGGGACGTATTGGGAGTAAAGCAGGCACAGTTGATGCCCAGCAATCGCCGGGCCAAATTTTTTACCTGCTGGGATAAGGTTTCACCGTCTTCAGGCACCATCCCGGCGAAATAACGGCTGCCGGTACATGTTTCTTCACCGATAATCACCGCCCCTGACTTCTCTACCAGGTGGTGTAACTTCCAGTAAGGTAAAGGCATAGGTGTCCCGGTTACCAGGAGGCGCGGTGCTCCTTTACTGGTAACACCTTCACCCCGGGCAATCCTTTCCTCAAGTTCTTCGCAAAGGGCATTAACTTGAGCAGTAAAACGTTCCGGGTCATCAAAGAAAGCCAGTTGCGAAATCAGCAGGGCGTCTTTTCCGCTGATAGGAGCCGGGTCGGCCTGGCGGGCTTGATACAGGCGCTGCAGGGCCGCACGGCGGGCATTGGCCTTCTTGATAGCGACATTTAATTTCTCGCTATCGATTTTTTGTCCCGACCGTCGTTCAATTTCTTCTTTAAATCGGTAAATTTCCCCTTCCCAGAGAGCCAGGTCGGCCGCTTCCTTACGCTGGGGCAATTCCATTACGTAAGTAGGAACATAATCATTGAGAATTTCCCAGGTCTTCTTTTTCCCATCACAGGTAGTTTCGCCAACAAGAAAATCGACGACCTGAAAGTAAGGGCAAATCCGCTCCAGTTTAAAGCCAACCAGAGACTTAATCAGGGGGCACAGGTTACGCGGTAAAATTTGTTCTCCGGCAGGAACGGTAAAGTGGGTTCCTGCACAGAGCCCGACGCTAACACCATCGACGGCAAAGATAAGTTCTTCCGGCACAAAAACACAAAAGGTACCGGCCACCAGCCGCCCGGCTCTTTTATGGGCCAAAATTTCTTCGACCCTCCTGCCATGGGCCTCGCCTAAAAGGTTATCAAAATAGGCCATACCCGCCGGCCGGTTATCTTGTTGTAAAAAAACCTCGCTAAAGGCTTCGGGCAATGCCGCTAAAAAAGCATCATGCCTTTCCAGGTCCAGCCCTAAATCCCGCCACATTTCCCGGCAAGCATCGCTCAAAGGGATCAGCTCCTCCAAGTAATTTTTGCCTGGTATATTTTCGCTTTTTATCTTGAATATCCTTTATAATATATATTCCATTTTGTTATGATTTGGGGCCGGTTGTAAAGTAATATCCGTCTTGACACTAGGAAAGCAGCTCTGCAGCCTTAGATAAAGCTTCCTACCCTTTGTCATGGTGCAAGCGCGGTTATTTTTCGGCTTTTTCCGATTGCCCGTCGACCTTCTCAATATATATGCTCCGGCTGGGGAAGGCCACGGAAACTCCTTCCTGTTCCAAAATCTGCATGATCTTAAAGTTTACATCTTCCCGTATGCTTAGATATTCCTTCCAGTCGGTCGTATTGGTAAAAAAGTAGAGAAAGATGTCCAGGCTGCTCTCATTAAACCTCTCGAAATAGACAAATATCGTTTCTTTATGAATTCCTGGGTGCTCTTCCAACATGGCCCTTATAGCTTGAACGCACTTCTCCAGTTTAGACCGGCTGGTAGTGTAAGTAACCCCCAGGTGAAATGTTATACGGCGTTTTCCCATCCGCGACCAGTTGGTGATGGGCTCGTTGGCCAGGGTCGCGTTGGGGACCGTGACCAGAGCATGCGCAAAGGTGCGTATTTTCGTACTGCGAAAAGTTATATCTTCCACCGTTCCCTCCACGCTGGGAGTACTTATCCAATCTCCTATGGTAAAGGGTTTGTCGAGAAAAATAACCATACCTCCAAACATGTTAGCCAACGTATCCTTGGCCGCCAGAGAAAAGGCCAGTCCGCCCAGGCCCAGGCCTGTTATAAGGCCATTGATGTTATAATTCCATTCGACAGCGACGACCATAAGGGCCAAGGCGCACACAACAAACCTTATGGCTTTGGACAAGAAGGGCACTAAAATATTATTGATATCAAACTTCTTCCTGACCTCCCGGGAGACGACCGAATCCGGGCCAGACAGAATATAGAGCACCCAAGCGATGAGGATAATAAGGTAAGAGCGGAACACTTTGAGGACCCAGAGGTGCTGAGCCTGGCTTAAGGGTAGTATGGTCAAGGCCAGGTAGATCCCGAGGGCCGCAACGAAGTTCTGCAACGGCCTTTCCAGGGACTTCACCATTTGATCATCCAGGTCAGTAGCCGTCCGCTGGGTTATTCTAAGGATCGTACTATACAGATGTCTTGCAAAGACATTTCTTAAGCCAAGAAACAGCAGAAAGACGATGATCGCTGCTGCAGTGTTCCAGAAGAAGCCCTGGGGCCTAAAATATATTTGGTTTAAAAAATCGGGAATCCGCACCTTGCTCCATAACGACAGGATTTTTTCCACCGCTGAAGTTTACCCCCCCTGCTCTGAACGCGCAAGCTATTAACATAATGGTATTCGAATAGCATACGCCTTTCAAGTACTTTCCTTTCACGTACCGAGACGTGTCTACCCGCTAAATACTCTTCTGTCGATCGCTTTAGCTGTCGTTTATACTCCCATTCTTCTGGCTCTGGCCGCCAACACCGGCTGTGAAGACATTATGAAGAAAATATGAAGAAAATCTGAAAGATCGCATACCCGTCTTGACACATACCCGCATAGGGTAATATGCTGGGACTAGACTTATGTCTTATTCACTTCCAAGAGGAGAGATGGGGATGAATCACAGAAGGCACGGCTTGCTAATGCTTCTTGGTTGTGGCCTGATGATAGTCGCTGTATTTTTCTTACTGACCCGCGGTGCAGCTGCAAGCGACGGCACTGCAGGTGGGGGTTGGTTGTGGTTGTTATTCTTACTTTGTCCCCTGATGCACCTTTTCATGATGCGCGGTCATAATCATGGTGAATGTCAGCATGGGGAGCAAAAGGCTACCAGCAAAGACGATCAGTCCCAAGCAGGAAAAACCCAGATAGAATAAGCTAGAATAAAAATAAGGAGAAGAGCGGCCATGTTAAAAGCCGCTCCTGTCAATATTAAGAGACAATTTGGTTGGCATGGATGTGGTATTGTGCGTTATAGAGCTAAGTTGCTTCTATTTATGTTAATATTAGCTGTAAGTACCATGCCCGCATACGGTGCGACCCTGGAACAATTGAACAGGCAGCAACAACAGTTACAACAAAATATTCAAGAGCACAAAAGGATTTTAGAGGAGAAAAACGATGAAGGACAGGCCCTCCTCCAGCAATTACAAGCAATAGAACAAGAAATCCGGCAAAAAGAACAACAAATACGCAAGCTTGACGGGGAACTGGCCGAAGCGCAGCGCAATATTTTACAAGTTACCAGTGAATTAAAACAGCTGGAAGCAACCCAGGAAAAACGTGCGCAGATTTTACGCACGCGACTAAAGGATATCTACCTTGCGGGCCAGGCCAACTACCTGGAGGTACTGCTCCAGTCCACTAGCCTGCAAGACTTCCTGGTGCGGCTGGAACTGCTGTCCAGGGTTGCCCGGGGTGATATGAAACTGATCGAAGAAATTAAAATAGAACGGGAAAAAATTGCCGCCAAAAAGACCCAACTGTTAGCTGAGCGGGATAAGGTTGCCATGCTCCGCCGGCAGGCGGATGAGCAGCGGGTCCAGCTAGCTTCCCGCCAGGGAAGCCAGCGTCGGCTCCTGGCCCAGATTGAGGAGGAAAAAAAGCGAGTTGCTCAAGCTTTAGATGAAGAAGAATCTCTGGCACGCGAAATAGCTGCTCAAATCCGGAGTATCCAAGCCAAAAACAACCGCCAGCTACCACCGGAGGGAACAAAGGGGATGCTCTGGCCCTTACCGGGTTATACCCAGATTTCTTCCCCCTTCGGTTGGCGCATCCATCCTTTGCTAAAGACCAGGCGTTTCCATATGGGTGTTGATATCCCGGCTCCTACAGGTACGGAAGTCATTGCCGCCTTGGACGGCCAGGTTATTGCCACCGGCTATCGCGGCGCTTTTGGTAATCTTATTGTCATTGATCATGGCGGCGGGTTATCAACCCAGTATAACCATTTATCGGAAATCCTGGTTCGAGAGGGCCAGGAAGTGAAAAAGGGTCAGGTAATCGGTCGGGTCGGGTCAACAGGCCTGAGCACAGGCCCCCACCTCGATTACATGGTTTTACTCCGCGGCGAGCCAACAAACCCCATGAATTATTACTAAGCGAAACTCTGCACGTCTATCACTTCTATAATTATAAGAAGGCGAATAGTAGTCGGGATTTAAGGGCTCCAGGCTTAACTGGGTTCAGTCGTTCGTTTCTTTTATAGACCAACTAATCCCCGGCGGCAGCGATAAGCAAGCAGCGCATATATTATCACCCCGGCAAAAAGGACCATTCGGAAGCCGGCGGTAATGGCAACCATCATGGCGATAATCGACCCGATTACAGAAAACCAACCATTTATGCCCCAGGCTAACGGTACAAAATCCTCCCTTCCCTCCTCCCTTAAGGCACGCAGGCCGGTCGGGAATGGTAAACCCAGGGTTACGCTTAAAGGAAAAAGGGTGAAGACGGTGAGGATTGTTTTACTGTTCGCTAGAGCTGCGCCTGTCGAAAAAATCCAGGGTACAGCAACACCGGTCAGTATAGCCAGCACGGCCACAAGAAAAGCCGGCAGCCACCTTCGCCTCATTAAAACTCTTTGAACAGCGGCCACCTGGCCGAGCAAACTACCCAGACCACCGCCGATGAGGAGGGTAGCAGCAACTACTGTAAAGGCAAGGGTTGGATGACCAAGGATCAAAACGAATTTCTGCACCAGGGCGATCTCAAGCAGCATGAAACCCACACCTAGTGCACCAAAATACAGCAGTAATGATTTTTTATTCTTCACGGTGCCGTCTGTGGCATGCTTCAGCCAGCGCCAACCCAGGTGCAAGACCAGGGCCAGGAGAATATACAGTTCGAAGGGTATGGTATTATCGACATTATAGAAAAAGGGCCGGTCATCGGTGACGACGGTTGCCGCCGTCTTACCAACTTTCCCATAGTGCAATAATTGCTCCAACTGCAATTGCGCCTCCTTAAGCCGGGCAGTGATGGCCGCCAGCTCATCCGGGGCAAATGGTGTCTTTTTAACCAGGAGAAGCGGGTAGTTAACTTCCTGGTCATGATGTTCCGCGGGTGTGCCGGCAATCAAGACTTGCCTGGCTATTTCTTCATCTGCCACCCCGCTTTCCTTTAAAACAGCCATGACCGTTGCCAGCGCCTTGCTTAAATCATCAGGGCCGTGCAGGACGAACGCCAGCCGGCCGCCAGGTGTTAGATGATTTAAGTATGAACGTATGGCCTCGCGGGTGTAGATATAGTTTTCGGAAAGGGCGTATCCCGTACCTTCCGCGGCCTGGGTCATGACCTTCGAGAGATAGATTACATCAAACTGTTCGCTGGTAGTATCTATAAAGGTTCTGCCATTCTGGATAAAGGTGCGTACTTCCGGCAAATCATAAATACTCCCGTTGTAATCGCTGAACTTACGCGCAGCCGCGACACTGCCTGGATTAATCTCCACGGCAGTGATATCTTCACTGCCCCCCAGGCGGGCAAGGAGAATGTCAATGCCTCCTCCACTGCCAATTACTAACACGCGCCGCGGCTTTTCGGGTACAAAAGCGAGGTAGCCGGCTTCTTTTTTCAGTTGCTGGACCCCTGCCAGGTTGCCCTCAAAGCGTACCATGGGAGCAGCAGCACCGCCGTCAATGAGTACCAATTTTTCGTTCGGGTCTTTAGTGGCGACTACGTCTGTTCTGGCAAAAGCATCCCACGAAGAATATTCAACAACCGGCTGCTCGCCGTTGAGTTTGAGAAGGCCGATCATCTTCGGTATGCCCCTGTAGGCGGAAAAATCCCTCGCCAGTACTTCAGGTAGGGGGGATACGGCCAGGACGGCAAGGAGGGCAACCCCGCCGAGAGCAGCCAAAACCTTTCGCCGGGAGCGCTTTTTAATAATAGCAAGGTTTAACAACAGGGAAATCAATAAGATAGCTTCGCCAAGGTAAACTGTCAACCTGATGAGGTTAACAGTGTTCAACAGCGTAACCACGCCAAAGGCAGCCAGCCCGGCGCCAACGAGATCGCCAAAATACAGCAGGTAAGAGTACTTGCTGAGTACACTGAACGAGCAAGACAAAAACCTACCGCCCAGTATGAAGGGGAGTACGGCTAAAGCAATGTAAACAAAGAAATTTAGGGGTTGAAAGGGCAATTTGTAAAAAAATAACGTGAGCAGCGGCAGCGTAAACCCCAAATAAACTACGGATCGAATTCCTATGTCCCATATTTGTTGCCCATCCGTTTGCGGAAATTCCTTCATTTTTTATAAATATCCATGGCCCCCAGACCCAGACCGAGAATGGCCACCGAAGCAACGATGAAGACAAAATGGTAGGTCATTATCGCCGAGAATATCCGGGTTAGGATAACCTCGTACATAAAGAGAGCCCCTGAGACCACGAACACTGCCGATAAAGAAATTCCCAACCGCATAAACTTGTGCATCTTTTCTCTCCCTTTAAACTCAAGTTAAAACAGTTGAAAGCCAAGGGGGTTATCCTGGCTTCCAAATCAGGTGCAATTTCTTTTCTTAATAAATTCTTTATTATTCGAGTGAACGCCTCTCACTACAGTTCCCTTAACATGATTTCCATTCCATTCTAGCTTTCAACTGTGAAGACATCATGAAGAAAAAAAGGAGAAAGTTTGAAGGGTGTTCAGGACTGTAGCCTGGGGGTGACAACGCAGGATGAACAAAAAGCGCAACAACCGCATCACGAAGTTGCTGCGCTTTTTGTACAGGGTGTCAGCGGCCGATGTAAGCTGTTAGAAATCGGCCAGGGCTTTGAAGGCCAGCCAGGAAAGCAGGGCACTGCCAATGGGCAGGCAATCTTCGTTGATATTAAACCGGGGATGGTGCCAGGGATAGGGAGGCTCTCCCGGGATGGCTGCCCCGAGGTTAAAATATACTGCCGGGACCTTTTCGGCATAGCGGGCAAAATCCTCGGCACCCATAGAAGGGGCTGCCAGTTCGAATACCTTTCCCGGTCCCAGGAGTTCTCCGGCTACCCGGCGAAACAGTTCGGTAAGCCTGGCATCGTTTATTAGGGGCGGGTAGCCCAGCAGATAATCAAGTTCAATCTCCGTCCCGCTGGCGGCGGCCACCCCGGCCAAAATCTCCCGCATATCTTTTTCCAGCTGCTGCCTGGTAACCTGGTTTAAGGCCCTGGTAGTGCCCGTCATGGTTACCTCACCAGCAACAATATTTTCTTTCTCACCACCATTAATAGTGCCGATGGTCAGAACAGCCGGCTGCACCGGATCAATGCGGCGGGCGACAATAGACTGTAAAGCCAGGACCGCCTGGGCGGCAGCGACGATGGCATCCGCGCCCAGGTGGGGTGCAGCACCGTGGCTGGTACGCCCCTTGATCCTGATGGTAAAGTTATCGGCCGAGGCCATAGCAGCTCCCGATCTGACGCCCACCGTACCTGCCGGCAGGAGCGAAGTTACATGGAGGCCAAAGATAGCCTTGACCGGCGGGTCGGCCAGGGCTCCGGCTTCAATCAGCAGGCGAGCCCCGCCAGGGGGTAATTCCTCCCCCGGTTGAAAAAGGAAAACCACCGGGCCGGGTAGTTCCCGGCGGTGGGTTGCTAGCAGCGTCGCCGCCCCTAAAACGATGGCCATATGGGCATCATGGCCGCAGGCATGCATCCGGCCCGGGCAGCGGGAAGCATATTCCGCCCCCGTAGCCTCCTGGAGGGGCAAGGCATCCATATCCGCCCTTAAGGCCACGGCGGGGCCTTCTTGCGCCCCGTGCAGGATTCCGATAATCCCGGTACCACCGATACCGGTCCTGACCTTCAAACCCAGTTGCTCTAACACCCCGGCCACCAGGGCGGCTGTTTCTTTTTCCTCAAAACTCAGTTCCGGGTACTGGTGCAGCTGCCGCCGCCAGGCGACCAGCTGCGGTTTCAAGTTTTCAGCTTCTGCCAGGTAGTAATCTCTTTCTACCAACAGGGGGTCACCTTGATCCCGCGATTGATTTGCGCATTTACATTTTTCATTATACTCCCCCGCCCATATTTAAGACAAGTTCTACTTTATCACCTTCTTGCAGGGGATTGCTATACTCCTCTTTTAGTAACAAACGCCCGTTTACCTCAACCGCCACGGCAACGGGGTCAAAATTAAGCTGCTCCACTAATTCCCTTACGTTAATACCTTCCTGGACTTCTTTTTCCTGCCGGTTTAAAATAATCTTCATTGATCCTCTCCCCTTTCAACAATTAATGAATAAATATTGGCGGCGATTTTCTTTACCTGGAGAATTTTATGGCCTTCTGCCTTCAGGCTCCGGGGCACATTACTTAACGGCTCTCCTTCGGTTAATAAAACCTCCAGGATTTCCCCTGGCTGCATCTCCTCCAGGGCCAGCTTGGTTTTAACGAAGGTTATGGGGCAGCAGTCCCCGGTAATATCCAGTCGTTTAGTCGCTTTAATTTCCGCCACCGGCAGCGACCTCCTTCCGGCCGGGGTAAGGGATTAATTCCCGAAACACTTCAGGTCCCAGGCGCCTTACAACATCACCCAGGCGTTCCTGTCCCTTCCTTTTCTCTTCATAAACCGCCAGGATAGAATTAATCAAGGGGACTATATCATCTTCCGGGACCAGGTCAAACATTTTATACCCCAGCTGAGGATTGCGGCCCATTTTTCCACCAACATAAACTACAAATCCTGTAGCCGCCATTACCCAGGCATTGTTCGGGCAGGATGCTATACAGGCACCATCGCCGTTGCATCTTTTCTTATCTATGCTTACCCGATCATTAATTATTTTAATGGCACCACCCGGACAGATGGACTGGCACAATCCGCAAAGGCTGCAGCGCTCGGCCGCCAATTCCGGGTAAACAACACCCCGTAAACCGATATCATTTTCCATGGGTTTGGTACAGGCGTTATAACACCCGGCTACAGCAATTTTTAGTTTTACCGGGACATCGCGGCCAAAAAAGACCCGGTCCAGTTTGCCGGCAATAGCCCGGGTATCAACCACCCCGTTGGAACAAATTTCCTTGCCCGGGCAAGCGACAATCGATCGTACCCGCGGGCCGCAGGCCCCCGGAAGCAGGTGCAAGGCCTTGATCTCGCCAATCAGCTCCTGGTATTTCTCCAGCCTGACCCCGGGTATCTCCACCCCCTGGCGGGTGGTCAAATGGACCTCCCCCCGGCCATATTTAGCCGCAATCCTGGCGATATTCTCCAGATCCCTTGAGGTTAAATACCCGCCAATGGTCCGCAGGCGCATCAGGAAAAGATCGCGGCCTTGCTGCTTGATAAAGCCGCCTTTTTTGAGTTCATGAAAATCCAGGTTCATGGTGTTTCACCTTTCGCATTTTGTGGCACAGACAAAGGTATACTCTTCCAGTTCACGAATGCGCGGGCTGTCGCCGCAGACAGGGCAATTACTATTGCGTTCGGCCTTAACTTCCCGGAAGCGCATCTCCAGGGCATTGTAAATCAGGAGCCGGCCGGTCAGGGTATCCCCAACCCCAAGTAAAATCTTGATTACCTCCGTGGCCTGGATTGCCCCGATAAGTCCCGGTACTGTACCGATAACCCCTGCTTCCTGGCAACTAGGTACGGCTCCCGGCGGGGGCGGGTCGGGAAAAATACAGCGGTAACACGGCCCCTGTCCGGGTTTGATGGTCATGACTAGCCCGTCCCATTGCAGCACCCCGCCCTCGACCATGGTCTTGCCGGTCATGACACAGGCATCGTTTAGTAAATAACGGGTGGGAAAGTTGTCGACGCCGTCAACAATCACGTCATAGTCACGGATGATGTCTAGAATATTATCTTTACCCAAACGTAAATGGTAAGTATTAATTGTCAGGTTAGGATTTAAGGCCAGCAAGGTCTTGCGGGCCGATTCTACTTTAGGCCGCCCCAGGCGTTCAGTACTGTGAAGGATCTGGCGCTGTAAATTCGATATGTCTACTACGTCACTGTCAACTATACCGATTGTACCTACACCGGCAGCCGCCAGATAGTAAGCTGCCGGGGAACCCAACCCGCCGGCTCCAACGATCAATACTTTGCCTCTTTTAAGCCTTTCCTGACCCCGGCCGCCGACGTTGCGCAAAATAATCTGCCGGCTGTAACGTTCTATTTCTTCGTTGGTTAAGACCATTATTAGCCCCCCAATCTACACTTAATTTATCGGTTTTCTTTAGATTATATCAGGGAGCATCAGGGTGGTCAAGACGATTTTTATGTTTACATAAATGTTTCCCTGACGGGGAGAGAGCCCCAGTTCCGGAAGGATAAAGAGGCCCCTTTGGCTTTACAGGAAAGGGGCCTTCCTTTTTTGCCGATTTGCTGTAATTCAAATTACCCGCCTCCGGCCTTCCCGTAGGGTGCCTTAAAAAGCCGGGATAACTGCTCCCTGATATTGTTCTTCTAAAAACTTCTTGACTTCGGGCGTATTTAGCGCTTCTGCCAGTTTCTTTAAAGCTGGATTGTCTTTATCCTCGGGACGTACCACCAGGACGTTGGCAAAAGGAGAGCTTTTATCCTCGAGAACGAGGGCATCCTTGACTGGATTCAAGTTAGCCTCCAGGGCATAGTTGCCGTTTATGACCGCGGCGTCGACGTCTGTTAAGGCCCGCGGCAGCATGGCGGCGTCCAACTCCTTGATAGTCAGCCCGGCGGGTTTCTCGACAATGTCATTTTTGGTTGCCAAAATGCCCGCGCCTTCCTTTAACTTAATCACCCCGGCCTTGGCCAGTAACATCAGAGCCCGGCCGCCGTTGGTGGCGTCATTGGGAATGGCAATAGTTCTGGCGTTTGTCAATTCGCCGGCACCCTTAATTTTTTGGGAATAAATCCCCATGGGTTCGATGTGTACTTTGGCAATATAAACTAGTTTATTCCCTGTTTTCTGGTTGTAATCCTCAAGGTATGGTATATGCTGGAAAAAATTGGCGTCGATTTGCTTATCCGCCAGGGCCGGGTTGAGCTGGGCATAATCATTAAAAACTTTAATGTTCAGGGTGATTCCCTCTTGGGCCAACACCGGTTTAATCCTTTCCAGGATTTCGGCATGGGGACGAGCGGTAGCACCGACAGTAATTTCTTTTTTGGCCGCTTCCCCCGGGGATGCTTTCTGTTGCTGGCCGCATCCTGTTAAAACTGCCCCCAGTGTTAATAAAACGAGAGCCAGAACAACAATCTTTTTCAAAGTCTATCAACCCCCTTTGAAATAGCTTATTAAGATAATAGGTTTACTTGATTTTTTTGTCAAGGGATTCGGAGGGAAAATTTTTTCCCGAATTCAATCTTATTGACATTATACCAACCCCTTTGTTACCATCGACAAGAAAGATACGAGTGTTTTATTAATTACCCCCTTCAGGTGTTATATTATGGTTAAAATCGAAAACCTTAGTAAAACTTTTACAACCAAAGATGGCAAACTGATACAGGCCCTGGAAAATATCAACCTGGATATTGCCGAAGGGGAAATCTTTGGCATCATCGGGCGTAGCGGGGCCGGAAAAAGTACCCTGGTCCGCTGTATCAACATGCTGGAAAAGCCAACCTCCGGCCGGGTAATTATTGACGGGCAGGATCTTACTACCTATTCTGAAAGGCAGCTCCGCCGGGCGCGCCAGCAGATAGGCATGATTTTCCAACAATTCAACCTGTTCTCAGCCCGCAACGTCGCCGGTAATGTGGCCTTTCCCCTGGAAATTGCCGGCCAACCGCGCCGGGTTATCCAGGAGAAAGTCAAACGCTCCCTGGAACTGGTGGGGTTGAGCGATAAGGCCGGGCATTATCCTGCGGAACTGTCGGGCGGTCAAAAGCAGCGGGTAGGAATTGCCCGGGCTTTAGCAAGCGAACCCCGGTTGCTTTTGTGCGACGAACCGACATCAGCCCTGGATCCCCAGACGACTGCCTCCATCCTGAGTTTGCTCCGGGATATCAATAAAAACCTGGGGCTAACAATTATTATAATCACCCATGAAATGCAGGTAATTAAGGAAATATGCGACCGGGTGGCCGTCCTTAACCAGGGCCGTATTGTCGAAGCCGGTTCCGTACTGGATATCTTTACTGCTCCTCGTCATCCTGTTACCAGGGAGTTAATTAAGAGTATCCTCGATACCTCCGTCCCGGAACAGGTGCTGGCAGGGTACAAACCTACCGGAACGAGCCTGCTGGTACGGCTTTCTTTCATTGGTCACTCTGCCGGTGAACCCATCATCTCCCGCATGATTCAAGAGTACAACGTTCAGGCCAACATCCTTTACGGTAAGATTGACCATATTAAAGATACCCCCTTTGGTACCCTGACCCTGGAATTATCAGGTCAGCCTGAGGCCCTGCAGAGGGCCCTCGCTTTCCTCCAGAGCAAACAATTAAGTATTGAGGTGTTAGAAAGACCATGAGTAACTGGCTCGACCAAATAATTCCCATGGTAACCATGGGAACTCTGGAAACCCTTTATATGGTGTTTGTATCGGTATTTATAGCTTATCTCTTTGGCCTCCCCCTGGGCGTTATCTTGCTTATCACCAGTGAAAAGCATATCAAACCCAGTCCCTTAATCAACAGTATCCTGGGCACGGTAATCAATATCGGCCGTTCTTTCCCTTTTATCATTTTATTAATCGCCATAATACCCTTTACCCGGCTGGTCGTTGGTACCTTTATCGGTACAACGGCATCTATCGTCCCCCTGTCTGTCGGCGCTATACCCTTTGTCGCCCGCCTGGTGGAAACTTCCCTGCGGGAAATACCCTGGGGAGTCATTGAGGCGGCCCAATCTATGGGAGCGTCTCCATGGCAAATTATCGTCCGGGTGATGCTTCCGGAAGCCACACCCTCCCTGGTATCCGGTTTTGTTTTAACTACCATTACCTTGATTGGCTATTCCGCCATGGCCGGTGTAGTCGGCGGCGGCGGCCTGGGTACCCTTGCTTATCAGTACGGCTTTCAGCGCTACCAAAATGACGTTATGGTTATTACCGTCGTTTTATTGATCATTATGGTCCAGATCATTCAGGTTGTAGGTGACCGGATTGTCGCCCGTTTAAGCCGGCGTTAACCCCGAAATCGGAAAAAGTTTCTCTAAGCTCCCCTTGACGCTTGAGATATAGAGGATATAATAAATATAACTAAACCGATTGAAAAACTTAAAAAATAAATATGCGGAAACTCTTATCAAGAGCTGGCGGAGGGACTGGCCCAATGAAGCCCGGCAACCGGCCTGTTAGAACCCAGGTACGGTGCCAATTCCTGCAGGATTTCTCCTGGCAGATGAGAGTTGAAAAAAGCTCTTCTTCTGCGAAGGGCTTTTATTTTGTCATGAGGGGAGTTGGATAAAATGCGTCTGGCTACAGAGCTGGTCCAGCTGGGAGTGGGGTATGATAGTAAAACAGGAGCTATCAGTACGCCTATCTACCAGTCTGCTACCTTCCGTCACCCGGCCCTGGGTCAAAGTACCGGTTTTGACTACAGCCGGACGGGCAACCCTACCCGCCAGGTCCTGGAAGAAGGCATAGCCGGGCTGGAGGGAGGCTGCCGCGCCCTGGCCTTTGCCTCCGGCATGGCCGCCATTACCGCCGTTCTCTGCCTTTTCCGGCCCGGCGACCACCTGCTAGTCTCTGAAGATCTGTACGGCGGTACTTACCGGCTGCTCAACCAGGTAGCGGTTCCCTGGGGGCTGGAATTTTCCCTTGTAGACACCACTGATCTGGCTGCCCTGGCTGCTTCTATTAAAAACAATACGAAGGGCATCTTCCTGGAGACCCCTACCAATCCCTTAATGAAAATCACCGACATTGCCGCCGTTGTCGCCCTGGCCCGCCAGCGGGGCCTGCTGACTATTGTGGATAATACTTTTATGACCCCTTACCTGCAGCGACCCCTGGAACTGGGAGCGGACCTGGTGGTCCACAGCGCCACCAAATATTTAGGCGGCCACAATGATGTAGTTATGGGGATAGCGATAACCGCCCGGGAGGACCTCGGCGAAAAGCTGGCCTTTATCCAAAATACCATCGGTGCGATTCCCGGTCCCCAGGATTGCTGGCTGGTAATCCGGGGCTTGAAAACCCTGGCCGTACGCCTGGAGCGGGCTCAGGCCAGCACTTTAGAGCTGGCCCGGTGGCTGTCCGAACACCCCCTGGTGACCAGGGTTTATTATCCGGGTCTACCCGATCATCCCGGTCACGAAATCTGTAAGAAACAGGCCAGCGGGTTTGGGGCCATGCTTTCCTTTGAGGTCAAGCATGCCGAACTGGTCGAGCAGATTTTACACCGCTTAAAAATTATTTCCTTTGCGGAAAGCCTGGGCGGGGTAGAAAGCCTGATCACTTTTCCGGAGCGCCAGACCCATGCCGAAATCCCTAGTGAGATGCGTCTTAAACTGGGCATCAATGATCGTTTATTACGTTTGTCAGTGGGACTGGAAGATTTAAACGATCTCAAGGCCGACCTGGAGCGGGCCCTTGCCTGTTAATCCGCCAGCCAGGACGAAAAGGAAATCCTTTTTACCCTGGGCGGCGGTTGGCAATCAACGCCAGGTAAGCAAGGACTTTAAAGAAGAGGGGTAAACAAAGTATGCAGAGGGGAACGCGACTGGTCCATCACCGCTTATCTATGGATTCTGCCACCGGGGGGGTGAGTATCCCCATCCACCAGAGCGTGGTATTTGCCCAGGAGAGTCTTGAGCAACCGGGCGAATACGAATACACCCGTTCCGGCAATCCTACCCGGCGGGCCCTGGAAGAAGCCATCGCCGATCTCGAAGGAGGTAATTACGGCTTTGCTTTTGCTTCCGGCATGGCGGCCATCACGGCAGCCTTAAGCCTCTTTTCCGCCGGCGACCACCTCCTTGTCTCCCAGGATATCTACGGCGGCACCTACCGTGCCTTGACCCGGGTCTTCAAACGCTTTGGCCTGGAAATTACTTTTGTCGATACTACGGACCTGGAGAAGGCAGCTGCCCAGATCCGCCCTTCTACCAAAGGGCTTTACCTCGAAACCCCTTCCAATCCGCTGATGAAAATTACCGATCTGGCCCGGGCCGCCGCCCTGGCCAGGGAGCACGGGCTCATAACTATAGCTGACAACACCTTTATGACGCCTTACCTGCAGCGACCCCTGGAACTGGGAATTGACGTGGTGGTCCACAGCGCTACCAAATACCTGGGCGGGCACAGCGACTGCCTGGCCGGCCTGACAGTCACCAGGGATGCTGGTCTTGCCCGGGAACTGGCTTTGCTCCAGAACACCCTGGGAGCAGTGCTGGCACCCCACGAATGCTGGCTAATCCTGCGCGGTATTAAGACCTTAAAAGTACGCCTGGCCCAGCAGGAGCAAACCGCCACGGCCCTGGCAACATGGCTGGCCGGGCACCCGCAAGTAAAGGCCGTTTATTATCCTGGCCTGGAAGGCCATCCTGGCCGGGAGGTTCATTTCCGGCAGGCCCTTGGCGCCGGAGGTGTATTCTCCTTCCGCCTGGCAACTTCAGAGCTGGCCCGCCAGGTAATCAATAAGGTGCGCCTGCCGATCATCGGCTCCAGCCTGGGCGCAGTAGAGAGCATCATTTCTCTGCCTGCTACCATGTCCCATGGTAGCCTCCCGGAAGAATTTAAAAAGCGCCTGGGGATTACCCCTGACCTGGTACGCCTGTCGGTAGGCCTGGAGGATGCCGCGGATCTTCAGGCCGACCTGGAGCAGGCGTTAAAATCCCCTTGATCTAAAGTATATTAAAATGATAAAATTACTATGACATTAATTCCGTGTATTTTGATTGGAAAAATACTTATCTAAGGAGAGGATTTTCATGGAGCGCATTTACCAGAACATAATCGACCTCATCGGAGGAACGCCGCTGGTCAGGCTCAACCGCATTAACCAGACGGCGGCAGAAGTGCTGGTGAAACTGGAACTGTTTAACCCCGGTGGCAGCGTCAAAGACCGGATTGCCCTGGCCATGATCGAAGACGCCGAAGCGAGGGGACTCCTGGATAAGGAGACGGTTATTATCGAACCGACCAGCGGCAATACGGGGATTGGCCTAGCCATGGTAGCGGCCGCCAAAGGGTACAAGCTAATCCTCACCATGCCGGAGACCATGAGCCTGGAGCGGCGCAAGCTTCTAAAGGGATACGGCGCCGAGCTGGTACTTACACCGGGGGCAGAAGGCATGAAAGGTGCCATCCGCCGGGCGGAAGAACTGGCAGCCAAATATCCCAAGGCTTTTATCCCCCAGCAGTTTGAAAACCCGGCCAACCCGGCTGTCCACCGCCGCACTACGGCAGAAGAAATTTACGCCGATACCGGCGGCCGGCTGGATGTCCTGGTCTGCGGGGTAGGGACCGGCGGTACCATTACCGGTGCCGGTGAAGTATTAAAGGAGCGCATTCCCGGGTTGCGGGTGGTGGCGGTGGAACCGGCCGCCTCGCCGGTCCTTTCCGGAGGTATGGCCGGACCCCACAAGATTCAGGGCATCGGAGCCGGTTTCGTACCGGAGGTTTTGAATATCGAGGTTTTTGACGAAATCATCCAGGTCAGCGATGAAGATGCCATTGAAACAGCCCGGCGCCTGGCCCGGGAAGAAGGAATGATGGTGGGCATCTCTTCCGGGGCCGCCTGTTACGCGGCACTGAGCCTCGCGGCCCGGCCGGAAAATGCCGGCAAGAGAATTCTGGCCGTGCTGCCGGATACCGGCGAGCGCTACCTGTCAACCTCCCTATTCCAGGACATTTAAATAAACTTTGCAGAAAGGGTCTTGTCCATGAAGTACCAGTATCCCCAATTAAATGCCGAAATGCCGGACCGGGAAGACGTCCTGAACCTGACCCCCAACCCGGCCAGCAAAGACCTGCTGCAGCACCTGCACCAGCAGGGGGTGGAAACCTGGCTGGACCGTTATGAGGCCCAGCAGCCCATGTGCGGTTTCGGCCTTCGGGGACTCTGCTGCCGCATGTGCCAGTGGGGTCCCTGCCGGCTCAGTGACAAACGCCCCCGGGGCATTTGCGGCCGGGATATGAGCACCGTCATTATGGCCAACCTGGTGCGGGCACTGGTGGCCGGCATGGCGGCACACGGCCGGCACGCCCATGAAGTTATCCTGGCGGTGATGGCGGCGGCGGAGGGTAAGGCCCACCTCCCCCTCAAAGGGGAAGAACGGGTGTGGGACCTGGCCCGGCGGCTGGGGCTTCAAACACAAGGGCGAAAGCCGGAGGAAGTAGCCCGTGAGGTGGCCCAGGTGCTGCTGGACGACCTGGGCCGGATGACCATGGGCCCCTTGCGCACCCTGGAACACTTTAAATTAAAGGCTCCGTCCCTGGTGGCGGAGCCTTCAACTCTTACTTTTTCATGGTAATAGTATGTCGGGGGACAAAAGTTCCACATGCCGTATCGTCGGATACAGTAATCATGTGATCCATAGCTGTCGGGCGAACCTGGATACTGGATGCCTTGCACTCGCTTCCTTCCTGGTAAAGGCAATCGTCTACCGAGCACTTGATACGGGGCACTACTATCACCTCCTCCGCTAGAGATAGAATACCCTTTAAAGGTTAATTTATACACAAAAATACCCGTCAACTCCGGGAGCAAGCTGCTAAGTCATGAAGCCTGCCGTAATGACGGCTAATAATATACTTTCCGGCAGGGCAGGTGCCACCCGGAGAACAGCCAAGCCGGCCATTAACGCCAGGCCTGAACCCAGGAGAATGCCGGCCAGTGAGGAACCTTTTCCTCCTGGCCGGGTATATATCCCGCCGGCCGTGAAGTTTCACGCCGCTCACGTTAAATACATAGCCATAATGTTATTCCCTTGCCGAGAAGCTTCGGTCATTCCGCCGTTGATACATCACCCCGCCTATTGCCATCGCCAGGAGAATTATTTGTGGGAAAAGGGTCTGCCAGGTGGGGTAAATCCCCAGGAGGTCTATTGCTGGAACGCCCGGTACAGGCGTTACGCCTACAAATCCGGCTTCCTGCAGTTCTTTAACGCCATCGCCGGCAAAAACAAAAGCCAGGTAGTAAAGCAGGAGGCTGGTGCCCAGGAAGAAAGGCTTCATGGGTATCTTTAAACTCCCGTAACGGACCAGCAGAAAGACGGCGACCAGGGCCACACAACCCAGGGCAAAGCCCAGCCAAATCATACCTGTAGCGCTACCGGTGTTACTTAATAAGGCCTGGTAGAAGAGAACCGTTTCCGCTCCTTCACGGTAGACGGCCAGGAAAGCAGCGGCCCCCAGGGCTAGGGTGCTGCCACTGCTCAAAGAGTCCTGAACTTTATCTTCAATATAACGTTGCCAGGCTTTTGTTCCGGCCTTCCCTACCATCCAGTGGCTGACGGAGAAAAGGACTACTGTTGCCAGCAGCATGGTTATGCCTTCCAGGACTTCCTGGCTGGCACTGCTGACTCGAAAGACTATTTGTAAGGCTATGGCCGTCACGAGACTGGCCAGCACAGCCAGGACGGAGCTGGAGTAGATAGTACCTACTTTGTGGCCGTTACCTGATTTGATCAGGTAGGCGATTATGGCACCGATGATCAGGATAGCTTCAAAGCCTTCGCGGATTAAAATAAGAAAGGATGAAAGGAATATCTCAAATGGGTTTTGTTCCGTACCGTCCAGCCGGGCAGCATCTTCCCGCAGCATCACAACCAGTTCCCCGATGGCCCGTTCAACCTGGGCAACGGGCATCTGGTTAGTCATCATCTTTTTAATGTTGCTAAACTCATCTTCCAGCACGGCAGCCCGGCGACCTGAAATGTTGGATAGTATCGCCCTTTCCATGCCTTCCTTTTCAAATAAGTCAAAGTACGCATCGTTAACCAGTCCTTTGGCCTTCTCTATATCTCCCTGCCGGTAGGCATTGAGGGAATGCTGCATCACATCCTCTATATCGTGTGCAACTTTTTTCCATGCTATTGCCGCCAGGCCCGTGCGTTGCCAGGCCAGGATAAGTATCAGTAACACCAGAATGGTTAGCAACACTCGACGCATTATCCCTACCCACTTTCTGTCAAGATTCTTTACTATTGCCCGTAGAGCCATTAAGCCGGCCGACCACGGGTAGTTTGGCCCAAAACTTCTTTTGCCGGTGTGAAGGCGGCGCCTTGGCCGTTGGCGGTCATAACAGGAAAAACAATGCCGCCAGCAAAGAAAACGCCGGGCCATGGGTTTTTGCCTTAATTGATATTGATTATCAATATCATTGTAAAAATATAAAGCCTGACATAATCTATGTTAAAATGGCTTCATGTTTAAAAATCTCAATCTCAGGCTCACTTTGATATCACCTCTCATTGATAATGATTTTCATTCTTTACGTTACTAATTATATTTACCACTCCTGCCAATGTCAAGCTATCCGGTAAAAACACTTTTATTTAAGGGGCGACTTGTCGAGAGCAGGTATGATAATGGGTATACCTGAAAAGTTATTTTGTGGGCGGGAGCCGAGTATTCCAGAACGGGATTAAAACAAAAACAGGCGTAAGCAGTTGCCAATACGCCTGCTAATTGCCTGCAATATTGTTATCTTAAAACCGGTGGTCTGCTTTTCCGTCCGGATTAAAAGGACAACTGGCCCTATAATTCCCATTTAAACTCGCGTACTGGTACACCACCTAGGTTATTGATACTTAAGGTTAACTCTCTTACAGGTTCGTTGGCAGGAACTTTGAAACGGATCATGCCTTCCGGATGATGGAAATCCTGGTATACAAATTCCCAGGTGCCCTGGCCGGCATCGCGACCGTTGACCTTTAAAGACGTGTTTCCGCTAAAGTTAAATTCCATCAGGTTGCCGGAATGGGCTGTCAAAGCTATATTAAAAACAAAGTTGGTAGCCAGGTCCTTCTCCTCCTCTGGTGTCAATTTTTGTCCAAGGGCTTGCAAATATTCAGGTGTTAACCAGATAACTTCAACCTCAATCCCGCCCTGGAAATCCTGACGTTCATAAAACCTGGTATCAGAAGGCCTGCCGGGTAGCGGCGACCGATTACCTGGCGGCTTTTGACTCTTATCCTGGTTATTTTGGTCGGGGTTAGTTTTCGGCTGGCTTGCGGTGGCCGCTGTCTTTTCTTCTCCGGCCTGACCTGTCCGGGAATTTTCCGGGGCATTTGTTCCTCCAGTATTTACCTGCTCCTGGGAAACCCGGGGTACTTCTTTAACTTCTTTTTTGCTCTGTCCGCAGCCAGACAGGAAGACAGCTATCACGATAACGGTACTAGTAAAAATTATAAATAATAGGCTTCTGTGCTTTTTCATTGCGTGCTCCACCTTCCTCTACCTGGCAACTGGAGGTACCGTAATTTTGGCCGCCACCCGTGATGGCCAGAGGTTATTTCTGGCGATGATCCGTAACATAAGATAAATACCTAGCAAATTGATACTGATACCCAGCCACATAAGAGGATATCTGTACTGTTCAAAAAAGATTGCCGCCCCAGAAGCACCAATAACAGGTAACAAGTCCCCAACGTGATGCAGGCAGCAAGCCAGCATGGAAACTGTCGAGGTACCGGTGCCCGAAGCAGCCACTGCACCTGCACCACCTACCCGCACCAGTTTTTGTAGTTGCCGGATATAGACAAAAAGGCCTACCTGAATCCCAAACCCGACCGCAATGGCCCCAACATAAAAGCGATCCTGCCTCAGGAGTTCAAGGCTATGTTGCCATGAACGGGAGCTGATACCAACCAGCAAAAAATAGAAAGCCATTAAGGCGAGGGCCGCTATGATTCCGGTTATTACTGCTGATTTTAAGCCCAAGTTTTTAGCTGCACTCATTCAACCGCCCCCTGTAGTAATATTGTTGCCTCTATTGTAGCTGCTAATTGTGATATGTTTTTGATGTAAAATAGAAGATAGTATAAAGACTCCTTACAACGGTAAAAGGAATTAACCCTGCCTTTAAAATGAACCCACCCGGCGGGACCGATATGATGTGCTAAGATTTTGTAGTTTTTGTGAAGTTCCTTGACACCGGATAGCTTGATAAATATAATCGGCATAGGATACCGGTGGTGGGTAGTCGAAAGCGATGGGGGTATACAAAGTGGAACCAGCTAAAGTCATGGAAATCTTAGAACAAATTACTTCCCAACGGATTTATATTGAAGCTGATGAACTGGATGAACTTTTGCAGAACGGGCCGTGTGCAAATATGGTCATCTTGGATATCCGTAATGCTGAAGCCTTCCAAGCAGTAAGAATAAGATATTCCTGGAATCTACCCTGGGATCAAATTGGCGTTGCCCTGAAATCCATTCCTCAAGACAAGACTTTGCTACTTGTCTGTAATACCGGACAGAGAGCCTCACTGATAGGGTCTCTGCTAACCCTGTTAGGATATAGAATTGCTATTCTTCATGGTGGTATTAACGAGTATATCGATCTGAATGGAGCGTTTCTGGAGAGATCACCTGTTAGAAAACTGGCGTAGGACGAAAGTTGCCCCAGGGATCGCACCAGAAAGTGGCCCGGTAACGAGGTAACAGGGAGAAACATTTAGATGCCGGCACGAAGATGCTAAAGTTAGAGGGGTAGCGAATGCGACGGGTACTTTTTTCTTTAGGTCCCTTGCCAATAAACACTTTCGGTTTTATGATCGCTCTGGGCGTCCTGGCAGCCGTCTTTATCATTTTACGGGAGGCCAGGCGGAAAGGATTAAACGAAGATAAGGTCCTTGATTTTACTTTATTGGCCCTTATTTTAGGCATTATCGGCGCCCGGGTCGGCTACGTAGTTATTGCCGATCCCGTCTATTACTGGCAAAATCCATGGCAATTCTTCCACCTCCAGGCTGGCGGTCTTTCCATCCAGGGAGCGCTGGTCGGGGGCGTATTAGCGGGCCTAATCTTTTGCCGACGCCAGCGCATACCCTTCTGGCGGTTGGCCGATATTGTTGCACCAGGACTGGCCCTGGGAATTGCTATTGGCAGGGTAGGTTGTGACGTTTTCGGCCGCCCAATGGGCAGCGCCTGGCCCTGGGGGGTTATGGTCAACGGGCAACTGCTCCACCCGGCCCAGGTCTATGAGTTTATCCTCGACTACCTCCTTCTCTTCTACCTGTGGCGGCGAAGGAAGAAAATTACCTATGAGGGCCAGCTCTTTATCCACTTTATTATCCTCTATGCTGCCATCAGGGGACTAGTAGAGTTTGTACGTTACAACCCGCTGGTGTTAGGCCCCCTGTCCGTAGCCCATGTGACCAGCCTGGTGTTTATTGCTACTGCCGCCCTGGCCGGTATGATCTTGAAGAAACGTACCAGACCGCCGGAAAACTCCGGCGCTCCCGTGGTGGACGCCACAGCTGAACTCCGGGGCCTGGTAGCAGCTATAGAAGACCGGCTTGCGGTGCAACTTTTAGTCCTGGTTTTGCTGATTGGTCTGTCCCTCACAGTCTTTTATAGCCTGGGACCATAAGATCTCCATGCCGCAAACTATAGACAGGATAAAACAGGTTCTAGTACAATTTTATATAACCTAAACAACGAGGAGGGATCAAAATTGACCAGGAAGCGCTGGATGCTGAGGGCAGTTGCCCATTGCAAAGAAGGCTGCTGAATTTAGTCCCGGGCATGACGTTAAACTGCCCAGTTGAAACCAAGGAGCCGGCCTTCCCCTTCCCTAAAAGAAAGGGGAAGGCTTTTATAATGCACCGGACAGGACGGCTAATCACCCAAAAAGGAAGGTGTTATTTGCAATAGATTTCAATAGACTTAATCGCCCGGGAAATTGTAACGCCGGTTGGGAAAAACGCCCAAAAAAATTTTGTAGTTTTTGTGAAGTTCATTGACAGTATGTGGCCATCAAAATATAATCAAGATAAAGATACCGGTGGGGGGTAGATTAAATGTTGACCTAGCCGGCAAGACTCATTTTATCTGATATTTTATAATCACTTACCCGGTGGTGAAAAATAGTGTCTAACAGTGAAAAGATTGGCCCTGTCAAGGTAAGTTTCGCCGTCCATGGTATGACCTGTGCGGCCTGCGTGGCCAAAGTGGAAAAGGCTCTAAAAAATATGGCGGGTGTAGTGGACGCCCGTGTCAACCTGGTTGCCGGGAAGGCAACCGTGGAATATTTCCCGGACCAGGTCAGCGTGCCTCAGATGGCCAAGACCATCCAGGCCCTCGGCTATGAGGTACCGGAAGAGGAAGTCCTCCTGACAGTAAGGGGAATGAGTTGTGCCGCCTGTGTGGCCAAGGTGGAAAAAGCCGTTAAAGCCCTGCCCGGCGTAACTTCAGTAGTAGTGAACCTGCCAGCAGAATCGGCCAGAGTCCGGTTCTACCCCGGGGCCGTGGACAAGGGGCGCATTAAAAAGGAAATCAACGCCCTGGGGTATGAAGCTACGGAGAAGCTCACCGGCCAGGCCGCCCTGGACCAGGAGAAAGAGGCCCGGGAGAGGGAGATCCGGTTCCAGCGCCGCAATATGTGGATTGCCTGGCCCCTGGCAACCCTGGTGATGCTCGGTATGTTCCGCGATGTATGGATTTTCCCCTACTTTATACCAGAATGGCTGGGGAACGTGTATGTGCTGTGGGCTTTAACCACACCTGTCACTTTTATCCCCGGCTGGCAGTTTTTCGTTCACAGTTGGAACGGCCTTAAACGTGGAACTACGGATATGAACCTCCTCTATGCGACGGGTATTGGTGCGGCCTATATCATCGCCACCATCAATACCCTCTGGCCTGAGGCCGGTTTCGGGGGGCGCGGAGCCACTTTCTTCGAGTCTGCCGCATTGCTTACCGCCTTCATCGTCCTGGGCCGTTACCTGGAAGCTATTACCCGCGGCCGTACTTCCGAGGCCATCCGCAAGCTCATGAGCCTGCAGGCCAAAACCGCCCGGGTTATCCGGGACGGCCGGGAAATGGAGATTGCTGCCGATGAAGTCGAGGTAGGAGATGTTGTCGTGGTCCGTCCCGGTGAAAGCATCCCGGTGGACGGAGAAGTCATCGAAGGTTATTCGGCCGTGGACGAATCCATGATTACCGGCGAAAGTATTCCGGTAGAAAAACGTCCTGGTTCCCAGGTCGTGGGGGCGACTATCAACAAGACCGGTTCCTTCAAGTTCCGGGCCACCCGGGTCGGGAGCGAAACGGCCCTGGCCCAGATTATCAAGATGGTGGAGGAAGCCCAGGCTTCCAAAGCTCCCATTCAAAAACTGGCCGATTTTGTGGCCGGCCACTTTATCGCCGGTGTCCACGTGCTGGCCCTGATCGTGTTCCTGTTCTGGTTCTTTATTGGCTATAACGCCTTCTTCTTGCCCGATAGCCGCTTTATCCTCTCGCCCTATAGCCTGGCTGAAATCGGCGTCTTCGGTTTCGCCCTTCTGCTTTCGGTAACCACTCTGGTCATATCCTGCCCCTGTGCCTTAGGTCTTGCCACCCCCAGTGCGATTATGGCCGGTACAGGTAAGGGGGCTGAAAACGGCATCCTCTTTAAGGGAGCCGATGCTGTGGAGGCGTGCAGCAAGCTGAATGCCATTGTTTTTGATAAAACGGGGACCTTGACTAAAGGCGAGCCTTCGGTCACCGATGTGATCGCCGCCCCGGGTTTTGAGAAACGCGAGGTCCTGCGGCTGGCCGCCATGGCCGAAAAACCCTCCGAGCATCCCCTGGGCGAGGCCATTGTCCGCGGCGCCGGGGAGGAAGGCTTAGGATTAGAGGAAGTACAGGACTTTGAAGCCATTCCAGGCCATGGTGTCAGAGCCACTTACCAGGGTCAGGAAATCCTTTTAGGCAACCGCCGTTTGATGCAGCAGCATAACATCAATGTGGGCGATCTGACCGCGCAGATGGAAAAACTTGAAGAGCAGGGCAAAACCGCTATGCTGATAGCCGTAAACGGTAAAGCCGCCGGTATTATTGCCGTGGCCGATACCCTGAAGGAAAACGCGAAAGTCGCTATTGAACGGTTGCACAGGATGGGCATTAAGGTGGCCATGATTACCGGTGATAACCGACGTACGGCCCAGGCTATTGCCCGTGAGCTCGGTATCAAGACCGTCCTGGCCGAGGTCTTGCCCCGGGATAAAGCCGAGGAAGTAAAGAAACTCCAGGCCCAGGGTCTTAAAGTGGCCATGGTGGGTGACGGCATTAACGATGCTCCGGCCCTGGCCCAGGCTGACGTCGGGATTGCCATTGGCTCCGGAACCGATGTGGCCAAGGAAACAGGTGACATCATCCTCATCAAAGACGATATTCGCGATGTGGTGGGAGCCCTCGAAATCGGCCGCGCCACCATGCGCAAGATCAAGGAGAACCTGGTATGGGCTTTTATCTACAATATATCGGGTATTCCCATTGCAGCCGGCCTGCTGTACCCCTTTACCGGGCTGATTGTCAGCCCCGAACTGGCGGCGTTCTTCATGGCCATAAGTTCGGTTTCGGTTACACTAAATACACTCCTTTTAAAGCGCTTCCAGCCCTCCCTGCGGAAAGATGCCGCCAAAGCAGAACATCATAGGCAGCTGGCCCACCAAATGGGTTAATGAGGAGGTAAAACAGGATGCAAGATCTGGAAGCGAAAGCCGCAAGGCAGGCGGCGACAATTTACACCGGTATCTCGCTGGCGCTGGCCCTGCTTTTCCTGGTAATCACCTTCCTTGACGGGAGAACCTATACGGCTGTGGCCCGTATAGGCGGAACGATATGGGTTTTCATCTTGACCATGATTATTACCATGCCCATTATCATTCCTTACGTCAAGAAGAAAGTGCTGGGATAAGGGGTTGCCAGAGCTAATTTTACAGGTTATAGCGGGGACAGGTTTCCACCTGTCCCTTTTCATTTCCATTATTATCAGCGGCAACTGGATACGTTTTTTAAGGCAGCAGTATACCAAGAGTGTTGTTATGCCCATGTAAATTAGGATAAAATAGGTAGGGACACAGCACGTAACGTGGAGGTCAAAAGATATATGAGTTTACTGGAAACCTCCGGCAGGGCGCAAGCTATAATGAGCCGCTACTTCTGGCGTTATCTTTTTTTAAGCCTGCGTCCCAAACAGTGGACGAAAAATGCCTTTGTCTTTGCCCCCATCCTTTTTTCCCGCCACCTGCTGGATTTTCCCCTTCTGGTACGCACCATCCAGGTGTTTGTCATTTTTTGCCTCCTATCCGGAGGCACTTATCTGGTTAATGACCTGGTCGACCGGGAAAGGGACCGCCGCCATCCCCGCAAGAAGCACCGCCCCATTGCCGCCGGCCTGCTGGCTCCCCTACCGGCGGCTGCGGCAGCCGTCATCATCCTGGCCGGTAGCCTCACCTGGGCCTTCACTTTGAGCTGGCAGGTGGGCCTAATAAGCCTCACCTATGCCCTCCAGACCCTGGCCTATTCCTTTTATTTAAAGGATATGGTCCTCATTGATGTCTTCATCGTCGCCCTTGGTTTCGTCCTACGGGTGACGGCCGGCGCGGCGGCCATCATGGTACCGGTTTCGGCCTGGTTGCTCATTGCTGTTATCCTTCTGGCCCTTTTCCTGGCTTTATGTAAACGCCGCCATGAATTAGTCCTCCTGGACAACGCTACCGCCCACCGGCGAATCCTGGCTGAGTATTCCCTGGTACTCTTGGACCAGCTTATCGCCACAGTTACCTCGGCCACCGTTGTCGTCTATGCCATTTACACCTTTATCGGCGCTGCCCGGCCCCAGCTAATGTATACCGTACCCCTGGTTCTCTTTGGCATCTGCCGCTACCTGTACCTGACCTACCACCGCCAGGGCGGCGGCGAGCCGGAAAGCCTGGTCCTCAAAGATAAGCCCCTGGCAGCCACCATCCTCCTCTGGGCGGCCAGCTGCTTTGTCATCCTGTACTGGTTATAAGGTTGTGAAGCCTCTGATACCTAAAATAAAAACAGCAGCAGCGAGCGGCAACCGGAGGGTTGGTATTTGAACTGGATGGCCTTTACTAGCGGCAATTTAATAGTTCTTCTCACGGCCTTTTTCTTGACCCGTTGCCGGAGTCTGGCCCCCGCTGAAAAGTTTCTGGCTATTTTTACCCTGGCTGCGGGGCAAATCGTATTCACCATGCTCCTGGCCGGTACCGTATTGCGCCTGACAACTGCCAACCTGCTGGTGTTAAATTTAATTCTGCTTGCCGCTGCAATCCTCATGGAGCGCCTCTTCCCTGGCCCCCGGTATCCTTACCAATTCCGGCTTTATGCCTGCTGGCGCCATAATTTCTGGGCCAGGCTTTTACTTTTCCTGGCCTTGCTGGAAACCATCTGGCTCATATTCCTGGGATACCTGTTTCCCCCCTATGCCTGGGACAGCCTCTATTATCACCTGACGGCAGCGGCCACCTGGCTAAAGGCCGGTCGGATTGTTTTAAGCCCCCATACCATCTGGGCCAACGTGTATCCCATGAACACCGAGCTTATCTTTGCCTGGAACATGCTGCTTGCCGGCAGCGACCTTCTGGTTGACCTGACCCAGCTGCCCTTTGCCCTGGCCGGAGGAGTGGCCGTTTATGCCCTGGGGCGCGCAACCGGTTTGCGACAGACCAACAGCGCCGTAGCAGCCTGCCTTTTTTTCCTGACGCCCATTGTCCTGGTCCAGAGCAAGACCTGCTATGTGGATGTCGCCTTTGCGGGCATGTTCTTGGTGGCCTTTTACTTTGCTTACCGCTATTACCATGACCCGCGGCGCGCCTATTTACTCCTGGCCGCCCTGGCCGGCGGCCTGACTTTCGGGATAAAGGCTTCCGCCGCTCCCTATGTGGCGGTAGTTTTTCTCTTTATCATCGCGGGCAACCGGGCGGCCAGGCGGGCAGCCAACCAGCCTTACAGGCAAAACCTGCTCCTTTCCCTGGTTATCTTTGCCGGAGCCCTGCTCGTGTGGGGCAGTTTCTGGTACCTGCGTAACTGGCTGGCGTACGGCAACCCCTTTTTCCCCTTTACGTTTAAAGTGCTGGGGTATACCCTCTGGCCAGGCCAGGGCAGCGTAACCGACCTGGTTATGGTAAAAAATACGCCTCCGGAACTGGCAGGCCTGCCTTTCTGGCAGCAGTTATTGCGTTCCTGGCAGGAAACCAGTGGTCCCTACACCTTTGACCAGCGCCTGGGAGGCTTCGGCCCTCAGTGGCTCTACCTGGAAGCGCCGGCCCTGCTTGTGACCCTTATCCTGGCGCTGGTCGAGAGGCAGCGGCGCCTCCTGCTCATCCTCCTGCCTCTGACCCTGCTGTTCTCGCTCCAGCCGTCCAGCTGGTGGACACGTTATACCATCTTCATTGTCGCCGCCGGGACTTTGAGCCTGGCTTACCTGGAGGAGAGGTTGCCCCGTTTTTGGGCGCAGCCCTTGCGGGCCGCTACCCTGGCCCTGGTTCTCATCTCCCTGGCCGGCAGCTTAACCCACGGTTATTTCACCCCCCAGGTAATAGCCCGCTTCCTGGCCCTGCCCCCGGAGCAACGTACCTTTTTCCAGATCACACCCTGGGGTGATGAGTTGGCCTGGGTTGATCGGGTGCCTCCTGGTTCGCGCATCGCTTTTACGGAAACAGCCTTCCCCTACCTGCTGTTTGGCCCCCGCCTGGAAAACCGGGTCTACCGCGTCATTGCTACTTCGGAAGCGGACATGCTGGCCCAACTGCAAGCCTGGGACAGCCAGTATTTCTTAACAACAACTACCTCCCTTTATTACCGCTGGGCGCAAAAAAATCCGCAGGTCTTACAGCCCTTTTTTACCTGCGGTGATTATGTAACCTTTAAGGTGATGAAGTAGGCATACCAGCTTTCTAGATAGAAAAAAGCCGCCTCGCTTCGCTCTCGAAGCAAGGCGGCCTCGCTGCCGGGCAAGAGCCACGCAGCCAGCAAACCGGGCGGCTCCGGCGTAGTTGCAACCTTTACCTCATCGTTGCCGCCAGGAGGGCCTTGATGGTGTGCAGACGGTTTTCGGCTTCATCGTAGATTACCGATTGCGGGCCGTCCATAACTTCTTCCGTCACTTCAACGCCCCGGTCGGCCGGCATACAATGCATGTAAATAGCATCCTTATGGCCGAGCTTCATGCGGCGGCCATCCATTACCCAGGTATTGTATTTTTCAATCAGATCCAGGCCTTCCTCCCTGCTGCCGGTATAGGCAATGGGGCCCCAGCTCTTGGCATAAATAATATGGGCATCTTTACAGGCTTCGTCCATGTCATGGACAATATTAAATTTGACGCCGTTTTCTTCCGCATTTTTCTTCGCCTGTTCTACAATTTCAGGTAATAAATGGAACTCGGGCGGATGGGCCAGGGTGACATTCATGCCAAAACGGCTCATCAGGAGGATAAGGGATTGGGGCATGGACAGGGGCCGGATATAATTAGGTGCGTAAGTCCAGCTAATGGTGAAATTGAGGCCTCGCGTGTTTTTACCGAACTTCTCCTGGATGGTCATGATATCAGCCAGGGCCTGGGTGGGATGGTATAAATCGCACTGCATGTTGATAACGGGGATGCGGGAATATTTGGCCAGCTCCCGGATATAGGCGTTTCCTTGTTTGTAAGTGCAGTAACGTACGCCCAGACCATCACCAAAGCGGCTTAAGACTTCTACCGTATCCTTGGCCGTCTCGCCATGGCCAATCTGGGTTGCCGAGGGAGTCAAGAAAATGGCATGCCCGCCCAGTTGAGTCATACCGGTTTCGAAGGCGTTACGGGTACGGGTGGAGTTTTCAAAAAAAAGCATATAAAAGGTTTTATCCTCGAGAAGGCGGTGTTTTTCTCCTAAGGCTTTACGCCTTTTTAGATCAAAGGCAATATCCAGCACCGTATCGATTTCTTCTTTGGTCCACTCCTGCAGGGTAATCAGGTGTCTCCCGCGTAAATCGGTCTGCATATTGTTCCCCCCGTTAAGCTAAATTTTGCTTAATTAATTAAATCACGTTTAATCCAATTCAACTTTTTTTAGTAAAATCCTGCCGGGTAAAGAAAAAATTTTAAACACGGCCGGGAATAAAGCGGCCCTGGCCGGCCTGACCCAGGAAACGTCCGTGATCATAAATAAGCCGGCCCCGCAGGTAGGTTGCTTCCGGGTAGCCCAGAAGGTTAAAACCTTCAAAGACAGTGTAACCGGCCGCCGAATGAAGGTTTGCCGCCGTCAGGGTAATCTGCCTGCGAGGATCAAAAATTACCACGTCGGCGTCGCTCCCCGGCCTGAGGCTTCCCTTGCGCGGGTAAAGGCCGAAAAGGCGGGCCGGGTTGGTGGATAGCACCCTCACCAGCTGAGGCAGGGTCAGCCAGCCGTTGCGGACCCCAAAGGAATAAAGCAGGGGTAATAAAGTTTCCGTCCCAGGTACGCCGGAGGGAGTGTTATAAAAGGCCGTACCGGCGGCCTTCTGCTCCCGGCTGTAGCTGCAGTGATCGGTAGCCACCACCTGGAGGGCGCCGGCGGCCAGGTGTCGCCAGAGGCTCTCGTTATCGGCTGCTGTTCTTAAAGGCGGGCACATCAGGTAAAGGCGGCTGTCCGGTCCGGCGTATTTATCCCCGGTCAGGAGCAGGTAATGGGGGCAGGTTTCGCCGTAGACCTGCTGGCCTTTGCTGCGGGCGGCGGCAATGGCTTCCGCGCCGCCCATGGTTGAGACGTGAACGATATAGACAGGTGCTCCGGCTTCCCCGGCCAGGGCAATAACGTCCTGGATGGCCTTGACCTCTGCCGTTGCCGGGCGGCTCAAGGCATGGTAGGCCGGGTCCGTCCGGCCGGCGGCGATTAACTCTTCCCTCTTAGCTGTAACTATTTCATGATCCTCACAGTGAACCGTGACCAGGGCCCCGAGCCGGCGCGCTATTTTCAGCAGGCGGCCTATGGCGGCAAGGCTCAGGCGCTGGGCATAGGTGGTAAATACCTTGAAGCTGGTAACACCCTTGTCAACGACAGCCTTGAGTTCCGCTTCATCTTCCTCCTGGCCGGGCAGGACCACCTGGTGCAGGCCGTAATCGACGCAGGCCTGTTCCCTGGCTTCATCCAGGCGCTTGTTCAGGGATGCAGTCAAAGATTCCGCCGGGCTTGCCGGCTCGGCATAATCGATGACGGTAGTGACGCCACCGCAGGCAGCCAGCCGTGTCCCGGTAAACCAGTCGTCGGCCGTCATGAGCTCACCGATGGGCATCTGGTAATGGACATGGGCATCAATGGCTCCGGGCATTATATATTTGCCGGTTACGTCCCGGACTACCGCACCTTCCGCAGTCAAATCCGCACCTACGGCGGCAATCTTTTCTCCCTTAATGGCCACGTCGGCCTGCTCGACCCGTTCGGCGGTGACAACCCACCCGCCCTTCAGCAAGAGGTCCACTTTAACCCCTCCCCCAAAAGTAGGGTTCTGCCAGAAATGTACCTTCTGGTGGGGATATGACCCTGCGCCGCTCAGAAGCTCCGGGACATATCCCTACCCATAATTGGGCAATTTTAAATCCCCCAGTGCTTTATGAAGGGCCTCCAGGGAGGGTGCCACCCGGACGGGCTCCCCGGCAGCCTTGATGGCATTGGCCACGTCTTTGAGTCCATTGCCGGTTACCAGGACGACTACCCTTTCCCCCGGCTTAATAATCCCTTCCCGGACGGCTTTGATGAGGCCGGCCGTACCGGCCACCCCGGCCGGTTCACCGAAAACGCCGCTCGTCCGGCCCAGGACCCGCATGGCCGCCAGTATTTCTTCATCGCTAACATTAATCATAGTCCCTCGGGAATCACGAACGGCCCGCAGGGCCTTTTCGGGATTGCGGGGTACGCCGACGGCAATGCTGTCTGCCAGGGTATTTTCTTCCATAGGACGCACCCTGGTGCCCTCCCGGAAGGCACGGGTAATAGGACAGCAGCCTTCGGCCTGGACCCCCAGCATCCGTGGCAGCTTCTCAATCCAGCCAGCTTTTTTCAGGTCCACCCAGGCCTTCCAGGCCCCGGCCATGGTACAGCCATCACCCACTGAAAGCACTACCCAGTCGGGTACTTCCCATTGCAGCTGTTCGGCCACCTCCAGGCAAGCGGTCTTCTTGCCTTCCACCAGGTAGGGGTTAATGGCTGCATTGCGGTTATACCAGCCGTGTTCCTCTATGGCGGCCGCCGACAGGCGAAAGGCGTCTTCATAGGAGCCCTGGACGCTAATGACCGTAGCCCCGAAGATCAAGAGCTGGGCCACCTTGCCCTGGGGTGCCCGGCCGGGGACAAAGATCACGGCCTTCAGGCCCACGGAAGCCGCCGCTCCGGCGAGGGAGGAAGCGGCATTGCCGGTGGAAGAACAGGCCACCACCCCCGCCCCTTCAGCCAGAGCCCGGGCCACGGCCACGGCCGAGGGCCGGTCCTTCAGGGAGCCAGTAGGATTAATCCCATCATCTTTAATATATAACTCCTTTAAACCCAGCTCGGCCGCCAGGCGCCCGGCCCGGTAGAGGGGACTCCAGCCTACCCTTAAAGGCGGCAGGGGTCCCTCCTGGGCCACCGGCAGGAAAGGACGGTAGCGCCACATAGAAGGCTCCCTGTTGCCGGCCAGGCTCTCTTTAGAAATATATTTGTTAATATAGTCATAATCATATTCCACGTCTAAGATACCGTCAGTTGATCCGCAGATGGGGCAGGTATAAAAGCCGGGCCGGGGCTGATAAGTCCGGCTGCAATTAATGCAGCGCAACTGGGTTATATTGCTCACCTCAGGTCATCTCCTACGAAAATAACTGATCAATCTTACTTCCCATTTCGCGCATACGGTGTTCCTTCCAGGGGCAGGTGCAGGCGCAATTTGCCGTCGCGGCGGTAGTAGGCGCCGGCGACGGCCGCCGCCGTGGGAATGGTCGCCAGCTCGCCAATACCCTTGGCGCCATAGGCATAGGGAGTGCCGCCCTTTTCAATCAGGTGCACCTCCATCTGCGGTACCTGGTGGCTCCGCAAGAGCCCCAGCCTGCCGAGAGTCTGGCGTACAGGTATTCCATCCTGTACCGGAAAGTCTTCCGTCAGGGCATAGCCCAGGCCCATGACAATGCCCCCTTCAATCTGACCCTCCAGGTTTAAGGGGTTAATGGCCCGGCCCACATCATAGGCAGCCACTACTTTAGCCACGCGTCCCTCCTCATCCAGAATGGCTACCTGGGTGGCATAGCTGTAGCCGACATGGGTTACAGGGTGCTCCTTGTTGGAATTAAGGGGATCAGTGGCGCCGTAGAATTCGCCCTGGAAAACCCGGCCTTCCAGGTCGGCAAGGGTACGGCCTTTCAAGGCTGCCGCCAGGTCCGCCGCCGCCCGGCGGGTTGCTTCCCCGGTAAAGAGGCTCTGGCGGGAAGCCGTGGTGCAGCCGGCGTCGGGAGTCCGGGCCGTATCGGCAAGGACGCAATCAATGAGCGTTGCCGGCAGTCCGGTAGTCTCGGCGACAATCTGGATGAGGACCGCCTCCAGTCCCTGACCCATGCAGGCCGCACCGGAGTAGATTTTTACCCTTCCGCCGCTGACCGCTAGCCTGGCCCGGCCCACATCGCGAGTACCAACACCGAGGCCGACATTTTTAAAACCGCAGGCAATGCCGGCGTAAGGGCTGCTTTCAAAGGCTTCCTTGACGGCCAGCAGGGTGTCTTTCAAGCCGATGTCGGCGCTGACTACCTGCCTGGTGCCCAGGGTGTCGCCCGGTTCCAGGGCGTTCTGCCAGCGGATTTGCCAGGGGGATAGGCCGGCAGCTTCTGCCAGGAGGTTCATCTGGCTCTCCATGGCAAAGTTGGACTGGGGTACCCCAAAACCGCGGAAAGCCCCGGCCGGGGGGTTATTGGTATAGACGGCCCGGCCGCGAATGGTCACGTTGGGGATGCGGTAGGGACCGGTAGCATGGGTGCAAGCCCGCTCCAGCACCTGAGCCCCCAGGGAAGCATAAGCGCCGGTGTCGGCCACCAGATCGGCCACCAGGGCCACCAGGTTACCTTTCTCATCGCACCCTGTCGTCATGGTAATGGTCATGGCATGGCGCTTGGGGTGGCAGAGGATACTTTCCCGTCGGGTCCAGGTGAGCTTCACCGGTTTCTTGGTTGCCCAGGCCAGCAGGGCGGCATGGTGCTGGACGCTCAGGTCCTCTTTGCCGCCAAAAGCGCCGCCAACACACTTGTTGACAACCCGTACCTTTTCCGGCGGTAAGTTCAGGAGAGAAACCAGCTGGGTATGGATCTCGTAAACGCCCTGGGTGCTAGTGTATACCGTCAGGCCGCCGTCCTCCGGTACCGCCAGGGCACTCTCCGGCTCCAGGAAGGCGTGTTCCGTAAAGGGCGTGGTATAAGTATTGGTTACCACGTGGGCGCAAGACTTTAAGGCTGCCTCAGCGTCACCTTTTTTGACCACCGTTTCGCTTAATAAATTACCTTTGGGGTGCAGGGCCGGCGCCCCCGGCGCCAGGGAGTCTTGGGGCGAAGTCAGGTGGGGCAATTCTTCATAATCAACTTTAATATAGTCCAGTGCCGCCCGGGCTTCCTGTAAGCTTCTGGCCGCCACCAGGGCCAGGGCATCGCCGGCATAGCGGGTTTCCTCACCTACCGCCACTAGTGCCGGCCAGTCTTTAAAGATATGCCCCTGATAGCGCTCTCCCGGGATATCGTCCGCCGTGAGGACGGCCACCACTCCGGGCTGCTCCTTAGCCGCCGTGACATCAATGGCCTTTACCTTCGCCCGGGCACAGGGCAGGCGAAAAACGGCGCCGTAAAGCATGCCAGGCACCTGCATGTCGTCGACAAAGACGGCTTCCCCCAGGACTTTGGCCCTGGCATCGGGCCGGAAAAAGGCTTTGCCCATACCGGCCGGTTCACCTGCCCGGGGCTCAATCTCGCCCCTTAAAGCGCGGCCGGCCAGCAGTACAGCGTCAATTATCTTCTGGTAACCGGTACAACGGCAGAGGTGGGCCTTGAAGGCCTGGCGGATTTCCTCTTCGCTTGGGAAAGGCTGCCGTTCGAGGAGGGCTTTGGCTTCCATGACCATCCCCGGCGTACAAAAGCCGCACTGCACGGCCCCGGCCGCCGTAAAGGCAAAAGTATAAATCTCCTTTTCCCGCGGGCTCAAGCCCTCGATGGTAATGATCTCCCGACCGGCGGCCCTGGCGGCCAGCGTCCGGCAGGCCCGAACCGCCTTTCCCCCCAGGAGTACAGTGCAGGCACCGCAGGTACCTTCGCCACAACCGTTTTTGGCCCCCGTTAGCCGTAAATCCTCCCGTAACACTTCCAGCAAGGTAGCGTCCGGGTGAACATCAACCACCCGTCGCTGGCCATTAACCTGCAATTCCAGCCGCATGCCGTTCCCCCCGTTCGGCTTGGTTTCCCGGTTGCTAGGTGCAGTCCCCTCCTGCAGGTAAAAGGGATTTTAACGCATCTCTTTTATTTTCGCGTCGTAATATTCAACTTTGGCGTACTCGTCATCCCAGAAGGAGGGGCTCTTCATGGCGTCCAGGTATTCTCTGGTGTACCCGAAGGGCAACCAGTCTTTCTCCTTCTGCTGGAAGAGCCGTTCCTTGGCCTCCGCCCTGCGGGTGTCCAGAATATAATGGGTATGGGCCTTGAGGAAAATATCTTTAAACCAGCGTTCCAGGACAAAGTCCTCAATTTCCAGGGTCCGCCGAGCCAGGTCCTCCAGCACGGAAGGATAGCGGTCAAAACCGTCGGTGGCAACGGTCACCACATTATCGCCGGGGCCTAAACGCAGGTATTTGGCCATCTTAATGGCGCCCAGGATGTTGCAAATGCCGGAAGGACCGAAATTGTCGCGTAAGGCCAGGGCATCGGCTTCTTTGACACCATTCTTCATCAGGACTTCGGTACCATCCTGAAAGACCTTCAAGCCCCGGACGGTATCTTCATCGTGGATGAGGACAATAAAATCCGTATTGAGGACGTTATGGATGAGGGTACACATCTTGTCGCCGATACCCTCAATGCGATGCTGGCCGCGGCCCCCGTTATACAGGGTGGAACACTCATAGGGCTCCAGGGCCGCCACTTTACATTCCGGGAAAGCCTTTTTAATCTGATCGCCGGCACCCAGCGTCCCCGCCGAACCGGGAGCCGAAATAAAGCAGGCGATACGGCCGTTACCGATACCCCGGACGGCCTCAATGGCGGCATTACCGGTAACGTGGCGGTGGAAGCGGTAGTTGGGCAACAGCTCAAACTGGGCCAGAGCATAATTTTTCGGATCTTTTTTCAGCTCATAGGTGCGCTGCAGGGTCAAAATAACGTCGGACTCCGTGCCGGGAGTGAGGTCCAGCTCGCCGCCGTACTTGCGGATGCGTTCATAACGTTCCTTGCTCATGTTGTCGGGCATGATGACTACCGCCCGGAAGCCCAGGAGCTTGCAGATATAGGCCACGCCGATGCCGAAATTACCCGTTGAGGGCCCCAGGATGGTATGTTCACCGGGCTTGATGACGCCGTCAACGCAGCCTTCAATCAGGGTAGCGTAGGCCGGGCCCACCTTGTGGGAGCCGGATGGGAAGCCCCGGCCCAGGAGGACAACGATATTGGCGTCCACCCCAGTTACTTCCGGGGGCAGCACCATTTTCCGCACCTGGTTGTTTCCGTCTTTCCAGGTGATGTTGAACAGGTTAATGGGGTCCAGCTCATCCTCCTTGAGGGCTTTTAAGGCCCGCTGTCTTATTGCCGGGTCAATTTGCGCCGGGTCGCACATCTCCGTGAAGGTCGGGCCAAAGGGAATTTTACCCGCCATATGGTTCCCTCCAGTTAAATGTAATATTACTGAGTGCAAAAAACTTCACTCATACTTATGGTATAGTTCGACGTGGAAAAAATAAACCCTCCTTTTATTGCTAAAAAGGAGGGTTTTTTTCATCCTCACTTCAGCAGCCCGTCCCGGTCGCGGTGGGCCAGGCGGGAGGAAGCGGCGGCGGCGATGGCGGCCACCAGGTCATCGAGGAAAGTGTTGACCTTCTCGTTTTTCTTGCTGTTGACCACGCCGATGATGCCCGGCTTGACCTTGTCCAGGTAACCGAAGTTGGTAAAACCGATGGAACCGTAAATATTGATGATGCTCAGGGCCAACACCTCGTCAATGCCGTAAAGGCCGTCGTCACTCTTTAGCATGGTGGCCAGGGGTTCGGCCAGTTGCCCTTTTTCGGCCAGCTCATCAATGGCTATGCCGGTAAAAACGGCGTTCTGGACCTCCCGCTTTTCCAGCACCCGCTCAACGCTTTCGCGACAGGCGGCCATGGTAAGGTTAGGAATATATTTTTGCTGGACTTCATATACCAGGCAGGCGATATCTTCCAGCGATACCCCCCGCCGTTCCATCCAGGTTATGGCCAGCTGCTTGAGCAGCAGGGAACTGGCATATTGATTTTCCTTCGGCTGTGCCACACTCACTACTCCTGTCCCCCCTCGTTATAAGAAGTAACCCTATTATAACATAAATTCATTATTTTTACCGCAGCTTTTCCCGCAGGTGCAAAATAGCCTCCAGCACACCCCCGGCGATGGCCCGGGCTTTATCGGAAATGGTGAAGCAGTAGTCCCGTTCACCGCGGGGGTCGATGTCGCCGACCTTCATTCCTCTGGTGACTTCCAGGCCGTCGTGGAGGATACCCCGCAGCACGCCGCTGATCCGCGCCGGCAAGGGCACTTCGCCAACCATGGCCACTGTTTCGCCGGTGGTTACCAAGTCACCGATTGCCTTGCAACCCATAAATATTCCATCTGCCGGCGCCCTCAAGACCCTTTCTTCGGTATAGCCCATGACTTCACCCGGGATACCGGTATTAGGAAGGGCTTCGCCCTGCCAGATGACCCGGCCGAGATAATGACCGCGCCTGGTCTCCACTACCGCGTGGGCGTCCCGGCCGGCCGTAAAGCCAGGCCCCAGGGCGATAACAATGGGAGCCTGCTCCATACTTGTCCCCAGGTTGGTCTTGGCCATGATGGCATCTACGACAATTTCCGGCCGGAGGGTCGCAATAACCCCGGCCCGGGGATCCACCAGCACGGCAATTTCTCCCCGCGTGGCTTTCGTCAGGGCCTCCTCCGGGCCGGTCACCAGGCGGGCCGTAACTCCCTCTACAGTAACGGCGCCGGAATAAACCGCTTCCGCAAAGGCCACGGCCCGGCGGATTACCGTTGGCCGGGGTATCTCCGTCATGATTACCGGAAAACCGGCTTGATGGAGACGGTGGGCCACCCCGCTGGCCAGGTCCCCCGCCCCTTTGATAACCACCAGATGCCGCACTTTCCTGCCCCCTGTAAATTAGAAATCAGAGGTGTTGGTAGAAATATCGACCCGCTTTTTGGCAAAAGTTATTGCCTCCCCAGCCAGTCCTGGTAATCAGCCGGGGTATCGATATCCTGCACCACTCCGGGGCAGTCCACTTCTACCGCCAGCACTTCCTCCGGATGAACCCGGATAATCTCCCTGGCCCCCACATCTCCCTGCTGGGCCATGATTTCCGGCCAGAGAGCGCGGTCGATGAGAACCGGATTGCCCCGCCGTCCCTGGTAAACGGGGACAATAATCTTTTTCCCTCCCTGCCGGTAAGCGTCACACAACCGGGTGATGACTTCCGGCGTGACTCCCGGCTGGTCGGCCAGGACAAAAAGGGCGGCCCGGCTTTCCGGCCCGAGGGCGGCCAGCCCGGTCTGCAGGGAGGTGCTGAGGCCCTGGCGGTAGCCGGGGTTGTAAGCCAGATTTACCCGTAAGCCTTCCAGGGCCGCTACCACCCTGCCGGCCTCGTGACCCAGGACCACGACAACATTCCCCGGTAAAGCTGCCAGGGCCGTGGCTACCACCCGTCGTACCATAGGCTGGCCGGCTATTGACAATAGTTGCTTGCCGCCGCCAAAGCGCTCCCCGGCCCCGGCGGCCAGGACAACTAATCCCACCGGCGCGGGCGTTCTCGTTGCCTGTCGCAGTATTACCTGGCGCACCGGCGCCGGGGTGGCCACCGCACCCAGGATAACCTTCTCGCCGCCGGCGGCGAAGACGGCCCCGGCCACGGACCTGCCCGCCCGCAGCAGTCCATAATCTTCAGCCTGGTTTAACAAAACCACCCATCGCGCTGCCGGTGGCACCCCTTTACGCCCGCCGCGAGGATGGACCAGGAGCCGGGCCACATCATGCGCCGTCACCAGGAAGCCTTCTTCCCGTCCCAGCAGCCCTGCTGCCAGCCGGGGGCGATGGACAAAGGGGGCAGCCAGGGGCCGCCCCAGCACCGGCAGGCCGGCCACCGTCACCACCATGGTTGTTACCGGCGGGATGACCGGCTCGTGGCCCGCCGGGACCTTGAGGAGGGCTCCCGCCGCTCCATCTCCCTCGAGGAGGAGGTAATCAATATCCAGTTCTGCCAGCGCAGTTACGCCTGCCGCGTCCAGGCCCTTAACCTTGCCCTGGTCAGTAACCCCAGACCCGCAGGTGACCAGATTCCCCCTCTTTAGACCGGTTGCCACACCTGCTGCCAGGCTGGCGGTATCGCTGGTAATGACCGGTTCTGCCAGCTGCCGGAGCTGGCTTAAAAGCATTTTTGTGGTCGGGGCAACAACAACCCGGCGCCCCGCGGCTGCCAGTTCGCGGGCCAGACAAATAAGGGCCGAGGTTTTACCCCCTGCCCCGACAACAGTAATGATCTCTCTGGCCTGCAACCCCAGGGCCTGGTATAAGCGCATCGAAAAAATCCCCCAAAAAGAACACTTACATAAATAATAAACCGGCATTATAAACAGCTAAGGGCGCCGGCCTCCATCAGGGATTCTAAAACTGGGGGGGCGTAATGGCCGAAATAAAGACCAGGTCTTCGTTGCCGACACTCCACAGCTTGTGGGGGATGGAGGCGTAATAGTAGATGCTGTCCCCCGCTTCCAGCCGGTATACTTCCCCGCCGATGTCGATTTCCATAATTCCCTCGAGGACGACAATACACTCTTCCCCCGGGTGCGCCAGGGGCTCGTCGCAGCTGGCCGCTCCCGGCTCCAGGCAGGCCATCATCACTTCCATCTTACGGTTTAAATCCGGCGACAAGAGTTCATAGGTCAAATGGGACTGGGGAAAACGCAGGACCTTGCGCTGGTCTTTCCGCACTACCGGGCTGTGGTCTTCATGGTTTAACAAGAAATAAAAAATAGGGATATCGAGAGCCTCGGCAATTTTGCGTAAAGAGGTAATAGAGGGATCGGCCAGATCCCGTTCCACCTGGCTCAAAAAACTGGAAGTAAGGCCGGTTTTTTCCGCTACCTCCTTGAGGCTCATGCCTCGCTCCCGGCGTAAGTTGCGTATCTTCTCTCCAAGCACTCTTTACCCTCCCAGTGGCTCGATAAATACATCCATAATCCCGCCACAGACCATGCCTTCGTCGGCAGCCGTGTCGGCCGTCAGGTCCAGGTGATATATTTCCGGCTCCCCCTTTTCCAGGACCAGCAAAGCCCGCTGGCGAACGGCCGCTTCGGCACAACCGCCGCCGATGGTTCCCAGGGTTTGGCCCCCGGTGGTAACCAGCATCTGGGTGCCGGCTTCCCGGGGCGCCGAACCCTTGACCCGGATTATAGTAGCCAGGGCACAAGGCTTTCCCTGCTCTATTAATTTAACCGCCCCTCGAATAAGTTCCCGGTCCACCTTCTGGGCTCCCCCGCTTAAGGCAACTGAACTCCTTAAGTATTTATTACAACATATTTAACTCTTTTCCTTCTTCGCCGGCGATCTTTATCCTTATTTTTTCGCTGCCAAAAAATAACCGCCGGCTCTTAAAGAGGGGCGGTAGATTTAAGCTCCACGCCGGTAGACCCGGATAATCTCCGCCAGGATACTGACGGCGATTTCCGCCGGCGTTTCAGCACCGATGTCCAGGCCGATGGGAGCATGAATTCGCTCCAGGGCCGCTTCGCTTACACCCTCGGCCAGCAGGCGTTCTTTAACCCCCTGGACGCGCCGCCGACTGCCGATCATGCCGATATAGGCCGCCGGGGAGGCGATTACGGCCCGCAGGCAGTCATAATCATAGCGGTGCCCCCGGGTGACGATAACGATAAAAGTGGCTGGAGTGATCTTAATATCCTGCAGGGCCGCCGTAAAGTTATTACAAATTATTCTATCGGCTGTTGGGAAAAGGGCGCGATTTGCGAAGTCAGGACGGTCGTCAATTACGGTTACCCGGTAGCCGGCCAGTTTGGCAACTGTAGCAACCTTCTGGCCCACATGGCCGCCCCCCAGGACGATAACTTCCGGTTCGGGGAGCACCGGTTCCAGGAAAAGGGTTACGCTACCCGCATCCAGGTCTATGGTTTCCAACCGGGGCCGGCGCCCGGCTAAAACCTCCCTGGCCCGTTCAGCTACAGCGGCTTCCAGATTTACCGATCCCAGGCTGCCGTAATGACCCTCCGGAGTCCATAGGAAACGGTTGCCAGGTGCCACTCCCGGCAGGCCTGCTTCTACTTTAACTACCATAGCGGCTACCCCCGGCTGCTGACCCTCCAGGGCCGCCAGCAGCTGCCGGAAAAAGGCCAATTTATCCATGGCTGCTCTCCTTCCTCCGTCAACCTAAACTTTTGCAGGCCTCTTAACCTGACTCCCAAAACATTTTCCGCTTACCGGGGGGCTCATGGTCAGCCTTCATGAGAGAGGCGGCCGCAAACATCGGCCGCTGCCAAATTGCCTTCCAGGCAAAAATCTACAAACTCCGCCATGGTATTTACGAAAGCGTCCGGACGGGCGGCCAGCAGGCGTTCCCGCGGGATCCTGCTCCACCCTGCTGCCACGCTCGTTACCCCACCCGCCCTTGCTGCCAGAATATCGTGGGGGCTGTCGCCGATCATTGCTACATCAGCTGGAGCAAGCTGTAATAGCTCGAGACCGCGCCGGACCGGCTCCGGGGCCGGCTTGTGGCTGCGCACGTCTTCCATGGTAACAACTACCGGGAAAAATTTTTCCAGGTTGAAAAGGCGCAGGCCATAGAGGGTGGTATCCCGCACGCGAGAAGTAACGATACCGAGCTTGATACCTGCCGCCCGGAGCTCTTCCAGGCCTTCCCGCACCCCCGGGCAGGGCCGTACCAGAGTGGCAAAATGTTCCTCGCTGAAGCGGCGGTAAATGGGGATCATCTCTTCTACGAGATTGGGTTGACCGGGTACAAAGGCGCTCAAGCCGTCCCGCAGGGGGATGCCAAAATAAGGGTAAATCTCTTCCGGGGCTACCGTCCGTCCCAGGTATGGCGCCAGGGTATGCTGGAAGGACTTGATCACCAGTTCGGAGGTATCCACCAGGGTGCCGTCAAAATCAAAAAGTACGCCGGCGAACAAAACCCTCACCCCTTACAGCCGTTCCTTCAGCAGCTGGTTCACCAGACCGGGGTTGGCCTTGCCCCTGGTGGCCTTCATCACCTGGCCCACCAGGAAGCCCAGGGCCTTGTCTTTACCGTTGCGGTAATCCTCAACCACACCCGGGTTGGCGGCCAGGACTTCCTCGACAATCTGCGTCAGGGCGGCCACATCGCTGATCTGGACCAGGCCCTTTTCCTCGACTACCTGGCGCGCCCCTTTACCGGTGGCAAACATCTCTTCCAGGACCTGCTTGGCAATCTTGCCGCTGATGGTCCCTTCTTTTTGCAGTTGCAAGAGACTCGCCATTTCTTCCGGCGGTACGGGAGATTGTCCCGGTTCCAGGTTGCCGGCATTTAAAAGGCGCAGGAAGTCGCCCATGATCCAGTTGCTGACGGTCTTGGCGTCGGGATAGAGGGCCACCACCCGGTCAAAATAATCGGCGAGATCCCGCGAGCTGGTAATCACCCCGGCATCGTAGGCCGGCAGGCCATAATCGTCAATCAAGCGGCGGCAGCGGGCGTCGGGCAGCTCGGGAAGCTCCCTGCGCACCCGCTCGATCCAAGCGGCATCAATCTCTAAGGGCACCAGGTCGGGGTCAGGGAAATAGCGGTAATCCTGGGCTTCTTCCTTGGTGCGCATGACATACGTCACGCCGCGATTCTCATCCCAGGCCATGGTGGCCTGCTCCACCCGGCCGCCGCTTTCCAGGATGGCAATCTGGCGCTCAATCTCATACTCCAGGGCCCGCTGCAGAGAGCGGAAAGAGTTCAGATTCTTTACTTCCGTCTTGGTACCGAAGGACTGGCTACCCCGGGGCCGTACCGACACATTGGCATCACAGCGTAACGATCCTTCCTCCATCTTGCAGTCGGACACGTCCAGGTACTGGAGGATGGTTCGCAATTTTTCCATGTAAGCCCGGGCTTCGGCCGGTGAGCGCAGGTCCGGCTCGGAAACGATCTCTAAAAGGGGCACCCCCGTCCGGTTGTAATCTACCAGGGAATAGCCCCCGTCGGGACCGTCGACGTGGATTAGCTTGCCGGCGTCTTCTTCCATATGCACCCTGGTGATGCCGATAACCCGTTCTTCGCCGTCAACGGTAATCTTTAAATGGCCCCCCCTGGCCAGGGGCAGGTCGTACTGGGATATCTGGTAGTTTTTGGGTAGATCCGGGTAATAATAATTCTTGCGATCAAACTTGCAGAACGGCGCCACCTGGCAGTTCAGCGCCAGGGCCGTCTTTAGCCCGAACTCCACCACCTGCCGGTTAATGACCGGCAGCACTCCCGGCAGACCCAGGCAGACGGGGCAGACATGGGTGTTGGGTTCACCGCCGAAGGCCGTGGTACAGCCACAGAAAGCCTTGGCATTGGTTTTCAGCTCCACATGGACTTCCAGGCCAATTACTGCTTCGTATTCCACTTTAAGCCACTCCCAGCTCCGGCCGCCGCCGGTGATATTCGGTAGCTTGTTCAAAGGCGTAAGCTACCCGCAGCAGGGTTGCCTCATCAAAGGCTTTACCGATCAACTGCAGGCCAACGGGCAGCCCCTGGCTAAAGCCGCAGGGGATGGAGAGGGCCGGCAACCCGGCCATATTAACAGGAATAGTGCAGAGGTCAGACATATACATAGCCAGGGGATCCCCTGCTTTTTCTCCTAAACGGAAGGCGACTGTAGGCGATGTCGGTGTTGCCAGCAGGTCGTATTTGCTAAAGGCGGCTTCGAAATCCCGGCGAATAAGGGTCCTTACTTTCAGGGCTTTCAGGTAATAAGCGTCGTAGTAGCCCGAACTCAAGGCGTAGGTGCCCAGCATAATACGCCGCTTTACCTCTGGTCCAAAGCCCTGGCTCCTGGTGTTCATATACATTTCAATGATGTCTTTGCCCGGCACCCGGAGGCCGTAACTGACACCGTCATAACGGGCCAGGTTGGAGGAAGCCTCCGCCGGGGCCACCAGGTAATAGGCCGGCAGGGCGTATTCCGTATGGGGCAGGGAAGTCTCTTCGCAAATGGCCCCCATTTCCTCAAGTTTGGCAATGGCCCGGCGGACGACCTTCTCAACCTCTGGTTCTATGCCGGCGCCGAAATACTCCCGCGGTACACCTATTTTTAAGCCTTTAATTTCCGGTTGCAGAGCCGCCCGGTAATCAGGTACCGGCAGGTCGGCCGAGGTGGAATCAGAGGGATCATGACCGGCAATGACCCCCAGGACCAGGGCGCAGTCGGTGACATCCCGAGTAATAGGGCCGATCTGGTCCAGGGATGAGGCGAAGGCCACCAGGCCGTAGCGCGATACCCGGCCATAGGTCGGCTTCATACCGACGACGCCGCAGAAGGAGGCTGGCTGGCGGATGGAACCGCCGGTATCGGACCCGAGGGCATAACAGGCCTCCCCGGCGGCCACGGCCGCTACCGAACCGCCGCTGGACCCCCCCGGCACCCGCTCCAGGTCCCAGGGATTACGGGTCGGGAAAAAGCCGGAGTTTTCCGTGGAGGAACCCATGGCAAACTCGTCCATATTGAGCTTGCCCAGTATTACCGCCCCGGCCGTTTTGAGGCGTCGGACCACGGTGGCGTCATAGGGCGGTACCCACTCGGCCAGCATCCGGGAAGCGCAGGTCGTCCGCACTCCTTCGGTGCAGAGGTTGTCCTTTAAGGCCATAGGCACGCCGGCTAGAATACCAGGGTCCTCGCCCCGGGCGCGGGCCGCATCAACGGCTTTAGCCTGCTCCAGGGCCTCTTCGGCCGTCCGGGTTAGATAAGCCTGCACCCGGCCATCGACGGCCTCGATGCGCTCGAGCATGGCTTCGGTAACCTCTACGGCGCTCACCTCGCGGCGCTGTAAAAGATCGCCCAGCTCATGGACGGTCAAATAGTGTAAATCCATCTTCCACACCTCCCGGTCTAAACTACCCGCGGCACTTTAAACTGCCCTTCACTGGCTGCCGGTGCCCCGGCCAGGGCCTTTTCCCGGGGTAGCCCGGGCCGCGCTACGTCATCGCGGAATACATTGCGCAAGGGCAACACGTGGGCTGTAGGCTCCACATTTTTCGTGTCCAGGGCGTTCAATTTATCCATATATTCCAGGATGGCATTTAGCTGTTCGGTGTAGGCCGCCTTCTCTTCGGGAGTGAGTTTCAGGCGGGCCAGCAGGGCGACGTGTTCTACCTCGGCTGTCGTGATAGGCATATATAATATAACCACCTTTTTAAGTTAAGGTTTTTGCCTAATTATAACAAACGGAGCATCAGGGAGCAATTGCTCCGAGTTAAAAGTTTTAAAGCCATGAGGCGAGATCAAAATCTGCTGCAAAGGGATTAACAAAAGAAATGCCTTCTAAAATAGAACCAGTGGCAAAATCCTCACTAAAAACAGTACTAATTTGATTAAGACGGGCCGTAGCCCATATCTGGGCATCCCAGTATGATAGTTGATATTCGCGAACACCCCGTACGGCTTCAATTATAATTAACGGCGTTACATCTAAAACGGTCCAAGAAGCAAGGTAATTTTGAATCCGTTTTTGTGCCTGTTCTAAAGTTAATGGTTCTTTAATTTTACGGGTTACAGTAACAAAAAACTCTGCCAGAACTTGCGCACTGATGGCACCTATCTTCCTGGTCGCTAATAAATCAAGGATTTGTAGGGCCTTTACTTGTTTTTCTGGTTCAGAACGATCATAGGCATATACCATAACATTGGTATCAACAAATATGCTAGCGTTCATACAGTTCTTCCCGCTTCCATGTGCGCTGTCCTTTAGCCGGTCCTTGTTTAATTAATTGCTGGATAAATTTTTTTTCTTCCTCCCACGCTCTAACATCTTTTTTTTGCCATTTAGCGGTACTTATATGACTGGTAATTGCACGGCGGACCAGTTCCGCTTCTGTTATCCCCATTTCCTTGGCCTTTTGTTTTAGAATAAAATTCTGTTCAGCATTGAGATATAACTGCTTACGTATCATACGTTCCATTAGTTTTTCACCTCTTTCGCTTGTACATTATATTATACATTATCTGCTAATTCAACTATACCTCCTTCAATAATTCCTTTAACTCTGTAACATCTATCACCGGCACCCCTAGTTCCAGGGCGCGGGTGTACTTGGAACCCGGCTTTTCGCCGGCTACCACGTAATCGGTCTTTTTGCTCACGCTGCTTACAACCTTGCCCCCGGCGCGGGTAATGAGCTCTTCTGCCTCCTGGCGGGTCATGCCCGGCAGGGTGCCGGTGATAACAAAGGTCTTGCCGCTTAAAGGCCCGGTCGGAGCGGCCGCTCTTTCAGCTTCCATCCGTACCCCGGCTTTTTTCAGCTTCTCCAGGACGGCCAGATTTCTTGGTTCGGCAAAAAATTCCCGGATACTCTCAGCAATACGGGGGCCTATATCGGGCAGGGAAGTCAATTCCTCCTCTGAAGCCGCGATTAGCTTCTCCAGGGAGCCGAAGTGGCTGGCCAGGGTCCGCGCCGCCCGCTCGCCCACATGGCGAATGCCCAGGCCGAAAAGCAGGCGTTCCAGGGGTCTGTCCTTGGCTGCGGCAATGGCCGCAATGAGGTTGCTGGCCGACTGCTCGCCAAAGCGCTCCAGTTTTAACAGGTCTTCCTTTTTCAGGTAGTAGAGGTCGGCCGCATCACGGACGAGGCCGGCCTCCAGGAGCTGGGAAATGATGGCCGGCCCCAGGCCCTGGATGTCCATGGCTCCCCGGGAGGCAAAGTGGATGATCCCTTCCAGGACCTGGGCCGGGCAGGCTAAACCCCCGGTACAGCGGTGGGCCGCTTCTCCCGGCGGGCGGACTACTGCCGCGCCGCAGGCCGGGCACTTCTCCGGCATGGTAAAAACCTCTTCCGCTCCGGTACGATGTTCGGGCAGGACCTCCACCACTTCCGGGATGATGTCGCCGGCCTTCTGGATAACCACCGTGTCGCCGATGCGAATGTCCTTTTCCCGGATGTAGTCTTCATTATGCAAGGTAGCCCGGCTGACGGTAGTTCCGGCCAGGCGCACCGGCGTTAATACAGCTGTTGGTGTCAGGACGCCCGTGCGCCCTACCCGGAGGATAATCCCTTCCACCCGGGTCGTCGCCTGCTCGGCCGGGAACTTATAGGCCACGGCCCAGCGCGGCGCTTTGGCCGTCGCGCCCAGGACGGGATGCAGGGCCAGGTCGTTAACCTTGATCACCAGGCCGTCGATTTCATAGGGTAAGGCAGCACGGCGCTCCGGCGTCCAGTTTTTAATTTCTGCCAGCACGGCCCGGATGTCGGGGGCCAGAAAACGGTAGGGGTTGACGGGCAGGCCCAGTCCGGCCAAAAATTCCAGGGCTTCTTCCTGGGTAGTAACTTGTGCCCCGGTGACGCTGATAACCTGGTAGACAAAAAGGCTTAAATTGCGGCCGGCCGTCACTTTTGGATCCAGCTGGCGCAGAGAACCGGCCGCGGCATTGCGGGGGTTGGCGAAAAGGGGCTCCCCGGCCTCCTCCCGCTCGGCGTTCAGGCGGGCAAAGGCTGCCTTGGGCATGTAAACTTCCCCCCGCACTACTAGGTGGGGCAGGGGGCGCCGCAAGCGCAGGGGGAGCAACGGGATGGTCCGTAGATTCGCCGTTACTTCTTCCCCTACCTGGCCGTCACCGCGGGTGGCCCCCAGGCTAAAAACCCCGTCAATATAGGTGAGGGCAACCGTCAGGCCGTCTATTTTGGGCTCGATAAGATAGGACACCTCGCCGCCGGTTATTTCCCGCACGCGGCGGTCGAAATCCAGCAAATCGCCCTCATTGAAGGCGTCATTTAAACTCAATAAAACTTGCGGATGCCGGACGGGATTGAAGTCCTCCCGGGGCGCCCCGCCTACCCGCTGGCTGGGGGAATCCGGTGTCAGTAGTTCCGGGTAGGTCTCTTCCAGGGCTATTAATTCCTGCATCAGGGCGTCGTATTCCCGGTCGCTGATCACCGGCTGGTCAAGGACGTAGTAGCGGTAATTGTGTTCTTCGATCAGGCGCCGCAGTTCTTCAACCCTCTGCCGGGCAGTCTGGATATCCATGTATTACCTCCCCTTACACCTTCCTAACGGGAGCGTAGCGGACCATGAGGTGCTTGATACCTTTTTCGGGGAAGGCTACGCTGATAACTGTATCCTCGCCTTCGCCGCTGATTTTTACAACAACGCCGAGGCCAAAACTATTATGCTGGACTTTATCCCCCAGTTGCCAGTCATACTGGACCCGGGGAGCCGTCTCGTTCCCGTGCCGGCTCTGCTGGCTGCCGTTCATACCACCCCCGGGACTTGCCGGCCCCGCCTGTCCATCCCGGGCGATTAAATCAGGCGGTATTTCCGCCAGGAAACGGGAAGGAGGGTTGCTCATGGTATTGCCGTAAAGGTTGCGGGTCCAGGCATGGGTCAGGTAGAGGACTTCTTTCGCCCTGGTCATACCCACATAGCAGAGACGGCGTTCTTCCTCCATTTCCTCCGGGTCCTCCAGGGAGCGAAAGTGGGGGAAGACCCCTTCCTCCAGGCCCGCCAGGAAGACCACCGGGAACTCCAGGCCCTTGGCCGTATGCATGGTCATAAAGACCACGGCGTTACCGCCGCTGTAGGTATCGCTTTCGGCCACCAAGGCCACCTGGGCCAGAAAATCGGCGAGCTCAGGCTTTTCACTACCCTGGTCATAATTCCTGGTGACCGTCAGGAACTCCTTTAGGTTTTCCAGCCGCGCCTGAGCTTCCGGCGTTTTCTCCGCTTCTAACTCGGCCTGGTAACCGGTTTCCCGCAAAATGGCGGTCACCATAGCCGTTATTGTTAAGTTTTCCTGCTGCTGGCGCAGGTTATCCAGGAGGGTTATCATTTCCTGGAGTGCCTGCCGGCCTTTAGCGGGAATACCGGGGATGTTCTCCAGCTGTTGTAAAGCCCGGTAAAGGCTTAAGGCCCTGCTGGCAGCAAAGGCTTCCAGGCGGGCCAGGGAAGTTTCGCCGATGCCCCGCCGCGGGACATTGATAATCCTTAAGAGGCTCGTGGCGTCATCGGGGTTGGCTATCACCCTCAAGTAGGCCAGGATGTCCTTGATCTCTTTCCGCTGGTAGAATTTCAGGCCGCCGACGATTTCATAGGGAATACCCGCCTGGAGGAAAGCCTCTTCTAAAGCCCGCGACTGGGCATGGGTACGGTAGAGGACGGCAAAATCGCTGAAGGGCCGGCTTTCCTGGCTGTGGCGGCGGTAAATTTCAGCAGCGATATAATTGCCTTCATCGCGCTCATCGGCGGCGCTGTAGAGGTGCAGCAGTTCCCCTTCCCGCCGCCGCGTCCAGAGGCGCTTTTCCTTGCGGCCCACATTATGCTGGATAACGGCATTGGCCGCCTTGAGGATGGGCTGGGTGGAACGGTAATTCTCTTCCAGGAGGATTACCCGGGCATTGGGAAAATCCTCTTCAAAGGCCAGGATATTACCAATGTCGGCCCCGCGCCAGCCGTAAATGCCCTGGTCCGGGTCGCCGACGACGCAGAGGTTTTCACCTTTACCGGCCAGCAAGCGCACCAGGACATACTGGGCATGGTTGGTATCCTGGTACTCGTCCACCAGGATATGCTGCCAGCGCTGCTGATAGTAACGCAAAATCAGGGGGTTATTCTGCCATAAGGCCACCGTCTGCATGATGAGGTCATCAAAATCCATGGCATTGGCGGCTTTAAGCCTCTCCTGATAACGACGGTAGATAGTGCCCTGCTGCTGTTCTTTTACAGTGGCACTCCAGCCGAGGTATTGTTCGGGTGTCTGCAAGGAGTTTTTAGCATTGCTGATAACATGGGCTACCGAGCGGGGCGGGAACTTTTTCTCATCCAGGTTTAACTCCTTTAATACCTCGCGAATGAGCGCCTGCTGGTCATCGGTGTCGTAAATGGTGAAATTGGACCGGTAACCTAGCAGGTGGGCATCCCGCCTTAAAATGCGCACACAGGCCGAGTGGAAGGTGCTGACCTGGAGGCGCCGGGCCGCGTTACCCACCAGCCCCTCCAGGCGTTCCTTCATTTCCTGAGCCGCTTTATTGGTAAAGGTCACCGCCAGGATATTTTCCGGTGCCACCCCTTCCTGGATCAGGGAGGCTACCCGGTAGGTCAAAACCCTGGTTTTGCCGCTCCCGGCACCGGCCAGCACCAGGAGGGGCGCACCGCGGTGCTTTACGGCTTCTTGTTGGGGCTTGTTAAGCAAGGCCATAAAGTCTGCCAAGATCTTCACACTCCTAAACATAACTTATATTCGCCCCGATAGATAAAAAACCTGCTACGCGGTTCTTTTCTTTCTCTCCATCCAGGACAGTGCTGCATATAATGCAGAAGATAATAAAGTATATGTGAGGTGAACAAATTGTTTATAAGGGACGCAGAGAAGCAAGTATTCCGCCTGAATGCTCCTCAGCAAGAGAAAGACATCGCGGCTACACTGACCGGCCTGGAAGAAGATTACCAGGAAGGCGGTAAAAATGCCAGCGTCTCCAACCAGCTGGCAGACAGTACTCCTGCACCCGCAGAAGAAGAGCCGCCCTGCCCAACGCCAGGCCATGGCCAGCCCCTGACCCTGGCCGCCCACAGCCAGGCCCTATTCCGGGAAGCTATTTTAAACGGCACCGTTAACCAGTTGCTGGATGAGTTGCGGGTCTGGATCGAAAAAATCCGGGCTTTCTTGCTGTATGCTGATACCGGTATCGAGACAACCGGTAACATTGTTAACATCGCTAAAGGCACCCTGGAAAAGGAACTGGGCCTGACTCCGGCCACCAGTACCACCAGCACCACTTCTATGCAGCTGCCGGCTTCATCCTTACAATTAGTGTGGAACCTCATTCGCACCCCGGAATTCCAGCAGTTTACCGGCCGTATGCTGGCCCAGGTCCTAAAGATGGGCCTCAACCCACCTGAAAATCGAGTTTGACGGGGCGGTTATCCCCGCCCCTCCTTCCACCCGGCATGCGGGTCCACATCATGAGGTTCAATACTATCCCGGGCATACATTAAAAAGGACCTACTAGCTTTTAGTAGGTCCAGTGAAGTAGATTTTATCTTACCCCCGTTTATTTCAACCAGCTCTCAACCACGTCCGCGTTTTCTTTCATCCAGCGGCGACCGGCCTCCACCGGCTCCATGCCTTCGTTAATATAACCTTCCAGTACGCCAAGCTGCTGGTCATTCATTTTAAAGTTCTTTAATAGCCTGGCTACTTCCGGGGCGTCTTTCTCCAGACCTTTGCGGGCTATCTTGTCGATGCGCTCGGCTGCGCCATAGACACCCTTCGGGTCTTCTAAAAACTTCAGGTCCCAGCGGGCAAACATCCAGTGGGGAGTCCAGCCGGTAACTACCACCCACTCGTTTTTGTCGATAGCGTCCTTGAGGCTGGCTGTCATGGCCGCCTCGCTGCTGGCGACCAATTCGTAATCAAGGCCATATTCCTGAATAGCTTTGTTGGTGGCCTTCATAATACCTGCCCCGGCGTCGATGCCTATGATTTTACCTTTAAACTTATCTTTCACAGGGTTCATTTCTTCGATGGAGTTAATGTTTACATAAGCAGGCACCACCAGACCAATGCGGGCCCCTTCGTAAACTGTGCCGTAGTTGTCCACTTGATCTTTTACTTTGGCCATGTAGCTCTCGTGAGTTACCGGCAACCAGGTATCGACAAAGGCATCATAATCCCCTTTGGCTACCCCGGTAAATACAACACCTACATCCGCCTGGGCCGTTTCTACTTCATACCCCAGTTTATCTTCAATAATAGCCTCCAGCAAGTGGGTCATGGCAATCCCTTCCGCCCAGCTTACATACCCCAACGTAATTTTTTTCTTTTGAGCGGGCTTGTTGCACCCGGCCACCGCCAGGGCTATTAAGCTTAAAACAACGACTAAAATGACACTCCTTTTAAAAGCTCGCAATAAAATAACCTCCTTTAGTGTTGATTGGCGTTGCCTTTAGAATGGCCGCCCTTCCCCAGCGATTCGGTTACCCGATCCAAAAACATCGCCACCAGCACCACGGCCAGGCCGCCTTCAAAGCCAGTGGCAATGTCCAGCTGGGTTACACCGTACAACACCTCCTTTCCCAAGCCAGGAGCCCCGACCATAGAAGCAATTACTACCATGGACAAGGCGAGCATAATTGTCTGGTTAATCCCGGCCATTATTGTCGGCAGGGCCATGGGGAGCTGCACCTTGGTTAAGAGCTGGTTGCTGGTGGAACCAAAGGCGTGGGCCGCCTCGATGACATCCTGCGGCACCTGACGAATACCAAGGTTGGTAAGGCGGATAGCAGGAGGCATAGCAAAGATGACGGTGGCAATCACTCCCGGCACGCGGCCGACGGTAAAGAAAAGAATAGCAGGGATAAGATAAACAAAAGCCGGCAGTGTTTGCATGAAATCCAGGATGGGGCGCAGCAAATTGTTTAACAAATTGCTCCGGGAGGCCCAGATGCCTAAGGGTATGCCAATGCCCAGGGCCACCAGGGTCGATATAATCACCAGGGACAGGGTTTGGAGGGTTTCGGTCCATAGGTCCATGCCAGCTATAACTGTAAAACCAATGACTGTAAAAATAGCCAGACCCCGGCCGGCCAACCGCCATGCCAGGAGCGCCATTAAAGCCACCATCAACGGAACAGGTATCAGCCCCAGGCCATTTTCCAAAGCCACTACCAGCGTATTTAGAACCACGGTAATAAGATTAAAGACCACATCTAAATTAGCATTCAGCCAGTTAACCAGGATTTCAAAGGCTTGGCCTACGGGCAAACGAAACTCGGGCAAACGAAACTCCCAACCTATCATACTCATGAACCAACCTCCTCTCCGGCCATGGCTGCCAGGATGTGCACCCTGGCAATTATACCCAGCAGGCGCCTCTTCTCATCCACCACGGCAATAGGGACTTTGGTTTCAGCCGCCATCCCAAAGAGGTCCCGTACCGGCGTCTCCGGTGAAGTGGTTGGAATATCTGTTTCTATCAATTCACTTAGATCTTTTTTCTCCAGGTTTTCCCGGCGAATCAACTTATCGACCGTCACCAGTCCCCGCAGTTCCCGTTCTTTATCTACCACAAAGACGCTGGAAAGGCCCATCTCCCTCATTTTCCGTAACGCTACATGGGGGCCGTCCTTGGTCGAGATCATCACTTCGGGTTTTTTCATGATACTGCCTGCGGTCAATACTTTGCTACGGTCTACATCTTGAACAAATTCCGCCACATAGTCGCTAGCAGGATTTGTCAATATCTCTTCCGGTCTGCCGATTTGAACAATTACACCGTCCTTCATCACCGCTATACGATCGCCGATTTTTAATGCTTCATCCAAATCGTGAGTTATAAAAAGAATTGTCTTTTTCATCTTGGCCTGCAAATCCAACAGTTCATCCTGCATCTCCTTACGAATCAATGGATCCAGGGCGCTGAAAGCTTCATCCATCAACAGGATGTCGGGATCGTTGGCCAGGGCCCGAGCTAATCCAACCCGCTGCTGCATGCCGCCGCTCAATTCGTGAGGATAGCTCTCGGCCCACCCTGCCAGCCCCACCAGTTCCAGGGCCGCCATGGAACGCCGACGCCGCTCGCCGGGATCAACCCCCTGTATCTCCAACCCGTACTCTACATTGCGAATGATATTCCGGTGGGGAAAGAGGGCAAACCGTTGAAAAACCATGCCCATCTTCTTACGCCTGATGGTACGTAGTTGATCCTCGTTCATCTGGAGAATATCTTCACCATCAATGAGCATCCTACCCCGGGTTGGCTCGATAAGGCGGTTGACGCAGCGAAGGAGGGTAGATTTCCCACTTCCGGAGAGGCCCATAATAACAAAGATTTCACCGGCTTCAATATCGAAAGAGGCATTATTGACCCCCACGGTGTGGCCAGTTTTACGGAAAATATCCTCTTTGCTCATTCCTTGCTCCAGCAACTTCAAAGCCTTTTCGGGGTTAGGTCCAAATATCTTATATATATTTTGGGCCGACACCTTGGTTGTCATATCCCCAATTCACCCCTTTCATCATCATTATTATTTAAAACGAATAGTCAAGTTAAAAACACCTACTTTCCAGTATATCAACGGTAAAAAGCTCTTGGCAAAAACCCGGAGTAAAAAATACCTAAAATATGCTGACCATAGTTCCCATATCCTCGCCTATCCTTCCTTAGATGGAGAGATGGCCATCAAAAACCGGCCCTCGTGCAAGGAGTAGTCCTGGTTGCTTAAAAGCACCCTTGCCTATCTCTAGAAGGCTGGCGCTCCCCCGCCCGCAGCGGACTTTCACCACCAAGTCAACGCCCATACCGGGCGTACACAGAAAAGCTCTGGCTAAGCCAGAGTTTTTTCTTCCCTACCAGTCCAGCAGGCGCTTTTCTCCTTCCAGGGCGCGGATGTCCGTCACGTCCTGAGTGACCTCCACCACGCCCCGGTAGCGACCCTCAGCATCGCGTACGGCGAAATAACGAATATGAATGAAACGGCCGTTCATGGTTAGCCAGAATTCAGCTTGGTCTTTGGTACCGTCCCGGAATTCGGCCAGAATCTTCTCCACCACATGGACGCTGACCGGGGGGTGGCAGTTCTGCACTTTACGGCCGATGATAGCCGGGCTGCGGGTAAAAATGCGGTGCTTACCGGCGGAATAATAGCGGACGTTGTCATTCTCGTCAACAAAGGTGATATCTACAGGCAAATGGGTTAAAAGGAGGTTCACCTGTTCCTGGGTCAACTTGCCGGTAGCTAACTCGATTGCCCCTGCCGGGCCTTCTTTTTCCTGCGCATCCGGGGCGGTTCCGGCCGCCTGGCGCGGCCGCCATTCGTTCCCGGGAGAAACCAGGGCGTAGCCTATTTCCTCTTCACCCCGGCGTACCTCAACCCAGTCGGAGGGTGTAAGTTTTTCCAGGGCCATGGGGAAGAGGATGCTTTCTTCCTTGTTAATCATTTCCGCTATAGCCGTGAGCAGTTCGTTTCCCTGGTTGATAACAGTAGCCAGATCATCTTCATCCACGGCACGGGTTACCTTTTTCAACATAGCCCTGATGTCGTCGTGGAGCTGCCACATGACCTTGGGCGGGCCGTATACTCCCCGCCGTTCCAGCAGCGGAAACAGCTGGTGCTCCTTGCGGAGGAAATGCTTGTCGATTTCCGCCAGGCGGGCCAGCTCTTTTTTAATTTCTTCCTTCCGCCGCCGGAAAACTTCCCGGCCTTCCTTATCTGCCGTCTTAATTTCCCCCAGGAGCTTCTTCAGGGCCTCCACCACGCTGCGTATGGCCTCGTTCTCCAGGCGGAAGGTGTGGACGGGGTGGCCGGGCGGGGTGGTATCCACCTGCTGTTCGGCCAGGGATTCTTTAAACAGGGCGACGTGAACATCGCATAAGCGCTTGATCTCCTCTTCCGGCATGCCCTCGGCTATGAGCCGGCTTTCCAGGGCCGCAATTTCACCCGGGCTGACGTTACGAATCAGCCTAGCAAAGCGTTGTTTCAGCTCTTCCAGGTCCTTACCGGCATGTAAATCCCGGATAATCCCCTTTAAAATTTCCTGACGCTCTTCCCGGGCATCCAGCAGTTCACTCACGACCATTTCTCCTTTTCGCGTTATATATATATTTAATGTTTCCCCGGTCAAAGTCCGGGTTATACATCTTCGCACTCAAAAAAGCCCTCTTTACTTGCACGCCAGGGCCGGTGCCGGGCACTGTTCGCACTATTTTGTTATTTTATTCCTTCCTTCCCGGTGGTATAATAAACAAGTAAAAATCTCACAACAAAGTAGAGGTGAAGGAAATGGAGCCGGATAAGAAACAGGCTGACAGCAAGCCCCTTGAAGCTCGGGCGGCCATTTTAAGCGAGCTGGTCGGTTACCAGGAGGGCTCTATCGTCAGCCGGACGATTATTGATAAAAAGACAGGTACGGTAACCCTCTTCGCCTTCGCTGCCGGCCAGGGCCTGAGCGAACATACGGCGCCCTACGACGCCCTGGTGTACGTGCTGGACGGGGAAGTGGAAATTACCATCTCCGGCAGGCCCCTCCATGTAAAGCCGGGGGAGGCCGTAATCATGCCCGCCAACCAGCCCCACGCCCTGCGGGCGCTAACAAATTTCAAGATGGTCCTGACCATGATCCGTTCTTAAGAGAACCATGTAAAAAATTCCGCCATAATGACCCCCAGGGTCATTATGGCGGCTCGCCGTGGTATAATCCTCATATACCTTACTATCTATGCGGGTCGGAGTAAAGATGCAGGAGAAAAAATTTTTATCAACGCTTAAACCTATATTTGCCTCTTTACCGGATGTCGTTGCCGTATATTTATTTGGCTCATATTTAAACGAGCCTGAGCGGGCGCGGGATGTGGACCTGGCAATTCTTCTCAAAACAACGGAAAGTGGGATAACATACTACTATATGCATCTTTATTCAAAGCTGGGAGAAATTTTTTCGCCTCTTGAAGTGGATCTGCTGTTTTTAAATTGCGCGCCCGTGCCTATAGCTTTTGAAGTGATTAATACCGGTGAGGTTATTTATTGTACTGATGAGGAGCGCCGGACAGACTTTGAATACGTTATTTCCGGTTTATATCTTGACTATAATTACCATCTACACCAGGGCAGGCGGGAATTATATGAAGCAATAAGGGAGGCTGCATCCCTTGTTCAATGAGGAACTAATAGCCGCAAGGCTGGATATTATTCAAAGCGCTATAAGAAGGTTGCAGCTCCTGGCACGCATGCCACGGGAACAATTCCTGCAAGACGAAGATGCTGTGGATATTGCTGAAAACAGGTTGCGTCGGGCCCTGGAAGCATTGTTTGACCTGGGCCGCCACCTGGTGGTAAAATCAGGCCTGGGCGTCCCCCAGGACTACCGGGCGATAATCGAAAAGATGAAGGACGGCAAGATGCTGCCCGCAGACTTTGCCCGCCAGATTATGGGCATGGCCGGTTACCGCAATCGTCTTGTCCATGAATACAACAAGGTGACACCGGAAGAACTATACGAAATCTTACAAAACCGCCTGGGGGACTTTACGCTGTTCTGTCAACATATTGTGAATTACCTGGAGAGACGCTAAGTCGAAGAGAACTTTGTTTTCGGGTAGTAGCCGGCTTTGGGAGTATTCATTTTTGCCTAGCAAGTGTGGAACTCGGGTTTGAGGCTCTTCAAGTTTGAAAAAACTGCTACTTGGTAAACCTGGTAGGAAAACAGTTAAATTAGGGCCTCAAAGCAAGCTGCCATTGAGGCCCTTAATTCTTCCAGGAGATGCTCCGGCTTTCTTTGACGAATATAATCCGTTTCCCTTAATTTTGAGCCCTTGTTTTAGTTGCAATATCGATCCATACCGCCAGCACGAGAATCAAGCCTTTAACTATAAACTGCCAGAAAGGCGGGGTATTCATCATACTCAAGCCATTATCTAAACTGGCCATAACAAGTGCTCCTATAATCGCCCCACCAATACTACCTGTGCCGCCCATGAGGCTTGTACCACCAATAACGCACGCTGCAATAGCATCAAGCTCAGCCATTTGACCCGCAGCTACTGAAGCAGCGTTCAATCTTGCTGTTAACAGGATGCCGCCCAGGGCAGCCATTAACCCACTGAGAGCAAAAACAGCCAGGACATTACGGCGAATATTAATACCGGATAAGCGTGCTGCTTCACTGTTGCCACCAATAGCATAGACATAACGCCCGAAGCGTGTCTTCGTCGCCAAACCCGTAAAAATAAGTGCCATCACCACTACGATAAGGACGGGTACAGGTATACCCTGGTAATCATTCAGTAGATAGACAAAGAGGCCAATAAGAACGGCATAAAAAGTAGTGCGCATTATTTCCAGAGTTAAAGAAGGCACAGTAAAACCGTACTTTATTCTAGTATACCGTTGCTTTACAGTAACATAGGTCACATAAATAATGCCGAGTGCTGCTAGCAAGAAGCCTATATTTTCAGGTACATAAGATTGGCCTATCTGTTTAAAACTATCCATGAGAGGCGATACAGTTTCGCCATGGCTAATTCCTATAAGAATTCCCCGGAATATCATCATACCGCCCAAAGTGACAATAAAAGCAGGAACCTTTTTATAGGCTACCCACCAGCCCTGCCATAAGCCGGCCAGCAAGCCGATTAAAAGGCTTACCAAAATGGCGGGAATGGTCTGCCACCCGTACCAGACCTGTAAAATTGCCGCTACCCCTCCGGTCAGTCCCATGAGCGAACCTACGGAAAGGTCAATATGACCGGCGACTATAACAAAGACCATACCAATCGCTAAAATAGAAGTCATTGACATCTGCCTGAAGAGGTTTGATAGATTACGGGAAGTTAAAAAAGCACCCTGGGTAGTATAAGTGAAAATAGCCCATATACCCAGCAAGGCTAATATCATTGTATAAGCGCGCACATCTATTCTACTTAAAAACCCGCCTGCTTTAGGGTTAGATTGTACTTTAAGCACTTGCCTTACCTCCAGTTGCACAGGCCATTATTTTTTCTTCTGTGGCTTCTTCACGGGAAAACTCGCCTGTTATTCTTCCTTCACATAACACCAGGATACGATCGCTCATACCCAATATCTCAGGTAACTCGGATGACACCATAACAATGGCTACACCCTGACTAACTAAACTATTAATGAGATTATATATTTCATATTTAGCCCCCACATCAATACCCCGGGTTGGCTCATCAAGAATTAGGACCCTGGGTTTAGTCATCATGGCTTTAGCCAGGACTACTTTTTGTTGATTGCCACCACTCAAGTTTCCTACACAAGCTTCTACGGAGGGGGTCTTTATTTTCAATTTATCAACATAGAATTCCGCATCTCTGATTTCCGCGCTTTCATTAAGCATAATATTATATGATCTTTTTAAGCTGGCAAGGGTTATATTTCTGCGGATATCCATATCCAGTACCAGCCCTTGACGCCGGCGATCTTCAGGCACGAGAGCTATCCTATTCGAAAGGGCGTCTTCACAATTCTTTATTTTTACCTTTTTCCCATCCAGCCATATTTCTCCTTCATTTTTACCTGGATAACCGCCATAAATGCTGGTAACTAATTCCGTGCGGCCCGAGCCAATAAGTCCGGCAATACCTAAGATTTCTCCCCGGCGGACATAAAAGCTGACATCTTTTACTATTTTTTTGCGGGGGTTATCTGGACTGTAGACGCTAAAATTACGAACCTCCAAAGTAATTGCTCCAGGACTATGCTTTGTAGAGGGGAAAAGGCTGTTCAGTTCCCGACCAACCATCATTGATATGATCTTATCCTGGTTCGTTTCGTCTTTTTTCACGGTACCAATGGTTCTCCCATCACGAAGGACGGTAATATTATCGGCAATTGCAAAGACTTCATTTAGCTTGTGGGAAATATAAATACAAGTAACTCCTTTACTTTTTAGCTGGCGTAAAATACCCATCAGAATTTCTACTTCACTATCCGTCAAAGCGGCGGTAGGTTCATCTAGAACAAGAATACTGGCGTTCTTCGCTAAAGCTTTGGCTATCTCGACCAGCTGCTGTTGCCCTATCCCCAGGTTTTTAATCTTAGTTCCCGGGCTTACCTCCAGGCCCACCTCTTTGAGCCATTTCGCCGCCTCCATATACATTTTCTCCCAATCAATCAAGTAATGATGCACAGGCTCATTGCCCAGAAAAATGTTCTCCGCTACAGATAATTCGCTAACTAAAGCCAGTTCCTGGTAAATAATAGCTATTCCGGCTCTTTCTGAATCCTTAATGGTATAGAACTTTTGGGGTTGACCGTTAAGCAAAATTTCTCCCTGGTAGGTGCCATAAGGATATACACCGCTTAAGACTTTCATTAAGGTAGATTTACCAGCCCCGTTTTCGCCACATAAAGCATGTATTTCACCTTTCCTGGCCTTAAAATCAACTTTGTCTAGTGCCCTGACGCCGGGAAATTGCTTTGTAATTTCCCGCATCTCCAGGATATAGTGGTCCATAATAGACCCCTTCTTTCCCAATAGAATCAGCCGACTTTAAATTTAACAGGCAAGAGGCCATAGTGGCCTCTTGCCCATCTGTATTCTTGATTGTCTATTGCTTCGGCCACTTTTCTTTGGGGATGTTTTTGTAAACATCCTCAAGTTTGTGGAAACCGTCTTTAATTACCGTCTGGACCATATTATCTTTGTCTACCATAATGGGTGTCAGCAAAATGGACGGCACATCTATCTTCCCATTGTTTACTTTACTATTAGGTTTAACATCCTCACCCTTGGCCAGAGCTACCGCAACCTCCGCGGCCCGGGTGGCCAGAGCCGTAATAGGTTTATAAACAGTCATAGATTGTGTTCCTTCAACAATACGCTGGCAGGCAGCAAGGTCCGCATCCTGGCCAGAAATAGCCACTTTACCAGCTAAGTTCTGAGCAGCCAAAGCTTGAATAGCTCCGCCCGCAGTACTGTCGTTAGATGCGACCACAGCATCAATCTGGTTATTATTGCTGGTCAGGGCATTTTCCATAATCTTCATGGCCTCTTCCGGCAGCCAATCTTTAACCCACTGATCGCCAACAACTTTAATGTCTCCCTTATCAATAAGCGGTTTAAGAACATTCATCTGCCCTTGTCTAAATAATTTAGCATTGTTGTCTGTAGGCGATCCACCCATAAGGAAATATTTACCTTGAGGAACCTTCTTGGTCAGGTACTCGGCCTGCAATTCACCGACGCGGACATTATCAAAGGAAATATAGAGATCTACATCTGCATTTCTTATTAAACGATCATAAGCCAGGACTTTCACACCAGCTTTATGCGCCGCTTCGACAATAGGAGCCATAGCATCGCCATTATGGGGTATTACAACCAAGACATTAATACCCTGGGAAATGAGGTTCTCAGCCTGGGAAAGCTGGGTAGCATCGTCACCGTTTGCCGATTGTACCAGTACTTCAGCTCCGAGTTCCTTGGCCTTAGCCACAAACAAGTCTCTATCATGCTGCCAGCGTTCCAGGCGTAAATCATCCATTGAGAGACCTATTTTTATCTTATCGCCACTTTTGGCCGAAGCGCCCTGATTACCTCCATTTTTGTTCGAATTGCCACCTTGACCGCAACCTATAAGAATGGTCATAGCCAGCAGGATTAAAACTGCAGCCAGGGCAATTATCCTGGAGGTCCTCCTTTTTAGCACTCTTAAAGCTCCTCCTTTTCACACTAAGAATTAAAGTCAAATTTATCCTTTTCTTAGAATTAGAGGTACGTTTGGTAGTATTCATCCATACCTCCGGGATGGTCAATGACTAAATGAGCTTGCAGAGTTAGCAAATTTTTGTTGGAAAAGGGCAGGTGTATTTTTCGGTTAATTTTTACCTCTTCTTGAGGAGATACGTCTCCTAAATCTTGTTGCCAAATAACGGTATGCCTGGCATCAGTTACAACTACCCGCAACCTTCCTTTATAAAAAACACCGCCAGAAAGATTTATTATTAATTTCCCTTGTTGTAACCTGACGTCACCCCCTCTGGCTATATAACCCGCTGCTGTTACACTCGCAAATCCCCCACCCCCTTTAGCAACTCCCATTTCCAAAGGAAGAATCTGTATTTCCTCCGGCTTCAGCTTGCGGATGGGCCCCAATACTTCCGCTTCCAGGTGATAACCGGTTTCTTGCGAATAATCCTTGCCTGTCACTACACCGCGTCCCACCGTCCAGCATTCCACCGTGCAACCCCCGTCGGGATAGGCATCTTTCTCTCCCGGATAGTAGGGGTAACGCAGGCACCAGGTATAGCCTTCGGTACCATTGACAAAGGCCATCCAACCAGCCGGTGAATCGACGCCGATTTTACCAACATAGAACAGATAAGGTACTACTAAGAGGTCGTCTTCTCCTCGGCCCCATTGCGGGTTATCTTCTTCGCCAAAGATCACGCGATATCCTTTGGCGAACCTGCTCTCAGGGTTTAAAGGTATATAAAGGCGGCAATTAGTGTCATAGCCATTGTCACTTCTCAATCGTGTATCTAACTGGGTCACATTCCAGATACTCCAGGCGACCGGCCGGGAGCTGACATTCTTCATCCTTAACTCCAGCCACAGCTTGCTGCTTTCCTGCCGAATAGTAACCTTGCGAAAAATCTTAATCCCTGTTCGGGGATCCGGCGGGCTTTCCACTTCATAGCTTACTTTTTCCGGGCTGCATTCCAGCCATCGCCCCGTATATACCCCGGTATCAAGCACCGGGTCCGGCGGGCCGTGCCATTCTTCCCCGGTATCCCACCCCTGGGGTGCCGGCCAGGTTTTATCGCCGCCGTAATTCTTCCAGGCGGCAACGGAACCATCGCCGTAATTTTCTTCGGGCGTGAAAAGTTTGCCCTCTAACTCTTTATTAACGTAAAGGAAGGAATAACCACCAAGATCATAGGCCATAATTCTTCCGCCCAGGGCCGGGACCATCACCACCCGGATGAGGTCATTGCCGAACTCGACAGCGCCATCCCAGCCGCGGAAGTTTATTTCCCGCCACCAGCAGGGGCTCATGCCGGTTTACCTCCTTCTAGATACCCCTGGCTGCCGCGCCGGAAAACAGCACCGCAAGATTCCCTGATAACCAGGCTCGTCTTAAACTCGGTTACTGTGGGCTGCATCTCTTTATTCTCGATCTGCTGGATCAGGGACCAGGCGGCCATGGAGCCGATCTCGTACCGCGGCTGGTGGATGGTGGTCAGGGGCGGCGTTACCAGGGACGCCAGCTCAATATCGTCATAACCCACCACAGCCAGGTCCTGGGGTACCTTTAAGCCCAGTTCGCGCGCCGCATGGATGACACCATAGGCCATCAGGTCGTTGGCAGCAAAGATGGCAGTCGGCCGCTCAGGCAGGGATAATAGTTTTTTCGCCACCGGTATGGCCCCTTCGGTGGTAAAATCGCTGTAAACTACCAGGCTTTCGTCGTAGGGCACACCAGCTTCGACCAGGGCCTGGCGGTAGCCGGCCAGGCGTTCTTGCGACACCCGGGCATTCTTATGCCCCGCTACATGGGCAATACGGCGGTGCCCCAGGCCCAGCAGGTGCCTGGTGGCGAGATAACCGCCACCCCGGTTGTCGATGGCAATGAAGTTCGCCTTCAGATTATCGATCCAGTACTCTACCAGAACTATTGGAAATCTTTCTTCCACCATCTTGCGCACATAGTCTTCATTCCCTACGGTGTGACCCATCATGAGTAGGCCGTCTACCCGGCCGCTGCGTAAGAAATTAACATAGTTGTGCTTGATTTGTGGGTCCCAGCGCATGCTGGCATACACGATGCCGTAGCCAAACTTATGGGCTACATCCTCCACTCCCTGGATGATGCGGGAGAAAAAGGGATCGGTGATGTCCGACAGGATAACGCCGATGGTGTCGGTTTTTTGCTTCACCAGGCTGCGGGCCAGGGCGCTGGGACGGTAGTTAAGCTCCCGAATGGCCTCCAGCACCCGGCGCCGGGTCTCTTCGTTGACGTCGTCTTTGCCGTTGAGAACCCTGGATACTGTAGTTCGTGATACTCCGGCTCTTTTAGCAACATCAGAGATATTTGCCAACTCTTTTTCACTCCGTCATCTTGGTCAAATCGTGCATTGTGCCCCGCAGGAGGGGATACAAGGACGTATACAGGGTATAAAGGCGGTCGTAGGTGCTAGCTTCTGACAGTACCGGTTCGGCCCGGCTGGTCACCTTGATGGTAGAGCTACAGGCAGCTTCCACGGAAGGGTAAATACCCGCCCCCACCCCGGCCAGCAAGGCGGCGCCAAAGGCCGGCCCATCGGTACTGTTCACCGTGGTCACCGGGTGCTTAAAGACGCTGGCGAGAATCTGCCGCCATAAAGGACTGCGGGCGCCGCCGCCGGAAACGCGGATTTCTTCCACCTTCACCCCGGCCTGCTGTAAAAGTTCCAGGGAATCGCGCAGGCCGAAGGCAACACCTTCCAGGACGGCCCGCACCAGGTGCCCCTTCCTGTGACGCATGGTGAGGCCGATAAATCCGCCCCGGGCTGCCGGGTCGGGATGAGGCGTCCTTTCTCCCAGCAGGTAGGGCAAGAACAGCAACCCTTCGGCACCCGGACCCGCGTCAACCGCCAGGGCCGTCAACAACTCATAGGGATCCGTGCCCGTTGCCGCAGCTACCCTGACCTCTTCGCCGCCCAGCTGGTTGCGAAACCACTGTAATGAAGCCCCGGCAGCCAGCATCACGCCCATAAGGTGCCACTTGCCGGGAACGGCATGGCAAAAGGAGTGCAGGGTACTGCCCGGTTGGATACTCGGCTTAGCGGTCATGGCGAATACCACGCCGGAGGTTCCCAGGGCCGCCGATAGAAGCCCTTCTGCCACAATGCCTGTACCTACAGCCCCGACGGCCTGATCACCGCCGCCACCCACCACCGGCGTCCCGGCCGGGAGGCCGGTGGCGGCCGCGGCTTCCGGTGTGATCTGGCCGGTCACTTCCGGCGACTCGTATACCCGCGGCAGCCATTCCTGGGGGATGTCCAGAGCTTCCAGCATATCCTCCGACCAGCGGCGATGGGTCACATCCAGGAGTAACGTTCCGGAAGCGTCGGATACTTCGGTGGCCAGTTCTCCCGTGAGCCGGAAACGGATGTAGTCTTTAGGAAGTAACACATGGCGGATTTGATTATAAATTTCCGGTTCGTGCTTCTTCAGCCAGACCAGCTTTGGTGCCGTAAAGCCTGGCAGGGCGGGGTTCCCCGTCCACTGGTAGAGCTTTTCTTCCCCTATTTCCTCGTACATCCAGGTGCATTCCGCTCCGGTGCGCTGGTCGCACCAGAGGATGGCCGGCCGTAAAACCTGGTAGTTGGCGCCTAAAACTACGGCCCCGTGCATCTGGCCCGAAAGGCCAACGCCGGCAACCTCCCGGCCGTCAAGGCCGGTTTTAACCCAGATTTCCTGTACCGCCGCCACCACGGCCTGCCACCACTGTTCCGGGTTCTGCTCGGCCCAGCCCGGCCGGGGCTGGCTCAAAGGATACTCTACATAGGAGGAAGCCGCTACCCTGCCGCCTTCCTCCACCAGTACGGCTTTGGTACCTGACGTACCGATATCGATCCCGAGTAAATACGGCATAATCTTTTCCCTTCCTGCCAGGACTTGTTACAACCCATTTCGACGAACCTTATCCGGGGACTGATGGATTTGGGCAACGTGCAGGGCCCCTGGAGATGGAACTATGGCGTCGGTAAGGCCAAAGGGCTCAAAATATCTGTCTTCCTGGCCCGGGCCCGGATGAGGATAGCCTCCAGGTAGCCGGCATAGCGTTCCGGATCCTGCAGGCAGGTAACTACCAGTTCATGATCCAGGCTGTTGAGGCGGTCATTCATGGCCCGTAAGGCATCTATGCAGTTCAGCAGCGCCCTTTCTACCGGCATCCGCTCCGGGTTAATATCCAGGCCAAACCACCCCTGGTAGCCGTGCATCTTGAGGACGTAGAGGGCGGCCTCGGCCTGTTCCGGTGCTACGACGCCGACATTCAAATCCTGGTCGTAGTTACCCAGGGGCTGGCTGTTCCAGTGGGTATGCACCAGCCGGCCGTACTCCAGGGGCAGGCTCAACGCATAAGGCAAATCTTCATAACCCATGAGGACATGACCGATCTCGGGGTTGAGCCCGACCAATGTATAGCCCTGCTCCAGGAGTTGTTTATTTTCCTGGTTTTGTAGCAGCCCCTCCACCTTCTCGGCCAGCAAAACCCCCTCCGCGGTGGTGCCGTAGATTATTCTCCCCCGGGGCTCATACGGTTTCGGCTCAATGGCTACCCGTACCCCGGGCACAGCATCCATGGCTTCTGCCAGTCCGGTAGCGAAACGATGGCGCATTTCTATGAAATCGATACCAAAGGGGTTTTCATAGCCATCTATTCCAGGCCAGACAACCATGAACTCTGTGCCCAGCTCTTTATTTATTTCTAGCGTTTCTTTAACGCGCTGGATGGCTGCCTGCCGGGCCGCCGGCAGGGGTGAAGATAAAGACCCGTGGCGGAACTGTTCTTCATAGAAAAGATTGGGCACTACCGTTACTACCCGCATCCCGGTATCCCGGCAGAAATCCCGGTAAAGGGTCAGGTTGTGTTCATTGATCTCGTTGGGATAATGGGCCTCGATACCTTCCAGGCCATATTGTTGCAGCGCCGCGTATTTCTCCAGGCGTTCCTCAATGGTCAGCTCCCTGCCATAGCGGGTATGAAAACGGCTGTTGCTGCCGGAAAAGAACCATATGCCGGCCGAAAAGCGCAGTTTTAGCTCAAAATTTTGCAAGTGCCGGATTAACTCCGCCGGTGAACGGCGGGTGGTTTGATAACGCAGATCCTGCATTTTCTCCCTCTTTTCCGCCCGGGTCGATTTAGTTTGCCGAAAACGGTTTCCGGGCTTAATTGCTTTGATACATAAAGTTATGTTTAGCGCCAGGTGGTACATTTTCCGAAATCGGTTCCGGTTTGCTGATGTATTTCGCCATTAAAATTTAGATTCCTGCTATTCCTTAACACTTTTTTAAAAAATTTTTCGGGAGATAGCGTTCCATCATCCTCCGGACGTATGTCGGATTTTCCGATCTTCAAAATGTTGCCAATCACATTTCAGAAGGTACAGTAATCAGCAGATCCGTGGTAGAGGACTTCCAGCCATAAGATCTAAGAGTTTAGTACCTCCAAGGGATGTGGAGAGATAAACGTTCCCCTTGCCAGGTTTGACTTCGCCTATAATCCTGGCATCCCTTCCCAATTCATGCCCTTGCATTACCGCTACAGCTTTTTCTGCTTCTTCCGGGGTGACAATAACCATAAACTTCCCTTCGTTGGCAAGGTAGAGGGGATCCAGTCCCAGCATCTCGGCGGCACCCCTTACCCCGGCATCTATGGGAATACAATTTTCGTCCAGCCAGATATCTAAACCGCAGGCTGACGCAATTTCTTTGGCGGTTGTTGCCAGGCCACCCCGGGTAAGATCCCGCATTATCTTGATCCCCAGGATTTCCTTTAAAAGCAGGCTAATTATACCGTTTAGCGGGGCACAATCGCTCATGACCTGTCCGGCAAAATCAAAGCCATACCGTTTACAAAGTACCGCGATACCGTGTTGCCCGAGGCTGCCGTTGACTAAAACTTTATCACCGGGTTTAATCCGGTGGTAACCCAAATCTACTCCTGGAAAAATATAACCGACACCGGTAGTGTTAATAAAAATTTTATCTAAATGACCTTTTTCAACCACCTTGGTATCCCCGGTGACAATTTCTACGCCCGCGACCCCGCAGGCCCCGGCCATAGATTGGACAATGCTTTCAAGATCGGCAAGGGGCAGTCCTTCTTCTAAAATAAAAGAAGCCGTGAGATAGACGGGCCGGGCGCCGCTGACCGCCAGATCATTTACCGTACCGCAAACCGCCAGCTTTCCCACATCCCCCCCGGGGAAGAAAGGCGGATCGACAACAAAGGAATCCGTAGTAATGGCCATTCTCCCTTCATTTACGGAAAAAACCGCCGCATCGGTGAGTGTTTTCAGGATATTGCTTTCAAAGTAACGAAGAAAAAGGTTATTAATGAGTTCATGGGTAAGGGCACCCCCGTCACCGTGAGCCAGCAAAACAATATCCCTGCCATTCTCTTTCATCCTAAATGCCACCTCCAATGGTAGAAAAACGTTCAAATCGATAGTAAGCCGCGCAGGCCCCTTCACTGGAAACCATACAGGGGCCTACAGGATGGACAGGTGTACATACATTACTAAATAGCCGGCATTCCGGGGGTAAAAGTTTTCCCCGTAAAATTTCTTTACAGGCACAACCTGGCGGGTAATGAGATGGTGGCGGGGCCGGTTCTATATTTAGTTTAAATCGGGCATCGAAATCCCGAAAAGTTTCCCGTAGTGAAAGTCCGCTTTCAGGAATAACTCCAAGGCCGCGCCAGGGGACATCGACCTCCTCAAAACACTCCGCAATGCGCTTGCGGGCATCCAGGTTGCCTTCTTCCCGTACTACCCGCGTGTACTTGTTCACAACCCGCGCCTCGCCCCGAAGCAATTGAAGCAAAAGCTCATGAAGGGCAATCAGAATATCCATGGGTTCAAAACCGCTGATTACCGACGGCAGGCCATACTCTTCAACGATAAAGTCGAACGCCCGCCTGCCAGTAATAGCGCTAACATGCCCCGGTAAGATAAGCCCGTCCAGTTTTAATTCGGGGTCACCGAGAACGGCGCGGATGGCCGGGGGGATGAGTTTATGGGCCGAAAATAGACTAAAGTTTTTCACCCCTTTAGCCCGGGCTCTCGTAAGGGTCGAAGCAACCACAGGGGCAGTCGTTTCAAAACCAATCCCTAAAAACACGACCTCTCTTTCCGGGTTGGCTTCAGCAAAGGCCACTGCGTCCAGGGGCGAGTAAAAAATGCGCACGTCGGCACCGCCGGCGCGTTCCCTCTCCAGGGAAGAGCGGCTGCCGGGAACGCGTAACATATCCCCGAAGGTTCCCAGCGTAACCCCGGGCAGGCGGGCCAGATTGACCATCATATCGATTTCCTGGTGATCGGTTACACAAACAGGACACCCGGGGCCGCTTCGCAATTCTACACGACCTGCCAGCAAGCTCCGCAATCCCAGCCGGGAGATAGCCACTGTGTGTGTACCGCATACTTCTATAAAAGCTGCCGGCCGCCCAAGGCGTTCCGCAACCGCATCTGCCAGGGCGGCAACCCGGCCCATGAGTTTCCTGCTTAGTTCCGTATCACAAAACCTGTCCAGGGGTGACATCGTTTAATTGTTCCTCCCACATTTTTACCATCTGTTCTGCTTCTTTTAAATCAATCTTTTCGATGGCAAATCCGGCATGAACCAGCACATAATCGCCAACCTTTACCTGCCCCAGTAAAGCTATGGATATCTCCCTGCGAGCACCGTATACATCAATTATCGCGGTATCATCAGCCGCAGTTACCTTAATTACTTTACCCACAATACCTAAACACATTGTTGCCACCTCCGGCAAGCGATTACTGCCTGGCCCAGGGAGACCCCCCCATCATTGGCCGGTACCTGCCGGTGGACCAGCAGGCGATAACCGTCGCCAGGCAAGATTTCTTTAGCAAGGCTGAAAAGATAACGGTTTTGCCAGGCACCACCGCTAAGGGCTACAGTCTTTATATGTGTTCTTTCAGCAACCCGGCGTACCGCCTCGCGTACCATGGCCAGGACCGTATTGTGGAAACGGGTGGCAATAATCTCCCTGGCCACTCCCCGTTCCAGGTCGGCCGCCACGCCGGCTATGACCCCGCCCGGATGGATAACCTTCCCCTCGATAAAAAATGGATAGGGTATTAATCTTTTGCCCTCTCCCGGGTCCAGGACCATTTCTCCCAGCTCGATTGCCGCCTGTCCTTCGTAACTATTATGGTAGCAGAGGCCGAGGAGGGCCGAAACGGCGTCAAAAAGACGACCGCAGCTCGAGCTTAGCGGTGAATTAAAGCCTGTGGCGACGAGGCGTTTGATAACCTCAAGCTCCTGCCCCCTGCTTTGAAAAAGGCGGTCGGCAAGGGACTCGCCTTGTGCCGAAAGGTATTTCATTAAATAGGCTACTGCTGTCCGCCATGGGTAACGTACTGCCTGCTCGCCACCGGGCAACGGTACATAGGCCAGGTGATACTCCCTGGTAAAATCGGCACAATCCCCGGTAAGGATCTCAAAACCCCAGAGACGCCCGTCGGTTCCGTATCCGGTTCCATCAAGGATTACCCCGATTGCTTTCTCATCCACGCCATTGTCGGCCAGGCAAGAAACCATATGGGCGTGATGGTGTTGAACGGCAAAATGCGCCTTGGCCGGAATTCCTGCCGCCAGGCGGGAGGAACGATAGCCGGGATGCAGGTCATAACCGACCACTTCAGGTTCGCAGCCGATGAGGTTTTTTAAATTCTCCAGGCTGGCGAAAAAGTGTGTTTCACCTTCCCTGCTGCCCAGGTCGCCGATGTGCTGGCTGACAAAGGCTTGATTGCCTTTTAAAAGGCAAAAGGTGTTTTTCATGTCCCCGCCGGCGCCCAGCACAGGGAAACTGGATTTAACCGCAACCTTAACGGGCGAGGGGACATATCCCCGCGAGCGGCGCAAAATCTGAGCCGTATCACCTATCACCGCTACGACGGAATCGTCGCAGCGGTTGACAATCTCGCGATTGTGCCAGAGAAAATAGTCGGCTATACCGCCCAGTTCCTCCAGGGCTCTCCCGTTGTCTTTTGCCAGGGGCAAACCGTTGCGATTACCGCTGGTCATGACTACAATTTCCAGGGGGCCGTTTAAAAGCATCAGGTGCAGCGGTGTATAAGGTAACATTATACCCAAGGTCTTCATCCCCGGGGCCAGCTCATCCGGCAAATTACAGTCGGCCCGTTTGGTAAGGATAACAATAGGTGCTTGAGGAGAAGACAGGAGTTTTTCCTCCTCCGGACCAACGTAACAGTACTTCCTGGCCGTCTCCAGGAGGCACATTACCGCCAGGGGTTGGGCTTCACGGCCCTTGCGCCGGCGGAGGGTTTTCAATGCTTCCCTATTCTTGGCATCGCATACCAGGTGAAAGCCTCCCAGCCCTTTTACGGCTAATATCTTGCCGTCTTGCAAGAATCTCCAGCTCAGCTCCAACCAGTTGCCTTCCACCTTTCGCCCCTGCCTGTCCACCAGCTCCACCTGCGGCCCGCAGGCTGGGCAGGCGGCCGGCTGGGCGTGGAATCTCCTGTTGCCCGGATCGTGGTATTCTCGGGCGCATTCCGGACACATCGGAAACCGGGCCATGGAGGTTTTCGCACGATCATAAGGTACGCCCCGTACAATGGTAAATCGCGGTCCACAATTGGTGCAGTTGGTAAAGGGGTAGCCGTAATGCCTGTCCCGGGGGTCCATTATTTCCCGGGCACAATCAGCACACAGGGCTACATCAGGGGGAATCAGGGCTTCTTTTCCGAGCCCTTCGCCACTGGGGATAATAGCAAAGGAACTATAGCCGCAGGGTTCCAGGACGTCCCATTCTAAAGCTGTTATCCACGATAACGGGGGATGCTTTTCCTTTAAACTGGCCAGAAAAGCGCGTACTGTCTCCTCCTGGCCTTCGGCTTCGATAAGCACGCCCTGGCTGGTATTGGCAACAGTGCCCTTCAGGCGATAGAGCCTCGCCAGGTTATAAACAAAGGGGCGAAACCCTACGCCCTGGACGATCCCTTTGACGATTATCCGATAGCGGACAACCCCCTTTTTCTCTGCATTGCTTCTTTGAGCCATAAACACCAAGCCTCCAGGCCCTCGCCGGTTTTAGCTGAGGTTACGAAAAACTGCGCAGCAGGATTGGCTGCCTTAATCTCTTCTTCTACTGCTTTCAAGTCAAAGTCAGTATACGGCAAGAGGTCCGCTTTGGTAATGACCATTGCCCTGGCTTCGTGAAACACCAAGGGGTACTTGGCCGGCTTGTCGCTGCCTTCAGTAACGCTCAGCAGGGCCACCTTGTAATCCTCTCCCAGGTCGAATTCGGCCGGGCAAACCAGGTTGCCTACGTTTTCGATAAATATAAGGTCCAGGCTGGAAGGGTCGAGCTCCTGCAGCGCTTTAGAAATCAAACTGGCATCTAGGTGACAAGCTCCTTCTGTATTGATCTGGACTACATCCACCCCTTGCCCGGCAATGCGCTCGGCATCAAGGGTGGTGGATATATCACCCTCAATTACTCCAATGGCAAGATCCTTCTTTAACGAAGCTATGGTTCTTTCCAGGAGGGTGGTTTTACCCGCACCGGGCGAACCTATCAGGTTGACAGTTAGTATCTGGGATAGGTGCTTGCGGTTTTGCTCGGCTATATCTTGATTGGCCTGGAGAAGCTTTTGAGCCATTATTACTTTCATTGATATTCCCTCCGTCTGTTTTTAAAGGGTTCCTCCTGGAATTTTCATTCGCCTTCATAAAAATCAATATAAAGCTCCCTTCCTTGATCTATGGCAACCCTCCGCGACCCGCAGGAAGGGCACATAATACACCAGTTATCCAGAACTACTTCAGCCTGGCAATCCTGGCAGTGTCCCCGCCCGGGCCTTTCCTCTATTTCTAATTGGGCCCCCTCAAACAACGGACCTTCTTTAAGCGCGTAAAAAGAAAACTCCAGGGCAGACGGTAAAACCGAGGTCATTGCCCCTATCACCAGCTTAACTTTCCGGATGCGCTTTATACCTTTCTCCCGGGCATTGCGTTCTAATAGCTTTAATAACTCAGCCGTCAGGGCCAGTTCATGCATCCTATTCCTCTCCCTGCTCAATCGAGGTGCGGAAAATCGAGCTCCCCCGTTTGCAGCTTTTGGTACACAGTCTCAACGGCTTGTTTTACTTCAGGCGAAATCGGCAGACCGAAGGCGACTACCGCCGGCTGGATACCGACAAAATAGACTTCCGGCACCAGTTCTTTCAAAGCCGAGATGAAAAATGACAGGGGTAACCGGTGGGTGGTCAGAAAAAACTCCCAGGCAATATCCTTCTCCGATATGAGGCGTATGCTCCCGGCCTGCAGGTTCATTTCGCAGGCATCCACTACCACCACCGCTTCCGGTTGGAGATCGCGCACCTGGTGCAGGTAATTCTCCGGCGCCGCCCCGCCGTTGATTACCTCCCACCCGGGGAGGCGTTTTTCTTCCAGGAGACGGGCCAGCAACGGCCCGGCTCCATCATCGCCCATCAGTTCGTTGCCTACAGTAATCACCAGCCCCTTCACTTAGTCAGCCTCACCACCAGATATATAGCCGGTTCTTTTCCTATAGATTGGAGATGCTGGAGCAGGCAGCCGGCCCATTGCTTCTCTTCGGGGAGGAAACTGGAAGCAGCGCCGGCCAGTGCCGCTACTAATGTTGAAACATGCTCTTTATTTATCTCCAGCTCTCCCCACCTGGCCAGGCCCTCCAGCTTGCTTCTGGCTTTACCCCGGGGCAGCTTGCTAATCCATTGAAAATAGTCCTCCTCGTCGATAACCATGACGGGCGACAAACAATCAACCACCCCTATATGGTGACCGATGGCCAGAGCGTAATACTCCAGTTGCTTAACCCGGGGCGGAGCGTCTTTTTCGTCTTTTTCGTCCACAAACCTCTTGCATAACTTGTAGAATCTTACCTTACCCGGCATTATGGCCTACCCTCTCCATCTTCTCCATATAAATTTTGTGCAAGCTCAAAAAAACTTCGGCCAGTCGCGGGTCTTTCTCCTGCTTGATCAGCTCTTTAATCTTCCGGTCGACCGCCAGCGGGTCTCCTTCCCTGACGAACTGGAGATATTGGGCGGCTATGCGCCGTCCATGCAGGTAACCGCTCAAAAGGCGGGCCTCCTGCTCAATCTCTTTGGCCAGTTCGGGGCAAACTCCATCATATTGCGGAACGACCCTGGTAACCTCCGTTTCTGCAAACTGCTCTCCTTTTATCTTTTGTTGGAGTAAATCCAGGGCCATAGCCAGGCCGTACAACGTCGCTGCCGGAGTTGGAGGGCAGCCGGGAATATATACATCTACAGGGAAAATGCTGTCAGCCCCTCCCCACACACTGTAACAATCATGAAAGATACCGCCGCTACAGCCACACGCGCCGTAGGCTACCACGATTTTGGGATCGGGGGCCGCCTGATACGCCCGTATGGCCGGCAGCCGCATGGCCCTGGTCATGGGGCCGGTGTAGAGAAGAACATCGGCATGCCGGGGAGAGGCCACCACCTTCATCCCCAGCCTCTCCGGGTCGTAAACAGGAGAGGTGGCGGCAAAAATTTCAATCTCACATCCATTACACCCCCCGCAGTCCACCCGGTAGATATAGACAGATCGTTTGATGACTTTCTTTAGCCTTGCCTTTAGCTCCGCCAGTTTTACTTCCTGGTCCATCTTACTGCCTCCCTCCCGGCATCCTGCCCGGGCACCCGAGGACTCCGGTTGCGCTCGCCGTCTGCCGGCGCCGGCACTCCGGGCATACCTTTAGGAGCTGTTTCCAGCCTTCATGGCCGCCCTCCGGCAATCCTGCCTGCTTGAGGCTGGCCAGCACGTATTCCAGTTCGCGACAGGGTGCAAAGTATGCGCCACAGGAGATACACTTACAAAGCTTGAGCTCAGCCCGGCAGTACAGGTCCTCCTTGCTGGCGGTGGCCAATTCAAACTCTGCCGAAAGAACGATGGCGCCTGTAGGGCAAACTTCCTCGCAACGGCCGCAGAAAATGCAGCGGCCGTAGTTTATATTCCAGGACTTAACCCCTCGCTCTAAATCCCAGTCCATGGTAATGGCATTGGGCGGGCAAGCAGTAGCACAGGCGCCGCAAGCTATACACTGGCTAAAGTCGTAAACCGGTTTACCGCGAAACCCTGGTGCCACCTCAACCGGTTTAAAGGGATACTCAACAGTAGCCTCCCCGACCTTTAGTGCTTTTCTTAGCAATTTTAGCATCCTGGGAATCCCCCTTCCTTTTGCTCGCTTCTAGCCGGGTTAGGATTTTAGCGGCGAGTTTTTTCTTTCCTGGCAGTACCGTTCCAGCTCCTTGTATTCGATCGTCTTCGCCTTCTTTTTACGCACATCGACCACGGTAACCCTTTCAGCACAGGAATAGCAGGGGTCGATGCTGGCCACGATGAGGGGGGCATCGGACACCGTATTACCCCGAAACATATACCTGAGGGACGGCCAGTTATTATAGGTAGAAGCTCGCGCCCTCCACCGGTACACCTGCTGATTGTTTCCTGTCATTACCCAGTGGACATTTTCTCCCCTGGGGGCTTCAGTATATCCGAGCGCGAAGGTGTACGGTTTATAAGCAAACCCTTCCACGAGGACCGGCCCGGGGGGCATTTCGGTCAGGCACATCTCAATGATTTTTAAGGACTCATAAAGCTCTGCCGCCCGTACCAGTTCCCTGGAAAGAACGTCGCATCCATCCCTGGAAATAACATCCCAGGGAACCCGATCGTAGGCACCGTAGGGATGGTCAGCCCGCGTATCCCGGGCATACCCGGAACCCCGCATATTAGGACCCACCGGGCTGAAGTCCCGGGCTACCCCGGGGTCCAGGCGTCCTACCCCCTGGGTTCGTGAGATAAAGTTGGTGGTATTCAGCAGCAAGTCAAGGAGTTCATCCAGTTCGCCCCGGATCTCTGCGATTAGCCGCAAAACCTGGTCCCTTTCATCTTTTAAAATATCCCGGCGCACGCCGCCAATAAGGTTCATGCCGTAGGTTTTACGGCCCCCGGTAAGAATTTCGGCCATCTGCATGGCCTTCTCCCGTACCCGGAAGAAATGCATAAAACCCGCATCGAAACCCACCAGGTGGGCCGCCAGCCCCAGATTCAGGAGGTGGCTGTGCATCCTCTCCACCTCCAGCAGGATGGTGCGGACATACTGGGCCCGCGGCGGCACCTCAATCCCGTTGGCAGTTTCCACCGCCGATGCGTACGCCACACTATGGGTGTAACCGCAGATGCCGCAGATCCGCTCGGCCAGGAAAGTAACCTGGTCGTAGTCCATGCGGTTCTCGGCCAGTTTCTCGATCCCCCGGTGCACGTAGAAAAGGCGGTAGTCGGCGTCCACTATATACTCGCCGTCGACGTAGAGCCGGAAGTGTCCGGGCTCGTCGGAAGTAATGTGCAGCGGCCCCAGGGGTACCTCGACAATACCCTCCCCTTCTACTTCGATAAACTTGTAGTTTTCTTCCTCTGCCACCGGGTCGGGGCGGAAGCGGTAATCCATGGCGTCCTTCCGCAGGGGATACAGGTTGTCCGGCCAGTCATCGGGCAATACCAGTCTCCGCGCATCCGGGAGGCCCACCGGTTCCAGGCCGAACATATCTCGCACCTCCCGCTCGTACCATACGGCGGCCGGCACCCGCGGGGTCACCGAAGGAAACTCCGGTTTATGGGAAGGAATCAGGGCCTTCACCGTCAACCAGAAGTTTTTATCGGAATCCCTCTCTTTTTCGATGGATAAAACGTAGTACACCGCAAAGTGGCCGTTCAAGCCGCGCTCATCATTGCCGACAACACTGGAGAGCCACCCTCCCTGCCGGTAATATGCCTCTTCCACAATTTCCGGGAGGGAGCTGAGTTCGACCGTCAGGGTTACTTGGTCCGGTGTTTGCCAGGCCTCGGCAAGAATCGCCGCCCCGAACTTAGACCGCAAGGCCTCCACAGATTTTTTCCTGTCCTGTCCGGGTTTCATTTCATTTTGCATGCTACTGGCAGCCTCCTTTACCCTCTAGCCTAACAGGATAAAAACAATGTACTGGGAAATCACGGTCATGATCATGAGCACGGCGAGAACAAATTTGATCGCCAGAGGCGGTTCAGCCGCACTGGCAACTACCTCCGAGGGTGCCCCCAGGACGTTCGCTCCCATCCACTTCAGGAACCAGATGAAACTGCCAACGGATTCAAGAACCGTAATGATAATCAGGGCAAGGATCAGGGGGTAGTGCCTGCCAATCTCAAAACCGCTAATTATGATCATAAATTTACTAAAAAAACCATTAAAAGGGGGGACGCCAGCAATGGCCATAGCAGCCGCAATATAACCCAAACCCACCACCGGGATTTTATTTAGAATTCCCTTGAGCAGCGAAAGCAGGCGGGTACCGGTTGTATAGGACAGCGTACCGGCAACCAGGAAGAAGAGCCCCTTAGCAAAAGCGTGGTTGAAGATGTGGGCCACCGCTCCGTTAAAGGCCATCCTGGAGCCGTAGATGGAAATGGAGAACGCCAGGAAAATATAAGAGAGCTGGGTGATGGTCGAGTAGGCGAGGAGTCGCTTCATATCATCCTGCGGGAAATACATGATAAAACCGTAGATCATGGTGACCACAGCCATGATGGCCCCGGCCTGGCCGATCACCTGGGGAACCGACCCCGTTGCCAGGACGGTCCGGGCAAAGATGTAGACGCCGACCTTAACCATCGAAGCGGCATGCAAATAGGCGCTCACCGGGGTCGGCGCCACCATCGCCCGGGGGAGCCAGGGATGAAAAGGAAGCTGGGCGGACTTACCCCAGCAGGCGATCAGGATCCCGGTAAAGGCAATGGTTTTCCCGGCGTCCGTTAATTTATTAAGGGCGGTCACCGCGAAGCTGCCGGTGTTTACATAGAGATAGGCAGTAGCCACATAGAGTCCCAGCGCGGCGATGTGAGTGAGTATAATCGCCCAGAGGGCGGAATTCCGGGATTTTTGATCCCCGTAAAATCCGATCAACCCCCATGAGCAGAGACCGGTCATTTCAAAGAAGAACAGGAGCCCGAGGAGCGTGGAAGAGAAGACCACGCCCGCCATAGAGCCGATAAAAAGCAGCATGAGGGCATAAAACCGGGGAACCCCTTCTTTAATAGGATGCTCTTTGTTGTCAGGGCTCATGTACCCGGCCGAGTAGGTGCAGATCAGCCAGCCGAGAAAAACTACCATGAAGTTGACCAGGACACTGAGGGTATCTATAGTGACACCGTAGTAGTTAATACCGTTTAAAGTAACCAGTTCCCGGGTGAAGCTTGCGCGGTTGAACGCAAAAGCGATCAGTAAAAGCAAACCGCTGGTAAAAGCCAGGAGGGAGAAAATCTGGCTTGCCTTTTTCACGTGTCGCTCTGGTAAAAATAGGACCAGGGGGCTTCCTAATACCGGCAGCAAGATGCTTCCCAGCGCATACCAAATCATCTAAAGCGCACCTCCAGTATCCCTCATTAATGGGATCGACCTTTTGCTGACAATTTTATTTACCTCCCAGGACAACGCTGGCTGCGCCCTGCAGTAATTGATTTAGCGGGGCCGGTACATGTATCCCCAGCCCGGCCATGAGCACGAACAGGATCCCGATGGGCAACAAGCACAGCCACCCGGCGTCACCCCGGGGGAGGTCCTCCGGAGGAAAACCGAGTACCGTGTCGCTTATAAGGATAATAAATGCGACAAAAACGATCACCAGAAGGACAAGAAAGAGTATCATCGGCCAGAAATACCCACCTTGCAGTCCGGCCGCCAGGGTCATAAACTCGCTTACGAAGATGCTGAAAGGCGGTGCACCGACCACAGCAAGAAGGCCGGCCATGAACATAAAACCAGTAAAGGGGGCCACCTTTAGCATTCCCCGGATCTTCTGGGCGTCCCTGGTACCATACTTGCGAGCCACATTGCCCACCGTGCAGAACAAAAGGGATTTAGTGAGGCTATGGTTGATGACGTGAAAGAGCGCGGCAAGTATTCCCAGCGGCCCTCCTGCGCCCAGACCGGTGGCGATGATGCCTACATGCTCAACACTACTGTAAGCCAGCTTCCTTTTAATGTCGTTCTGCACCAGGATGAAGAAAGCCGCGACACCCACCGAGAGAAGGCCGAAGATGAGGAGCAGGGTCTGGGGGAATTCCTTGCCGACGGCCTGCAAGGTAATGGGATAATATCTTAATATACCAAATAACACGCACTTCATCAGTACACCCGACAGCAGGGCGCTAACCGGGCTCGGGGCCTCGCTGTAGGTGTCAGGCAACCAGGTGTGCATAGGAACCAGGCCGACCTTGGCGCCGTAACCGATCAAGATGAAGACAAAGGCCAGTTTCATCACCTGCGGGTCGAGTCCCCGGGCCATCCCTGCTAACTCAGTCCATAGCATCGCCCTGTGGGCGTCCTGCACCACAGCAAAGGCACTGGAGTAGGTCAGGATGGTCCCGTACAGGGCAAAGGCCAGGCCGACGCTACAGATCAGGACGTACTTCCAGACAGCTTCCGCCGCAGTCTTGTGTTTATAGAACCCGACCAGGAAGGCCGAGCCCAGGGTGGTTGCTTCTATCGCAACCCACATAATAGCAATATTGTTAGATATAGCAGCAAAAACCATCGTCAACAAAAGTAGATGGTAAAAACCGTAGTAAGAGCAGACGCCCTTCGCATCAACCCGGCCCTGCGCCAGGTCATGTCGCAAATATCCTATAGAATAAAAACCGTCCAGAAACCCTACCACCCCGATGATAAGAACCAGGAGCGCCGTGAGGCCGTCGGCGTAGAGCATCCCGTCCAGGGCCAGCAGCGTTTGTCCCCTCAGGACATACTGCACCAGCAGCAAGGAGAGAAGAGCCACGCTGCTAATCCCGGCCAAGTGCACAACCTCCACCATGCGCCGGGACCTTATCCCAAAAGCGATCAGGGCCGTTCCAAGGGGCACCGCGGGCAAGTAGTATAAAATATTCTCCCCCACTTCTATCACCTAACCCTTTAGTAGTGTGAACTTATCCGTATCCAGGGTGTCGAAGACCTTGAAGAGGCGCCTGGCGATGATAGTCATGATCAGGACCGCAAAAACCGCATCGGTCAGGATGCCGATTTCTACTGTCTCGGGGGCGTTATAAGCCATGATGGCCAGGGTCAAATGCGAGCCGTTTTCCATCAGGCAATAGCCCAATATCTGCTTGAGGGCATTTCTTCTAGCAAGTATGCAGAGCAACCCGAGGAGAAAATGGGCTATAGAAACCGCCAGCGCAACCTTCAACTTTAGTACCGCATGCATATGAAAAGGCTCGACTATCACGAACGATAAAGCCACCAGGCCCACCGCAAGAAAAACAGACGAGCTTGTCTCCAGTGCCGACCCCTCCTCTTCCTGGTTCCCTACCGTTTTGAGGGTCCTGATGATGAGATAGGGCACCAGGAAGGTCTTGGTGATGAGGGCAGTAATGGACCAGATGTACAGCGGTTCCGCCTGCATAAATACGGCCAGGGACAGAAAAATCGCCACCAGGACCAGGGACTGGATACTGTACATGTACGCCGCCCTCCGGAGCTTTCTGGTTTCCACCACCAGCATCGAGGTCAGGATGAGCAGCACAGCCAGGGCGTTGACTACGCTGGTACCGGACACTATCAGATCCCCTCCCGCTTCTATTAAACATTGGCCAGGTAGAAAACGAAGGACAGCAAGGCTATGCCGAAAGCCGCCCAGGTTACTGCGGGGGCCTTAAAAAGGAGTAATCTGGCCATGCTGTTTTCCAGCAGGGCAGCGATAACGTAAAAACCGGCAACCTTCAATAAAAAGACAGCCGTGGATACCAGGAGGGAGGAAGTACTGACCACCGCCGCGCTCCCATAGGGGAAGAAAACGGCCAGAAACAGGGCGATCACCACAACCTGCTTCATATATAAACCCCATTTCAGGAGGGCCAGGGAGCGACCGGAATATTCCGTAAGGGGTCCCTCCTGGATTTCCTGTTCTGCTTCCGCCAGGTCAAAGGGCAGCTTGCCGGTTTCGATGAAGGTGGCGACAGCAAAGGAAGCCATGGCCAACCAGACTGCCGGGCTAAAATATGATATCTCACCGGCCGCCACCTTCTGGCTGATTGTTCCCAGATCGGTCGTCCCGGCGAGAAGGGCGACCACAAACAGCACCAGGATAATAGTTGGCTCTACGAGCACGGCCAGGGCCATCTCCCGGCTGGCCCCTATTCCGGCGAACCCGCTGCCGGAATCCAGACCTGCAAGGGCAAAGAAGAAGCGGACCACGGTGAACAGGTAAACGACAGCGATGAGATCAGCGGCCATCCCCAGGGGCGACTGCAGGGTTAAAATCGGAATCACCATGGCAACGAGCAGGGTGGTTGCCATAACCACATAGGGAGTAAACCGGAAGACCCAGCTGGTCTGGGCAGGCACCACCTCTTGCCTTTTGATGAGTTTGAAGATATCCCGGTAGTTCTGCAAAATACCGGGACCTTTCCTGGAGTGCAGCTTTGCCCTTAAAGTGCGGGAAAAGCCCGTAAAAAGAGGCGCTACCAGCAGGACGAGCAAGGCCTGCGCCAGGCCGATGGGGAGCAACTCGTTACCGGGCATCTTTCTCTCCTCCTATCTGACCGTTGCTACCAGCAGGACTACGAGCGTTACGATTATATACAGGCAATACAGCCGGACATTCCCTATCTGGAGGGCTTGCACCCGTTTACCCAGACGTACCGTACCCCGTAACAGGGGACCGTAGAGGTAATCTTTCCACAGCGACTCCACACGGGCGACGTAGACCACTGCTTCCTTGCCATACGCCGCAATGGTATAGCCCGGCCCCGCGAGGGTGGTCCTTAGCAAATAGGCCGGGCGGAAAAGCACCCTTAATGGCTGGGCAAAGGCGGTAGCCGCGTACACCATCCGCGGTGAGTATTTATATCCGCATGCCCACGGCTCGGCATCGATCCGCCGCCCGGCCTGCATCCCACCTTGCATCCCGGCAATTAACAGGGGTAACGTGACAAACCCCACCAGGAGAAGGGCAAGGAGGGGCGGGGAAAGCACCGCCCGGGCGCTGCTTGCCGGAAATACCAGCAGCCCGTCACTTACCCGGACCGGAGAGGCGCCCAGCAACGCCGCGGCCACATTGCCAATATAAGGAGCAACAACCGGTGCGCCCAGCCCGAGGGCAATGCAGCCAACCGCTAAAATCGCCGTCCCGGCAAGCATCGGCACCGGCACTTCCCTGGCCTCCCGGGCGCGATTGCTGCGCCAGGGACCGGTAAAAGTGACCCCATAAGCTTTTACAAAGCACATCGCCGCCAGGGCGCCCGTTAGAGCGAGCATAATTGCCAAAAGGGGTGACAGCACTTTGACCGCCAGGAAGCTGCTGGTGCTCGCCATTAACAGGGACTGGTATATAAACCATTCACTGACAAAACCGTTGAGAGGGGGAATAGCCGCGATGGCCAGAGCGCCGGTCAAAAAAGCCAATCCGGTCCACGGCATTCGCCTGGCCAGCCCGCCCATCTCCTCCATGTTTTTGGTGTGGAGGCGATAGATTACCGAGCCTGCCCCGAGAAAAAGGAGGCCTTTAAAGGCAGCATGGTTTACCAGGTGATAGAGCCCCGCCAAGATGCCGAGCATTCCCAGAACGGGTTCTCCCCTGGCTATGCCAATCATGCCAGCACCGATGCCCATCAGGATGATCCCCACGTTTTCGATACTGGAATAGGCCAGCAGCAGCTTGAGATCATTTTCATTTATTGCATAAAGCACACCCAGAACCGCCGAGATTGCTCCGAAGGCCAGGACCGTAAGGCCCCACCACCAAACGGAAGCGCCGAGGAAATCGACACTGACCCTGAGTATGCCGTAGATAGCGGTTTTAATCATTACACCCGACATGAGGGCGGAAACGTTGGAAGGAGCCGCAGGGTGAGCCCGCGGCAGCCAGAAGTGGAGTGGCATAATACCGGCTTTGGCCCCGAACCCGAAGAAAGCCAGCAAGAAGGCCAGGTGTTTGGTAGCCGGCGGAAGGTTTGCATTGCGGAAGGAAGCAAAATCAAAGGTGCCCGTATAGACGAAAAATATAATAAATGACAGCATAATCATTACTTCCCCGGCATGGGCCACCAGGAAATAGATAAATCCGGCATTGACACTCTCCGGGTTTTCCTGGTCGAAACTAACCAGGAAATAGGAAACCAGGGTCATCAGCTCCCAAAAAACGAGAAAATAGAAGGCGTCGCCGCTAGCAACCACCAGGACCATGGACGCAAGGAAAATGTTATTCAAAAAGCCCAGTACCCCGGCGCCCCTCCCGGCATACTCCTCCTGATAAGCAAGGGAGTAAATAGCTGTAGCGGCGGCCAGCAGCGAAATGACCAGCACCATAAAGGCAGAAAGGAGATCGACCCGGATAACAAAGGGCGCAAAGGGAATAAACCCCGCCGCTGCCATTGTAAAGCCCGTACCACGAGCGAAGACCGGGATGGCCGCAGCCATCCCGGCACTCGCTGCCACAAAGGCGCTTATTCCTGAAGTATAGTTGGCAATTTTACCGGCTCTGTTCAGCGCCAGGGAGGCAACTGCTCCGGCGACATACAGGAGAATGGACAGCAGAAATAACTGCTGAACGATCATTTAGCCTTACCTCCCGCCCCTCTAAATGACACTACATCAGCAACAACAGCACTTCTTCCGAGCTTGCTCAGTTTCAAGCCACGAAGCGGGGAAGGGGCTTCCCCACCCCGCCCCTGCCCTGAACCGCTATCTAAATGAAACAGCGGCCGCCAGGCGCCGTTCGGCTTCAAACTCCTCCACGGTCTGGAAGACCAGGGCCCCGGTGGGGCAGGCTCGCACACAGGCCGGTACGCCCTCCTCATCCAGGCACTCCCGGTCGCACTTTACGGCCTTACCTTCGCCCCGGCCCACTGCACCGAAGGGGCAGGCCATGGCACACATCCAGCAACCGATGCACCGGCGCAAGGCGACCACGTTGACGCCGTCTTCCCGCCTGTGCATCGCGCCGGTGATGCAGACGGCCACGCAAGGCGGCTCCTCGCATTGCCGGCAGACGGCCGGAGCTTTCACCCTGCCTACCTGGTCCACATAGAGGCGCTTCTGCGGCCTTTCGCCCCCCAGTAGGGCTCCAAACAGATTCCGGGCCGCGGTGTGGCTCACGGCGCAAGCCAGCTCACAGGAACGGCAGCCCGTACACCGTTCATAACGAACAAAGATCTCCTTCCGTTTCATCGCCGGGCACCTCCCGGGACGTTGAGCCCCAGACCGGCCCGGCGCTCGTCGATGGCCGCCAGGAGCTTCTGGCCCGCAGACTCGGGATCGGGTTCCACGATGAAGTAACCGCCGGTCAAGTCCCGGACTTTATCCGTCAGCACCTGGGTGACGTAGCGGCTACCAACCACCGGCAACATGACCCCCACGTGGGTGGGGATACCGAGGGTCACCGCCCAGGTGCCGATGGCGACCGCTTTTTCAGCCGTCGCCTCAGGGGCCGAAGCGACCACGGGAAGTTGATCCGTGTCCACACCCAGCCGGTTGGCCAGGGGCACCGCCAGGGCCACCGCCCGCGAGGTGTCCACGCAGGAGCCCACGTGCAGCACCGGCGGCAGGGGCCCGCCCAGGCCGTTGGCCTCGCCGATGGCCGTCAGGACCGCCTTCAAGCCTTCCCCGCACACCTCATCCACACTGGCCGGATCCATAAACCCGTGGCGCATGAGCGCCCCCGCGCCGCAGCCGGAGGCTAAAACCAGCACGTTCTCCTTCAGGAGGCGGCGGGCCATGGTGACGAAGTTCCTATCTTGCGGAACCTTGACGTTGTTGCATCCGCAGAAGAGGCACACCCCGCGAATGTTGCCGGCGACGATGTTGTCAAGCAAAGGCTTAAGGGGATCGTCGGCATTCAACTTAGAGAGGGCGTTTATGATGGCTTCCGCGGAGAAACCCGCCACCACTTTGGACCTGTTCTGCGGTATGTCCACCGGCTTACCCCGGCGCCGGATGAAGGCCTCGATGGCGTGGCGAATGATCTCCCGGGCGATCTCTTTAGCCCTTTCTTCCGCGAAGGGGATGTGGATCGCACCGGGGATCTTCATGGTTTCCATGGTGGTGATCAGCCTGGTCCCCATGCACTCTGCCACCGTAGCGAGAGAGGGCATGATGCACTGGTAATCCATCACGACGGCATCGAGGGCGCCGGTGATCAGGGCCATCTCCTGGCTGAGCGAATGGGTGCAGGACGGAATGCCGTGGCGCATCAGCACCTCGTTGCCGGTGCAGCAGATGCCCACCACATTCACACCCCCGGCGCCGGCTGCCTTGGCTTCCGGCTTCATCTCTTCGGCTACTTGGACGATGATTTCGGATAAAACCGGGTTGTGGCCGTGGACCGCCACGTTAACCATGTCCGCTTTGAGGACCCCTAAATTGGCCTCACTGACCACGGGCTGGGGCGTGCCGAAGAGGATGTCGGACAAGTCGGTACCCATGTGGCAACCCGCAAAGTCCGCAAGGGAGCAACGTATCCCCGCCTGGAGGAGGTTAATCGGGTCTGCGTCACAGCCGTAATGCGTCCGGTGCATAATATCGGCGATCTCGTAGTCTATCCCCTTAGGCATCAAGCCTCGTTCCATAAGGAGCTTGCTCCGCTTCTCGGTCACCGTGGTGGCCACCCACGTGACCGGCGCTTCCGTTGCTTTCTCGTTAAAGTCCGCCAGAGCCGCCTCGGCAACGGCCAGGCCAATCTCGGCCTCGCTCCTGCCTTTTGTGGGAATGCCGAGACGTTCAGCCACTTTGCGGAGCTTGGCTTTGTCTTTAATGGCGTAGTCCGGTGCCTTACCCCGAACCGCCTTTTTCAAGGTGTGGGCAATGTGCTTCGCATGGCCCGAGTGGGACGCCCCGCCGGCCGCGATGGCGCGATCCAGGCCTCGCGCGACGATGACGTCCGCCGTAGCCCCGCAAATCCCCGCCTTGGGCTCGCCACCAAAAGGATCTATACGGCAGGGGCCCTGCAGGCAGTGCCGGCAACACAGCCCGGTTTCCCCAAAGCCGCACTGGGGAAGCATCGCCTGGTAGCGATCCCAGACCGTCTCCACCTCCAGGCGCCCGGCCTTTTCCACCATTTCGCAAACCGCCGGGTCCAGAGAAACCTTACACGACTTGGCCATCAGCATCGACCTCCTTGAGGAATATGCGGCAACGCCGCAGGATTGTAAACTTTATTACCTGCTTTCATATCAAAGCGTCAGCGGCCTTCCGTCCGGTCAACTTCCTGCAACTACTGCAGCCCTGAAAACGCGGGGAGTAAAACCAGGGAACGGAGGGTTTCTGCAGCAACTATTCCTGCTGCACTCGTGCCCATTATCACATGTCACACCTAACCTCCACCTTTTATTTTTATGGTTATATTTGTTCCCCCTATGTCCGGGGCAATAGCCCGTCGGTTTAGCACCCTGGCAGCCAGCTCGGCAATACCTGCTGCGGTAAAAGACTGCTCACCGGTAAAACCAGCAGCTTGATCTAAAATTTCTGCTTGGAAGGGTATCAGGCCGATGACATCGTCCGGCGGCAGGTGGCTGAGGATAAATTCCTTATCCCGGGGTTGACGCAATTTGTTGCCTACAAACTTTATTCGCTTAATACCAAGTTCAGCGGCCAGTTTTTGGACGACCCGGGCGGTCTGGACGCTGACCAGGGTGGGCTCGGTAATAATCAACATCAGATCTACCCCCCGGGCCGTACCCCGGGTCAGGTGCTCGATGCCAGCCCCCATATCCAGGACCACCATTTCCCGGTGTTTTAGGATTAGGGCATTAACCATGGCATTTAAGACGGCATTTTCCCGGCAATAGCAGGTCGATCCCCCGGGCTTGATGGCTCCCATTTTCAGAAAAAGGATATTTCCGTTCTTTATGGTATAATCTTGCAGCAGGCTATCTACTTCCGGGTTTAGAGAAAAGAAGGCGCCGCTGCCGCCGGTGCGCTCGGCAAGCAATTCTCGCATCTCCACGATAGGTTTAATGGTACCGAGCCTTTCCTCGGGGAGCCCCAGAACCATACCCAGGCTGGTATCGGGATCGGCATCGACGGCGTATACCTGGTAACCCTGCCGGGCAAAATATTTAATTAAGCCGGCAGCGATAGTGGTCTTGCCGACACCACCTTTCCCGGAAATGGCCAGCTTCACTTGAACACCTCCTCTGTTCTGCTTCTCTTCTGTCCCTTGCTAAACAAGGCTAACGCAGACATTATCCATACCAAAGGCCTTTACTTCACTCTGGCAATGGCCTTAAGTAAATTAGGTAAAAAGGTATAAAATCGAAGTTATAAAATCAAGTGTTTAACCAAGATGAAATAACGCAAAAGCTACCTTTGTGTTCTATAGCAAAAAGCGTGCCAAAAGAAAAAGGCCGCCAAAGCTTGACGGCCTAAGAACCTCGATGTCAATTTAGTTTTACACGTTAAAAAGAGTTGACATTAATTTTTAAGCAAGCCATAGCTGGCCATTTTAGTATAGAGTGCCTGGCGGGAAAGGCCTAATGCCTTGGCGGCCCTTGTTTTTTCTCCGCCAAAAGCTTCCAGGGCCTGAATGATGGCCTCCTTTTCCGCTTCTATCCGGACTTTATAAAGGGGGGAGATCTCCCTCAACCTTTTCTTTTTACCATGATAGCCTATCGTGAGGTGATGGGGATGGATTTCCTGGGTTTCAGCCAGGATGGCAGCCCTCTCCAGGACATTTTCCAATTCCCGGACGTTGCCCGGCCAAGAATAGCTTAGAAGACTCTCCATAGCGCCGGGAGTAAGCCGTAATTTTTTCCCATATTCTTTGTTTAGCCTTTGTAAAATGGCCTCTGCCAGGAGAGGTATGTCTTCCGGCCGCTCTTTAAGGGGTGGGAGCACTAGCGTGACCACATTTAAGCGGTAAAAGAGATCTTCCCGAAAACGGCCTTCATGTACCATTTTTTCCAAATCCTTGTTGGTAGCTGCTATCACCCGCACATCTATTTTTCTGGTCCGGGTGCTCCCCAACCGCTCAATCTCTTTATCTTGCAAAACCCTTAAAAGCTTGGCTTGCATATTAAGGGGCATATCTCCGATTTCGTCCAAAAAGATGGTCCCGCCGTGAGCCAGTTCAAACTTTCCAGGTTTGCCGCCCTTTTTAGCTCCAGTAAAAGCGCCTTCCTCATAACCGAAGAGTTCGGATTCTAGAAGTTCCGGTGGGATGGCTGCGCAGTCTACTTTTATTAAAGGCGCGTTACGGCGGGGGCTTTCCTCATGGATAGCCTGGGCCAGGACCCCTTTTCCGGTACCGCTTTCTCCCAGGATGAGTACAGTAGCATTGCTCCCGGCTGCTTTCTGGGCCAGGCTTAAAACGTCCCTAAAATAGTGATTTAAAGTCCGGATGTGGCGGAAATTGAAGAGGCACCCAGCGGGTTTGAAGTTTGCAGGGTTATGGCCAACTCTGGCTTCTACTTTTTTAAGCTGTTCCAGGAGAAGACGTACAGGCTCGCTTTCATCGGAAAAAAACTGGTACAGCACACCCTCTATTTCGGATTGGATCCAAAGAGGCGTTCCTATGACGATGATAGTATTCCCCTTTGTTTTCTGGAATTCCCATACCCGTGGTCTGCCGGATTGGATTATTTCGGAGTATTGGGCTATAGGGATTACTTCTTCCAACATGCGGCCTTGCACCCTTTGACCTGTAATACCCAGTATTTGGAGGCCGGCCTTATTTATCCCTACCACTCTCCCCTGGTTATCGGTAATCACCAGTCCCAGGGGTATTATATGGAAGATGGCATCCCCGATGCTTAAAGGGAACCCTTTTACATCTTTTTCGGACCCGAGGGTAGCCTGGCGGTAGCTTCTAGTTGCCAGCACAGCCTGGAAGGTAAGATCTTTAAGCAATCTATTGTTTTTTTCGAGGGGGAAGAAGGAATAAGGCTCATCAAGACCAGAAACAGGGGATATGGTTGCTTCCATCTGGCAATAATGTTCCCCTGTCCCCCAGCATTTGGTTTCTTCGACCTCTATTCTTTTTTTAAAGAGTTTGTTGAGAGCCCCAGCGAGCAGGCCCCCTTCCAAATAGCATAATTGTTGGCCTACAGGCGGAAAATAAGAACAAGTGAAACATTCATTCCATTTAACGGTTATTTTACCGCCTTTTACACTTTTCAACTTAAGGTTTCCTATTCCCAGGGCGCTTATTTTATCCGGTATTTCTTCCAGGTCGTTTACAGGAAGCTGACTGCCAATAGAATAGCCCGCCCGGTAATAAACTGTATTCTCCGGGGTACTGGCTAGCATACCTTTTCTCCCCCCAGCGTCCATTTTTGCTTCCGCTCAATTCCATTCTATCCTGTAAGATATGAAAAGTAAAGAAGAAGGAACCCTCTGATTTCGAGCAGGCGGTTCTGTTCTTCAGGCCCGTCATTAGAGGCGCAGCCCATAAATGTAATAGCGACCTGGAACTAAACCAGGTCGCTTTTTATTTAACTTGTCATGGAAGGTATCACATTTAAAGAAGTAACTGCCGGGCCTTCCCTGGCCTCATCATTAATACGGTTCCCGGCCGCCAGGAAAGAGGCGTTCACCAGCCCCGAACCCTGTTCTTCCGGCGTTAAACCCGGCAGCCTGGTGGCCGTGCTGGTGATGGTCTTTACTACCTGCCTGCCGGATATGTGCCCATCCCGGGACAGCACCAGGGCTGCAACCCCGGCAACATGGGGACAGGCCATGGAGGTGCCGCTCATGGCCCGGTATTTACCGCCCCGGAAGGTGGAAAGGATATCAACGCCCGGAGCAGCTACCGTTACTTCCGGACCCCGGCTGCTGAAGCTGGCCAGGTTATTCTTCCGGTCAATAGCCGAAACGGCGATGACACCGGGGTAACGGGCCGGATACATGACGCTATTTTCTTTCCCCTCATTGCCGGCGGCCGCCACCAGGACCATGCCGGCCTGGACGCACCGGCGGACGGCCTCTTCCAGGGCTTGACTCGGCCGGGTGGTGCCGAAACTCATATTGACGACCTGCATTTTATTTTGCAGCGCCCAGTCCAGGCCGGCAATGATCTCGGATATATAACCATTACCCCGGCGGTTAAAAATCTTGACGGCATAAATCTCCGCCCGGGGGGCTACCCCTACCACCCCAAAATTATTATTAAGCGCTGCAATTATCCCGGCCACATGGGTACCGTGGCCATTGCCATCCCCGGCCTCCCAGCCGGGAAATTTGATATTCTTGGTACCACGGATGTTAGCTTTCAGGTCGGGGTGGCTGGCATCAATCCCCGTATCCAGGATGGCCACCTTCACCTTCTCTCCGGCCGCCTCCTGCCAGGCCTTTGGTGCGCCAATACATTCCACTCCCCAGGGGATGGTCTGCTCCCTTTGCCGCAATTTAACTGCCGGCAGGGCTACTGTCTGGACCAGGAAATCGTCTTCAATTAAAAGGACATCCGGGTGTAAGCCCAGCTCTGCAAGGGCCTGCCCCTGTTCCGGTATCCTTACTGCCAGGGCATGCACCAGGGGTAATTCGCGTACTACCCGCCCGCCCTTTTTCAGGACTGTTTCATGACAACTGCTCAAGGGCCGGTGCTTGCGGAACATGATAATTTTCCGGCTGCCGTAATCGCTACCCAGCCGGGTAATGGAAACGCCGGCCATCGCTACTACACCGGCATAATAAGCCAGCAAAACAGGCCACATGGTTAACCCCTCCTATGCTCCATTCTATGTATTGCTGCTGGAGGGGGTTAAATAAATTAAACCCGGCCGGCAGAAAATATTTTTCCCTTTTCTGATTAACCATCAGACCTGGAACTGCATATGCTAGGTCTAGAAAAGGTCCCTGCAAAGGGAAAAGGAGGGTATTTTAATGACACAAGAATTATTGTGGTGGTTTATTATCATCATCCCGGTCATCATTATCATCCCCATCATCTTCCTGTTCTTCTTGTTCCCGTTAAATACTAAGTAGGAGGAATTTTTAATGGGCGGCCATGGTTTTAACTTCTGGTGGTTGTTTATTCCTATTATCGTGATTATCATCATCCCCATTTTCTTTATCTTCTTCATCCCTCTCAGTGCAGCCAATGCATGAGCGGGAAAACCCCGGCCCCGCCGGGGTTTTAATATAAAGGCCCCGGGCTTTCCAACCCGGGGCCCTTTTATACTGCTAGCGGTACCGTTACCGCTATGGTAATGTATTTAACTTTTTTGCCAGCTTTTGAGAAACTCCTGGATATCCGGCGGCAGGGGCTGGCCGTTATTAATCTCCCCCGCCATCCCTTCAATTAGCTGGGCAAGCTGTTTCTTCATCTCCGGGCTCAGATCTTTGGTCATGTTGTTAACAAAGCTGGCCATATCTACCTGGCCGTCCGGGAACATGGCAGCAGGATCTATACCCGCTTGAGCCATTATTTCTTGCACGACAGCAGGGTTATCGGGCGTTATGCCCATTTCTTTAAAAACCTGTCCCAGGGATTTCCCGCTGGTAGCTGCTTCAATGACGCGCTGGCGCAGGGCATCCAGATCAGCACTCACATACCTCACCTCGCATAAAATTTACCCTTGATCATTATATGCCCTGCGGTCTCCTTTAGTGCCCGCCAGCTGTTATTTTTCCGCCGGCGCTATATTGGCTGCCAGGACGCCAATGATGCGGCCGTCATCAGCGCGTACAGGAACAGAGATGGTGATGGCCACCCGGTTGGAGCTCTGGGTTACATAGGGCTCGCTGGCATAACGTTCCCCCCTTATGGCCGCCTGGAACCATGGCCGGAAGGACCAGTTGGTCACTCCCGCATCCGGCCGGTTATAAATAGTTGCTCCGTCCGGTAGGGTGGCAATCAAGGTCTGGATAATAGCTGACTCGCTGAAGGCGGCGTCAAGGAACGGCGCCAGGGTGGCGGCTTCCATTTTCTTAACAACAGGATCGGCGGCCAGCTTTTCCAGTAAGGCATAACCCTGGTTAACAAGTTCCCGGCGCAGTTCCTGGTCCCACCCGTCCCGGGTAAAACCGGCAGCTATGGTAAAGAAATTCTGCGCCATGGCCGCAAACTGGCGCGTATTCTCTTCCACCACCGCCATAGCAGCCTTTTGTTCCTGCGTTGCAGCCGATACCTCTTCAATGCTGGCCGCCGTTTCCTGGGCCACGGCTGCCATGCGGGTGGCAGCATCGTTTACCTCCCGCACCCTGGCCAGCTGGTTCTGGGCCTGGTGGCTGATGTTGGTCATGACTTCGGCGGCCTTATTGATCGCCTGGCTTACGGCCATAAAATTCTCTTTCACCTGGGTCCCGCGCTGGAGGTTGCTCCGGACCAGCTCGACATTTTTATCCACCTGGGCCGCTGTCTGGCGCGCCTCTTCGCTGATAGCTGCCGCCAGGGAGGTTATATTCTGGGCGGCCGCCGCCGACTGTTCGGCCAGTTTCCGCACCTCTTCGGCCACCACAGCAAAACCACGGCCCTGCTCCCCGGCGCGTGCGGCTTCAATGGCGGCATTCAAAGCGAGCAGGTTGGTCTGATCGGCAATGGCCGTGACCGCCTGGACCAGGGTATTAATCTGCTCCATTTTATTTTCCAGCTGCCGCATGCGGCCGGCCGCCTCCTGGATGGAAGCGGCCCCGGCCTTGATTTCCTGAAGTAATTGCTCAAAAAGTCGGCGACCTTCCTCTTCCTTGCTCCTAACTTCCATCCCTAACTCCGTACCCAGCCCGGCCCGGTCGCTGATATCTTCCGCCAGGTTGTGTAACGTTTTGATATTTTCCGCCACCTTCTGGGTGGCTCCCGCCTGCTCGTCGGCACCGCCGGCAATCTCCTGGATGGCTGCCGTTACCTCTTCCAGGTTGCGATGGCTGGTACCGGCGCTTTCCTGGAGATTTCGGGAAAAATAAGACAGTTCATCAGCGGTACGCTGCATGCGACCCACCAGGCGGTAAAAACTGTCCAGGACGGCAGTTACCGGCCCCTGGAAACTCTCCCCTAACTGCGCCCCGGTCAGAGATTGTTCTGCTCGTACCGGATCGCCTTCGCCAAGCAAATTAAGAAATTGCATCACCCGTTGCAAGGGGCGCATCCATTTTATGTATAGATTGAGAAGGATAACCAGGCTTAAAATCAAACCCAGGGCCCCCGCCACAAAGGCCGGTAAAAGGAGCAATTGCCAGCTAACGCCCCGGACGGCTACCAGCGCTGTTCCTACCGTCCCCGGGCCCAGAGCCAGAAATAGCAAGAGAATAAAATAGAAAAGTTTAGTGCGGAAATTAATTGCCAATTTCCTCCACCTCCCGGCATTATTCTTTATATTAACATATTTTTCTGCATTTGACTAGATAAAAGCACGGTGAGGATAGAGGTTGGTCAGGTTGTCAGGCAGGCAGGTGCTCCTTTAGGTAGATCCGTATCCTGTTGCCGGGTAGCCAGTTACTGAAACATCCCGAACTATGCAGGAAGCCCGTCGGGGTATATAGTGGTAATCATTGGTGTTTTTTGGCCAAAGGTTCATTTACCGGCAGGCGAGCGGCCAGTTCGGCAGCCAACTGTCCCGGTTCCAGATCATGGTAGGCCAGCAAGACCAGGGTGTGGTAATAGAGGTCGGCGAGCTCGTATAAAATTTCCCGCCGGCTGTCGTTTTTAGAGGCAATGATGGTTTCACCGGCCTCTTCGCCGATTTTTTTCAGGATTTTATCCTGGCCGTTATTAAAGAGATAGGACGTGTAGGAGCCTTCCGGCCGGGTAGCCTGGCGTTCTTTAATCACCCGGAAGACCTCTGCCAGGATAGTTCCCAGGTCGCCAGTAGCCGGGCCGGATGTTTCTACCTGGCTGCCCGGGGTCGCCGGGTACAGGACAACCTGCCGGGCGCCGTGCAGGTCTGTCCAGCCCCGTTCATCCGGCCCGCTATCAGCTTGCTTCCTCTCTGTCCGTCCCTTTTCGCCCTGCCTGTTGCTGCCGGGCCTGCTAACCTGCATGGGGAGGGGGTTATGAAAGCAGGAAAATTCCCCTTCGTGGCAGGCCACTCCTACCTGGCGGACCTGGAAGAGCAGGGCATCGGCGTCACAATCGTAGCTGGCATTGACAATATACTGGCGGTGGCCCGAGGTGGCCCCTTTATGCCAGAGTTCCCGGCGGCTGCGGCTGTAAAACCACGTCTCGCCGGTAGCCAGGGTGCGGGCCAGGGCTTCCCGGTTCATATAGGCCAGCATCAACACCCGGCCGCTTTCTACATCCTGGATAATGGCCGGGATTAAGCCGTCGGCATTAAAGCGAATTTCCTCAGGTATGGTAACACCCATAAGCAAATATCCTCCGCATATAGCATATTTCGTAAAGGAGCATGTGCCTGCACACTCAAGAGCCATGCGTCTTCCTGCTCTTATAAACGTATGGGCACGCCGCGCCCGGCCAGGTAACGCTTGGCTTCCCCTATAGTATAGGTGCCAAAGTGAAAGATAGAGGCCGCCAGGACGGCGTCGGCACGGCCTGCCGTCAGGCCTTCATACAGGTGCTCTAGCTTCCCCACGCCGCCGGAGGCGATTACAGGGATGCTGACAGCTGTGCTTATGGCTGCCGTCAGTTCCACGTCGTAGCCTTCTAAAGTACCGTCGCAGTCCATACTGGTGAGCAGGATCTCCCCGGCCCCCAGCTCCTCCACCTGCCGGGCCCACTCCAGGGCGTCTTTTCCCGTTGGCTGGCGGCCGCCGTGGGTATAAACCTCCCAGGAACCGGGGCCGGTACGGCGGGCATCAATGGCCACCACCACGCACTGGCTGCCGAAACGTCGGGCTGCCATGGCCACGAGACTGGGATCCAGCACGGCGGCCGTATTCAGGGAAACCTTGTCGGCCCCGGCGGCCAGCATGCGGCGAATATCTTCCACCGTGCGCAGGCCACCCCCTACGGTAAAGGGGATAAAGACCTCCTCAGCCACACGCCGGGCCACGTCGACCATAATCTCCCGTCCTTCGGCCGAGGCCGAGATATCCAGGAAGACCAATTCATCGGCGCCGGCGCGGTCATAGGCAGCTGCCAGCTCTACCGGGTCCCCGGCATCCCTTAAGTTTAAAAAATTGGTCCCCTTAACTACCCGCCCGTGGTCCACGTCCAGGCAGGGAATAATCCGCCGGGTAAGCATCTTAAATCAATCCTCCTCCCCGGCCACGGCCATGGCTTCTTCCAGGGTAAAGTTGCCGTTGTAAAGGGCCCGTCCCAGGATGGCACCTTCCACGCCTTCCTTTTCCAGGCCCCGCAGGGCGCGGACGTCCTCCAGGCTGGCAATACCACCGGAGGCAATGACTTTCAGGCCGCTCCTCCTGGCAACCTCCCTGGTGGCGGCAAGATTGGGTCCCTGGAGAGTACCGTCGCGGCTGATATCAGTAAAGATGGCCCGCTTTACCCCCAGGGCAGCCATGCGGCCGGCAAAGTCAAGGGCCCTTTCCTCCACTGTTGCCGCCCAGCCTTCCACGGCTACCATCCCTTCGCGGCTGTCAATACCGACGGCCACCTGGTCACCAAAGCGCACAACAGCCTCAGCAACTATCTCCGGGTTGGTGATGGCTACCGTCCCCAGGACGGCCCGGGCCGCCCCAGCAGCGAGCAGGTCTTTAAGGCTTTCCAGGTTGCGGATGCCACCTCCCACCTGGACCGGGATGTGCACCTCTTTGATTATGGCCGCAATAACCTCCATATTCCGCGGCCGGCCGGCGAAGGCCCCGTCCAGGTCCACCACATGGAGCCAGCGGGCGCCCCTGGCCACCCAGCCCCTGGCCACAGCCACCGGGTCGGTGGAGTAGATAGTTTCGGCTTCCGGCCGCCCCTGGTAAAGGCGCACGCAGCGCCCTTCCCGCAGGTCAATGGCAGGCAGAATCAACACGGTTTACCAGCTCCCCAAAGTTTTTTAAAACCTCCAGGCCCCAGCGGCTGCTTTTTTCCGGGTGGAACTGGACCCCGAAGAGGTTATCCCGCTGGATGCTTACGGCAAAGGTTAAACCATAATCCGTAGTACCGGTAACTATGGTTTTATCGGCGGGGTCAATATAATACGAATGGACAAAGTAAAAGTTCGTGCCCGTGGGTACACCCTGGAAAAGCTCTCCGGGCTTTAGCAATTGCACCTGGTTCCAGCCCATGTGGGGAACCTTAAACCCTGGCGGCAGGCGTTTAACTTCGCCCGGTAAAAGGTTTAGACCTTCCACCGGACCCCCTTCTTCACTGGTGCTGAAGAGGAGCTGCAACCCCAGGCAAATGCCCAGGAAGGGTACACCCCGCCGCACAACTTTCCGGATGGCTTCCACCAGGCCCCTCTCCTGCAAGTTGGCCATGGCGTCGGCAAAGGCTCCCACGCCGGGCAGGATAACACCGGGAGCAGCAAGCACTACCTCCGGGTCTGAGGTTATCTCCGCCGGGTAACCTAGTTTGGCCAGGGCTTTCTGAACACTCAAGAGATTGCCCATACCGTAATCGATAATAGCTAACGGCCGCATTTTAGTTCCTCCGCAAATAACTTTGTCACAGGCTGGCATTGTCTAACCCTTATCAGTCCAGGCTACCCTTGGTAGAAGGGGGACCTTCTACCCGGGGATCGCGGCTGGCGGCCTCCCTGATGGCCCGGCCCAGGGCTTTAAAGAGGGCCTCGGCGACATGATGGCCGTTGCGCCCGGCAAGCTTTTGCACGTGGAGGGTCAGGCCGCTGTGGTTAACAAAAGCCCGCAGGAATTCCTCCAGCAGTTCTGTCTCCAGGCTGCCGATCCGGCCCGGGGGCAGGTCCAGGTTACAAGCAAGGTAGGGCCGGCCGCTGAAGTCCAGGGCCACCTGGACCAGGGCCTCATCCATGGGTACCAGGGCGCTGCCGTAGCGATTAATCCCGGCTTTATCGCCCAGGGCCTTTTTGATGGCCTCTCCCAGGCAGATACCGATATCTTCCACAGTATGGTGATTGTCAACTTCCAGGTCGCCCTCAGCCCAGATTTTCAGGTCCAGGAGGCCATGGCGGGCCAGCTGGGCCAGCAGGTGATCAAAAAAGGGGATACCGCTGCTCCCCTGCCATTTGCCGCTGCCGTCCAGGTCGAGCTTAACGCGAATGCTGGTTTCTGTGGTCTGACGCTCAATCAAGGCCTCGCGACTCATTTTCTATCCCCTTCCTCCAGCCGCAGCTCAATGGCCCGGGCATGACCCTCCAGGCCTTCGGCCCGGGCCAGGGTCTGGATCAAACTCCCGGCCGCCTTCAGGTAGGCGGGACCAGCGGCAATGAGGCTGCTTTTCTTCATAAAAGTAGCGACACTTAAAGGTGAATAAAACCTGGCCGTGCCGCCGGTAGGTAAAACATGGCTGGGCCCGGCCCAGTAGTCCCCCAGGGGCTCGGAACTGTAAGGCCCCAGGAAAATCGCCCCGGCATTTTCCACCCGGCCCAGCCAGGACCAGGGTTCGGTCACGTACAGTTCCAGGTGCTCTGGCGCCAGGGCATTGGCCAGCTCCAGGGCGGCCTCCAGATGGGGCACTACCACGGCCGCACCATAATTTGCCAGGGAACGGGCGGCTATCTCCCGCCGGGGCAGGGTCTCCAGCTGGCGGGCTACTTCCTCTACCACCGCCCGGGCCAGGCCGGCTTCCGGCGTGATCAGGACCGCGCCGGCCAGGGTGTCGTGCTCGGCCTGGGAGAGAAGGTCGGCCGCCACCCAGTCCGGCCGGGCGTATGCATCAGCAATGACCACGATTTCACTGGGCCCCGCCAGCATATCTATATCAACTGCCCCATAGACTTCCTTCTTGGCCAGGGTAACATAAATATTTCCCGGGCCGGCAATCTTATCCACCGGGGCCACTGCTTCCGTACCGTAGGCCAGGGCGGCCACGGCCTGGGCCCCGCCCATTTTATAGATCTCCCTTACCCCGGCCTCGGCTGCCGCCACCAGGAGCAGGGGCGGCAGGGTGCCGTCCCGCCGCGGTGGCGTCGCCAGGGCTATTTCCTCAACCCCGGCCACCCGGGCCGGTACGGCGGTCATTAATACCGACGAAGGATAAGCAGCCGTACCGCCGGGTACGTAAAGGCCCACCCGCTTTAAAGGACGGCAGATCTGGCCCAGGATGGTGCCGCTGGCATCCGCCTCCATCCAGGAACCCCGCAGCTCACGGCGGTGGTAGGCGGCAATATTATCCCGGGCCTTTTGAATGGCCTCCCGCAGTTCAGGAGTAACGGCTTCATAAGCAGCCTTAATCTCCCCGGCCGTCACGCAAAAACCGACCTTTTTTAGATCAACTCCATCCAGCTCGCGGGTGTAACGTTCTACGGCTGCCTGGCCTTCCGCCCTGACAGCGGTAATAATATCCCGTACCCTCGCGGCTACATCGATCTGGGCCAGCAGCCGGCCGGCCCAGCGGCGCCGCACTTCTTCACCCTCAAGAACAGGTAGCAATCCCGGCACCCCCTTGAGCAGCCGCCCGCTTTAAGGCTTCTATTACAGGCCGCAGGCGCTGGTAATTGATCCGGTAACTAACCCGGTTGGCAATCAAACGAGCGGTGGAGGGAAAAATGGGGACCACTTCTACCAGGTCATTTTCCCTTAAGGTTCGCCCGGTAGATACAATATCCACAATCAGGTCGGCCAGTCCCACCAGGGGGGCCAGCTCGATATTGCCATGGAGCTTGATTATTTCTACCGGCAAGCCTCGCTCCTGGAAAAAGGTTGCTGCTACCCTGGGAAACTTGGTGGCCACCCGGCGGCTACCGGCCAGCAGGTTTTCCAGGGACCGGCCTGCTTCTTCCCAGCGCTGCCGAGGCGCGGCTACGACAAAACGGCAATAACCAAAACCCAGGTCCACCAGCTCAAAGACATCGGCCCCGGCCTCCGCCAGGGTATCCTTGCCGACAATCCCCAGATCGGCAGCCCCGTGTTCTACATAGGTCGGCACGTCCGTGGGACGGCAGATGACATAACGCACCCGGTCGGCAGGGAAAGCAAAGACCAGCTGCCGTGCTCCGGTGGCCACGCCATCTACCGGGAGCCCGGCCTTACGCAATAATTGCAAGGCGTCTTCGCCCAGCTTGCCCTTGGGCAAGGCCAGCGTCAGCAAGTCGGTGACCATTTAAAAGTTCCTCCGAAAATCTTAAGCTAATCCACCCAAACCAGGGCCAACCCCCGGGCGGCGGCCCGGGCTGCTGCTTCCTGGCGGTTTTGACTTTCCCCATCTATAATTACCATTACCCCCGGCCGGCGCAATTCTCGTGCCCGGCGCAAAACAGCCGCCAGGTCCCGGCCGGCCACCAGGTAACCACCCTGCCCGCCTCCCTGCCCTTCGCCCCGGGCCATGAGCACCCGCTCCAGTCCCAGGGCAAAGCCGGTGGCTGGGCAGGGGTAACCAAACTGGCCCACCAGGCCATCGTAGCGCCCGCCGCCGCAGACGGGTACTCCCAGGCCCGGTACATAACCTTCAAAAACGATACCGGTGTAATAATCAAAATCCCGTAAAATACCCAGGTCAATGAAGAGCCACTTTTCCAGCCCGTAAGCTGTCAGCGCCTGCCATACTTCTTCCAGGCCGGCCAGGGCAGCGGCTGCTCCGGTCTGGATAAAATTGGCCCGGGCTTCCTCCAGGGCCTCTTTACCGCCATGTAAAGTGGCGAGGAGTTCCAGCTGCCGCCTCTTCAACCCCGTAAGACTATACTCGTCGACAAGCCGCTCCAGCCCCACCAGGTCCTTGCCGGCCAGGGCTACTTTAATCCTCGCCACCGCCTCCCGGGGCAGGTCCAGGTCCTGGAGTACGCCCTTGGTGACGGCCACCTGGCCAATGCCTAAACGAAAGTCCTTCAAGCCGGCCTTTAACAAGGTTTCTACCGCCAGGGCAATAATCTCCCCATCGGCCGCCACACCCCCGGCACCGATGAGTTCCACCCCGGCCTGGTGAAATTCCCGCAGGCGCCCGGCCTGGGGTTCTTCATAGCGAAATACCCTGGCGCTGTAACACAGGCGTAACGGTAAGGCCTCACGCCGTAACGATGTAGCCACCAGGCGGGCAATAGGGGCCGTCATCTCCGGCCGTAAGGCGAGAACCCGTCCCTCGCGGTCGATAAATTTGTAGAGGCTCCCTTCATCCCCAGCGGGAGAGCCGGCCTGAAAAGTTTCCACAAATTCAAAAGTCGGGGTCAGCACTTCCTGGTAACCCCAACTTTGAAAGAAAGCCACCAGTTCCTGCTCCAGTTCCCTGAGGGCAGCTGCCTCTGCCGGCAGCAGGTCCCGCACCCCCGCCGGTACCTGGAGATTATTCCAGTTGCCGGCCACTACCTTCACTCCATTGCTTTATCATGTTAACGTATTAACGTAATAATAGCACAGGGAACGACCTCTTGACAAAAACCGCCAGCCACGTCCAGAGGCCGGCAAGTCTGATTAAACCTCTTTATCTCCAGCCGGTTATCAATGGCGTCAAATTACTCCCTTTTATCCAGGCGATCCAGGATGAGGTTGTAGCCGTCGGCGCCATAGTTTAAAAAACGCTTGACCCGGCTGATGGTGGCTGTACTGGCCCCTGTAGCGGCGGCAATGGCCGCATAGGTAACCCCCTGGCGTAAGTAGCGGGCTACGGCCAGGCGCTGGGCCATGGCCTTGATTTCAGCGGTAGTACACAGGTCTTCAAAGAAGCGGTAGCATTCATCCAGGTTCTCCAGGGCTAAAATAGCGCGGAACAGTTCATCAACCTGGGGGTCCTGCAACTTATCCCGGCCCATAGCATACCCTCCCCCTATATCATGTGAGAGGTGGGAAGTGAGAGGTGAGAAGTTAACAAGTTTAGCTTTCTATGCGATAATTAAAAACTTCGCCATGCACCTGGTTTTTCCTTCAACCAATCAACCTGGTCAGCCACTCTGTCACCGGGCCAAAAACCCGGGCTAAAAGTTTTGCCGGGTTGGGGACAGGTAAATTTAAAGCCAGGGCCAGGCTTAAGGCCAGACCCAGGGACCAGACGATACCCATGACGGTCAGTTCCCGCCAGTACTTTTTCTCCCAGAGCTTCGGAGCATCCAGGTAAGCGATGACCAGGAAAGCCAGGATAATTAAAATAAGCATTTCATCACTCCTACCTGGTACTGCCCTGAGTGGCGCCCTTGCCGCCAATATCCAGGGTTTTACCTGGTGTCCTGTTGGTCATTCCCAGCCGATTCAGGTACAAATCTACCTTAACCTGGATTTTAGCACGGGTAAACTCTTCGTTCCAGCGGTCCTGGACCTGGCGCCAGTAGCGAACGTTGCTGCGGTGCAGGGTTTCGCCAAGACCAAAGATGTCCGCCCGGATTTCCTGCTGGGCCTTGCGCACGGCAGCCAGGACCCGCTCTTCTACGGCCCTGTTGACAGCCTCCTGAATGGCCAGCAAATGTTCCGGCCGGTCGGGGTTCAGGCTAACTGTAGCTTCCGTTAAGTCACAGTTGCCACGGATTTCCACGTTAAAAGTTACCTGGCTGCCTTCAACCCGGGGTTTAACCTCCGTAGAAACGCGGTGAAAAATCACCGAGGCCTGTCCCTGGCTCCTGGCCCGGGCTTGATTCTGGGAAGGGTTTTGCCCCTGCCCCTCTACCGGCCCGGCAGGCTGTCCCTGCCCCTGGTCCGGTGTTATAGTTTGACCCCTTTTCTGCCCCTGCTCCTGCCCCGGGAAATTACCCCCGGTCGGTATTGACAAAGTTACGGTAATAACCCCCTCCCTTACTTCCCCCCGCAGCCACATAAGGCCGTTGGTCTCCCTTTCATCCAGCCAGCTGATCAAACGGTCATCGCGGAAAGCCCCGGCACCTTTAATGGCTACGGCCTCGGGTTGGTTCTTTTTCCCCTCCTCCTTGTTACCGCCCTTCTGGCCCTTATCATCATCACCGCCTCTCGCCTCGCGGCTTTCCTGCTCCGGCGTCGGCGTCATTACCACCAGGGGCAGGGCGGGGTTATCTCCCGGCGCCTCCCACATGGCAAGAAGATCCTTTAGTTCCACTTTAAAGGTGGTTCGGTTGCGCAAAATACCGGTTAAAATCGTCCCGGGCATTAATTCAATGCCCGGCGGCACTTCCAGTACTTTACGGGCTTCGCCCCGGGTAATCAATACCGGTGTCGTCAGCCGCATCTGGCGCTCGCGGGTAAAGAGGTCCAGGTAATGAAGCCCCTGCCGGGCCAGCTCCTCACCAAGAATCAACACCCGGTTCTGGGCCCATAAAAGACGCCGCGGCACCAAACTTTCCAGCCGCCGGGTTGCCTGGGCAAAGTCGCTGCCGGTGGCGCTGATAACTTCCCCTACTTTATCCGGTTCCCCACCGCCACCACCACCCATGGACGGCCCGCCAGCTATGGCCCGGGGGATAACTATATAAACGCTCAGGCGTACCAGGTCCCCTGGGGCGGCATCCAGAGCCACGGCCATGACAATGGCCAGCTCTTCAATCTCATGACGGCTCCAGCAGCCCGCAAGCACGGGTAACATAAGAGCCAGTAAAAGAAGGGCCAGGGTTAAACGCAGCCGGGCCTTCATATCCCCGTCCTCCTTTTACCTCGAAGCCAGGCCATTATGAGCAAAAATAAGGGTAAAATAAGCTGCCAGGTCAGGGTCCACCCTGGTTCTACCATGAGGAGATCGTGGCGGATCTCGCTGATGTTCCGGTAAAGGAGGGCCGCTACGGCAACATTTAACGCCCCCAGGGGGGCAACCAGGGGTCGGTACTCCTTGAGCCCGGTGACGGTGGCCAAGCCCAGGGCCACTACATAGAGGTTAAGGGTTATTTTGATAAATACCCCCCCTACCCAGATGGCCAGGAACAGGGCTTCGATGCGCTCAAAAAACTGACCCAAAGAGACCACCCGCGCCAGGGCGTAAGCGGCAAAGGTCAGGCGGGCAGCTTCGCAGCAGCCGAAGACAAGAATGGTGCCCATAGTCACCAGGCTGAGGAAAAAGGCTATCCCCAGCAGCCCGCTGACCAGGCTGGCTCTCAGGGCTCGAGGCGGGTTAACGAAGGCACCGAAAGTAGCCAGGATGAATATCTGGCCCAGAAATCTCCAGGTCACCAGGGCACCCCCCAGAACCGGCCGGAAGCCGTTTTCCAGGACGGGCAAGAGATTGCGGGGCGCCATTTCCGGAGTGGCAAAAAGGAGGACGATGGCAATAAAGGCCACCATCAGAGGCAGGATAAAGTCCGTGCACCTGGCGATGACCTCCAGACCGTTGCGGGCGGCATAGACGGCCACGGCGACGATACTGAGGCTGAAGAATAAAGCCGGCGTTTCCGGCATAACCGCCGTGACCAGGAACTCGCTGAACTCCCGGATGACTACCGCATCCAGCAGGAAAAAGGCCAGGACAAAGATAAAGGCTACTATTTTACCCGCCACAGGGCCTAAAATCAGCTCGCAGTACTGGAAAAGGGTATGGTGGGGGAAACGCTGGGCCAGCAGGTAGACAACCAGCGCCACTGCGGCGGCAGCCAGGGTGGCCACTATGACCGACAACCAGGCGTCCTGGTGCGCCCGCAAAGCCAGCAAAGCCGGCAAAAAAAGGATGGCTGTAGGCAGGACGGCAAACCACAGCATGACCGCCGCCTGGCGGGGACTGATATAGCCTTCTTCCCGCATCTTCAGGACCGGCCCTCCTCCGGCGGGGGATTGGAGCTGGCTGGCGGGGTGGGCTTTAGCCCGGCTCCCTGACGCACCGGATCGCGATAACCGATCTGGCTGGGCCGGGAGTTCATGGCCCAGCGTGGTGTTCGGATCAGGACGTCTTTAAAATCGCTAAAATTCCAGGGGGTGACGGGCGCCAGGTAGGGTACCCCGAAGGAACGTAAGGTATTAAGATGTACCAAGATGGCCAGCAACCCCAGCATAATACCGTAAAAGCCCAGGGTGCCGGCCAGGACGAGCATGATAAAACGCAGGAGGCGCAGGGTGATGGCCATGGCGAAGGACGGGAGGGCAAAAGAGCTGATCCCCGTCAGGGCTACGACAATTACCATGGCTGGGGACACCAGGCCGGCGCTCACAGCCGCTTCCCCAATAACCAAAGCCCCAACAATGCTTACCGCCTGGCCAACTTGCCTTGGCAGGCGCACGCCGGCTTCCCGCAGGAGTTCAAAACTAAGTTCCATGATCAACGCTTCTACTACAGCCGGGAAAGGTATGCCTTCCCGCTGTGAGGCCAGCCTTATCAGGAGGTTGGTAGGTAACATTTCCTGATGAAAAGTGCTGGCAGCTACATAGAAAGCCGGCAGGAGCAGGGCTACATTCAGGGCGATAAAACGACCCAGCCGCAGGAAACTGGAAAGGTAATAGCGTTCATAGTAGTCTTCACTGGACTGGATAAACTGGATAAAAAGGGTCGGTACGATGAGGGCAAAGGGAGTATTATCCACCAGGATGCCCACCCGGCCTTCCAGCAGGGCGGCCACCACCTTGTCCGGCCGTTCCGTATGGTCGATCTGGGGAAAGGGGGAAGTAGGGTTATCTTCTATAAGTTCCTCAATGTAGGCGCTTTCCAGGATACCATCAATTTGAATCCGCTCCAGCCGCTGGCGCACTTCCCGGACTACCGCCGGGTCGGCCAGGTCTTCTATATAGGTGATGACAATATTAGTCATGGTATAGCGGCCCAGGCAAACAAGTTCCATTTTGAGGGACGGAGTTTTCAACCTGCGCCGGAGGAGGGCGGTATTAGTGCGTAAGCTCTCAATGAAGCTTTCCCGTGGGCCCCGGACCACGCTCTCGGTAATGGGATCATCAATAGCACGGTGTTCCCAGGAACGGGTGCTTAAGGCCAGGCCTTTATTATACCCATCCAGGAGCAGGACCGTATCCCCGTCCAGGACGTGTTTAACCACGGCCCCCATGTTATCAACTACGGCCACATCCGTCATGGGCATGACGGTTTCCATAACCGCGGCCAGGTCCCGGGTTTTGTCTGCCAGGTCCCGGGCCAGCTGCGGAGGTGCCTGCTGCAGGGTGCGCATCAGGGTATCTTCAATGAGCTTTTTGTCGGCCAGGCCGTCGATATAAAAAAGGGCTGCTTTAATAGTCTGGCCGAGGTAAAAATCGCGGTTGACGACATCGCTGCATTTGGCAAAGATTCTCTGCAGCTGTTCCAGGTTGAGCTTCAGTTCGGCAGTGAGCTGGTATTCCTCCAGGGGCGGGTAAGGTGCCTTTTGAGCCTTACTACCCTTGGAATGACCCTTGTTATCCTGCTTTCCTGAAGGCTGCCGGCGGCGGAAAAGAGCCGCCCTTAAGGGCTTGCGGTAAGGACCGGGCAAAGTTCCTCCCTCCTTTAAGTGGAAGCCGGTTAATACCAGCACTGGATAGCTTTTACCGGGGGAGGAAACTTTATGCACTTTCAGGTGCCCGGGCCGGGTTGCCCCGGTTTTAACTTAGATACCGGAACTTTAAGAACTTACAGGGCCCGGTAACCAATATCGCGGCGGTAGTGCATGCCCGCAAAATTGATGGCCTTTATACCGGCATAAACGCGGTCCAGGGCGGCCTGTAAATTTTCACCTCGAGCAGTAACACATAATACCCGTCCCCCGGCAGTTACTACCTGACCGTCCACCAGAGCCGTACCGGCGTGGAAAACCTCCACTCCAGGCAGCACTGCCTCCAGCCCCGTAATGACTTCACCCCTGGCATAAGGTCCGGGATAACCGCCGGCCGCCAGGACCACCCCGGCTGCCGCCCCCGGGCACCAGTCAATCTTTGTTCCGGCCAGCTCACCGTTTATGGTAGCCAGCATCAGTTCCACCAGGTCGCTCTGTAAAAGCAGCATCAAGGGCTGGGTTTCCGGATCGCCAAAACGACAGTTAAATTCCAGGACTTTAGGCCCCTCGCGGGTGAGCATCAGCCCGGCGTAGAGGACGCCGCGGTAGGGGCAGCCGGCCGCGGCCATAGCCCGGACTGTAGGCCGGAGTATCTTTTCTTCTACCTCCCCGGCTATTTCCGGAGTGTAAAAGGGGACAGGGGCGTAGGCGCCCATGCCGCCGGTATTGGGGCCGGTATCTCCTTCCCCCACCCGCTTGTGGTCCTGGGAAGGCAAGAGGGGGATCACTGTTTCCCCGTCGCAGAGGGCCAGGATGCTGACCTCTTCGCCTTCCAGGTGCTCTTCAATAATCACCCGCTGCCCGGCAGGGCCAAACCGGCCGCCGAACATGGCCGTTACCGCTTCCCTGGCCGTGGCCGTGTCCGGAGCCACCACCACTCCCTTGCCGGCGGCCAGGCCGTCGGCCTTGACGACCACCGGGCCGGGATGTTCCTCCAGGTAGGCCAGGGCTGCCCCGGCCTCCATAAAGGCGGTATGGCGGGCCGTAGGGATGCCCGCCGCCTGCATTAACTCTTTGGCAAAAATCTTGCTCCCTTCCAGCCGGGCCGCCGCCCGGGAGGGGCCAAAAACAGGTAACCCTGCGGCCTGGAAGGCATCGACAATGCCGGCCACCAGGGGTGCTTCGGGGCCCACGACGGTAAGATCGATGCCTGCCTGGCGGGCAAAGGCCAAGAGACCCTCAATATCATCGGCGGCAATGGGCACACAATTAGCCAATCCGGCAATGCCGGCATTACCCGGCGCGCAATAGATTTCTGTAACCCGGGGACACCGGGCAATCTTCCACACCAGGGCGTGTTCCCGCCCGCCGCCGCCGACTACCAGGATGCGCATTTAATAGTACCTCCTTTAATGCCGGAAATGGCGGATGCCGGTAAACACCATGGCTATACTAGCGGCATCGGCTGCTTTGATGGACTCTTCGTCGCGGACGGAGCCGCCGGGCTGGATGATGGCTGTAATCCCGGCCTTAGCTGCCAGTTCCACTGTGTCGCTGAAGGGGAAGAAGGCATCAGAAGCCAGGACAGCCCCTTTCGCCCGGGCCCCGGCCTGCTCCAGGGCGATGTGCGCCGCGCCGACCCGGTTCATCTGGCCGGCACCAATGCCCAAAGTAACGCCGTCCTTAGCCACCACAATGGCGTTGGACTTGACGTGCTTCACCACCTGCCAGGCAAAGAGTAAATCCTCCATCTCCCTTGCTTCGGGTTTACGGGCCGTTACCACCTTGAGGTGCTCGGGGTCGAGGACATGGTAATCCGGCTCCTGGACCAGGAAGCCGCCGCTGACGGGCCTTACCTGGTATTCCTGGACGCGGTAGGCAGCCCTCTCGTCTGCGGCAAGCAAGCGCAGGTTGGGTTTGCTTTTAAGAATCTCCAGGGCTTCCGGGGTAAAATCAGGGGCGATGACAGCTTCCAGGAATATCTCCGTCATTTCCCTGGCTGTAGCGGCATCCACCGTCCGGTTCAGGGCGACGATGCCGCCAAAGGCGGAAACAGGATCGGCCGCGTAGGCCAGGCGGTAGGCCTGGGATGGAGTTGTAGCCCGGGCCACGCCGCAGGGATTGGTGTGCTTGATGATAGCCGCTACCGGCTCTTTAAAGTCAGAGGCCAGGTTCCAGGCAGCGTCCAGGTCCATGAGGTTGTTGTAAGAAAGCTCCTTGCCCTGGAGCTGCCGCGCCCCGGCCAGGCTGCCGGGGGATACGGCGGGCAAACGATAAAAAGCGGCCTGCTGGTGAGGATTCTCACCATAACGAAGGTCCTGGACCTTCTCGCCGCTGAGGATAAAGTGAACAGGAAAAGGCTCTTCATTGCGGATAAGGCGCTGGAAATAGGCGGCAATGGCCGCATCGTAAGCAGCCGTGTGGGCGAAGGCCGCCGCCGCCAGGCGCCGCCGGGTGGCCGTGCTTAAATTCCCCTTCTCCCGCAGTTCGGCCAGCACCTCGCTGTAGCTGGCCGGGTCAACGACCACCGCCACTCTCTCGTGATTCTTGGCTGCTGCCCGGACCATCGTTGGGCCGCCGATGTCGATGTTTTCAATGGCCTCTTCCGGCGTTACCCCTGGCCGGGCAATGGTTTCCCGGAAGGGGTAGAGGTTGACCACCACCAGGTCAATGGGCTGAATGCCCTGCTCCTGGAGCTGATCCAGGTGTTCCGGCGTCGGCCGGGCCAGGATACCCCCATGGATTTTAGGGTGGAGGGTTTTGACACGGCCGTCAAGGATCTCAGGAAAACCGGTAACGGCTGCGACTTCGGTAACGGGCAAACCGGCTGCGGTCAAGGTGCGGGCGGTACCGCCGGTAGAGATAAGCTCCCATCCCAGCTCTACCAGCCCCCGGGCCAGATCCACCAGGCCGGTCTTGTCGGAAACACTAAGAAGCGCCCTTTTCGGCATATGTATAGCTCGCCTCCTATGAAAATAACTCGACTTGCCGCCATGAGCGGCTCCTTCAAATTTTCACTGCGACCCGCCGGCCGTGGAGTTCTACCCTGCCTTCGGCCAGCCATTTGATAACCTCGGGGTAAAGGCGGTGTTCTTCCACCAGGATGCGGGCCGCCAGGGTTTCCGGGGTGTCGTCGTCCTTTACCGGTACCACCGCCTGGGCGATGATGGGGCCCGTATCGGTGCCGGCGTCAACAAAGTGGACGGTGCAGCCGGAAAACTTGACACCGTATTCCCAGGCCTGGCGCTGGGCGTTGAGGCCGGGAAAGGCCGGCAGCAGGGCCGGGTGGATGTTGATTACCGCCCCCGGAAACTGATCGAGAAAATCCTGGCTGAGGAGCCGCATAAAGCCGGCCAGGACTACCAGCTTTACCCCCTCTTTTTTCAAGACCGCCGCCAGGGCCCGGTCATAGGCCTGGCGGGATGGGTATTCCCGGGGTACGAGGCAACAGGCCTTGAGCCCCCGCTGCCGGGCCAGTTCCAGGGCACGGGCTTCCGGGCGGTCGCTGATGACCACCTGGATGCGGGCGGGGATGCGGCCGGCAGCTATAGCGTCGGCAATGGCCTCCATGTTGCTGCCCCGGCCGGAAACCAGGATGCCTATCGGTAAAGGTGCTGCAACCATTCTCTCTCCCCCGAAACTAGACTTTCTCATAGCAAAAGCCAGCCGTTTACTTTTTTATTTTAGCTCCGGCACGAACTCTACTGCTCCCCGGCCGGGTATTATTTCACCAACCACAAAAACCTCTCCCCCGGCGGCCTCTAAGCGCGCTTTTACCCTGTCAACGTCACCGGCCGCAACCACCGCCAGCATACCCAGGCCCATATTGAAGGTGCGGTACATCTCCGGTTCCGGCACCTTGCCGTTCTCCTGGATGAGGCGGAAAACGGGCGGTAACGGCCAGCTGCGCCGGTCCAGGCGCATGTTTACGTCCTTCGGCAGGATGCGGGGCGGGTTTTCCACCAGGCCGCCGCCGGTGATGTGGGCCAGGCCCTTGATTAATCCCTCTTTTATTAATGGCAACAGAGAGGCTACATATATACGGGTCGGCTCCAGCAATTCTTCCCCCAGGGCCCGGCCCAGTTCCGGCAGCTGCCGGTCCAGGGTGTAACCGGCTTCCGCCAGCAAAACCCGGCGGGCCAGGGAAAAGCCGTTGGAGTGCAGGCCGCTTGAGGCCAGGCCCAGGACCACCTGGCCGGGCCGGATGCGGCTGCCGTCCAGGAGCTCCTCCCGTTCCACGACGCCGACGGCGAAACCGGCCAGGTCGTATTCATCCTCAGGGTAAAAGCCGGGCATCTCGGCCGTCTCGCCCCCGATCAGGGCGCAGCCGGCCCGGCGGCAGCCTTCGGCCACCCCGGCGACGATTTGGGCCACTTTTTCCGGCACCATTTTCCCTACCGCCAGGTAGTCCAGGAAGAAGAGGGGCTCGGCCCCATGAACCAGGATATCGTTGACGCACATGGCCACGGCGTCGATGCCGATGGTATCGTGGCGGTCCATGAGGAAGGCTATTTTCAGCTTCGTCCCTACCCCGTCGGTGCCCGCCACCAGCACCGGCTGCCGGTAACGGCCCGGTTCCAGGGCAAAAAGGCCGCCGAAACCGCCCAGGTCCCCCAGGACCCCCGGCCGGAAGGTCCGGCGGACATGCTCCTGCATCAACTCTACGGCGCGGTTGCCGGCGGTTATGTCCACCCCGGCGGCAGCATAGGTCAGGCCTTCGCCAGCCACTATTATGCACCTCCTTCCAGGCTATACTTGGACGCCTCCTCCGGGGAGGGGATGGGGATGGGATAGCGGCCGGAAAAGCAGGCGGCGCAGAAATTTTCGGCCCCGCGGGTTACGGAACGGAACAGCCCCTCCAGGCTCAGGTAATAGAGGCTGTCGGCCCCGACATGGCGGCGGATGTCCTCCAGGGAATACCGGGCGGCAATGAGCTCGCCCCGGGCGCTGGTATCAATGCCATAGTAACAGGGGTATAAGACCGGCGGCGAGGCCACCAGCAGGTGGACCTCCCGCACCCCGGCCTGGCGCAGCATCTCCACAATCCGCCGGCTGGTAGTTCCCCGGACAATGGAATCATCGATGATAATAACCCGTTTATCTTTCAGAATTGACTTGATGGGATTGAGTTTCAAGCGCACGCCCAGGTCGCGCATCTCCTGGGTGGGCTGGATGAAGGTCCGGCCCACATAGCGGTTTTTCATCAACCCTTCGATAAAGGGTAAACCCGCCGCCTCGGCGTAACCGGCAGCGGCGGCAATGCCGGAATCCGGCACCGGGATCACCACGTCGGCCGCCACCTGGTATTCCCGGGCCAGATTGCGGCCCAGCTCCCGCCGCACCAGGTTGACAGTTTCGCCGTCCAGGATACTGTCGGGCCGGGCAAAGTAGACGTATTCAAAGATGCAGTGGGCGCTGTGGGGCGCCCGCCGTCCCTGAATGGAGTGCACCCCCTGGCTGTCGATGACGACAATTTCCCCGGGCTCAATGTCACGGCAAAAAGCGGCGCCCACGGTATCCAGGGCGCAGGACTCGGAGGCCAGCACCCAGGCCTCCCCCATTTTCCCTAGGCACAAAGGCCGAACGCCGAAGGGATCGCGGACGCCGATGAGCTTTTCCTCGGTCATCACCACCAGGGAATAGGCGCCTTCGAGCTCGTCCTGGCAGCGGCGCAGGGCCACCTCAATGGGCTCCTGGCTGTAGCGGGCGATAAGATTGACAATAACTTCGCTGTCGGTGGAAGACTGGAAGATGGAGCCCCTGGCTCCCAGCTGCTGCCTCAGCCGGTTGGCATTGGTCAGGTTCCCGTTATGGGCAATGGCCACCATACCCCGGAGGTAGCGGAAAACCAGGGGCTGGGCATTGACCAGGGAACTCGCCCCGGTAGTAGAATAGCGCACATGGCCGATGGCTACGCTACCCTTTAAAGCCCGGAGGTTGTCCTGGTTAAAAACCTCCGCCACCAGCCCCATGCCCTTGTGGACGGCAATATGGCGGCCGTCGGCCACGGCAATCCCGGCGCTCTCCTGGCCCCGGTGCTGCAGGGCGAAGAGGCCGTAATAGGCCAGGCGGGCCACATCCTTGCCCGGGGCATAGATGCCGAAGATGCCGCACTCTTCATGCCAGGGCGACCGGTCCCAGGATAACTCCCTTTCCCTCACCGGGCCATTAACGCCGGTATGCTCTCCCGCCATTGCTTCTCCATCTCCCCCAGGTTGAGATTAAACACCGTCCTGCCGTTTACCCTTACCGCCAGGGCCCGGCCGGCAGTACGGCCGATGACCGCCGCCGGCACGCCCTTCTCCCGGGCCATGGCCAGCACCCTGTCCCGGGCTGCCGGCGGGACCGCCAGCAACACCCGCGACTGGCTTTCGCTGAAGAGGAGGTAATCAGGCCGGAGACTGCTTGCCAGTTCCACTACCGCGCCCAACCCGCCGGCCAGGGCACTTTCAGCCAGGGCCACGGCCAGGCCCCCTTCGGCGCAATCGTGGGCCGCCGTCACCAGCCCGGCGGCGATGGCCTGCCGCACAACTTCCTGGACGGCGGCTTCCCGTTCCAGGTTAAGGCCCGGCGGCCGCCCGGCCACCAGACCGTGGACAACGGCCAGGTATTCGCTGCCGCCTATCTCCGGGCAGGTCTCTCCCAGGAGGATGAGGACATCATCCTCACGGCGCCACGCCAAAGCGCAGCGTTTTTCAATATCAGCGATGAGACCCACCATACCCACCACCGGCGTGGGATAGATGGCCTCGCCTTCCGTTTCGTTGTAGAAACTGACGTTGCCGCCAGTAACCGGCGTCTGCAAAACCGCGCAGGCCCGGCTCATACCCACTACGGCCTGGTAGAACTGCCAGGCGACTTCCGGCTTTTCGGGATTGCCGAAGTTCAGGCAATCGGTAAGGCCCAGGGGACGGGCGCCTACACAGGAGAGATTGCGGGCTGCTTCAGCTACGGCAATGGCCCCGCCCGTTTCCGGGTCCAGGTAGCAGTAGCGGCTGTTGCCGTCCACCGTCAGGGCCAGGCCCTTGCCGGTTCCCTTAATCCTTAAGACAGCGGCATCGCCGCCGGGTCCGGCCACCGTGTCCGTGCGTACCATGTAGTCGTACTGGCGGTAAACCCATTCTTTACTGGCTATATTGGGCGCCGCCAGGAGCTGCAAAAGCGTTTCCCCGTAATCCTCCGGCTCCGGCAGGCGGCTCAGATCCATATTTTGCAATTTATCCAGGTAAGCCGGCCGGCGCCGTTCCACCTCGTAGACAGGGCACTGGTCCGTTAAGGCCCGGGCCGGCACCTCGGCCACCACCCGGCCGCCCTCTTTAATGCGCATGATACCGTCGTCCGTCACCCGGCCGATAACCACCGCCTCCAGGCCCCAGCGCCGGCAGATGGCCTGGACCCTTGCTTCCGCGCCTTTTTTGGGCACCAGGAGCATGCGTTCCTGGGACTCCGAAAGCATCACCTCATAGGGGGTCATGCCCTCTTCCCGCCGGGGCACCAGGGCGACGTCGATTTCCATTCCCGTTCCGGCCCGGGACGCCATTTCACAGGAAGAGCTGGTGATCCCGGCCGCGCCCATATCCTGCATGCCGATGATTAAATCTTCTTTAATTATTTCCAGGCAGGCTTCAATGAGAAGTTTCTCCCGAAAGGGGTCGCCTACCTGGACCGAAGGCCGGCGTTCTTCGGAGGCCTGGGTCAACTCCTCGGAAGCAAAGGTAGCGCCGTGGATGCCGTCGCGGCCGGTACGGGCGCCCACCAGCATGACGGCATTGCCCACCCCGGCGGCCCGGCCGCGGCGGATGTCTTTTTGCTCGATAAGGCCCACGGCCATGGCGTTGACCAGAGGATTGCCGGCATAAGATGGATCAAAATATACTTCCCCGGCCACCGTGGGCAGGCCCAGGCAGTTGCCGTAAAAGGCGATACCGGCCACCACGCCGTTCATAAGATAGCGGGTAACCGGGTCATTCGGGGGGCCGAAGCGCAGGGAGTCCAGGACGGCGATGGGCCGGGCCCCCATGGCAAAGATATCGCGGACAATGCCCCCCACGCCGGTGGCCGCTCCCTGGAAAGGCTCTATGGCCGAGGGGTGGTTGTGGCTTTCGATTTTAAAGACTACCGCCTGGCCGTCGCCGATGTCGATGATGCCGGCGTTTTCCCCCGGCCCCTGGAGGACCCAGGGGGCTTTGGTGGGAAAGAGCTTTAACACCGGCCGGGAGTGCTTGTAGCCGCAGTGCTCCGACCACATGACGGCAAACATGCCCACTTCCACATGATTGGGCTCCCGGCCCAGGATTTCTTTAATACGTTCAAATTCCTCGTCCTTAAGGCCCATCTGCCGGTAAACTTCAGGCTCCAAGGCGCTCCCCCCTCTGCCACCAGTCAACTATAGAAGCAAAAAGTTCCCGGCCGTCGGTACCGCCCAGGAGGCTTTCGGCGCAACGTTCCGGGTGGGGCATCATGCCCAGGATATTGCCCTCCCGGTTAACAATGCCGGCGATATTGCCCACCGAACCGTTGGGATTGGCCGCCGGCGTCACTTCTCCGTCCTGATTGCAGTAGCGGAAAATAATCTGCCGGTTGGCCTCAAGTTCGGCCAGGGTGGCGGCGTCGGCATAATAGTTGCCTTCACCGTGGGCAATGGGAATGCGGATGACCTGGCCCTCCTGGAAGCGGTTGGTAAAGGGGGTGGCGTTATTTTCCACCCTTAAATAGGTCCACTGGCAGCGGAACTGGAGGCAGTCATTGCGCCGCATGGCCCCCGGCAGGAGGCCGGCCTCCAACAGGATCTGGAAGCCGTTGCAAATGCCCAGCACCAGGCCGCCGGACCGGGCAAAGTCAATGACGGCCGGCATAATGGGGGCAAAGCGGGCGATGGCCCCGGCCCGGAGGTAATCACCGTAGGAAAAGCCGCCGGGCAGCACCAGACAGTCGTAACCGGCAATTTCGGTATCGCCGTGCCAGAGGTAGTCCACCGGCTGGCCCAGGACGGACCCCAGGGCGTGGTAAACATCCTGGTCGCAGTTGGAGCCGGGAAAGACGATAACGCCGAACTTCATGGTTGTTCCTCCAAAATAGGTTTCTACCATAAATGGTGCCTTCTGGTAGAACATATCCCCGCCCTAACGCCCAGGCAAATTGTAAGCGTTCCCCGGCGTGGGCGTCACCCCCTGGGCGACTCCTCCGTGGATAGGCCGGCAGGTTCTTCCAGGGTAAAGCGGTATTGTTCGATCACCGGGTTGGCCAGGAGCCGCCGGCACATCTCTTCCACCTGCCGCCCGGCTTCCTGCCGGTCGTCCAGGTCCAGCTGCACTTCCAGGTACTTGCCGACGCGTACCGCAGTTACCCCCTCATACCCCATGGCTTTGAGGCCGCCCATGACAGCCTCGCCCTGGGGGTCGAGGACGCCGGGTTTTAAGGTGACGTAAATTTTAGCCAGGAACATAACTATCGTCCTCCATATTTATTGCAACAGCCTCTCCACCCGGCTTAACACTTCTTCATAGGCGTCTTCAACGCCGCCCAGGTCGCGGCGGAAGCGGTCCTTGTCCAGTTTTTCCCCGCTGGTGCCGTCCCAGAAGCGGCAGGTGTCGGGGGAAATCTCATCGGCCAGGAGGACCTGGCCGTGGAAAAGGCCAAACTCCAGCTTGAAGTCCACCAGGACCAGGTCGGCCGGCTGCAAGAATTCCGTCAGCAGCTCATTAACCTTCCAGGCGCAGCTTTCCATTTCTTCAATCTGGCTTGCGGTGGCCAGCTCCAGGGCGGCAATGTGGTAGTTGTTAATCATGGGGTCATGGAGTTCATCGGATTTATAGTAAAACTCCAGCACCGGGCGCTTGAGGGGTGTCCCTTCCGCCAGGCCCAGGCGTTTGGCCAGGCTACCGGCGGCAATGTTCCGGGCCACCACTTCCACCGGGATGATATCTACCGCCCGCACCAGGAGCTCCCGGGGGCCTGTCTGTTCAATAAAATGAGTGGGGATGCCCCGGCGGGAAAGCATCTGGAAAAACAGAGCCGACAGCCGGGCATTGATCTCGCCCTTGCGGGCAATGGTGCCTTTTTTCAGGCCGTCAAAGGCCGTGGCGTCGTCCTTGAATTCTACCAGGTACTGGTCGGGGTCACCCGTGCGGTAGACCCGTTTGGCTTTACCTTCATAGAGCAGCTCTCCTTTAGCAGGCATGGATATTCCCCCTTATTCCAATCCCGCGCGGCGGAAAATGTAGTCCACGTGGCGCAGGTGGTAGTCGTAATCAAATAAAGCCTCGATTTCCTTCCGGTCCAGGTGAGCCATAATATCCTGATCCTTTAAGACCAGCTCTTTAAAGGGCTGGCGGGTCTGCCAGGCCTGCATGGCATTGCGCTGCACCCAGGCGTAGGCTGTCTCCCGCAAAACGCCTTTGTTCACCAGGGCCAGGAGAACCCGCTGGGAAAAGACCAGGCCGTGGGTGGCTTCAAGATTCCGGCGCATATTCTCCGGGTAGACATTGAGGCCGGCTATAATCTCGGTGAATTTGACCAGCATGTAGTCCAGCAGAATGGTGCTGTCGGGAATAATCACCCGCTCGACGGAAGAATGGGTGAGATCCCGCTCGTGCCAGAGAGCGATATTTTCCATGGCCGCCAGGGCATTGCCCCGCAACACCCTGGCCAGGCCCGCCACCCGCTCGCACATGATGGGGTTGCGTTTGTGGGGCATGGCCGAGGAACCCTTCTGCCCTTGAGCAAAGGGCTCTTCAACTTCTAAAATATCAGTCCGCTGCAGGTTGCGGATTTCTGTAGCCATTTTCTCCAGGGAACTGCCGATGACAGCCAGGGTGGCCAGGAACTGGGCGTGACGGTCGCGCTGGATGATCTGGGTGGAAACGCTGGCCGGTTTAAGACCCAGGCGACGGCAGACGTGCTCTTCCACCCGGGGATTGATATTGGCAAAAGTGCCGACGGCGCCGGATATTTTGCCGACACTGATCATTTCCCTGGCCTGTTCCAGCCTGGTTATATGCCGGTCTACTTCCATGACCCAGAGGGCCATTTTCAGGCCAAAGGTGGTGGGCTCGGCGTGGACACCGTGGGTGCGGCCGATCATCAGGGTGTATTTATGTTCCCGGGCCTTTTTGACGAGTTCGGCCCGCAGTTGCCGCAGGCGTCTGAGGAGCAGGTCGGCGGCGTCCCGCATCTGCACCGCCAGGGCCGTATCCAGGACGTCGGAGGAGGTCATGCCCAGGTGAATATACTTGGAGGCGTCACCCACCTTTTCCGCAACGGCAGTGAGAAAGGCCAGGACGTCATGGCGGGTGGTGGCTTCAATTTCATTGATCCGGTCAATGTCAAAATCGGCCTTGGCCTTGATCTCTTCCAGGGCGGCCGGCGGGATCTGGCCTAGCTCGGCCCAGGCTTCGCAGGCATAGATCTCAATAGCCAGCCAGGTGCGGAATTTGTGCTCTTGTTCCCAAATTTTCCCCATTTCCGGCAAGGTGTAGCGTGCAATCATTTTTTCCCCTCCCGTAAATAACCCTCGATGCCCAGCTGCGCCAGCTTAGCATCCCGGGCCGCCACTTCCCGGGCCAGCTCTTCTTTATAGGCCGCCAGGCGCGCCTGCAGGGGCTGGTCGTGGACGGCGAGGATCTGGGCCGCAAGTATTGCGGCATTGGCCGCCCCGTCTATGGCTACGGTGGCCACCGGGATGCCTTTAGGCATCTGTACCATGGCGTAGAGGGAGTCCACCCCGCCCAGGGCCGTCGTCTTGATAGGAACGCCAATGACGGGCAGGGTGGTCACGGCGGCCAGGACACCGGCCAGGTGGGCTGCCCCGCCGGCGCCGGCGATGAGGACTTTGAGCCCCCGGCCGGCTGCATTGCGGGCGTATTCCAGGGCAGCATCGGGCGAGCGGTGCGCGGATAGGATCCTTACTTCATAAGGAATCTGGAAGCGCTCCAAGAAGCCTGCGGCCTGGGCCATAACCGGCAAATCGGAGTCACTGCCCATGACAATACCAACATGTGCCATGTTCATCAAATTTCTTCTCCTTCCTTATATTTTAGCATTTGTTTTATCATCCCCCTTTATCCTTTTTGCTGCCGCCCAATATACCTCTTGCCGGCCGGCAAACTAAAGAACCCAGGCCGGGGTAGGTCACGCAACACTGAAACCTACCCGCCTGGGTTTTTATCCCTCCGGTGTAGCACAAAATGTGCCTGTACCACTCGGACCTGGCCGCGAAATAACCTTCGCGCGGAACCCTGAGGTACACTTTCAGGCTGTAGCCAGGGCAATTTACGGTTGCCCGGTAGAAACTTGGGAGCCCTATTCCCCCAATTATACAGTCCGTTACCATATTTACTTTTCGACCCCATAATAACAAATGGGGTAACAACTGTCAATAAGCTTTCGGCTCTATAATAAAAAGTGTGGGAAGGGATAGGTAGATATGGAAGGACAGAGGAGAAGAGATTTTAGAAGTTAAAGGAGGAAAAAAGGGGGGCACATCCAAATCAAATGTTAGCAAACAAAAACCCCATTAGGAAAGGAGTGCCCCCATGAATAAGAATAGCACGATCACCCTCAAGGGACAAGAGAATTTTGATAAAATACTCCAGTCCAT